>Ga0184605_10000682_pt1 | contig 10327 bp, 7 predicted proteins | sample PLM0_30_coex_FD_132995 | JGI IMG/M metagenome (GOLD analysis project Ga0184605, IMG submission 132995) | Groundwater sediment microbial communities from an aquifer in East River, Colorado, USA - PLM0_30_coex | ecosystem: Environmental > Terrestrial > Soil > Riparian zone | place: USA: East... | reverse complement strand
TTCCGCGTGTGCGCCGCTTCGGCAACGGCCGCACCGATATGCGCTGATACTTCGCGCGTACGTGAGAGCGACGGGTAGAGGCTTCCCTGCTCGAGATCCGACTCGCTCACGAGGTGTGCGAGCTTGTAGGCGGCAGCCATAAAGACCTCGTCGCTGATGCAGCGTGTATTGCTTGCAACCGCCCCCAGGCCGATCCCGGGAAAGATATACGAGTTGTTACCCTGCCGCGGAACAAAGGTTCTGCCGTCGAGCGTCACTGGGTCGAAGGGACTGCCGCACGCGAACAAGGCGCGGCCCTGCGTCCATCGATACGCTTGCTCCGCCGTGCATTCCGATTGCGACGTGGGATTGGACAGGGCAAAGACGATCGGCTGCTTGTTGATACGCGCCATTTCTTCCAGCACGGCTCGGGTGAAGGTTCCGCCCACAGCAGCAACGCCGATGATTCCAGTGGGTTTCAAAGTCCGGATCGCAGCGACGAAGTCGTTGATCGGCGCATGGTCGTGCGCGTAATGCAGCTTGTGCTCGGCGAGTTTGGAACGGCTGGCCACGACGAGCCCCTGAGAATCGAAAAGCCAGCAGCGCTTGCGTGCCTCGGCAGGCGAGAGGCCATTCTTCTCCATCGCCGACGAGATCAGATCGGCAATGCCGACGGCAGCTTCGCCCGCGCCCATGAAGAGGAACTGCTGATCGGTCAATTTATCGCCGGTGACGCGTAAAGCAGAGAAAATGCCGGCAAGCGCGACAGCGGCAGTGCCCTGGATATCATCATTGAAAGTCGGAATGCGGTCGCGGTACTTCTCGAGCAGGCGAAACGCGTTGTGGTTTGCAAAGTCCTCGAATTGAATGACGACACCGGGAAAAACTGCGTGCGCAGCCGTGATGAATTCTTCCATGAGCTCGTCGTAAGCTTCGCCGCTGATCCTGCGCTGGCGCAGACCCACGTAATAAGGATCGGCAAGAAGCTCAGCGTTATTGGTGCCGACGTCCAGCGTGACCGGCAGGCATACGCGCGGATCGATGCCGCCGCAACCCGTATACAACGACAGTTTGCCGACGGGTATGCCCATGCCGTTTGCGCCGAGATCACCGAGGCCCAGAATGCGCTCGCCGTCAGTAACGACGATCATGCGCGCCGGATACGGCCAGTTGCGCAGGACTTCAGCGACGCGGCCGCGGTCTTCGATGCTGACGAATACGCCGCGCGGTCGCTGGAAGATCTGCCCGAATTTCTGGCACGCGAGCCCGACCGTGGGCGTGTAGATGATAGGCATGATTTCGTCTATATGATCGATGACGACGCGAAAGAACAGCGATTCGTTGCGATCGTGCAATGCATTCAACGCCACGTATTTTTCCAGCGGATCCGAGAGGTTGCGCAGATTCAACATGATGCGGCTCGCCTGCTCCTCCTGCGTATGCACGCGTGGAGGAAGCAGGCCGCGCAGACCGAGCGTGTCACGCTCTTCGAAAGTGAACGCCGTGCCCTTGTTCAGCAAAGGATCGCGCAGCAGTGCGAGGCCTGTTGGCAAACTGCATGGGGGCTCGGTTCTGGATTGATTTGGCATGAGCGATTTACCTCCGGGTGGAAACCGGGATGCATGGGAGCTGCAACTTCGATTCTATGCGCACACGGTTGATCGGAGTGCGCATGGCGGCTGCGGTGGCGCCTCTGATTGGGTGGTATGCGGAAACTATCGGTCTCGTACATAGTCGTACGGCAAATGTTGTGCCGATGCTCTCCGCCTGGCTGCCGATCCGATGCCCGACACGCCCTTCTACGACGAACTGATCATGGACCACATCAAGAACGCGCGGAATTACCGCGTGCTCACGGACGCGAGCCATGGTGCGGCCGGATCCAATCCATTGTGCGGGGATGAGATGCGTGTGTTTCTCAGGATCGACGGGGACCGGATCGCCGACGTCGGATTCCAGTGTACGTGTTGCGGCATAGCGATGGCATCGGCCTCGATTATGAGCGCGATGTTGATCGGTACGCATCAGGAAGAGGCGGAGCTCTTACTTCGCGATTTCAAGGCGTTCGTCGAACACGCAGCACCTGCTTCGCAGCCGATCAGCGCCGAGTGGCGCGCGGTACGCGACACCTTGAACCGGTTCCCCGCGCGTCTACCCTGCGCAGCACTGGCATGGACCACGCTCCAGGAGGCCCTGCAACAACCAGATCGCCGTTACCGCGAGCAGATTTGAATACGTATGAAGCGTTTGCTGCAGCCGTTCATCGGGGCCGTGACGGCGATACTGGCTGTGCGACCGTACCTGGGGAGCCGCGCGCATGCACGTGCCCGGGGTGCTCCATCCGGCTGCACGGTTGAGTAACGCCCGATCGGGGCCGCGTCCGGACCTGGCGGCGCAGGGTGGAAAGACCGCTTCCGCACGTGGCGGGACTTTCGCGCGGGGGGCGTATGTGGGTTAACGTGAGCGCCGGGACCGGAACATGGGCCCACCGGTGCGCTTGGAATTGAACCCGAGCTCACGCTGATCCGGCTCCTGCGTGCACGACGGGTGTTCAGGCGCTCCGCTGGTCTGCTTGGAGCGGGTTCGCAAGCGTCATTCACGCTCGGGCAAGGCGGCTGCAGCGCGAAGCACCGGGCTTCTGCTACATTATCGGCCGTGTCCAAGCGCTCGATATCGGATCTCGATGCCGCTCTGAATGCGCTCGAAGGCGACCGCGAGCTTCTGCGGCGCATTGCGCGGCTCTTCCTCGCGCAATGCCCGCAGCTGCTTGAGGAAGTCCGCGAAGCGCTGTTGCGCGGCGACGCGGACGCCTTGGAACGGGCGGCACACAAGCTCAGAGGTTCCGTGTCCAATTTTGCTGCGAAGAAGGCTCACGATGCGGCATTGCGTCTGGAGCAGATGGGTCGCGACGGAGACCTGAGCGGCGGAGCAGAAGCGCAAGCACACCTGGAGAGCGCCTTGCGCGAGCTACAGGGCACGCTCGGCGAATTCAGCAAGGACTCAGATACGTGAGAATACTGATTGCTGACGATGAAGACGGCACGCGACTGAAGCTGGAGACCGTCCTCGAGAAGCTCGGCTATGAGGTCGTGGTCGCCCGCGATGGCAATGAAGCGTGGGAGCTGCTTCAGCGGGACGATGCACCTGCGCTCGCGCTTCTCGACTGGCTGATGCCCGGACTCGACGGAGTCGAAGTGTGCCGCAGGGTGCGGCGCTCGGGCAAACTGCCTTACGTCTACATCGTCATGCTGACGGTGAAAGGCCAGAAGCAGGACCTCGTCGCGGGCATGGACGCCGGCGCAGATGATTACCTGAGCAAGCCCTTCGACGTGGAGGAGCTTCGTGTCCGCTTGCATGCCGGAGAGCGAATACTCGCGCTGCAGGAAGAGCTGCGGCTACAGGCGACTCACGATGATTTGACCGGGGTCCTGAACCGCGGCACCGTGCTTGAAATCCTCAGGCGCGAACTTGCGCTCGTCGCACGCAAGTCGGTTCCGGTTGCGATCATCCTTGCCGACCTTGACGATTTCAAGCAGGTCAACGATAGGCATGGTCATGCGATCGGCGACACGGTACTGCGTGAAGCCGCAAGGCGTCTCTCGACACCGATGCGCCCGTACGATGCGATCGGCCGTTACGGTGGCGAGGAGTTTCTGATCGTCCTGCCGGGCTGCGGCGTTGATAGTGCGCTTCTCGTGGCGGAACGGGTGCGCTGTTCCGTCGGCGGCAGGCCCATTACGACGTCTGCCGGCGATGTGGCGATGACCGTGAGCCTTGGCGTGTCGGCCGTCGAGAAAGCGCCGCCACGCTTGGCCGACGAGCTCATCCAGGCGGCAGACGACGCGTTGTATCGGGCCAAAAGAGCAGGGCGTGATCGCGTAGAACACGCCTCGAATCCGGACGATCGGGCCTGACATCCGTCCTGGCCCTCGCGGGAGCATCCGCCGGTGGAATGGCTTACTGCATGGCTGCAGCGACCGCGTGCTGACGCAGATTGCGCTCGTTGCCTGCGTGCTGTCTTTCACAGCCTGCGCCAGCAACAATACGGTACCTGCGACATCTTCTGACACGACTTTCCGTGCGACGCATCTCGCCAAGACCGACATCGATCGCGTTGCGGAAGCTCAGCAGCGCGAGATCTTCGCAAATTTACGACTGCTCACGGAAAAGCTTTATCGGCGCAATCCGCGGGAGCTGAAAAAAAGCGGCCAGGCGAGCGTCGCCGCAGGCGTGTCGCGGATATTCCAAGGGCGGCACGAGTGGAAGTTTCCGGAGTTGCGCGGATACCGTGACACGCAGGCGATCCATCTCGCGTTTCGGGAGGACTATCAAGGCGACCGCGTATTCGCCTTCATCGCAGGCGTTGCAAGCATGATCCAGACTGCTTTCAACGACAAAACCGAGTTCTTCGTGCTCGACGAACTCGACCCGCAGGCCCTTTACAACGCCGCTCGCAACATGGAGATCGCGGTCTGGAAGCTCTCCACGAGCCGCACTGTGCAGGGACAGCTTTTCTTGCTGTCGAATGAAGGAGGCGGGCCGGTGCAGAACCTCAGCTATGAACGCGAATTCGGGAAAATCATCGGTAGCCTCGATGTCTTATCCAAGATCGTAGCGGATAAGAACAACCGCAGGATCGTAAAGTTCGTGCAAAGCCTCGCGACCGCGGTTTTTCTGCCGATCAAGTAGCGTCACAAGGTCTTCCACACGGAGGGCCAGTTCTGTCGCAGCCACTCGATAGAGCGATTCGCAGCCGCCAGGATTCTTGTTGCGCACACTCGCGCGTCGGCGACGCCGCAAATTTCGAGGACACTCCGTATATAAGCGCCACCCAGCGGCATATCCGCCGAATCGTACACGATGTTTACGGCGATCGGAGTTTCCGGACCGGCTTGCCCGGTGCTTGGCCCGATTAGTTGCAGCCTGATGCGCGGCCGTGCAAGCTCCATCGTGAGTCTCAGACCATCCGGGTGCTCGCTTGACTCGAGCGATTGCGGCACGACGAGAGCACCTTGAGCGCGGATCGCGGCTCTCAGTTCCTGAGCGACGAGGCGACCGACGGCGTCTTCTCCGATGTGCGCCACTTCTACGGCGATCTTTTTCTGCGCAATACAGGTGCCGTTAACCAGCAGCAGGGCGAGCAGGACGTAGCGAGACGCGTGCATGTTGGTCTCCATTCGTTGGAGTCGGAGAGGACCTGGTGAACCGACGGACCATGATAGCGGTAGCGCGATCCACTGTGCACCATTTGATTCTATGAGCGCCGGTTTGCGGCGGCCGCGTACAGCGTAACCGCGCTCGCTGCGCGTCCGGTGCAGGGAATTATTGCCGCAACCGAGCATTGAGGAACAGCACGCTGCCGCATGCTTGGCCCCTGCCGCGGCTGCTAGCGGCTGTCAGACACGCGCGGCAAATCGGAGCCGATCCACCGTCCGCCGCCGAGCGCCTGGAACAGCGCTACCGTATCGACATAGCGATTGGCCCGCGCCTGAGCCCCGTTGAGTAACGCCTGCTGGTAGATCTGCTGAGCGCTGAGCAGGGCGAGCCGGCTGGTTGCGCCCAGGGACATCGCCTTACCCGCAAATTCAAGGTTTTGCTGCGCCGCGCGCTCGGCTTCGACCTGCGCGCGAAGAGCTTCCGCGTCGAATTCGAGAGCCCGTAGCGTGTCGGCTACGTTCTGGAAGGCAGTAATGACGGTGCCTTTATACTGGGCCGCTGCCTGGTCATAAGCCGCTTCCGCGGCTTTCTTGCGGTGCTTCAATGTTCCACCTGCGAAAAGCGTCTGCGCGACGTTTGCACCTGCGCTCCAGAAAAAATTTCCAGCGCTGAACATCTGAGCGAAATTCGTAGAGACTCCGCCCAACGCAGCCGTGATCGTCGTCACTGGAAGCATGTTCGCCGTGGCAACGCCGATCTGCGCGCTGGCTGCGTGCAATTGCTCTTCTGCCGCCCTCACGTCCGGGCGTTGTTCCAGGAGTTTGGATGGGATGCCCAGCGGCAGATCCTCGGGTAGCGCGAGCGATGCAAGCTCGAAACGCTCCGTGGGTTCGTCAGCGGGCAGGCGACCCAGCAGTGCGCTGAGCAGATGCCTTTGCTCGGCAAGCAGCTTTTGAAGCGGCGGCAATGTGGCCAACGTCTGCGCGAGCAATGCCTCCTGTGCGACCAGGTCGGTCCTGGCGATCGCGCCGGCGTTGAACTCGCGCTGCAGCAGCCTCTGCTGGTCGCGCTGAATCTCGATGATGCTTTCGGTCGCCGCGATTTGCGCGTGCAGCGCGGCTTCCTGGATCACGGCCGACGCGATGTTCGTGGTGAGCGTTACATATGCGGCATGCAGCTGGAAGCGTTGAGCTTCTGCAGATGCGTGCAGCGATTCGACCTGCCGCCTGTTCAAGCCGAATACGTCGGGCGTGTATCCCACTCCGAGTTGGCTGGTATATAGGTTGTATGTCGGCTGGCCCGAGCTGAGGCTGGGCGCCAGGGTGCCCACGGCGTTGTGCTGGCGGGAAGGTGCGAAGCTCGCCTGAACCGTGGGATAGAAGAATCCGCGTTGCGCGTATTCCAGCTCCTGCGCCTGCCGTAAAGCCGCATTGGCCGCGTCCAGTGTGGGACTGGCTCTCAATGCCTCTTCGATCATGCGATTGAGGGGCTCCGAACGAAACAGGGTCCACCATTGCGCCGGCAGCTCAGCGCCAGGAACGAAACGCTGGGCGGCGCCCCCGGGCACGGGCGCCGACGCCGTTTTTTCGGGCAGCGGGGTGGAGGTGTAACTCGAAACACGCGGAAAAGCGGGCAGATGAAAATCGGGGCCGACTGCACAACCGCCGGCAACAACGAGCGGGAGTGCGGCGAACGCACGTGCGAGCCCTGTGCTGCGAATGTTCCACCGCGAGCGTGGTGCAATCGCACCAACGTGTTCTCGTGCGGCGTGGCTCTCGTCGCTCGTCGTCATGGCGCCATCGCCTGCGGCTCGGTCTCGCGCGGCATTACAGCCTCCTCGTGTGCGACCAGCGAATAGAGCAGGGGCAGCAGCACGAGCGTGAACAGCGTGGCAGAAACGATGCCACCGACTATGACGACCGCAAACGGACGCTGGGTTTCCGATCCGATGCCGTGAGACAGAGCTGCCGGCAGAAGTCCGAGTCCCGCCATCAGGGCCGTCATGAGAATAGGGCGCAGGCGCAGCACGGCGCCATCGAGTATGGCATCGGCCATCGTGCGGCCCTTTTGCATGAGCTCGTTGAATTGTGAAGCCATGATCACGCCGTTTTGCACTGAAATGCCTGCAACGGCGATGAAGCCCACAGCCGCCGACACTGAGAGGTGAAGGCCGGCAAGCGCCAGTCCCGCCAACCCGCCGATCAGCGTGAACGGCACCATCAGGATGACGAGCAGCGCCTGTTTCATGGACTTGAAAGCCCAGAACAGCAGCACGAAGATGGCCAACACTGACAACGGAATGATGATCCTGAGTCGTGCAATCGCGCGTTGCTGGTTTTCGAATTGACCGCCCCAGGTCATGTAATAGCCGGCTGGAAGCCTGACCTGCGCAGCGACTTTTTTCATCGCCTCGGCGACGAAGCTGCCCTGGTCGCGCCCGAGCAGGTTTGCCTTGACTGCGACGTTGCGCCCGCCGCCTTCGCGCGAAACGCGCCCGACGCCTTGCTTCACGGCGACGTTGGCGATCGAGCCCAGGGGTATCGTCCCGGCGCCTCCCGGCAAAGCGATCGGGAGGTCCTCGACGTCGTCGACGGCATCCCGATATTCGGGTGCGAGCCGCACCGTCACATTGAAGCGCCTGTCGCCTTCGAAGAAGGTATTGACGTTCGAGCCCGCGAGGGCGACTTCAACTGTTGCATTGACATCGGAAACGTTGATGCCATAGCGCGCCATGCGCATGCGGTCGAGGCTGATCGTGAGCTCGCTCTGGCCTCCAACCTTCAAGGCGCCCACGTCCGCTGCGCCGCGGATACCCGACAGGATCTGTATGAGCTGCTCGCTCTTCTGCTCGAGTATCTCGAGGTTAGGACCGAAGATCTTGATGACGATTTCGCCTTTCGCGCCCGACAGCGCCTCGTTGACATTGTCCTCGATAACCTGCGAGAAGTTGGTCGGCAGGCCGGGAATGGCGTGCAGCTTCTCAGTCATATCCGCAATCATCTGGTCCTTACTTCCGAAGCGCCACGAGTCGCGCGGCTTGAGATCGGCCATCAGCTCGAGATTGTTCGGACCTTTCGGATCGGTTCCGTCGTCGGGACGGCCCACCTGCGTCACGATGTTATTGACCTCCGGGTACTCGCGCAGGATGCGACGCACGTTCTGCTCGAGCTCCTCCGTCTTTTCGATCGAAGTCGAAGGCGCAAGCGTGATCGTGAGCCAGATGTTGCCTTCATCCAGCTTGGGCAGGAACTCACTGCCAAGGTATGGCGCAAATATCAGGGAGAGCGCAAGGAGCGCGCACGACGCGCCGACGACCGTCACGCGGCGCGGCATCGCGTCGCTCAGAAATGCGCGGTAGCGCTCCTGAAGAGCATGCATCCACCGGCTGTGCTTTTCAGCAAGCTCCGAATAGCGGAGCGACACGCTTAGAAGCGCGGGCACGAGCGTCAGCGTGAGGAGAATTGCGCCGAGCAGCGCGAAGCTCAGCGTATACGCCATCGGCGAGAAAATCTTTCCCTCTACCCGCTGGAAGGTAAAGATCGGGAAAAAGGCGAGGATGATGATCGCCTTCGAAAACAATATCGGCCGCCCCATTTCGACAGCTACCGCTTTCAAGGTGTGCAAGCGCCATCCATAGCCGCTGTGCGCCGGGTTCTGATCGTGGCCGCTGATCGCGAGGCGCACCATCAATGCTTCCACGAGCACGACTGCACTATCGATGATGATGCCGAAATCGACCGCGCCGAGCGAGATCAGGTTCGCCGCTACCCCTTTGGCATCCATGAGTATGAACGCGACCAGGAGCGAGAGTGGAATCACGATTGCAACCGCAATCGCAGCATGCCAGTTGCGCAGAAAGATGATCAGCACACCTACGACCAGAAGCGCACCGATCGCGAGATTCTCGGTGACTGTGTGGACGGTGTGCTTAACGAGGTCCGTGCGGTCATAGTAGGGCCTGATCTTGATGCCCGGCGGCAAGCGCAATCCGAGCCGCTCGATCTCCTGCTTCAGATCGACCACGACCTTGGCAGGATCCTGCCCCTTGATCATCTGCACGATGCCCTGGACGATTTCGTTCTTATCGTTGAACGCGACGATGCCCGTCCTGCTGCGGGATCCGACTTCGACGGTCCCGAGATCGCCCACGACGATCGGTCTGCCGCCGCGGCTGGTGACGACGACCCGCGCAATGTCATCCAGGTTCTCGAAGAGCCCGACACTGCGTATGACGAGCGCCTCTTCCCCGCGCGGCAGGATGCCGCCCCCCGTGTTTGCGCTGTTCGCGCCGAGCGCCGTCGCTACCTGATCGATCGTGATGCCGTATTTTCGCAGCAGTGAAGGATTCAACCGCGTCTGATATTCCTTGATCGCGCCGCCGAAGCTCACGACGTCCGCTACACCGCTGACGCGGCGCAGTGCGGGACGGATGATCCAGTCCTGAATCGCGCGCACTTCGTACAACGGCACGTTTGGCGGTGCTTCGATGACGTAGCGGTAGATCTCTCCGATCGCATTCGTCAGTGGCGCGAGAGAGGGCTGGATACCCGATGGCAGGTTCACGTTCTGCAGCCGCTCGAGCACCTGCGCGCGCGCGAAGTAGTCGTTCGTGTCGTCTGCGAACGTAAGGGTTACCAGGGAAAGTCCGGTGATCGAGACCGAGCGCAGCTGCGTCATGCGCGGCACGCCGCTCATCTCGAGCTCGATCGGCAGCGTGATGCTGCGCTCGACTTCTTCAGGCGCTTTCCCGAGTGCTTGCGTGATGATGATCACCTGCACGTCCTGAACGTCGGGAAAGGCTTCGACGGGAAGGTCGCGCCACGCGCGCCAGCCGAATACAGCGATCAGAATCGCCGCGGCGAAGACGAACACCCGCTGCTGTAGAGCGAACGTGATGAGGCGGGCGAGCATATCACTGCCGTGACGCGAGCTCCGCCTGAAGCAGGAGAGCTCCGCTGACCACGACTTTCTCGCCTTCGGACAAGCCGCTTCTCAGGTAGCTTTCGTCGCGTCCCTGAAGGCCGAGCTCGACCCGGCGTCTCTCGAAGCTTCCAGGCGCCTTCTCTACAAAGATGAAGGTGTAGAGACCTTCGGTCACCAGAGCCGTGTTCGGCACCCGAGCGCGCTTCTGGCGTTCTTCGGTTAATGGAATGACGCGGGCAAACATCTCGGGTTTGAGAAGATGCCGCTG
>Ga0184605_10000681_pt1 | contig 10346 bp, 10 predicted proteins | sample PLM0_30_coex_FD_132995 | JGI IMG/M metagenome (GOLD analysis project Ga0184605, IMG submission 132995) | Groundwater sediment microbial communities from an aquifer in East River, Colorado, USA - PLM0_30_coex | ecosystem: Environmental > Terrestrial > Soil > Riparian zone | place: USA: East... | reverse complement strand
GGCGCCAATCAGGATGCTGTTCGCTTCCTCCCGGATGTAGGAAAGATCTTTGATACGAGCCAGATCCACGAGCAGGGCCGGCTGGGCCAAACGAAGCTTCATCGCGGGAATCAAGCTATGACCCCCGGCGAGTATTTTAGCGTCGTCTGCATTTACAGATAGCAGCGACAGCGCTTCATCAATTGTTGTGGGCGCCTGGTAATCAAATTGTGCTGGGATCATTTTGCAGCTCCTCGCTTGTTGTTAAACGAAGTGAAAAACTAGTTCGATTTACCATTTATCATTTGACATCACTACTGTCCCAACGTTTGTTAGTACGTTGGCCGTAGGCTATTGAAGTTTCTAAAGTTAAGTCCGATGCAAATAGAAATCGATTTGAATTCAGAACCTGTAAAGCCAATGCTTCCGCAACTCATGCGGAAGGAGATGGCTGATGAATGCCGGCAAATCGATCTTCTCACAACTAACGGACTTTCTGCCTTCAACCGAATTTCGCGAGTGCGTCGAACGCTACCGCGGAGACTACAAGCTCAAGAGCTTCTCCTGTTGGGACCAGTTTCTTTGCCTGGCCTTTGCCCAACTGACATACCGAGAAAGCTTGCGCGATATCGAAGCCTGTCTGCGCGCCAATCAAACCAAGCTGTATCACATGGGGATCCGTGGCCGTGTCTCGCGCAACACGTTAGCGAACGCCAACGCGGTACGGGATTGGCGTATCTATGCCGACTTCGCTCTTTTGCTCATCAGGCAAGCCAAAGAGCTTTACCGCAACGACGACTTCAGCCTGGCGTTGCAACAAACGGTTTACGCACTGGATGCGACTACCATCGACCTGTGTCTTTCGCTCTTTCCTTGGGCCAAGTTTCGCAAACGAAAAGGGGCCGTGAAACTCCATACCCTGCTCGACCTGCGAGGCAACATTCCTACAGTAATCATCATTACTCACGGCCTGATCCACGAAGTCAACATTCTCGAGCAGCTAACTTTCGAAGCTGGCGCTTTCTATCTGATGGACCGGGCTTATCTCGACTTTCCCCGACTACATCGCCTCCATCTAGCCTCAGCATTCTTTGTGACCCGCGCCCGCAAAAGATTCGATTGCCAGCGACTCTACTCTTCGCCGGTCGACCGCACCACCGGGATCATGTGCGATCAGATCGTAACGCTAAGCAATCCAGTTCCGCGCGCCGGGTTTCCCGACAAACTTCGTCGCATTCGCTTTTTCGATCCCCAGCAGGAACGGCGGTTGGTCTTTCTGACGAACAACTTTACCCTGCCGCCGCTGACTGTCGCCCAGCTCTATCGCAGTCGCTGGCAGGTGGAGTTGTTCTTCAAATGGATCAAGCAACATCTCCGTATCAGAAAGTTCTACGGCACTTCGGAGAATGCGCTCAAGACCCAAATCTGGATCGCCATCTCGGTTTACGTGCTCGTGGCGATTGTCAAAAAACAGTTGAAACTAGAAGGCAGCCTCTACAGAATTCTGCAGATCTTAAGCGTCAGTCTTTTCGAGAAAATCCCAATTCTAGAGGCTCTTTCTTTATCAGATCGCGAAATGGAGCTAACCACTCCTTGCAAACAATTGATCCTGTTCCACTAACGTTGGGACAGTAGTGATTTGACATTGCTCATTTGACATTGCTCAGTTGTGATTTGGTTATCCTCTCGAACCTACCGGCCTTAGCGATCGAAGTGATAACTGAGCAAACCCACATGAAATGAAAAATGATCAATGTCAAAATGATAAATGGAAAATCAATTCCTTCCGCTTACGATCTTCCACACCGTTTCCGGCTTGACCGGCATGTCGAGATGTCGAATTCCAAACGGGGCCAACGCATCAACGATCGCGCCGACGATCGCGGGCGTTGCGCCGATGGTGCCGGCTTCGCCGACGCCTTTGACGCCGAGCGGATTTACCGGTGACGGCGTTTCGGTGCGATCCAGTTCCAGCCAGGGAACCTGAGTGGCGCGGGGAATTGCATAGTCCATCAGTGTTCCAGTGACCAGCTGGCCTTGCTCGTCGTAAACAACTTCTTCATACAGCGCCTGTCCCAGCGATTGCACAATGCCGCCGTGCAATTGCCCGTCAACCAGTAGCGGATTGATCACCTTCCCACAGTCATCCACAGCGACGTAGCGCAGAAACTTAATCTCGCCAGTTTCGCGTTCAATCTCGACGACGCAGATGTGTGTGCCAAATGGAAAAGTAAAATTCTTGGGCTCAAAAAAGTAAGTTGCCGACAAACCTGGTTCAGTATCAGGCGGCAGTTCTTTCGCCAGATGAGCAGCCAGCGCAACTTCTTGAATGGTCAAACTCGATCGACCCTTGGTTTGCGGTTCGGGTAAAGCTGCGGCAGGCGCTTCACCAACTGGCACCACCGGCTCAGATTCACCCATCGCCGCGGCGGCACGCGCGGCTTGCAGAGAATAACGACCGCCCTCGAAAGCGAGATTACCTGCGTCCGCTTGCAGGATATGCGCCGCGATCTTGTTCGCTTTCTCTTTGAGTTTCTGAATCGCGATCAGCACTGCTGTCCCGCCCACCGCGGTAGCGCGGCTGCCAAACGTGCCGATCCCGTACTGAACAATTCCCGTATCGCCATGAATCACGGTTACGTCGTTGAGATCGACGCCGAGTTCGTCCGCAGCAATTTGCGCGAAAGAAGTTTCCTGGCCCTGGCCGTGCGGCGAAGCGCCCGTGAGCACTGTCACTTTGCCGGTCGGCTCAATGCGAACCGTGGCACTCTCCCACCCGCCGGCGGGCATAGCAGCAGATGGACCAAGCGCGCAAATTTCAACATAGGTTGAAACGCCAATGCCGATCAGTCTGCCTGCTTCCCGACCCCTTCGTTGTTCGTCGCGGAGTTTTGCATAGTCAACAATGCCTTGCGCTTTATCAAGTGCCGCATTGTAGTCGCCGCTGTCATAGTCGAGACCGGTCGCGGTGTGGAAAGGGAACTCATTCGCTGCCGGAAAATTCTTACGACGCACTTCCGCAGCATCCATGCCTAGTTCCGCTGCAACCAGATCCAGGGCGCGTTCGACGACGTAGGTTGCCTCGGGGCGACCTGCGCCGCGGTAAGCGTCGGTGGCCATCTTGTTTGTGAAGCACGCCGTTACGTTGATTTGAATCGCCGGAATTTTGTAGGCGCCGGAAAGCATCAGGCCGGTCAAAGTAGGAATTGCCGGTGTCAGCAGTTGATGATAAGCCCCCAGGTCAGCGAAAACGTTATAGCGCAGGCCGGTAAGCGTGCCGTCGTTCTTGCATCCGATTTCCACGTAACCAATCTGCCCACGACCATGAATCGTAGACTGAATATTTTCGCGACGAGTCTCGATCCACTTTGCGGGTTTGCCTAACTGCATCGAGATCCAACCAAGCAGCGCTTCTTCTGCGTAGACATTCAGCTTTGAACCAAAGCCGCCACCCACTTCCGGCGTGATCACGCGCAGCTTGTTTTCGGGAATACCTATCATCAGTGCCAGCTGAGTGCGCAGCAAGTGTGGGATTTGCGTGGAGGACCAGACAGTCAGTTCTTCCTCGCCGGGAAAATATCGCGCCAGCACACCGCGTGGCTCCAATGCAATTGGTGCCAGTCGTTGATGGATCAGGCGCTGTTTGATTACCTGATCGGCGCCGGCAAGTGCCGCGTCGATGTCTCCTTCGCCTGCCGTCAGTTTGTAAGCAATGTTATCGCCAAAGCCGTCGTGAATCACCGGCCCACCCTTCGCTGCCTCCTCGACATCAACCACTGCCGGCAGATCTTCATAGTCAACTGCGACGAGGTCGACAGCATCCCGAGCGGTGTAAGCATCGGTGGCAACCACGGCAGCAATCGGATGGCCGACAAAGAAGACTTTGTCCCGGGCAAGCACGCGATAGTCGGGAACTTTCAAGTCCGGTAGCGCGCTGGCACACGGCACGGCACCAATCTTAGCGACGTCTTTGCCGGTATAAACCGCAACCACACCCGGTGATTTCATTGCCTCGCTCGTATCAATGCTCTTGATGCGCGCGTGCGCGTAAACTGAACGAACAAAGGCGACGTGCAGCGTGTCAGGCAGGCGAATGTCATCGACATAATGGGCCAGGCCTTTGATTAGTCGCGGGTCCTCGGTTCGCTTTACTCGTTGCCCAACGTATTTGTTTGCCATAAATCCTCCGGTGTCAGCTGTCAGGTATCAGGTGTCAGGTGTCGGCAAAACAACAACCGGAACCTGTCACCCGGCACCTGAAACCTTCTTCGCCGCGTACTCAACCGCTTCGACTATGTGTTGATAGCCGGTGCAGCGGCAGAGATTTCCTTCCAGTCCATGGCGTATCTCTTCGCGTGAAGGATTCGCGTTGCGGTCGATGATTTGACTGGCCGCCATAATCATTCCCGGTGTGCAGTACCCGCATTGAAGGCCGTGATGTTCCCAGAACCCTTCCTGCACCGGATGCAGCTTGCCGTTCGTGGCCAGCGCTTCAATAGTGGTTACGTTGGCGCCGTCCGCCTGCACGGCAAACATCGTGCACGCCTTAACGGCTTGCCCGTCGACCGAAACAGTGCAAGCGCCACACAATGACGTCTCGCAACCGACATGTGTACCGGTTAGTCCGAGCACGTCGCGCAGGTAATGGACCAACAGCAGGCGCGGCTCAACCTCGTGTTGGTGATGGACACCGTTAACACTTACGCTGATAGCCTTTTTCATAAGCTACCTCACTTCTTGAATTGTTTTGCGGGAAGGCCGAAATTCTGAACGCAGTTTCTATGTCAGTTTGGCACGAAAGTCAACAATTCTGCCTACGGAGCCTAGACGATCGCCTTGTTAATTCTTCGCTTGAGGTGATGAATTGTGCGCCGCACGATCTTTAGCTGCGCCCGATCGTGCGCGGACAAAGCCTCATCACGCTTCTTCTTCATCTCACGAATGCGCGCCTTAATCGAGGCTTTATCGACGCCGACTACATCATGATGTTCGTGCTGGATGCCGAGCGCTTTCGAAAGCGCGACCAGCAAATGTTCCTTATTTAGCTGCGTGTAGCCTTGCAGAGCTTCATGCTCGTTGCCTTTTGCGATGTCGCGCAGCTCGGCGACGGTTTTGTGTTTTAGTTCCTCGAACGTGTATGCCATAAGAGTGTCATAACCTCAAAAGAAATTAGGGGGCGCATTGTGTCCGCTTTTGTCCGACGAGTTTGTAGTGATGATAGCTCAGGGGACGGCGGCAACGCCAAGCGGCAGGTGCATTTCGGCCGCGCCATTACCAGGGGAACCGTCGAATGGCCTGGTCGCAACTGATCATGAACCAGATCATCGCCAATTCATTTAATTTGGTGCGCCCAGTGAAGCAGGGCACGACAGTGGATTGCTGAAGAGATAAGTTAGGACTGCGAGCAACCGGAAGTGTTACGATCGCTCGGCTCAGTAAAGCTTCGCTTTTTGTCCCTGGCACCACTGTGTGAGTGACGCGATGCGTTGATCGAAGTAACTTTTGCGGTTCGCCAGCAGCGACAAGGTCAGGTCTGCGAGCCGTGCGGCCGGTAAGTTGGCATCAATCACATCCTTTGATTGTGGCGACCAGATGATCTGATAGATGTAGATCGTTGGATCTCGTGTAGCGGCGCCCTTAATCTTTGAAATTTCGTTGAATGCGTTCCCATTATCGTTCAACTGCATATCAACAACTGCTAGATTAAAGAACGAGTCAGACAGCCACTTCGCTGTTCCCGAGCCGTAGTACTTGTCGGTGTATTTCCGGTATTCAACGGCCGCTTGCTTAAGTGAATTCCAATCGTCCCTCCGCCACTTCGCCCGTTGAATATAGAATTTGCGTTCGTGATAACTTGCCAAAAAGTACTGAGCGCTCTCAGCTTCCGCCGTTCCCGCATATTTGGACGTGAGAAGTTGGCGGAACGATTGTTCGGCGAGCCCGCTAACATCGTCGTTATTGTAGTAGTAGGTTCCCAAAGCGAGAATCTGCTGAGGAGAAGAGGCTCGCTGGGCGGCTCGCTGAGCCGTTTGCTGAGATGAAGTAGTGCGTTGCGCTATAGATTGCGGGTCCGCCGGTTGCACGAATATCGCGAGACAGGCCGATAGCAAAAACAACAAATACACACGGCTGATTGGTCTTGGTTGCTTGAAGCGACGCATGGATTTCTCCTTTCAACTGAGACTTTGGCTAATCTGCTTTCAGGGATTTGAACCAGCCGATGATGAGTTGTAAGCCCAGAACGGCTCCGATCAGCCCCATGATGAGCATCGCTAAAGGATTGTCGTAAGAACCGGAGATAGCGAAGGCCTTGATCTCGATTTTGCCAGCGACAACCAGGACCACCAGCAAAACTCCAAAAACAATTGAGTAGGTTACGACTCGCGCCAGGCCTCTACGCGTAATTTGTTTTCGGAACAGCATGAACTCCAGGATAGACCTGATGAGCACGCCGAAAAGCAAGCCACATATCACGGCGGCGAGGATGACTTTGCCGCTGGGCACAACATTGAATTTAATTCGGGGCTTGAAATCGGTAATCACTCGCTCCTTACCATCGTTGTACGTCACATCTATCTTCATTTTGGGAGTATTCGCCAGACCGCGCACAATGTTGCGAAGTGAAAGAGGAAGAACCTCGAAGTTTAGAGTCAGAGATTTTTCTTCTGCAGGCGCAAGGCTGACCGGATCCTGAAAAGTTATCTCCTGGCTCTTGACGAGGCCTTCCGGTTCCGATTGAATCTTCACCTTATCAATAAAGACCGTGTAATCAGCGAAGCTATTACGTAACGACAAATCGTATGTAGCTGTCTGGCCTTTAAAGATCCCAGTCGTAAAAGACGGAGGCTCCGCCGCTTCTTCTCCCGCGACCTCGAGTCTGCCTTTACTAACGACTCCCGTGTCCAGATAGAAGAACCGTGGCGTAACTTCGCCGTTGAGATAACGCACGTCGATCTTGATCTTGTAACGAAGGGGCTCAGCCTTGGCTCCGATCTTCACATCGTAGATATACTCGCGGCTCAGCAGTGCACCGCCGGCATCATCGCTGTGCCCCTGGGAAGTGAAGGTGATCAAGTTGTTTGAGTTACCTTCGTCCACGACAACGGGTACGTCGAGAATTTCGAGAAACCCCTCGCCTCGGGACTCGGTGGTCACCTTGATTTTCAGGAGTAAACTTTTGCCCGCGATTGCCGCCGGCAAATCGTAGCTTGGTTCAATACTAAACGTTCGGTTAAGCACGTTCACAGGTGGAACTGTCTTGTCGGTATAGGCCATGGTGATTTGCGCGCCGGCAAATACACTGCTTATGCCCACCAGTATAGTCAGCAATTTCGATTTCATGATGTCACCTCACGATCAAGAGCATGTGCCGGCTGGGCGGAGGATCCCGGACGTATTCTCACTCCTTCACAAGCAGGCGATGCGACCCCCACGGAGGACTGAGTTTCGGCCGGTGAGAATTCTTCGGTCATAAACCAATTGAGTTTCGCTGTAACGAACGACCACCCTCGAGCCACGTTGAGCTTGCTAAACGTACCAGCGAGATGAATTCAGCAGTATGAAGAAAAGTGAAAGCCATCATGCAAGACAACCTTCAGGAGTGTTATTGAGGTTAAGGAAAACCGTTTCGGAAAGTCCGGGAAGCTGAGACTGTTTCTGAGTAATGAGATTCCCGAATTTTTCGGCCCGACAATACTCCGATCGCAAAAAGCAGTCAAGAGTTTTAGGGGCCGCTCAAATAGCGAGGTTTATTGGCCCATTTCGAAGAAGTTGAGCTGTCTCAACTCCCCAGTATTTGTTTCAGATGCTTCTTCATGTGATCGACGTAGTCACGCATGAAAAACTCGAGCGTCACAGGTTCGTCCTCTTTGATCTGTTCCGAGGCAAGTTGATGAAGGTTGTGACGCTGGCGCAGCTTGGTGCGCGTATCTTCGGGTGCATACTTCATGAGGTGCAGGATATGCTGGTTGTAGAGCTGCCACAACTGAACCAGGTCGCGCCATGGCTCATCCTGGAAATGTTCGACGCGCACCCACTCATTCTGCTCATAACCTAAAAAGATCAGTTCATCGGTAAATTGTGCCCGCACAAAACGTTGATGATTATTGGCGGCAGAATCAATGAGGTGGCCGATGACTTGCTTCGCCGACCATTTATCTTCGGCTCGAGGAACTTCACTTTGTTGCTCTGAGATGGCCAGCAGTCGCGGCGCGGCACCTGACAACGTGTCGCTGAACTGATCAAGAAAACTTTTCCATTCACTAGTCGTGGATTTAGTCGCTGCAATCATTTGTTTTGCCTCCTGCTAAATTTCTTTCTCCATGCGAAAGGCCGTGAGTGACTCGCCGTCAGGCGTTACAATTTCGAGCGGTTCACACTTGCGATAGCCTCTTGCCAAATACAGCGGTTCGCCGGGAAGAGTTGCGGCCAGCTCAATACGATTAAAGCCAGCCTCACGCGCCGCATCTTCGCAGGCGCTCAGGATTTTTGTGGCCACGCCTCGCCGCGACCAGTTCGGATGCACATAGAATGCGCGAATGCGTGCTGCGTCTTTCGCCGGATCAAGCAATGGGTCTGCACTGGACTTGGCCTGATCGCCGCCAAATAGAGTCTTGCGCTTGCTCCAACCACCACTGCCCGCGATTTGGTTGTCAGCTTCGGCCACAAAGTAGGTGCCATCAAGTATCAATTGTGTATCCGGCCCGAAAACATGCGCCAGCGCGCTGCTGATTTGCTTTGCAGTGTAGTATGGCAAACCTAACACGCTGACCGAGTCGCGTATCAAGTCCTCGAGCGAGGGAATATCCTCCATCTGCGCGTGACGGATATGGACGATCATAGCTGCGATTGGCGACAGCCAGGCTCGCTTGATTGCAGTGCCATGCGGTTTTGGCAATCGCGTTGAGACTTCGCTCGACTAGTTACTGATGACGGCAGTATAAAATAAGTCGAAACCGAAATTTATCGCAACTCGACGAAGCGACCTTAAAGGCGACGATAACGAACACAGGTAAACGGAGACACGAACAAATGACGGACGAAAAAATTGAGGAACGAATCATAAGGCTTGCATTTGATGGAGACACTCTAAGATTTCGCGAGTTTTGCGCGAAGCTAAAAGCCGGCCTGCCTGAAGGCACGGGCGTGGCGTTGCGTGGCAGCGTGGTGACAAACAAGCGCTGGGAAGATGGCGGGCCCTTCGACGCCCAGGGCCGGGGCAGCAGCGACATTGATGTGACGCTTATCGGCGCCAAGGTCATGGAATTCTGGAACGAAGATGCGTATTACATTCCCGCCCTGCATACAAAGCCGTTGTCTGATAAAGATCCGACGGTGGCACCCGCGCTAAATCCACTGCGCGAAGAATTACAGAAACTGGCGGGGCGGCCAGTCAACTTTCAGGCTACCGCAAACTTCATTCTTTACACGCGCGACGTTTTGTTTGATGAGCCTTATTACACGGCGATAGAAGCAGAAAAAGTTTCGTGATTGTAAAGCTGCTCAGCTATAACATCCGTTTCGGAGGGCGCGGGCGCGAAAGGGAATTGGCCCAGGTCATTCGCAGCGTCGCGCCGGACTTGGTTGTTTTCCAGGAAGCGATCGACACCAGAGTCATTAGTCGCCTGGCCGGCGAAACAAATTTCCCTTTTTGGTCCGCCCGTCCCGAACATTCGATCGGGTACATCAGCCGCTTAGAAATTACCCACCACGAATGGCATTATCCCGCCGGCGCCAAACATTCATTTCTTGAAATTGTTTTGCAAGGCAGCCAAGCGCGAATCTTTGGTCTTCATCTGAGTTCAACCTTTTCCAAATGGAGCGAGCGCCGGCGCGTGCGCGAGATCACTGCGTTATTGCGGAGCATTGAACGACATCAGGAAGGATTTCACATTCTCGTGGGGGACTTTAATACCTTGGCGCCGGGTGAAATCCTGGATGTGCGCCGAATGCCTGCGTGGATTCGCGGACTGGTTTGGTTAAGCGGTCGCGACATTCAGCGCGCGACTATTCAACTGATGCGAGATTCCGGTTACGTCGATGGTTATCGCACGTTGCACGCAGATGAAAAAGGCTACACCTTTCCGGTGTGGGATCCGCACGTGCGGCTTGATTACGTATTCGTGCCTCAGCAGTTTGCCGGACAGTTAATCCATTGTGAAGTGATAACTGAAGCAGCTAAGACGAAAGCGTCAGATCATTTGCCATTGCTGGCCCACGTCGAGCTTGATTCGTGAGGACTGAATTGACGATCAAGCCACGAGGGAAAAGTATGCGAAGCGCCAAGGAGTCAATAGTTGGGTTTGAACTTAGTTGCCCTTCTCATTAGCACCGCGGCTTTGGCCCGGTGACTAGCAGATTAGGCGACG
>Ga0184605_10000680_pt1 | contig 10348 bp, 9 predicted proteins | sample PLM0_30_coex_FD_132995 | JGI IMG/M metagenome (GOLD analysis project Ga0184605, IMG submission 132995) | Groundwater sediment microbial communities from an aquifer in East River, Colorado, USA - PLM0_30_coex | ecosystem: Environmental > Terrestrial > Soil > Riparian zone | place: USA: East... | reverse complement strand
GGCTTCGCGGTCGTCGGCGGTCGTGTCCCGGGGGCGAACCGGGGCCATGTTGTTGCTCGGCGCATCCGCCGCGCTGATGATCTCGTGGATCCAGATAGGGTCACCGTCTAAGGCGTAGCGCTGAAGCATGAGGCCCGCAGTTCCGACATGCGACTCCGTGCCCTGTAGCAAAAGCGCGGTATCGGCCTTCTCCGCCATCTGGGCGCTATCCGCCTCGTACTGCTTGACCATGTACGTCGATCCTGCGACCACCGCGATCAAGGTAATGACGAGCAGACCGAACCCCGCGACGAGACACCTGCGTACCGAGTTGATTGGGTTGCCGAACCCCTTGCGGGCCGGCGCGGATTCCACGATTGTCATGCCTTCCGCTCCTCCTTGGCAGCGGCAATGCAGGGCTTCGCCGGGATGCTGCAATTGAGGACGGCATGCCCGGTGCAATCGTTACATGCTCAAGCGTGGTGTCTTCACTGGCATCACGGGTAGGGCACATGGCCGGGAAGCCCCTCGACCCGCGCCTGATATACTGGTACTGGATGACCTGTGGCCTTGATGCTTAAATTGAACGCCGGAGACCAATGTCCGGCTGGTGAATAGCGATTTGCTAAGCGATAGAATTCGAGCCCTCAAGCTGCCTCGCCCGCTCACCGTCGAAAGCGGAACGAGTGTGCGAGAAGTGATCCGCAAAGTCCAGCAACACGGTGCTGGGTACGTCCTCGTCACGAGCGCCAACCGCCTCGTCGGCATCATGACAGAACGCGATGTCCTGATGAAGGTAGTCGCTCGCGATGTCGACTACAACGAACCTGTTGATCGCTTCATGACCAGAGACCCACGCACGATGACACCCGACGACAGCATCGGGGAGGCAATCAGCCTCATGAACCGGGCCGGTTTCCGCAATATTCCCATTATCGACCCCGGAAGCGGCGCGGCGATCGCCCTCTTCCGCATTCAAGACGTAATCGACTACCTGGCTGAGGCCTACCCGGAGAAGGTGCTGAACCTCCCTCCCATGCCACACCAGCTTCTGGCCACACCCGAGGGCGCATGACGACAAAAGACGGGCGAGTCGCGTCCCCGAACGGCGATACACACGAACTCGACCGCGTAACCATCCGCTTCGCGGGCGACTCCGGCGATGGTTCACAGGTCGCCGGGCTTCAGTTCACTAATACGGCAGCGCTGATCGGAAACGACATCAGCACCGTTCCCGACTTTCCCGCTGAAATTCGCGCGCCCGCCGGGTCACTGCCGGGCGTCTCTTCCTTTCAGGTAAGCTTTTCCAGCTACGACATCCACACCCCGGGGGACGCCCCCGACGTGCTTGTCGCCATGAACCCGGCGGCTCTGAAGACGAACCTTCCGGACCTGCCCAAGGGCGGGACCATCATGGTGAACTCGGACGAGTTTACGGACGCCAATCTGCGCAAGGCGGGCTACCAAGCCAACCCGCTGGAAGACGGCACTCTCTCCGCTTACCGGGTGATCGAGGTGCCGATTACGAGCATGAACGCGCGGGCCCTCAAAGATAGCGGCTTGAACACAAAGCAGATCGACCGCTCGAAAAACTTCTTCGCGCTCGGGCTGATGTTCTGGCTGTACGAGCGCCCCCTCGACCCGACGCTGCACTGGATAGAGCAGAAGTTCTCGAAGAACCCCGCGGTAGCAAAGGCGAACGCTGACACACTGAGGGCCGGCCACCATTTCGGCGAGACCGCCGAGCTGTTCCCGGTTCACTATCGGGTGCCCAAAGCGGACTTGGCGCCCGGCCGCTATCGAAGCATCACGGGCAACGAAGCGACGGCGATAGGCTTTCTAGCGGCGTCGCGCCTTACCGGCAGGCCTCTGTTTTACGGCAGCTACCCGATCACGCCCGCGAGCGACATCCTTCAGGAGCTCGCGCGCTTCAAGAACTTCGGTGTGAAGACTTTCCAGGCCGAAGATGAGATCTCGGCGATCGGCTCAGCCATCGGCGCGGCCTTCGGTGGCTGCCTCGGGCTCACCGGCACGAGCGGTCCCGGCCTTGCGCTGAAGAGTGAGTCTCTCGGCCTTGCTGTCATGGTCGAACTGCCGATCGTTGTCGCGATGATCCAGCGCTCGGGCCCGAGCACGGGAATGCCGACGAAGACCGAGCAGGCCGATCTCCTCCAGGCGATGTTCGGCCGCAACGGCGAATCTCCCGTCGCGATCGTCGCGCCCGCCACACCGGCGGAATGCTTCGACATGGCGATCGAGGCCTTCCGAATCGCGCTGCGGCACATGGTGCCGACGATATTCCTGTCCGACGGGTACCTCGGCACCAGCTCGGAGCCATGGCGCCTGCCGTCCGTGGCTGACCTGCCGACCATGCGCGTCGACTTCGCGACAGACCCCGGCACTTTCCATCCCTACTCACGCGACCCCGAGACACTCGCTCGGCCCTGGGCGATCCCGGGCACACCCGGCCTCGAGCACCGCATCGGCGGCCTGGAAAAGGCAGATGTTACGGGAAACGTGAGCTACGACGCGGAGAATCACGATCGGATGGTCCGCTTCCGCGCCGAAAAGGTGGCCCGCATCGCAAACGACATTCCGGACGTCAAGCTCATCGGCGACGAAGAGGGTTCGCTGCTTGTTCTCGGCTGGGGCAGCACCTATGGCCCGGCTCTTTCCGCCGTGCAGAGAGCGCGGGCGCGCGGTCTTTCCGTTTCACATGCCCACCTCCGTTACCTGAATCCCTTCCCGGCCAACCTCGGCGATGTCCTGTCCCGCTTCGATCGCATCCTCATCCCGGAAATGAACCTGGGACAGCTCCTGATGCTCGTCCGCGCGCGCTACCTCGTCGACGCTGTAGGCCTGAACCAGGTCACGGGAAGGCCGTTCAAGATCTCGCAGATCGAAGAGAAGATCACTCAACTAGTGCGCAGCAAGATGACTATCGGATGACTACCGAAACAATTTCTGAGCCTGTCCCGCTGGCCCGCAAAGACTTCGTCTCGGACCAGGAGGTCCGCTGGTGTCCGGGCTGCGGCGACTACTCGATCCTCGCCCAAACCCAGAAGCTGATGCCAGACCTCGGTATCCCGCGCGAGAAGATCGTCTTCATTTCCGGCATCGGCTGCAGCAGTCGGCTGCCCTACTACATGAACACCTACGGCTTCCACAGCATTCATGGCCGCGCCCCCACCATCGCCACAGGGCTTAAGGCCTCACGCCCCGACCTCCAGGTCTGGGTCATCACCGGCGACGGCGACGGCCTGAGCATCGGCGGCAACCATCTCCTGCACATACTGCGCCGCAACGTCGATGTGGTGATTGTGCTCTTCAACAACCGCATCTATGGGCTGACTAAGGGTCAGTACTCGCCAACCTCCGAAATGGGCAAGCGGACGAAGAGCTCACCGATGGGCACGATCGACCACCCGGTGAACCCGCTGAGCGTCGCCCTCGGTGCGGAAGCCAGCTTCGTCGCTCGCTCGCTCGATATCGACGTTCATCATTTGCTCACGACACTGGACCGGGCCGCTCACCACAAAGGCACGTCCTTCGTCGAGGTCTACCAGAACTGCAACGTCTTCAATGACGGTGCCTTCATGGAGTTCGCCGACAAGGATGTCCGCCCTGACCGCACGATCACGCTGGAACACGGAAAGCCGCTGGTCTTTGGCAAGGACCGCAACAACGGTTTGCGCCTCAACGGCACGACACCCGAAGTCGTGGATCTCGGCAACGGCGTGAGCGAGAGCGACCTTCTGGTCCACGACGAGACCCGAGAAGACCCCGCCGTCGCGTACATCCTCTCGCGCATGCAGTACCCGCAGTATCCCGTGCCGATGGGCGTCTTCCGCGCTGTACAAAGACCGACTTACGACGACCTAATGGAACAGCAGATCCGGGACGCGGTATCACGCGAAGGCGAAGGCGACCTAGAGGCGCTCCTCAACGAAGGCGACACTTGGACGGTAGAGTAGGAACGAAGTAACCGATGATCTGCCCCGCCTGTCATTTCGATAACATTGACGGCGCCGACACCTGCGAGAGTTGTGGCCAGGACCTGCGCAATCTGGACCTACCCAGCGCCGAGAGCGAATTCGAGGAGCACCTGATGCATGACCCTCTCGCCGTCGTCGGCGCGAAGGAAGCGGTCGCGGTCGCGCCCGGCGACCCCGTCCACCTGGCCATCCACATCATGCAGCGCCGCGGCGTCGACTGCGTACTGGTCGAAGAGAACAACCGGATCGTCGGCATCCTGACCGACCGCGACATCCTGCTCAAGGCGGCGGGCGACAAGCTTGACCTGAACGCCGTCCGCGTCCGCGATGTCATGACTCCCGACCCCGTCATCTGCGGCGACAACGACACCCTGGCCGTCGCGCTTCACAAAATGTCCGTCGGTGGCTTCCGGCACTTGCCCCTCGTGACCAAGGACAGCGAACCGCACGTCGTCTCAATCCAGGACTTGTTCCGGCACATCAGCCACTTCATCCCCGCCCGTCTCTCCTGACCGCCGCGCCCTAATCCCGCTCACTGGCGGATTATCGCCCTCGGGCTGTATTCTGTGGGGCGATGACCGTCGACACCGACCTCTCTCGTCGGACCTCATTCCTGCCAGGCTCGCGGGCCGCGCCATTCGCAGTCGGGCGCGCTGAGGGCGCCTACCTGATCACCCCCGAGGGCCGGCGAATCCTCGACGCAGCGGGCGGTGCCATCGTCGTCAACATCGGCCACGGCCGCCGAGAGGTCGCCGAAGTCGCCGCCCAAGCGCTCGAGCGCCTGACTTATGTCGTGCCGACCTTCGCGACGGAAGCCAAGGCGCATCTCGTCGAGCGCCTGACCGAGCGCTGGCTGCCCGAAGGCCTCACCAGCGCCAGCTTCACCAGCGGGGGGTCCGAATCAGTGGAAGCGGCCTTGCGACTCGCCCGCCTGCATCACGTCTGCGCGGGCCGCCCCGAGCGCTGGAAGGTCATTGGCCGGGAGTCCTCTTATCACGGCGTCACGCTCGCGACGCTCGCCGTGGGCGGACACGCGGCCCGCAGGAAGGGCTACGAGCCCCTTCTCCTCGACTTCCCGAAAGTTCACTCCCACTACTGCCTCGAGTGCTCCCTCGGCCGCACCTCTGAGGACTGCCGAGAGCAGGCCGCAGATGCTCTCGAAGAGGTCATCCTCCGTGAAGGCCCGGACACCGTCGCCGCCTTTATCGCCGAGCCCGTCGTGGGCGGCGCAGCGGGGGCGGTCGTTCCTCCGGACGGCTACTGGGCCCGCGTTGCCGAGATCTGCCGGAAGTACGGAGTTCTTCTGATCGCCGACGAAGTCATGTGCGGCTTCGGCCGTACGGGCGCGAAGTTCGCGGTAAACCTCTGGGGCGTCACCCCAGACATCATGGTTGGCGGAAAGGGCCTTGCCGGCGGCTACGCCCCAATCGGCGGCGTCTACGCGACGGACGACGTTGTGGCGCCAATTGCCGAACGCGGCGAGGACCTCATGTTCTACACCTTCACCGCCCACCCCGCCTCCTGCGCGGTCGCCGACAAAGTCCTCGAGATCATGGAGCGAGAGGACCTGGTCGCCCGCGCGAAGTCCATGGGCGAGCTCCTCAGCAAGCGCCTCGCCCGCCTCGCGCAGCACCCGAACGTCGCCGAGGTGCGCGGGCTCGGCCTGATGAAGGCCGTCGAGATCGTCCGCGACCGAGACACCCTCGAGCGCTTCCCCGCCGATGCTCACATCACCCGGCGCATAGCCGCAGCGGGTCTGAGCAAGGGCGTCTTCCTCTATCCCGCAGGCTCCGGTGTCGCCCAGGACATCATTATGCTCGGCCCGCCGTTCGTCATTACCGAAGACGACATCGACCTCCTCGTCAGCGTGCTCGAAGAGTCAATCGACGCCGCGGTCTCACGGTTCTCTTCGTCGGCGCCCGGCAAGTGACTTCAAGGGGCCAGACTGCGCAACCACACTCGATAGCCTATTTCTCGATGGAGATTGCGCTGGATGCGTCGATGCCGACGTACTCCGGCGGGCTGGGGGTCCTCGCCGGCGACACTCTGCGGGCCGCCGCAGACCTGGCTCTCCCCGTCGTCGCGGTCACCCTCGCCCACCGCAAGGGTTACTTCCGCCAGCATCTCGACCGAAACGGCAAGCAAACGGAATCACCCAGCGAATGGTCTCCGGCCGAGAAGCTGCAGGCCGTCGATGAGCGCGCCTGGGTCACGATCGAGGGCCGCCCGGTCGAGCTGAGGGCCTGGCGTTTCCTGGTCCGCGGGGTCACCGGCCATGAGGTCCCCGTTTATCTCCTCGACACCTCGCTCCCGTCGAACGACGAATACGACCAGACACTCACCGACTCCCTCTACGGCGGCGACGCGCGCTATCGCCTCTGCCAGGAGGTGGTGCTCGGCATAGGCGGCATCGCTATGCTGCGCGCCCTCGGACAGGCTGACTTTCACACCTACCACATGAACGAAGGGCACTCCAGCCTGCTGACACTCGCCCTCCTCCAGGAGCACGCGAGCCTCCACGACCGCGGCTCAGTCATCGAATCCGACGTCGATGATGTGCGCCGGAAATGCGTCTTCACGACGCACACGCCCGTTGATGCGGGCCACGACCACTTCTACGCCGACTTGGTAGAGAAGGTCCTCGGAAGGGAGCGCACGGGCATCCTGGCGCGTCTGACGCACGCCCGCAGCGGCATCTTCGACCTCACGCACCTCGCGATGTTCTTTTGCCGCAGCGCCAACGGCGTCTCCATTCGCCACGCCCACGTCTCGCGGCGTATGTTCCCCGAACGCCCGATCAGCGCTATCACGAACGGAGTTCATGCCGTTACGTGGACATCCGCGCAGTTCGCCCGCCTTTTCGACCGCCACTTCCCTCATTGGCGTCGTGACAACCGCTATCTACGGCAGGCTTCCGCTATCCCCCGCGAGGAGATCCAGGCGGTGCACGCTGAGGCGAAGGCTGCCCTCCTGGGCGAAGTGAAGCGCCGCACGGGCCAGGACCTGAGCGCCGAGGTCATGACCATCGGCTTCGCGCGGCGGGCGACCGGCTACAAGCGAGTCGACTTCATCTTCTCGAACCAAGACCGTCTGAAGCACATCATCGAGCGCTGCGGCCCTATTCAGCTGGTTTATGCAGGCAAGGCCCATGCGCGTGACGCCGTGGGCAAGGCCGGCATCGAGCACATCTTCGCGGTCGCAGAGGACCTGAAAGGCGTGCTACCCGTCGTCTACCTCGAGGACTACGATATGTCACTCGCGTCGCTCATCGTCGCTGGCGTTGACCTGTGGCTCAACAACCCTGTCAAGCCTCTTGAGGCCTCAGGCACCAGCGGCATGAAAGCGGCGCTCAACGGCGTCCCAAGCCTCAGCGTCCTCGACGGCTGGTGGATCGAGGGGTGGATCGAGGGCGTGACTGGCTGGGCGATCGGTGACGGGGCCGAAGAGCCAGGTGACCCCGCCCAGGAACTTGACTCGCTTTACGACAAGCTGGAGCACATCATCCTCCCCATGTTTTACCAGCAGCCACTCGCCTACGCCGGCGTCATGCGCTCGGCGATCTCGCACAACGGCAGTTTCTTCAACGCTCAGCGCATGGTCTCCCAGTACCTGCGTAACGTGTACGAGCCAGGCATGTCGCTCCCCGAAGCAGAGGCCCTCCCGTGAAGGCGGTCGCCTTTGCTGGGCCCCGGAAGATGGAGTTGCGCGATATCCCCGAGCCGAAACCCGCAGCAGGTGAAGTCGTGGTTCAGGTTGCGTATTGTGGCGTTTGCGGCTCCGACCTCCACGAATTTGCCTCTGATATGCCGTCAATGAGGGCCGCAGGCGTCTTTCAGCCGGTCATGGGTCACGAGTTCGCCGGCACGCTCTCAGCGCTCGGTGAGGACGTCAATGGCCTTTCGGTCGGCGACCCGGTCGTCGTGCACCCCGGCGAACCATGCGGCGACTGCTACTTCTGCAAATCGGGAGCCGCGAATCTCTGTGCGGAACAGACCGGCACCGGCTACCGCAAACAAGGCGCCTACGCGGAGCGAGTGGCTGTGCGCGCCCAAACAGACTCTCCGTTTACCGGACACTTCCTCGCTCGAGCGCGCCGCGCTCACGGAGCCACTCGGCGTGGCGATTCACTCGCTAAACCGGGGGGTGCTTAGCGCGGGCGAGACGGTGTTCATCGCCGGCGGTGGGCCTATCGGGCTCCTCACCGTACTCGCGGCCAAGCACAAAGGCGCGGGGAGAATCATTGTCTCCGAACCGGCGGCCTCGCGGCGGGAGCTCGCACTGCGCCTCGGCGCCCATCACGCGGTCGATCCGGCGCAAGTCCCCTCCGTGAGGGTCCGAGAAATCACCGGCGGCTTCGGCTGCGACCTTGCCGTCGAGTGCGTCGGCATCGCCGCGACGATGGACGACTGCCTGGCGTCCACGCGCCGCGGCGGCCGCATTGTCGTCGCCGGGGCGTTCGAAGAACCGTATTCAGTCAACCTGCTGAACCTGCTCCTCCAGGAGCACTCAATCGCCGGCACCTTCGGCTACGCTTCCGAGTTCGAAGAGGTGCGCGACCTCATCGTCTCTGGTGCCATCGATGTCTCGCCGCTGATCTCGCGCGTCGTCTCGCTGCACGACCTTCCGTCCGCATTCGAAGAGCTGACCGCAGACCGCAACCGCGACCAGAAGGTCCTCGTCGCCCCAAACGGCCCTTAGGGCCATCCACCCGTCATTCCGAGCCGCCCCTACATGCCACGTCCTTCCATAGCGTGAGACCGCCGCGGCATGAGTCCACCGCCGCAGCTAGGTAGCAAGGAATCTAGCGCCACTAGCAACAGGCATGCACCCGAACCAACTACGATGCCCGCCCTCCTCGCCGCCACCAAGTGCTACAATCACCTCCGCAATCAGCAAGGAGGCGCCCATGGTTTCCGCTCCTGTTTACGGCGACATCAAGCCCGAAGACGACTACACCCACCCGCTCGGCCCCGAGCAGAACTTCAACGAGAGCATGTACTTCAACTTCTTCGACAACGCGAAGGGGCTCGGCGGCTTCCTCCGCATCGGAAACCGCGCGAACGAGAAATACGCCGAGGTCACGCTTACCCTCTATCAGCCCGACGGAACGGTGCTCTTTAGTTGGAAGCGCCCCGAAATCGATTCGAATGACGCTTTCGACGCCGGCGGCATGAAGTTCGAGACCATCGAACCGCTGGTAACGCTACGGACGGCGTACGAGGGCCACGCCGTCTCGCTTAAAGACCCGAAGCAGATGGCCGACCCCGGCCAGGCCTTCCGCGAGAACCCGCACAAGAAGGTCTCGATCGACCTCATCCACGAGTCAGTCGCTCCTGTCTACGGCCAGACCAATAACGAGCGTGACGACGCCGACCCCGAGCAGGGCTTCGGCCGCGCCCACTACGAGCAGCACATGCACGTCACCGGCACAGTCGCCATCGACGGCGAGACGACGCAGGTCGACGCCTACGGCCTGCGCGACCACTCCTGGGGCCCCCGCTACTGGCAGAACATCTACTCCTACCGCTGGCTGACCTGCTCCTTCGGCCCCGAACTGAACGTCATGGTCTCCGAGATCCGCCGGACGCCGGAAGAGCGAACCCAGGGCGGCGTCGTCATCCGCGACGGCAAGCTCGGGCGCATCAAGACCATCGACCTCGAATCCTCGTTCGAGGACGAGCGCATCCACCACCAGCGCATAACCGCCACGCTCGGCCTCGAAAGCGGCGAGCAAGTTACGCTAGAGGGCCTCGTGAAGGGCTACATCCCACTCCGCAACCGCCGCGCCGGCATGACCACGCACATCGGCGAGGGTATGACCGAGTACCGCTGCCTCGGCCACACGGCGCTGGGCATCTCGGAGTGCCTCGACCAGATCCAGTAGGTGGCAAGACACAAGAAGCATCAGTGCGCCGTCCAATTTTGGCAGTCCTTGTCGTTGCAGGGGTGGTGATTAGTGTCGCTAGTTGGGCTTTTTGGCTCGTCTTCATTTCGTCGATGTTTTTAACTGCGTCAGCCCGGGATGTCGCCGTCAGCACTCCGATCGTGCTCATGTTTACAGGGTTAATGGTGTGGTTGCACGTCCGGACCGGCAGGCGAATGCTCGGATATTGGAAAACGGGCTCTCCACGTCGCTCCGGGTGACACCTGAAGACCTCACGTCCCGCCTCTCGGCCTTCCTCCAACGCGCCCATAACGCCCACTCCGCCCGCATCGGCGACCTCCGGCTGCTCACCGGCGGTGCTTCGACGCCGTCATCGAGCATGCGGACGGCAAGAACGAGACACTCGCGCTCGTGTTGCGGATGGACCCGCGCACCGAAGCGGGGCAGATGTCGGGCGAGACGGAGTTCACACTACTGAAAGCGGCGCACG
>Ga0184605_10000679_pt1 | contig 10357 bp, 7 predicted proteins | sample PLM0_30_coex_FD_132995 | JGI IMG/M metagenome (GOLD analysis project Ga0184605, IMG submission 132995) | Groundwater sediment microbial communities from an aquifer in East River, Colorado, USA - PLM0_30_coex | ecosystem: Environmental > Terrestrial > Soil > Riparian zone | place: USA: East... | reverse complement strand
TGTCGAATAATTCGGTGACGCCCTCAAGGGCGTAGTATTCGCATTGGATGGGCACCAGAAGCGCCTTGGCAGCCGTTAAGGCATTGAGTGTCAAGAGGCCGAGCGAGGGAGGGCAATCAATGATGATGAAGTCGTAATCTTGCGTAACTGCGGCCAAGGCCTCACGAAGTCGAGACTCCCGGCTTTCCATATCAACTAACTCTACCTCAGCGCCGGCGAGATCCTTGTTTGCCGGCAGAATTTTTAAGCCGGAGGTTTCCGTTTGAAGAATTGCGGCCGCAACTGATTCTCCGAGGATAATTGACTGATAGATGCTCTTGCGAAAGCTACCTCGTTGAATGCCGACACCAGATGTTGCGTTTCCCTGCGGATCCGCATCTACCAGCAGAACCGAGTTTTGGGAGGTAGCCAGGACCGCGGCCAGGTTAACGGCCGTGGTCGTTTTACCCACGCCCCCTTTTTGATTTGCTATTGCTATGATTCGTGCCATTTAGGGCGAAACGTCCATCAGCCGGGTTAGCCCCGTAAATTAGCACAAAACTGGGTGAATCTTTTTATTATTTCTGGGGTATATGTTTCACGTGTCCCTGTAATTCAGCGGGACACGTGAAACATCGAATTAGTGGATACTGACGCTGACCAGGAGCGTCGCTAAGGCGGCGGGCGTTAGACCAGGAATGCGCCGGGCAGCGCCAAAAGTAACTGGTTTGGCCCGTTCAAGTCTTTCCGCCATTTCGTGCGAGAGACCATTGAGCGCCCTGAAATTCAGCGTATTCGGAATAGGTAGCGTGTCATGCGCGTGAAGCCTGTTGATCACTAACTCCTGCGACTTTATGTAACCCGAATAAAGATTGTCAGCGAGCGCGAATTCGAGATCCTCCAAGTGCAAAGTTGATCGCGTTTCTTTGGGCAGTAGCTGCGAGATGACGTCGGGAGTCATTCCCGGCCGCTTGGCCAAATCCGCCAAACTGATTGACTCCACGCCACTTAGAGCTATCCTTTCAGCCAATGCGGTATAAGCCGCGTCGCTACTGCGGATGCGGTTCGCATTCAACGTGGCTTTTATCTTCGCAATCCGGTCACGCCGTTGATTGAATCGCTCCCAATCGCGGTCTCCTACAAGGCCGACTTCGCGGCCATATTTGGAAAGTCGTTGGTCGGCGTTATCGTGCCGTAGCGCCAAACGGTATTCAGCGCGGGATGTAAAAATTCTGTAGGGCTCGTCAACGCCTTGGTTGATCAAATCATCCACCAGAACGCCGATATATGACTCCATCCGCCGCAATGCGAACCGCGCGCGCCCGTGGGCCATTAGCGCGGCGTTGATTCCCGCCAACAAACCCTGGCAGGCGGCTTCTTCGTATCCGGTGGTTCCATTGATTTGGCCGGCATGGAACAAGCCAGTCACTCGTCGAACCTGTAAGTCAGGCCCTAATTCCCTGGGATCCACATAGTCATACTCTATCGCGTACCCTGGCCGGATTATGCTCGCAGCTTCCAAACCAGGAATCATCCGAACCAAATCCTGTTGCAAGCCCGGTGGTAGGGAGGTCGAAAACCCGTTTAGGTAGACCTCGTTGGTGTCGTGACCTTCAGGCTCCAGGAATAATTGATGCCGATCCTTGTCCGCAAATTTGACAACTTTATCCTCGATCGACGGACAATAGCGCGGACCAACACCTCTGATCTGACCCGAATAAAGTGGTGACTCATGAAGGTTCTTTTTGATCGCTTCATGCACTTTGCCTGTGGTGTATCCGATGTAGCAATCGATCTGGCGTTGCTCGATCTTATCCGTCGCAAAGGAAAATGCGACGGGACGTTCATCGGCTTGCTGGCTTTGAAACGCGTCCCAGTTAATTGTTCTGCCATCAAGCCTCGGCGGAGTGCCTGTCTTCAGCCTGCCCACGCTAAAACCGAGTCGTTTCAGTGCCTCAGCCAATTCAATGGAAGCGGGTTCGCCCGCTCGGCCTGCGGTATAAGTCCTGCGGCCGGTGTGTATTAACCCGTTTAGGAAGGTGCCCGCCGCTATAACTACAGCTTTGGCTGCGATCCTTCGTCCATCCTGCATGAGAACGCCCGACACGCGGTTATTCGCCGTTAACAGATCCACCACCATGCCTTGTCGCAAGGACAGGTTGGGCGTGTTTTCCAAGGTCGTTCGCATCTCCAAACGATAAAGCGCGCGGTCCGCCTGCGCCCGAGGGGACTGAACGGCAGGTCCGCGAGATCGATTTAGAAGGCGAAACTGAATACCTGTGCGATCGATGACGCGACCCATGATTCCCCCCAGCGCGTCTATCTCACGCACAAGGTGTCCCTTCGCTATGCCGCCAATTGCCGGGTTACAGGACATCTGTCCAATCAGATCAAGGTTCAATGTCACTAGCGCCGTGCGTGCACCCAGGCGCGCCGAAGCCGACGCTGCCTCACACCCGGCGTGGCCGCCACCGATAACTAAGACGTTAAACTCTTCGTCGAAAACCATGATCATTTCCCTATGCAGAACGTACTAAAGATCTCGCCAAGGATGTCTTCACTCGTAGTCTCACCGGTAATGGCGCCCAAAACTTTTAGCGCATTGTGAAGATCAGCAAGCACAAGTTCTTCGCTTGCGCCTTGTTCGATCGAGCGCGACGCACAATCAAGCGAACTCTTCGCCCGTGTCAGTAGGTCGTAGTGCCGGCTATCTGTAATCAGCAAGCCTGCCGCAGCTGAATCGACTGAACCGAATGGCTCTAGTATAGCAGCCATCAATTCAGATATCCCTTCCTCCGTCAACGCAGAGAGGTGGACCACCCTGGAGTCATTGAAGAAATTGTTAACGCTCGGCAACTGTGGCAAGTCAGCCTTGTTTATTGCCACGACGAAAGAATGATCACAGGCCGCCTTCAGGACTTCAGTGTCTTCTTGCTGCAGCGAACAAGACCCGTCGATAACGACCACGAGCATGTCCGCATCTGCTATCGCGCGTCGCGTGCGCTCGATGCCGATGGCTTCGATCTTATCGCATGCTTCTCTGAAGCCAGCCGTGTCTGTTATCGAAACGGGAACGCCTTCCAGGCTAATCGTCTCGGTCAGGCTATCGCGTGTAGTGCCCGCGATGTCGGTTACGATGGCTCGCTCCAGTCTCACTAACCTATTGAACAGACTAGACTTACCGACATTCGTCCTGCCTACAATAGCCACTCTTAAGCCATCGCGAAGTAAATGTCCGGCTTTGTAGGTATCACTTAAGCGTGTCAGAGCGGCAGCGAGTGTTTGGAGCGTATTTTTGATTTCATTGATCTGGATTGTCGGCAAATCATCCTCGACAAATTCCACTGCCGACTCAAGTATGACAATCACTCTGATTAGCTCCTGTTTACTTGATTCAAGTGCTTCCGCCAACTCGCCTCGTAATTGGCGTGCTGCCTGCCTAGCGGCAGCCTGGGTCTGTGCGTTGATCAGATCACGAATCGCTTCGGCTTCACTTAGATTCATCTTGCCGTTGCGGCAAGCACGCAACGTGAACTCACCAGGCTCCGCAAGCCGCGCTTCATAAGCCTGGACGAGATCCATTAGCCGGCGCAGGATCACGGGCGAGCCGTGGCAACTGATTTCAACCATGTCTTCGCCGGTAAAGGAACGGGGTGATTGGAAGTAGGTAACTAGAGCCTCATCTATCAAATCATCATCGCACCCCGCAAACAATTTCTTCAATGTCACACGGTTCGGCGCTGGAGCAAATTTGTCCTCGCGAACAAGTGCGCGGAGGATCTCCAGCGAGCGTGAACCACTTAAACGGAGCACCGCTATGGCGCTGCGACCGGGTGGCGTAGACACTGCGACTATCGTATCCATTGGATATACAACAAGGAGCGGAAAGCGAATATTTACGAAATCTATTTGGCGGATTTTAGCGCAACTCTCAGCTTGCGAGCGGATCCTTCGCCTACTGATTCTGTGTAGAGGTCTTCGCTCTCGGCTAGAGTGAGATGGATAACTCGTCGCTCGCTGGCATTCATCTCACCGAAAACGAAGGGCACGCGACTTTCGCGCACTCGTTCGGCAGCGAGGTTTGCCATTGCGCGTAGTTCAGACTCCCGCGTCGCGCGAAAGCCTTCAACGTCGCAAACGATTCGCTGTCCATCAGGGGCTGTTCGACCGAATGCCTGGTTCAGCAGGTGCTGAAGGGCCAACAGCAGCTCGCCGCTCTCAGCTTGGAGTAGTTCGGCGTCTGGGCCACTTAAATCCATCAAGCACTCACTGGGATTTTCATGGGCCGCCACACGCAGATTCAAACGAGCGCTCTCAAACAGCGACTCCAGGAAGTGAGAAGCCTTGGTGCAATTTTCTTCCATTAATTAATAGTGGCCTCTTCAGCTATCTATGCCTGTGACGGCCTAGGTGTGGCAGATCGTTTCTTCGCCGCCAGATTCGTGCGCGGCTCGCCCGGCGGTTGCTCGTCGTCCTCCGATTTCGTTAGGCGATTGATGATGAACTGCTGAGCAAACCCTACTATGTTACCTACCAGCCAATACAGTAACAGGCCAGAAGGCGCGCCCCAAAGCACATAAAGCATAAACAGCGGCATGCCCACCGCCATCATTTTTCGTTGCAATGGATCTGCGGAAGGAGCGGGCGTAATCAGCTGCAAGGTGATCATCGTTCCGGCCATCATCACTTCCAGAACGTGGAAGGGATCCCCCGCTGAAAGATCAGGCAACCATAAGAACGTCGCTTGGCGAAAATCGAGCGAGATCGTTATCGCGCGATATAGAGCAAACAGAAAAGGCATTTGAATCAGAAGCGGCAGACATCCTCCGAGGGGATTGCCTTCTTTCATCAACCTTAGCTGCTCGACCTGCAACTCTTTCAAGCGCGGGTCGCTTTGTTTCATGCCCTTGATCTTTTCCTGAAGTTCTTTCATCCGCGGCGCCAGCTTTTGCGCCTTCTTCATCGACTTTGAAGAGCGCCACTTCAGCGGAAAAAAGAGTGAGTAAATGACAATCGTAAAGAGAATGATTGCGATGCCGTAGCTGTTTGTTAATTGCCTTAACCATTTTATTGATCTGAGAATTGGAACAGCGAGAGGTCTGGACAACCAACTAAACCAGCCATAATCGATAAGTCCTTCAAGATCAATATTCCGTCCGACCACTTGACTCAGGTTTGTGCCGGCCTGAGTTAGTAAGTAATGATCTTTCGGACCTGTATAGACAATCGTGTGAGATCCATCTGTTGGCACGGGCACCCAGGCCGTCGTCAGGTAGCGCTTTTCCGGCTTACCATTGGCTGCGTGGTCATATTGCGAGGTGTGAAGCTCGAGCCCTTCAAGCCGCTTCGAAGGGACCGCGACCATAGCAAAATATGTATCTCCAACGCCCGCCCAATCGATCGGACCAGCAATCGACATGCGGTCAGGGCTGTTTTTGTTTTCGTTAATCGCCGGCGCCTGATGACGTTGGACTTTGTCGGCCTGGGCAATGATGGCTTCCGGAGCTACGGAATAAAAAGAATACTTTTTGACTCCCTGATCACCGATGCTGGGCCCCACTCTCAGCCGTGCCTGCGGCATAACCTGATCGCCGCGCTTGACGGTTATCTGCAAGTCCACGCTGTAATCGTCGCCATCGAAGACCATGACCTTCGAAACATTCAATCCGGTCGCCGCGTCTGAAAGGACAAACTCCAGGCGTCTTCTTTCTCCGGGTTGCAAGAGGATATCGGTGTCAGGATTTGCGGAATTGTTGGTCGTAATCGAATAGTTTGCGGAGTTCAAAACAGCATCGAGCGCCGAATCGCCGGTAATCAATTGCAAGGGTGCTTCACGCGGCTGACGCTCTAACCCCTTTGGAGAGATGAGTTCGAGGGGTAGCTGCGCCTTTTGATCCCCACCGACAGAATAAATGTCGCGGCCGCTATCTTTGTTCTTTTTGATTATCCAACTAACGGCGGCGGCGCCCTCGCTATCGAGTTTTACTTCATAGAGCGGAGTCTTTATCAAAACCGTTCTATGCGGCGCCGCGTTTACTGGCGTATTGACGGAAACTAAGCTCTGGGCGGGTGTTGCGACAATCGAAGGCGACGGCGTCGATTGTGAACTCGGCTGAGACGGGGGAGGCGTTTGCGGCGGCTTTACAGGAACGAGATAGGTCCACAGAAAGAGTATTGCCGTGGAAATCAGCAGCGCTATTACTAGTCGTTTTTGTTGCATTGAATTGACAGGTCAACTATTGCTCGGCCGCGTACCTCGCCCGGCTTAATCATTTCACTGGATCATAACCGCCGGCGCTAAAAGGGTGACACCGCAACAATCTACGCAAGGCGAGCGCGGTTCCACGCAGCGCGCCATACCGGCCAATCGCTTCAGCGGCATATTCGGAACAAGTTGGAAAGAATCTGCAAGCGGGCGGAAGAAATGGAGAAACGAAGCTTTTATAAGTTCTAACTAATGCAATTAATAGCGACTTCACGTAAGCGTTCCGTATTACAACTTATCGCTTTCCTGCTGCGCGATTCTTGAAATTAATTTCTCGAATTCTTCAACCGCTGCGCTCAACTTAAACGAAGGTACTCTGCGTTTGGCGTTCACCACCCAATCATATCTTTCCTGTAGATCCGATAACGACGACTTCTTTAAACGGAAAGTCTCCTTGAGTAATCTGCGCGCCCGATTTCTCAACACCGCATTGCCCACTGCCTTACGCGAGGCGGTGATTCCGAATCTGTTTTGAGACAGCTTGTTTGGCAAAACAAAAGCTGTCATCAATGTCCCGTCGTAACGCTTACCAGTGCGATAAACCTTCTGAAAATCGCGACTTCCCCGCAGGTACTCAGTCATGAACGGTCTTAATAATGTGCAGGAGTCAGACGACGACGCCCTTTGGAGCGCCGGCGTTTCAAGACTAGCCTGCCGGCTTTGGTCGCCATTCTCGCTCTGAACCCGTGGGTTTTTGCGCGACGCCGGTTATTCGGTTGAAACGTTCGCTTCGACATAGTCAAAAATTCGCCCGCCTAAAGAAAAGGGTAAGACTAGCTTTCGGAAAGACACTCTGTCAAGAAAGCGGCCCTGAAATTACGGAGTTGATGACGCCTGGGCATTTTCCAATTTTGCAAATGCCTTTGTTATCCAATGGGATATTCGAAAAGTGCCGGCTTTGCCTTCAAGGACAAAGGGTCCCAATTTTGTCGAGCCTGCTGTTTTATAATTGAGCCTTTCTTGCCTCTCGGTCACTCTCTATGTTAGTCTCCGCCCAGCTCTCGACTTATCTCGTAAGTCATTGATACGTATAAGCTTAAAGCTTTACTTTAGGAGTGTTGGTTTTTCCACAAGTGAGGAAAACCCTGTGGATAAATCGGCTGCGGGGCGATTGCGCATCCTGGAAGTTGATACTTATAAAGTTAATCGCAAGGTCTGAAAATCGGTCCATCTCTATGTTCGTAGTTTACCGATTCCTTAAGTGCACCAATGCTTGACCTTCAGCAAACCGAACTCTGGGACCACATCCTCTGCTCAATCAAAACAAAACTACAAGATGAGAGTTTTGAAACGTGGTTCAATCCCATTCGCTTTGAAGGCGTCGACAATAGTCGTCAGCTCATCCGTCTGCGCGCGCCAAACCTGGCAGTCCGCGATTGGGTTACGATCCACTATGCAAACCTGATTGATCAATCCTTCGGCGAAATGAATTTGGCCGGCTATTCGGTTGACTGGATCTTGCCGGAAGAACTTACAACAGCAACTGCTCAAACGTCCGAGAGAAATTCGTTCGGCTCGCGCGCCCCTGTGGCTCGAGCTGTTCAACCATCGCCGTCGCCAATGACCTTGCAAGAAACTTCTGCCGAGATGCCACGCGCTGCACTCGACCCAGCCTTAAACCCGAAATACACGTTTGAGAGTTTTGTGGTTGGTTCCTGTAATCAGTTTGCGCACGCTGCTTCACAGGCGGTCGCGCAGGCCCCTGGCAAAACCTACAACCCGCTTTACCTGTACGGTGGCGTGGGTTTGGGTAAGACACACTTGATGCATGCCTGCGGTCACGCAATCAAGCAGCGAGACCCTCACCTAACGCTTTGTTATCTGTCCTCTGAGCGCTTCATGAACGAGTTGATCAACGCAATCCGATACGACAGAACCCCCAACTTTAGGGAAAAGTATCGCTCGGTTGATGTTCTACTAATTGACGACATTCAGTTCATGGCAGGGAAGGAACGTACCCAGGAAGAATTTTTTCATACCTTCAATACTCTCTATGAACAGCAGAAACAAATCGTTATCAGCTCGGATTGTCCCCCGCGGGAAATACCAACGCTCGAGGAACGACTGCATTCGCGATTCGAGTGGGGACTAATTGCTGACCTGGAGCCTCCAGATTTGGAAACTAAGGTAGCGATTCTCAAACGCAAAGCTGAAACAATGGGCGTCGCCATTCCCGATGAAGTAGCCTTCTTCATCGCCACGCGAGTGAAAAACAACGTCCGTGAATTAGAGGGTTCGCTGATCAGGCTGTTGGCTATATCTTCACTACGAGGGACCGCGATATCCGAAGATTTGGCCCGTGATGCGATTCGAAACATCGCCAGCGACGAAGAGCCGGGCCTGATAACAATTAACCAAATTCAAAAGGCTGTCGCAGCAGCTTACAAGCTTTCGGTCGAGCAGTTGGTTTCTAAAAATAATGCGCGCCAGTTCGCTTTTCCGCGTCAGATTGCCATGTACCTTTGCAAGCGCCTAACGAACCGTAGCTATCCAGAGATCGGCCGAGCTTTTGGTGGAAAACACCATACGACCGTGATTCATTCTTTCGAAAAGATTCAGTCAATGGCCGCAAGTGATTCAAGCTTTCAAAGATTATTACTTGACCTGGCTGAAAGTTTGCAGAAGTAATTTTCCACAGGAACGTTTCTTAGTTTTTCGCTATTAAAGCGCAGCAGTTTTTACATAAAGTCTTGCATTCCTCAGGTTGTTTGAGAACGCGGTTGTGAAAGACTAGAATAAGTTTGTTGCATGAAAACTTTTGACAGCGCTGGTGAATTTCTGAATAAGCTTTTCACCATTTTATCAACACGTCTCCATCAGTTGTTATCTGGTTTAGGAACTAGTTTCCACAAATCAACAGGCCCTACTGCTACTACTGGAAATATATAGATTGTTTGTGTTAGGTAGAGACAGAAAATGTCGAGGAGAAATTTATGGCTGTAAGTGAAGGTGCAAAGCTTAAGGAGTCGAACATGCAATTCGTGGTTAGCAAACAGAATCTGCAACGAGAACTGGCTTACGTGCAGGGTGTGGTGGAAAAAAAGAACACTATCCCCGTGCTGTCAAACATTCTCATTGAGTCTGTTGGCGAAAACGATATTCGACTTACGGGAACGGATCTCGACGTCACCATTCGTTGCGACATGGACGCAGAAGTTTCAACGGCTGGCTCAATTTGTGTGCAGGCGAGAAAACTTTTTGAGATCGCGCGCTTACTGCCTGACGCGCCGGTAACTTTTAAAAAGGAAAGCAACGACTGGGTCACTGTTACTTGCGATAAAACACGATTCAAGATGGTTGGTGTTGCGCGAGACGCGTTCCCGGAAGTGCCTTCGTTCAAATCTGCGCCGACGAAGTTGTCGGCTGAGATTATCAAGTCGTTTATCGACAAGACGATCTTCGCGATTACGCAGGAAGAGTCGCGCTACACGCTCTCGGGCGCGAAGTTCATTATGGACGAGACAGGCGCAAAGATGGTTACGACCGACGGCCATCGGCTGGCTTACGTGGAGCGAAAAGGAGTTTCAAAGAACGGTAATGACGCAATTGATACGCTGATTCCACGAAAAACATTAGCAGAATTAGCAAAACTCACCGCCGGCTTTGAAGGTGAAATAAGTCTGGGTCTCGACAATAATCACATCTTTTTCGAAGTCGGGCCGCGGCTGTTGGTTTCGCGCATGTTGTATGGCCAGTTTCCGAATTACGATATGGTGATGCCGAAGAATAATGACAAGTCGGTCCAGTTCGACTGTGGTTTGTTGAATTCGGCCGTCAGGCGTGTCGCCCTGATGTCGGATGAACGATCGCATGCAATTCGCTTCCATCTCGAGCCCAATCAATTAGTGATCAGCTCGCAGAATGCCGAAGAAGGTGAAGCAAGCGAAACGATTCAAGCTGAATACTCGGGCGAGGAAACTGACATTGGATTCAACTCTCAGTATCTCCAGGACTTTTTGAACGTAATTGGCGAAGGCGCCGTCGCGTTTGAATTCAAGGACGGCAATTCACAAGCCCAACTCCGTCCGGCCGAAGGCGGCGACTATGACTACAAATACGTTGTGATGCCGATGCGTCTCTGATTGAGTTGTAAATCTCAACGGCATAAAGCGC
>Ga0184605_10000674_pt1 | contig 10384 bp, 8 predicted proteins | sample PLM0_30_coex_FD_132995 | JGI IMG/M metagenome (GOLD analysis project Ga0184605, IMG submission 132995) | Groundwater sediment microbial communities from an aquifer in East River, Colorado, USA - PLM0_30_coex | ecosystem: Environmental > Terrestrial > Soil > Riparian zone | place: USA: East... | reverse complement strand
CGTTCCCGTCCGGCACGTACTGGCGCTCGGTGGCATGGCGTTCTCCCTAGTGCCGTTCGGCATGCTCGTTGTGCTCGGAGAGTATCAGCGAGAGCGAATCAGGCTGTTCTTCGACCCGAATTCAGACCCGCTCGGTGGCGGCTTTAACATCCTGCAGGGCGAGATTGGGATTGGCTCTGGTGGCATTTTCGGTAAGGGCCTCACCGAGGGCTCGCAGAACCAGCTCGGATTCCTCCAAACATCGACCACGGACTATATTTTCTCCGTGCTCGGGGAAGAGCTGGGCTTGGTGGGGGCGATGGTGTTGCTCTTTCTCTTTACCGCCCTTCTCTTCCGGGGTATCCGCGCTGCTTCCATCTCCAGCGATCAGTTCGGGAGGCTAATTGCGACCGGCATCGTAATGATGATCCTGTTCCAGGTGTTCATCAACATCGCGGTCAATATTCGGATCGTGCCCGTGACCGGGATCCCCTTGCCATTTGTGAGCCAGGGCGGTAGCTCGCTGCTCATGCTGTTCGCGGCGCTGGGTTTGCTCGAAGGAATTGTCCTTCGTCACCGAAAGCTCGAGTTTTAGGCGCAAGCGCCGCCATGCCCAGGGCGATCGACGTCCACGTACACCCGCCGAATCCGAGCGGGGAATCCCTCACATCTTCGAAGGAGGCGCAGCAGTATTTTCGGACCGGACCGCCTCCCTCTTCCGCTCGAGAAGTGGCCGAGTACTACGCATCGCTGGACATGATGGCGGTAGTATTCGACATCGATTCCGAAACCGCCACCGGGCGGCCGCCGACGCCGAACGACTACTTTGCCGAGTTAATGGAACAGCACCCGAAGCAGTTCATCGGGTTCGGTAGTGTCGACCCGTGGAAGGGCCGGGCTGCGCTGAAGGAGGCGGAGCGCTGCGCGGAGCTGGGGCTGCGGGGCCTCAAGTTCATGCCGAACATGCAACAGTTCTACGCGAACGAGGAACGCTTCTATCCGCTTTGGGAAACGGCGCAGGCACTGGGTCTTGTCGTCCTCTTCCATACCGGCACTACCGGGGTTGGGGCAGGAAGGCCGGGCGGTGGCGGCATCAAGCTGAAGTACAGCCGGCCGATCCCGTATGTCGATGACGTCGCGGCGGACTTTCCGGAACTCAAGATCATCATGGCGCATCCGTCTTGGCCCTGGCAGGAAGAACAGCTCGCGATGCTCGTCCACAAGCCAAACGTCTACATGGACCTGTCCGGCTGGTCGCCCAAGTACTTCCAGCCATCGCTGGTCCAGTACGCGAAAACGCTGATACAGGACAAGGTGCTCTTCGGCTCGGATTATCCCGTCATCAACCCTGAGCGCTGGCTCAACGACTTCGATGGCCTCGGGTTCGCTGAGGACGTCCGCAAGAAGATTCTTCTGGATAACGCCGCCAAGCTTTTGCGCGTCTCTTTCTGAGACTGTCTGAACTATACAGAGGCTGAGGCCGAGAGTGGTAGCGACGGCGAATAGCTTCGCCTCTATTCGGGCTCGTACTGCGGCGGCTGCGTGATGCCCCACTGCCGCCAGTCGTAAATCCGCAGCGCAAGCGTTAGCCGCGGTTCCCACCCCACCGACTGGTACTGCGGGAACTTCTCGCGGATCATCGCCCAGGCGCGCTCTTGTTCCTCGCGCTCGGCGGGCTCCGCATTACAGCGAAGGAGGACGCCTTTGAGGAGCGCCCAGTTGTCGTCGTAGTAGTCGATGAGGACGGCAACCTTGCCGCTTGAGCGCACGCCTTCCGCGCTGGCGTATTTCTGGCCGATGTCCACGTACACTGTTGCCTCGCCGTCGAAGACGGGGCAGACGGGAATGGCGTGTGGCTCGCCGTTCGGCCGGGCAGTCGCCATGCGGCAGACGCGTGCTTCGCTTATGAACTGCTTTACGGCCTCGGGAAGCGGTTCCATTTATGCCAGGGCGAGTCTTACCGCATCTCGAACCGTGGGCGCCGGCATGACGTTGATCCCCGAGCGCAGGCCGCCGTTGACCTTGGACGCGGGGACGATCGCGCGGGTGAAGCCCAGGCGTTCCGCCTCTGCCAGGCGCCGCTCGAGCTGCGAGACCGATCGCAACTCGCCTGAGAGGCCGATTTCGCCGAGAGCGATGATATCGCCGGCGATGGGCTTGTCGCGCTGCGACGAGACGATCGCGAGGGCGAGGCCGAGGTCGGCTGCGGGTTCGCGGACGCGCAGGCCGCCGACAATGGAGGCGATGACGTCCTGCGACGCCAGCGGGAGGCTCAGGCGACGGCTGAGGACGGCACATACGAGAATCAGGCGGTTCACGTCGAGGCCGTTGGCTGTGCGGCGCGGCGCCGGTGTAACGGTCGGGCTGGTGAGGGCCTGGACCTCGATGAGCATCGGCCGGCTGCCTTCAAGCGTCGCTACGATCGCGGACCCTACGGCATCTCGCGCTCGCTCTGCGATGAAGGCCTGCGACGGGTTCTCGACCGCTTGCATGCCCGCGCCGGTCATTTCGAAGACGCCGATCTCATCGACGGACCCGAAGCGGTTCTTCACCCCGCGCAGAAGGCGATAGCTGCTGAAACGCTCGCCTTCGAGGTAGAGGACAACGTCGACGATGTGCTCGAGCAGGCGGGGGCCGGCGATGTCGCCGTCCTTGGTGACGTGGCCGATGATGAAGACCGGGATGCCGGTGGTCTTGCCCCAGCGCATCAGCTCCAGCGCGGACTGGCGCAGCTGGGCGACACTGCCGGGCGCCTGTCCAGCAGCCTCGGTGTAGACCGTCTGGATGGAGTCGACTACGAGGGCCGCGGGTGCGAGTGAGTCTGCGCGCCGGAAGACTTCCTCGAGGTTCGTCTCCGGCAGGACGAAGAGGCCCTCGCCGGAGAGGCCGAGCCGCTCGCAGCGGAGCTTGAGCTGGGCGGCGCTCTCCTCGCCGGAGACGTAGAGAGCCCTTGGACCCGGCTCAGGACAGGCGGGGCGGCCGTTCGCGATGCCGGCGGCTACCTGGAGGAGCAGCGTCGACTTGCCGATTCCCGGATCGCCGCCGACGAGGACGAGCGAGCCGGCGACGATGCCGCTGCCGAGGACCCGGTCGAACTCGGGGAGGCCGGAGGACAGGCGGGGCTCGTCGGCGCCGGTCAGGCTTGCGAGCTCGACGGGCTCTGTTCGGGGGCCTTCGCGCCGGGCAGTGGCGGCGGAGCGCGGGGTGGGGAGGACTTCGGCGAAGGTGTTCCAGGAGGCGCAAGCGGGGCAGCGGCCGAGCCACTTGAGGCTCTCGTGGCCGCATTCAGAGCAGGCGAAGGTGGTGCGCGCGGGCCTGGTGCTGACGTTGGCCATTGCGGGCATTATGGCCTGCAGGTCAGGGGCGAAACAACGGCGGGATGGCACTCGTCCACAAAATCGGAGGGTTCATGCGGCCCTTTCGACCTCGACCTCTACGACTCTTGCCGTCTTTTGTTGCCGGCTGATGTGACAAACGTTGTCGATCGGCTACTTGACAGATTAAATTCGTTTGGTAATTTTGACGTTTTTTTATACATACAGCATGTATATTTCCCGCCCGCTAAACCAAGTAGCCCCTTTCCTGCGCAAGTGCCCCCACTGCAGTCCATGGCTAAATGATAGACGAACTGGGCGGGAAGTCTAAGGGGGGAATGGCATCGGGGGAGGTGTCAGGTGTTAGGTGTCAGGTGTTAGGTGTGGGCAGGTCAGCTTCGCGATTGTCGGTGATGCCGGCGAAGCCGCCCGGCGGGTCCCGGGGCGACGAGACGGTGTTCCATCCCGCAAGGCGGAAGATTTTCCCGTATTGACGCGCGTACGTGCATGCGCTAAAACGACGGCGGAGAGTGTTTCGCACCCTCCCTTCGAGCAAGGCCGGTCGTCACAAGCCACCCCTTCGGCTTGACCGGCCTAAATCGCTGGTCGAGAGCCCATATCGACTGGCGCAATATGGCAGAGGCCGGTTGGGATTTACGTCCGGTTCATCCTGACCGGCCTGTCTTTTCGTGGTGGGCCGAAGGCGGCCGGTGGCTGGGGCGGTGCTGTAGCGGGGCGGCGCCGCGCAAACGTCATCCCGCGAGGGGCGCGATCGCGGCGTGGAGCACTGGCCGGAGGGGCAGGTCAGCTTCGTGATGCTGTCGAGGCCGTCTCCGCGTTTGTAATAACGTAGGAGGACCCCTCAACGCTTGTCCGCGCATTTTTCGAAGGTTGACCCGAGCGCGATGATTATCTGGTTAGCGCCGTTAACGCTGTTTGCTGCGAGACTGCTGTGGCAGCGGATGCCTGGACTGGGCACTTGCGCGCTGTTCTGGGGAATAGCCGCCGCTTCGCTGCTTCTTGGTTCGTCAGTAGGGCCATCGCTGTTGCTGCTCGGCGCCGGTATTGCGTGCAACGCGGCGGTCACGCTGGCCAACGGTGGCTTTATGCCCGTATCCGCTCACTGGAGGCGTAAGGGGCCGGCCCGTTCGCTGTGGGTCCAGAGGCAGAGCGGGCAACGGCTTCTGTTTCTGGCGGATAACTTTGGCAACCGGTTCATCAGGTTCAGTGTGGGCGATGTATTCCTCGCGATCGGGATAGTCATGTCTTTTTTCGGGTTCTAGGAGTCGGGCACTACACCAAGAAGGCGTCCGCGACCGCTCACCCGGACAGGAATCCCGGGGCGCGTCTGGGCGTTTTTATTGGCGATGGTGTCTCGGATCGCTGTTGTGGTTGTTGCTGGCGGGCTCATAAGCGTCGTCGTTGGGTGCGGCGGCGGCGGGACGCCCGGCGCGTCGCCGACGGCTACTCAGCGCGCGGCGTTCGAGAAGGACGAGGCAAAGCCGACTGCTAGCGGGCCTACAAGCGCACCGGGGTCGGAGACTCCTAGACCGACTCCGCCGCCGCACCTGCTCAGCTTCGATTTCATCGACGCTGCGAACGGGTGGCTGGCTTTCGGGAACTCTCTCAGCACGACGATCATGGGCACTTCCGATGCGAGCCATTCATGGGTCGAGCTGTCTCAAACGCGGGCTGAAGTCCGATCGCTCGATTTCATCTCTGGCAGCGAGGGCTGGATGCAAAGTGGCGGCGGCCTCTATTCGACGATGGATGGGGGCCGCACGTGGCAGGTCATCAACAGTGCGGATCTGCCGGAGAACGCGCGCATTCAGTTCGTTGACAGCGCGCACGGCTGGGCCGTGGCAAGTTTCCGGGACGCCCCAACGCCTAGAGCACTCGGCGATTCGAGACTACTCGCCTCGTCTGACGGCGGGGTTACGTGGACGAATGTCGAAACGCCTTGCGGCCAGAGCTTCGCGTTGGGGGCAACCTTGCTCGACGCGGCAAGTGGATGGCTTGCCTGCGGAGGCCAGCCCGCCGGGGCGATGGAGCCAAAAGGGCTGTACCACACCGCTGACGCCGGTCAGCATTGGGCGCCTGTCTCATGCGCCTGCTTCGGACCAGATACGCATGGCGTTCCGAACAGGATGCCGTGGAGCGGATACCTTAGCGATATTTCCTTTCTGGACGAAACCCACGGCTGGATGGACGCCACCCGTGGAGTCCTGAAATCAACGGACGACGGAGGCCTATCATGGAAGCCGTTGCGAAACGGCCTTGACTGCGGGGACGAATTCACGAGCGACGCTCAGCTCTTGTCGGCTGAGATCGGATACGTGATCGCTTTCAGGTGCGGTGACCTCAGTAATCTTCTTCTGAGCACTCCAGATGGAGGCGTTACCTGGTCGCGACTATACCCTGCGCCGTTGATCGAGAACTGCAGCACGCCGGAGTTGCGGAGCAAACAGACGCTCGACGTGTGCGGCGACTCTCCGCATCAGTAGGGGCGTTCAGGGCGTGCAGCGCTGCCCGAAGGAGCCGGTCAGCTTCGTGATGGCGGTGATGGCGGCGAAGCCGCCCGGCGGGTCCGGGGCGACGCTGCAGCGGGCGGAGACAGGGGCGAAGTCTAAGGGGGGAATGGCACTGCGCCGTAAATAGGTGTGAGGTGTTCGGTGACAGGGTAAGGGGTTGACACTCGAACTTAACGGCTTATATGCTGGCGCACTACGTGGGCAGGAAGGACGAGTGAGGTGAGCAGGCTGAGGCGGTCGCATTCTCGAGGCTGGACAATGGTGAAGTATTTTTCGACGGTCATACTGTTGCTGGTGCCCGCCGGGGTCTTGTTGTTAGGCGCGCCGGTGCTTACTCATGGGCAAACGCCGACCCCACCGGCGAACGATAACTTTGCAAACGCGACCGTTGTGAGCGAGCCGCTTCCTTTCAACGATAGCTTGTCGGTCGAGGGAGCGACGCTGGAGAGCGGCGAGCCACAGCCGGCCTGCAGTGGCCCGGTCGATCAGACCGTGTGGTACTCGTTCACGCCGACAAGCGATGGCGCGATAAGAATTACGACTTCGGGTTCGACGGGTGATACCGTCCTGGCGGCGTACACGGGAGATACTCTCGGGACGCTGACCGAGGAAGGCTGTGACGACGACACCGCAACCAGTTTGACCTCGGGGCTTGCCTTGCCGGTTACTTCGGGGACGACCTACCGGGTTCAGGTTGGCAGTCTCGATCCAACTAAGACTGAAGTCCACATTAGGTTTGAGTCGGGCGCGGCGCCGGCCAACGACAATTTCACGGACGCGATCGCGGCATCGCCGCTTGCCTTCGAGGACACTCGAGGCACGTTCGGGGCGACTGAGGAAAGCGGCGAACCGTTGGACTGCTCAGGCGCCTCGATCGGCAGCACCGTCTGGTATCGCGTCGATGTATCTGAACCGAGCAATGTGACCGTCAGGACACAGGGCTCGGACTTCGACACGATGCTCGCGGTCTACACGGGGACGGCCGGCGCGTTGCAGCTGGTTGGGTGCAACGACGATGCAGACCAGACGGTCCTGACGTCCGAGGTGAAGTTCCTCGCTGACGGTGCGCCGACGTACTGGATACAGGCGGGCGGACTGACCGGCGATACCGGGCTGTTGGTGCTGAGCGTCAGCGCCAAGTCGGTGTCCACGCCGACGCCGACGGAGGCGCCGAGCGCGACGCCCACAGAGACGCCGACGGCGACGCCGACTGCCACGGCCACGCCCACGGCGACGCCGACGGAGACGGCTACGGAAACGGCTACTCCGACCAGCACTCCGACTGCCACTCCGGCTGAGACCGCCACCCCTACGCCGACGGCCACGGAGACGCCCACGGCTACCCCGACAACGACAGCTACGGCCTCACCAACGGCAACACGTACGCCTGCCGCTACGGCTTCTCCGGCCGGCGAGACGTGCGACGGCCTACCGGCGACGAAAGTCGGGACGGACGGCCCGGACCTTATCTTCGGGACAAGCGGGCGGGATGTGATCGTGGCGAAGGGCGGCCGGGACGTAGTCATCGGGCTGGGCGGCGATGACGTGATCTGCGCGGGCGCGGGAGACGACCTGGTCATCGGCGGCCGGGGGAACGACCGCATCTTCGGCGAAAGCGGGAACGACCTGCTTCTCGGCGGCCGTGGCGACGATCTGCTCGACGGCGGGAGCGGCTTCGACCACTGCGTCGGCGGGCCGGGTCGGGACGGCCTGGTTAATTGCGAGAGAGCCGGAGGCCGGAACGGGAATGGGGACGGCGGCGAGCACGAGGGACGGGGGGACGGCCAAGGCGGGAGCCAGAGGGAGGACTAGGGAGCCAGCGCTGTCGGAAGAGGCCCGTCAGCTTCGCGATGGCGGTGACGGCGACGAAGCCGTTCGGCGGGGCGGTGGGCGTAGCGGGCGACCGAGCTGACAGGCGCCGGTGCTAGAATGCGCCCGTGAAGCGAGCAAGATGGTCGCGGGCCGCGCGAGTCAGCGCCGTCGCACTCGCGGCTGTACTTGTCCTGAGCGCGGGTGGCTACGGAATTGCACGCGGAATCCTTGCCGACGGTGAGAGGTCCGCTACCGCCCTTACATGGAGACCTGCGCCCACTTGCGCAACCAGCACCGCCCGGGTACCGGTGGTCAATAGCGTAGCCCTTCCGACGCGGTTACCTGAGGGAGTCTGCCTCCGTTTTGCGTATTACAGCGCAGTTGCTCCACCAACCTTGGTTTATGGAAACGAGCAAAGGGACAAGGAGTTCGGCATTGGTTTCTTGGAAACATCGTCATTCCCTTCTTCAGCTCCAAGAGGAACACCCGTTCAATTGGGGAACCTAACCGGGTACGTCGATGACACAACGGGGCCGGACGGCACTAGGTCGTACACCCTTACCTTCGAGAAGAGCGGTTGGACATATCACGTTACCGCGAGACTCGACCAGGACAACAAGTTGACGCCCGACGAACTCCATACGGTCGCGCGGTCGATGGCTGAGCAATAGCGCCAAGACCTGGCAGCGCCACAGGACTTCAAGCGATACTCCCGTTGGAGCGTGGGTATGCAGCCCCTACAATGGGGCCAGCATGGAGCGCGGACAGGAGAACCCGACCCCAGTCCAGCTAATCGGCGTGGCGTCGATTATCGCCCTTTTCTTTGTTGTCGGGGTTCTCGGAATAGTTCGCGGTGATCTGGTACTGGCGATTGTTTTCTTAAGCCTCACGGTTGCTTCCGTACTGTTCATGATCGTCGTCTTGGTGTCTGCTCGAAGGCGCTTGCGCAGCTAGGTACGTGTTGTCGGGAACGGGTCAGGAGTCAGCTTCTTGACGGCGGGCACGAGGCCAGATTACCAGCCGCCGCTGCGGATCACATATATGTAAGAAGAAACGCCTATCAGTAAGCCAAAAACGATCCCGACAGGCGCACTCGCGGGATCGATGGTGAGGCCGCAAATAATGCCCATCGCAACTCCCCAAGGAGGTATCCAGACGACGGCGAGCTGCTGTCTCGGGCGCAGCCTTCTAAACCAACGGAATATGCGATGCCACATCACTGTCTGTTTGACGCTAGAGCCTGCCTCTGCGCTACAACGGCCGGAGTCACCGCGCGTGCGGTGCTAGCCGATAGGGCCCGGTCAGTTTCGTGATGGCGGTGATGGCGGCGAAGCCGCCCGGCGGGTCCGGGGGGCGTTGTGGCGGGCGGGCGGCCCGCGCTCGTCTCGCCTAAGCTGCTGCGGCTGCTTTCGGGCTAACCCTCAGCCATAGATAACGCGACGGCATGGAGTTCGTCGGGCGTCACCTGGTTGTCCTGGTCGAGTCTCGCGGTAACGTGATATGCCCAACCGCTCTTCTCGAAGCTTACGTCGTAAACCCTGGTGCCGTCCTGGCGCGTCGTATCTTCGACGTAGCCAACCAAGTTCCCCAATTGAACCTGTGCGCCCGTTGGCGCTGGATTGGTACCGCCTTCGAAGAAAGCAACGAGGAACACCTTGTCCCTCTGCTCATTGCTATACAACAGGGTTGTTGGAGAAGTTGTGCTGTAGTAAGCGTCGGTGAGGCACACTCCCTCAGGTAACCGTGTCGGAAGGGTTAAGCTATTGACCACCGGTATCTCTTGGGCGGTGCCCGTTTGGCAGGTGGTCGCAGACCTCCAGGTAGTCGCCGGCCTCTGACCGTCGGCACTAATTCCGCGCGCAATTCCGTACCCACCGGCGCTGAGGACAAGCACGAGCGCGATAACGACGGCGGCAAGCTGCGCCGCTCTGATCATAGCGAGAACATTGTACACGTGGTCTCGCCCCGAAGGCCGCGCCGCGGGCAGGGTGCAGCTGCTGCGCGAAGGGGCCGGCCAGCTTCGTGATGGCGGTGATGGCGGCGAAGGGCGTCCGATCGGGGCGGCGTTGTGGCGAGCGATCGCTGCCCTCCGTTTTCTGGTTTTTCGGGCTGGCCTAATTGAACTGCGCTTGTCGTTCAGCAATTCTCGCATCCAACGGCGCCGGCTCTGGTGGCTCGAAAAATGAATTCTTTGCCGGGCGCTGTCATCCGTATACGAAACCCTGGGCCCGCGCTGAAAGCGGGACACGCCCCCGCGCCGCTGGCAAAGCCAAGGCATCCCGGCCAGACCAGCTCATCCACACCGACGGCTTCAACAGTTTCTGGATCAATGCCGGTTAAGGCGTTGAGTTCGTCTTTAGCTTGCTGGATTGCAAACTCGCGGCTATTGACCAGCCCGGCAAACCACAATCCACCATCCACAGGCAAGTGGTAATAGTAGTCGTTCCCGTATGCCCGCACCGTTATGCGGTATCCGCCTATTGGTTCGGGCGACCTATCACAACGACCAGCGGACACGAGGCCTACACAATGATCGGGCCACTGCATCGGCTCGGCAGCGACAAACTCAAATCCGCCGTCAGCCCCAAACAGTGATTTGAAGTTCTCGAATACTGCTGTGGTTATGAAGGACGATAGTTCTTGGGTCATCCCAGGTAGTGGTGCCTGGGTGGGGCCTTCCGCGCTCGAGGTGGCTGGAGACGAGGCCGGCGAACCACGGGACCCTTTGCCGGTAACGCTGGAGCTAGG
>Ga0184605_10000673_pt1 | contig 10397 bp, 9 predicted proteins | sample PLM0_30_coex_FD_132995 | JGI IMG/M metagenome (GOLD analysis project Ga0184605, IMG submission 132995) | Groundwater sediment microbial communities from an aquifer in East River, Colorado, USA - PLM0_30_coex | ecosystem: Environmental > Terrestrial > Soil > Riparian zone | place: USA: East... | reverse complement strand
TTTCCGTGGAGCAGGTGCTTCGCGGATCGAGTTCGGCGGACGCAATCTTGTCACGTGGTCGAACTACCCGGGCGTGGATCCCGAAGCGAGCAACTTCGGCAATCAACCGATCAGTCGCTTCATTGATCTCGCCCCATTCCCGCCGAGCCGCACCTTCTATCTCACTCTCGCCGCGAGCTACTGACATGACATATCACGCCATGCGCTCGCCAGTCGGGCGCCTCATACGCCAACTTGCCGTTACGGCACTACCAGCCGTCGCGTTGCTGGGCGTTGGATGCAGCGATCCAATGATTCCCGATTACAACAATCCCCAGCTCCCATCGGTGATCCCGAGCAAGGATCAGCTGCAGAACCAGGTCACTGGCCTCGTCGCGGGCGACCGTGAGCAGCACGCGTTCTTCATTCTCGTGCTGGAAACGATGGGACGCGACGCGTACCGGATCGACGGGGCTGACCCTCGCTACATCCAGCAGCCACTCGGGCAGTTCTCGCCGGGAGCGTTTCTCGTCAGCTTCACCTGGAATTCCACTTACCGTACGATCCTTGGGGCTCAACGCTTGTCGCAGGGTGTCGAGGGTTCTCCTGTTTTCACGGCGCAGGAGAAAGCCGCATCGCAGGGCTTTGCGCGAACGATTCAGGGACTGCAGTATATCAAGGCGATAGAGACTCGCGACAGCCTCGGCATTCCGATCGCTGCAGGCACGGGAGCCATCGATCCGATCATCTGCAAGCCTGCAGTGCTCACCTACATCAGCGCCCTTCTCGACAGTGCCGCGACGAATCTGGGAGCCGGTGGATCGACTTTCCCCTTTACGCTTCCATCGGGCTTCGCGGGTTTCACGACACCTGCCACTTTTCTCCAGTTCAATCGCGCTCTTGCTGCGAAGGTTCACATCTATCGTGGGTTTGCCGCCTACAAGACGGCCGGGAACCCGGTGAATGCAACAGAGCTCAATGCGGCGCTCACGGCGCTTGACGCGTCGTTCTACAGCGCCACACCGGCGAATTTCCGTGTCGGCCTTTATCATACCTTCAGCACCGCTTCGGGCGATTTGCAGAACGGAAACTTCAATCTGGCGGTGTACCGAGCGAACCCGAAGGTTCTGGCCGAGGCGGAGGCGGGCGACTTACGTTTGTCGAAGATCCAGCAGGATCCGTCCTACCAGTTGGCGCTGCCTGGCACGCCTCCACCGGCGCAGTCCGACATCATATTCCTGAATATCAGCGGGCCGCTGACTCCATTGCCGATCATCATTGACGAACAGCTCGTTCTCATGCGTGCTGAAGCCCTGTGGGGTCTCAACCGGGATGCCGAGGCGCTCGTGCTCATCAACCTCGTTAGACAGAACTCCGGCGGCCTGGGGCCAAGGCTGATTGGGAGCTTCCCGACGCGACTCGATATCCTGCGCGAGATTCTCAAGCAGAAACGCTACTCGCTCCTATTCGAGAGCGGAGATCGGGCCGTCGATTACCAGATGTTCGGGTTGTGGTCAGAGCTCGGAAAGGAGCTGCAGCCGCCGGGAGACGGACCACACGTGATTCCATTTCCGAGCGCCGAGATCAACGCGCGCAACAACGTCCTGACCTGCACCTAGGGATCAATCACAACACCTTACCTGCTTTGGGAGCAGGAGGTCCCCGGTTCAAATCCGGGCACCCGACTGAGTAACCTAGACAGCCCGCAATCGACCAACGATGCGGGCTGTTTTTTCGTTGCGGCCGTGCGTTTTTGTGCATTTCCGCGAGTCATTTTTGACGAAAAGCATAATGCATTCTGCCTCGCAATTTGCGGCGATTCGAGTTCCTAAAGTCCTTGAAGGAAATTGTATAACCCCAAGGGCGCCAATCTGTTACGTCTGACCAGACCTTTGGCAAAATGGTTGCTATAATAGCCGGTTGCATAACCGCGAAACGTCCCGTCTTTGGTATGTAGACGGCAGCGTATCGCCGTCGCCAACAGATTCAGGAGACCAAAATGTCGGGCAATAAAAAGGGCTTTACACTCATCGAACTTCTTATCGTCGTCGTGATCATCGGCATTCTTGCGTCGATCGCGATTCCGAAATTTGCAAATACGAAGGACAAAGCATATGTAGCGCAGATGAAGTCTGACCTTCGTAACCTCGCGACCTATGAAGAGCAGTACGCTGCCGACAACGGTGGTGCTTACTTCGGTGGAACCGCGACGATGGCTTCGCCTCTCCAGGGGTTCACGCCGTCGCAGAACGTCACGATCGTTGCGACCGACGCCCCGGGACCGCCGCCCTCATGGAGCGCGACCGCTACGCACACGCAGTCGGCGAAGACGTGCAGCATGACAAACGGCGTGATTACCTGCGCGTAATCAGCCTGATCTGATCAATGAAAGAGGGAGCGTCGAAAGGCGCTCCCTTTTTCGTTCTGGCGATCGTCACGCCGGGGAAGCCGGCGACTCGCCTGGCCCCGGTAGCCTCGGCCTCTGCTGCCCGGACTGCAGTTCACGCACTACGCGACCAACGACCTATGGTTTCGTGCGTATGACTAACGGCAAACGAATTGCACGTTGGTGTTTCGAGCGCAATCTAGCGGTAGACCCTGGAGGCTTCACGTGCGACACATTGTTCTTTGTCTGACATTGCTCGCTTCCGTTGCCGGCTGCGAGAACAGCACTGATCCATTCATAGGATTCGGTGGGGGCGGGGGCGTAAGTCAGGCCGACGCCACAGGGAACTGGTCTTTCACCCTGCACCCCTCGACCCCGCCTGCCTGCGCCAGCGGATCGCTCGCCGACAGACAGCTGTTGACCGTGCACCTGGACGTGCTCCCGGATGGTACCGTTGCCAGCGCCACCAGCTCCTGGCAGAATCCCCCGACGACAGCGGTACGCCCGATTAGCGCCGGCAGCTTCGTAACTCTCAGCAGCGGCTTTACGGATCTTTTCCTGGCAGCGTCCACGGGGGGAGAAATGGAGTTGCGGGGCACAATGACATCGGGGGGTTCCTTCAGTGGTACTGTCTCGGACCCCAACCCCGGGAAGTTTCCGGTATTCGGGGCCTGCACGTACACGACCACCGGCACCAAGACTGGTTGATGGATCCAAACGACATCGTCTATGTAAACGGCAGCTTTCTCCCGCGCACAGAGGCTCGCGTCTCGGTGGAAGATCGCGGGTTCGTGTTCGGCGACGGCGTGTATGAGGTTCTCCGCGTCATCAATGGGAGGCTTTTCGCCACCCGGTTCCACAACGAGCGCCTCGAGCGGAGTCTCGACGGCGTGAGAATCACGCTTGCTAACGGTGACTCGCCGGCGCGGTTCGTCGAAATCGGCAAGCAGCTGCTGAAAGAGAACAACCTTCTCGGAGGCGAAGCGACGCTCTACATACAGGTCACCCGGGGGGCCACGACCCGCGCCCACAACTTTCCGCCGCCGGACATTACTCCAACCGTGTACATCTCCGTCGCGCGCTTCACTCCGTACGCCGATCTCGCCAGGACCGGCGCATCAGCGATCACGCATCCAGATCTGCGCTGGGGAAGGTGCGATCTCAAGACGCTCAACCTGCTGCCCAACGTTCTCGCGTCCCAAACCGCGAACGAGCGGGGTGCGTTTGAGGCTATGCTTATTCGAGATGACGTCGTGACCGAGGGTACCAGAACGAATTTCTTCGGCGTCGTCGACGGGTCGCTTCGCACCCACCCGCGTGACAATCACATCCTTCCCGGAATCACTCGCCTGGTGCTGCGCGATCTCGCCCGCGACTTGGGTCTCGAGCTCGACGAGACGCCGATCAAAGTGAACGAGATTTCAAAGCTGAGCGAGCTCTTTCTCACAGGGACAACGACGGACGTCATGCCGGTCGTGAAACTCGACGACAAGCCGGTGGGGAAGGGCAAACCGGGAGAGCTCACCCGCAAGTTGCAGCGCGTGCTGGCAGAGAGTCTTGCATCGGGCAGCGACTAGCTCGTCCGGCGACGATAGCATACAATCGGTCGCTGTCGTACGCGTGAAAAGCAATTGATTAGAGTCCTTGGCTTGGCTAACTTTCGCTTTCTAACGCGCCAGTAGCTCAGTTGGATAGAGCAACAGCCTTCTAAGCTGTGGGTCGGGGGTTCGATTCCCTCCTGGCGCGCCAAGCGACCGCAAGCGCCGTTAGCTCAATTGGCAGAGCAAATGACTCTTAATCATTAGGTTGCAGGTTCGATTCCTGCACGGCGCACTATGGGCCTGACAACTGAGCCGACAGTCCGCGAAACGAGACGGCCACCGACAAGGTGGCCGTTTTCGTTTGCGGATTCCCGCCTGAATCCGTGGCGTGGTCTTGGTGGATTGCCACGGGAAGTATGGCTGCTTTTCGCGACCAATCTGATCAACCGCGCCGGGATGATGGTGCTTCCATTCCTGGTGCTGTACCTCATGCGCGAGCTGGGATTCCCGCCCGCTCGCGCGGGGTTGATGCTGGCAGTCTACGGAGCGTCGGCAATCGTCTTCGGTCCGATCGGCGGTCGCCTCAGCGATCGCATCGGAGCGCTGCCCGTAATGCGGGCTTCACTGATTGCGTCGGGATGCGTGCTGCTCCTGTTTCCGCTGGCAAGGAGCTTCGCTGCCGTGGCTACGATGACAGTGCTCTGGTCGGGATGCGCGGAGATGTTTCGTCCCGCCAGTCTCGCTGCAATCACTCACGTCGTTGCACCTGAGCAGCGCAAGCAGGCATTTGCGCTCAATCGCCTCGCGATAAATCTGGGCATGAGCATAGGCCCGGCCCTCGGCGGCTTCCTCGCCACGGTGTCGTTTCGCGCCATGTTCGCCGTCGATGCGGTGACGACGCTGCTCGCCGGGGCGGTGCTCGTGCTTACACCGTGGCGCGCGTTCAGTGGCGTGAATTCCGAGGCTCGCACCCTGAACGGAGAGCGCGTCGGACCGGCGACGATTCTTCACGATACGACTTTTCTGATTTTCCTCGGCGGAGTCTTCCTCGTCGGCATTGTGTTCTTTCAACACGAGTCGGCTCTTCCGCTCTATCTCGTGCAGTACCTCCGCATGTCGCCCGCGTTTTATGGAATGCTTTTCACCATCAACACGTTGCTGATAGTGGCGCTGGAGGTCCCGCTCAATACTGCCACCGCGCACTGGCCGAACACGCGATCGCTCATAATCGGCTGCCTGCTCTTCGCGGTCGGCTTTGGCGCGCTCGGAGTCATCGCATCGCCGGCTGGAGTCGTCGCAACCGTGGTGGTTTGGACATTCGGCGAAATGCTGCTCTTTCCGGCGATGTCCGCGCATATGGCCGAGATAGCTCCCGAGAACCGCCGCGGAGCGTACATGGGCGCCTACAGCATGTCGCTGAGCATTGCCCTCACCCTCGGACCGTGGATGGGAACTCAGCTCCTCGCTTCGCTCGGTCCGGTCACTGCGTGGTCCGTCATGTTCGTGCTGGGGGGGATGGCCGCTTTGCTGATGGCGTTTGCCGTGCCTCGCGCCCATCCTCCGCTCGCTGCAGCCGCCGCTGGATCTTAGCGACAATCATCTCGATCGCGATCGCGTTGTGTCCTCCGCGCGGAACGATCACGTCGGCGTAGCGCTTGCTCGGCTCGACGAACTCCAGATGCATCGGCTGCACTGTTGATAGGTATTGCTCGATGATCTCGTCGAGCGGCCGGCCTCGCACGTGCGTATCGCGCTCGATGCGACGAATGAGCCTGATGTCGGCGTCAGCGTCGACGAAGACCTTCACATCACAGAGCTCGCGGACACGGTCGTCGACGAAGAGGAGTATGCCATCGATCACGATGACATCCGCGGGCTCGACTCGTGTGGGTTCCTCGCGGCGGAGATGCGTCACGAAATCGTACTCGGGTTTCTCGATCGCCTCCCGCTCGCTGAGCGCCTCGAGGTGCGAGCACAGGAGATCGTAGTCGAAAGCATCTGGGTGGTCCCAGTTCAGCCGTCGGCGCTCGTCCAGCGAGAGGGAATCGAAATTCTTGTAGTACGCATCCATGTCGATGAATGCTACCGACGACGTAGTGAGCAGGTCGGCGACGTTTCTCGCGACGGTGGACTTTCCCGACCCGCTGCCGCCGGCGATGCCGATAATGAGGGGCTTGAGCATTCTGTTGCAAAGCTACGATGACGATGTCTGGAACGCATTATGCCGCCGATGGAGAGGACACGAACCGCTGCCCGCCAGCAGGCTCTCCGATGAAAAGCCGTTCAATTGCTTTCGCGTTGTTCTTCGTGGCTCTTGTGGCCTGCAGCACGATGGCCCCCGGTACCGGCGGCTCCGATCGGAATCAGCCTACGGCGGTTCAGGTCGATAACCAGGGCTTCCTCGACATGACGGTGTACGCCGCACGGAGTGCGCAACGCGTGCGGCTCGGCATCGCCCCGGGACACAGCATCAGGGTTTTGGACGTCCCCCCGGCGTTGATCAGTGGGTTGACACCGATCCGATTCATCGCCGATCCAATCGGAGGATCGCGGCCCTCCGTGAGCGAAGAGATAACGGTCGCTCCGGGTGACACGGTGGTGATGACGATTCCTCCCATCTAGTCACACGAGGGCACCAGGCGCGGCTACTACCGCGAGCGCTTTTGGAACGCATTCTATTCTCACGGTCCGCGACGTGGCCTGTCGGAGCTCTCCATCCATCTCCATCGCCGGACTGTCGGCGAACGTGAGCGACAACCAATCCGCCTTGACGCTCGTCACGCCGGGGAGCGTGAGGTGTGTGCCCCGCAACGCACCAGCGAAGGTTCGTACGCGTCCCACGACGTTATTGTCCGCTATGACGCAGAAATCGAGCTTGCCGTCCGTGACCGATGCTGTGGGCGCAATGCGGAATGCGCCGCCGAGCGACCGTCCGCTCGAGGCAATCGCCATCAGGATCTTGCTTCTCCTGGCTCTGAGAGCTCCGTCCATCGTTACATCGAGGGCTTGATACGAGAAGAGCTGCGCGAGCGCGGAGTAGATATAGAGGGCGTCGCCCTTGAGAAAGCGAACTTTCTGAGTGGCTTCCAGCACGGACGCATCGAATCCGAAGCCGCAGCTGTTGATGAAGTAGCGGCCGTCTGCGAGCCCGACATCGATGCGGCTCGAAACCCGCCTCTTGACCAATGCAACTAGTTGGTCTGGGCCGTGGCCAACAACACCTAGCGTCTTGGCAAAATCGTTTCCCGTTCCCGCGGGTGCGACAGCCAACGCGCAATCGGCACCGCTTTTTATGATTGCCGTCGCGACGTTGCTGCACGTCCCATCACCACCGACTACCACTATTGTGCTCGCTCCCGCGGCGATGGCCCTCGCCGCCAGAACTGTTTCGTCTCCGGGCGCGCGCGTTTCTAAAACGTGCCGCGGATCCATAGTGCCGAATGCGAGGACGAGCTTCCCAAGAGATCGGGAAGCTCGTCCTCTGCCGGCACTGGGGTTTACGATTAGGAAGATAGACAGGCGAATCTCGAGTAAGGCTTGGCGCGCACACTCGTGTGTCCAAACGCGAGATTCAGGACTACGATGGAGCCGCCGACGTGCAACAACCGCTGCTGCAGGAGAACCATGTTGGATCGCCAAGGCCAACTGACAAGGACCAGGTCGATAGAGCTGTTACCAGCGCCCTTAGGAGCGGTCTCCCCGCATTGTGGCCATACATGCTCCGCCCGTAACAGGGCTGGAAATCTGCCTCGGAAATGAGGTGTTGTTTGTAGTAGTGGCAAGGATAAACGCGTCCGTATTGTTCCTGGGTAATGGTGGATCTCGCGGCATCCGTCGAAAAACCTACCTTGTAAATAATTCCCTCTTTATCCGAGTCGCCAGCTGGAGGCGCGCCCACGACCAACGCATACACAAACTTTGTCGATGGCAGGAAACCATCGGAAGTCTCCTTGTCGCCAAGATTCTCGACCCAAGCCAGCAATTGCGGATTCTTTGGCGGGTCTGCGGGGTTGATGAACTTTGCGCCCTCGACGGCGGTGATTCTAACGTCGACTGTTCCGGAGCATGACGAGCTAGAACGTTCTGGCATCGCGCAACGCGCTCGAATATGGCCGATCGCCCGCTTACCATTGTTGTTGTATTGACTTCTGAGCGAGCGGTTTCTTGACGGGTCGGTGTCAAGCTTCATTCCCGGGAGAGGCACATAAATCGCGTGCTCCAAAACGGGAGTAGGAAGGACCCCTTCCGGCGCAACCTTGGTGGTGCTACACGCCGCTAAGACGAGCGTAAAAGATGCCACAGCAAATTCTCGGGTACCGGCGCTGCGGAAGGATGTTTTCATAGCGGACCTCGGAGAAAAGTGTCAGGTGCTTTCTACGGACGTCGTCCAATGCCTGCGCTCAACTTTGTTCGATCAGCGAGACCGCGGAGTGGAGGATCAGCTGAACCCCACAACGCGTCGAGCGCGAGTGCCCATCGCCGAGCGACGGAAGTCTCACCTCGCTTTGCTGCGATCTCGGAGCGAAATGCCATCGCGCGGGGGAATGACGCCGCTCCTACTACATCACCGAATACGGCGGAACTGAACGCCGGGAGGGCACCGAGCTCGGCGTCGAGCTGCGCAGCAGCCGCAGCCGTATCGCCGATCTGAGCTCTCAGCCACGCTTCCTGGAACATGTAGTCGGGCGACAAGTCCCCAGGCTTTCCACTGCCCTTGGCGGCCGGTGATTCGTCGAGGAAGGCCCGCGTCTTCGATTGATCGTTTCGCGCGAGGGCCTGCTGTGCTTTCTGCAGCCAATCGGTTGGAGCAGCAAGGCGCAATGCGGTTGCGCCGTGAGTGCAGGGAGAGGCCATGCTCGAAGCGCGCGCCGATACATCCGAGGCGACCGCAGCACGGATATCGCTGTCCACGTAGTTCCGCAGCGCTGAGTCGAGGCGGGCAATCGCCCCCATGAGGGGCGCACCGCAGACTCCGAGTGCCGCAAACGCAAAGAAATCGCTTGCATTCTTGGCGACGGCCGGTGGGACGATCTCTCCCGACAGCTGCTTGGTGGACAGCGCAGAAAGCCAAAACTGACTGGTGAGGGTGGCTCGTCCCGTTAGCGCGGCGACCCAGGCAAGATCGTCCCCAGCCGAGGCGTCGGTGGCGCTCACGCGAAGAAGGGAATCAGCGAGCAGTCGGGCACCGGCAAAATCGCCTCGCTTAAACAGAACCCTGACGCGGCGTGCCTGTAACTGGACGATCTCACGCTTATCGCCGCTCAAGGCGATCGACGAATCGATCGCTCTGAGGACAGGACTCGTGCGAGGGGAGCCGGTACCCAGATCGCCGCGCACTTCAAAGGCGTTTGCGAGTGCTTCCTGCGCTGTCGCGCTCGAGGGAAACCGCTTCGCCCAGTCCCTGGCCAACTTGAAGAGGACGTCCGCGTTCCGGCGCAGGGCGGCGTCCATCCTGGGGTTTTTTTGAAGCGTAGCGAACGCAGTTAGCGGGTACGGCACGAACCCGATGGTATCGCCAGGCTCGAGACTTGGAAAGGCGGCGAAAGCGGTCTTCGTCGGGGCCGAGGACATGCCCGATCGCGCTCTATTCGAGGAAACGGGCAGCAGCTTCTCTAGCTTGTCGGTAGAAAAAATTCCGTAGACGCCCGAATCCACTTTCAACGCGCTCAGATACGCCGACGCAGCGGAGTAGTAGCTGCTTCTGAACGACCATCCGGAGGGAGTTCTCGCATTCGGTAGCACCAGGCTATCGAAGGATTGACATTCTCCGAGGCCGTACCAGCCGACGAAGTCTAGAGAATCGCGCTTGGTGAGCCGCGAGTAAGCTTCGCATGCGGCGTTAAAGCGGCCATCCCCGAGTGCCGACAGTCCGCTGGCGAGGAGTTGATCGCGAATACCTAAACGGTTGCGATCGACCGCGGCTCTTCTCGCATGCTCTCGCCATTCGTCTGATTGTTGTGGCGTTTTCCACTCAAGAAGCTGCGCCAGCCACAGCCGAGCCGGTGTATAGGCGGGATCCGCGTCGATTGCGGCGCGGAATTCTCGCTCCGCAACGAGCAGGTCCCATTTTTTGAGGGCGACATGCCCTCGCCCGTACGCAGACCAAGCGAGGAAATTATTGGTTAGCCCGTCGCCTCCCTCGGCCGCCCGCGGACGATCCGGGACCTGAAGCAGCCGCACTGCAGCCAATGCATAAGCACTCCCGTCAGATGTGGAGTCGACAAAGCGGAATTCATCTTTGCTCTCCTTGGCGCCAACATCGTAAATATGGACGCGCACGATGACACGCCCGGGTTGACCCGTCGCCTGTCCCCACACCAGCTTGCCCGCACCGAGCGACCGCGCGAGCGACAGGGCCTCGTTCTCCGTCGCGGGCGCCCCACCCCTGTCACTAATGGCTTGTGCGACCCTTGTATCGGCTATGAGCGGTAGGCCCCGCCACTGACTGAACGCATCATACATATGCTCGGCGACCCCTCCGCCGACATGAG
>Ga0184605_10000672_pt1 | contig 10397 bp, 9 predicted proteins | sample PLM0_30_coex_FD_132995 | JGI IMG/M metagenome (GOLD analysis project Ga0184605, IMG submission 132995) | Groundwater sediment microbial communities from an aquifer in East River, Colorado, USA - PLM0_30_coex | ecosystem: Environmental > Terrestrial > Soil > Riparian zone | place: USA: East... | reverse complement strand
GGTGCCTCTCGATCTGGTACGGAACAGGGCGATGCCGCGTGGTTCGGTCGGTCCTTCCTCGACGACCGCTCGGTAAGGCATCATCGGGGCACGCGCGTACCTCCACTGCAGGAATCGCTTATCCCGGGCGGTGCAGAGTCGCGAGCCGGCCTCTCGGTCGAGCACGAGTCCGTCCAAGAAGTTGTTGGATCCTGAGAGCGCGGCTTCGACCGGATCACCACCCGACGGTGGTGCCGTTGCATCTGATGCGGGTCCTGTTCGGACGACGCTCCGGTACCGGGCGAGGAGACGGAGCGGGTGGCGCGGACGGACCCAGATCGGAACCGTCCCGACCTCTCGCCAACCCATCTTCAGATATCCGGGCCCGCTCTTCTTGTTCGGAGTGTTGAAGACCAGATCGACGTCTCCCTTCATGAGTTCCAATGCCTCGAGCGTGAGTCGGCGGAAGATGCCACGGCCCTGGTAGTCGGGATGCGTCGCGGTGTCCACCGCCCTCACGGCTCTCACCCGCATATCGCCGCTTCTGAAAGCCCACCGCATGAAGGCACGAAGACCGACGATCCGGCTGTCCGCCTCCGCCACGAGCATCACCGATGCGCCGAAAGGGTTCTCGAGGTGCTTCCATCGGAAGAACTCCGGTGCCCGGGAACCGGTCGGGCCTTCCCCGAGAGAAACGCGGAGAAGCGCCAAGATCGCTTCCTCGTCGCCGGGCGTGTACGGGCGGATCGTCAGCGAGTCAGCCTCGGGGGATGTCATCTCCCTCATCTCACAAGCTCCTTGTAGAGCTCCTCTTGTCGGCGGACCGCCCTCTCGATACCGAAGGCGGCGGCGCGATCAACGGCCGCTGTGGAGAGGCGCTCGCGAAGCGCCCCATCTTCGAGGACCGCGACGATCGCCTCCGCCATGCGGCCGGGATCCCGAGCGGGCACGAGGATCGCGTGTTTGCCGTCCTCGACCACCTCGGGGATGCCTCCGACGTCGGTACACACACACGCACGACCTGTTGCCATCGCCTCGATGAGCGCGATCGACAAGCCTTCGTGCACGGAAGGAAGGGCGAAGACGTCGAACGCTTTGGCGAGGCGGGTCGCGTCATCCCGGAAGCCGGTGAAGATCACGGTTCCGTCGAGACCCATCGTTGAGGCCATGTTGCGGATCTCGCGCTCGAGAGGGCCGGTTCCGACCAGGACGAACCGCACACCGGGTACGCGCTCGCGAACGAGCAGCGCCGACTGGAGGAGATACTCATGACCCTTTCCCTTCTTCAGGTTGGATATCGACCCCACCAGTGGCGCGTCGGACGCGACCTGCAATTCCTCACGAACTCCGTCTGCCTCCCCCCAGGAATCCATGGTGGCGAAGTCGATCCCGTGGTACAGCGTCTCGATGGGAGGGACGCGCCGCTTGCCGAGGGGGAATGGATACTTGATCGAGTCCTTCACGTGGTCCGATACGGCGAATACGTGTGCATTCCTCGGGAACGTCAGCGCGTTGCCCCAGTAGGTCACTCGGTGATAGCGCTCCCAGAGGTTGTGTTCGGTGTAGACGATGCGCGGCGGTCCTCGGTGCGAACCCAGGATGGTTCGTCCGATGACTGCGGGATACGGAGAATGGATGTGCACGATGTCGAATTTCCCTTGTCGGACGAGGCGGCGTAGGCGTTTCGCCCATCCAAGACCGCGTCCCCCGTTCAGGCAATGCGCTGGAATGGACAACCGTTCGAAGTGCGATACGAACGCATCCTTCCAGGGAAGGAGGAACGCGATCTCGTACTCGTACCGACGCCGGTCCCAATAAGGCGCCGAGCTCGCGAGCAGCTGTTCGGCCCCGCCCCGACCCAGACCCTTGATGAGCAGCAAGACGCGCTTCACGGCGCCCTCACACACCCGCCGTTGTCTGCGAAGCTGGACCGCCCACGGCCTCTCCGATCACTTGCTGATACACACTCAGGTATCGATCCGCCACCCCGCTGATATCGAAACGATGTCTACAGCGCTCCCGGAACCGCGCCGCCTCCTGGGCCCACCGATCGGACTCGCTGAGCACGCGGGTCACGGACGCCTCGAGGGCGTCTCGGTCACCGGCGGGGACCAGCACACCAGCAGTCCATCTGCCCACCAGTTCCGAGACACCGGCAACGTCATACGCCACGGTCGGGAGGCCGGCTGCTCCGGCCTCGATCAAGCAGGCGGGCATCCCTTCCATGCCGTCGGGACGGCTGCCGAAAACGAACACGTCTCCGGCCGCGTACAGGTTCCCCATGTCGCGCCGCGCGCCGAGGAAGCGGATCCGTGAGCCGAGCGCGACGGCATCGGCGGATGACGAAAGTGCCTCTCGGAGTGGTCCGTCACCAGCGAAGAGCCACACGGCATCGGGGCGGGCTCGGCACACGCTTGCCATGACGGAGAGGAGACCTTGGGGCTCCTTCTCCCAGCTCAAGGCGCCGACGGAAAGCATGACCTCATGACGGGGCTCGAGGCCCAGTGATCGACGAACGCTCTCGCGGCCGGCATCCGGGCGCAGCCTCTCCAGATCGATCCCGTTGGGGATCATCACCACGTGGCTGGGATCCAGGTCGTAGAGCTCGATCGTCTCGTCGCGAACCGCCTCCGCGACGGCAACGATCACCGCCGCCCGTCTGGCCATGCCTCGGTATGCAGCGCGTCGAGCCCCGGATCGGAGCCATCGAGGGGCCGCTCCGAGACGTCTGTAAACGACCGGCACCTTTCCGGCAACAGCCAGCGCATGTTTGAAGGCCTCGCCGCCGTGCGCCTGGATGACAGACGGACTCCAGGATCGCACGATGCTTCGAAGCCGGTGCAACGCCGCCGCGTCGACACGCAACCCGGGGAGGCGCCACCGGCTCCCCACATCGTCGACGGGGGAGTCGAAGTCGATCAGGTGCGGGCCCCTCCGAAGGATGGACACGCGCTGCTCGATCCCTCGCTCCGCGAGAGCCCCCACCAGATCCGCGGCGAACATCTCACCGCCCCGACGCGTCGCGGTCGCCACGACGTGCAGCACTCTCATCTCGGGTGAGAGCGGATCGGGATCACGCATACGTCTCCTCCTCCGCACGCCTTGTCGCGAGGCTCCGGTACAGGGCCGTCATCGACTTCACACTCCGCTCGAGCGTGAATCGCTCCTCGAAGATCTGTCGGCTGCGTCGGCCGAACGACATCGCCATGGGGCGGCTGTCGAGGATCCCATCGATCGCGCGGGCTATGGCGTCCGGCGTGCGGACCGGCACCAATGCCGCGTTGTTTCCCGCCTCCACGACCTCCCGAACCGCCTCGAGGTCAGAGGCGACCACGGGAAGCCCCAGCGCCATGGCTTCGATCAATGCTCCCCCCAGCCCCTCGTACAGCGAGGGAAAAGCGAACACGTCGGCCGCCGAAAGGATCTCTGGAACATCCGATCGGTGGCCCAAGAAGCGAACATGATTTTCCAATCCGAGTCGGGTCACGAGCGTTGACAATTCGGCCGACGCATGGCCGTCCCGGCCGGCGATGAGGAGGCGAAGGCTCTTCCTGCTCGGCGCCATGGCCGCGATCGCCTCTATCAGGTACCGCTGCCCCTTCTGGTACTCGCGCCTCCCGAGGTTCACCACGACTTCATCGTCGGGTGCGAGCCCCAGATCCCGCCGCGCGCGAGCGCGGCGAGCAGGATCCGGCGCACCGAGCCGGATCGGATCCCTGCCTCGTTCGATAACGGTGATCCTGTCCGGCGAGATCCTCATCGCCGCCGCGGCGTCGCGCTTCACGGCATGGGTGATCGCATGGAAGTGAGTGCCGTAGCGTCGCGCGGTCCATCCGTCGACGCGGCGGGCCATCATGAGCTTGATCGGTCGCATGTTCGGGTCGTCCCGGCGGATGGCGTCGTCGGCGGTGTTCACGAGGCTCGTCAAGAGCGGAGTGGTGGTCCTTCCGAATGCGAGCCGGCCGACCAGGTCCGATTCGAAATGAGTGGTATGCACGATGTCTGGTGGATCGACGGCGACCTCGCCGCGGAGGGCGCGCGTCCATCCCCAAAGGGCGAAAGGCAGGGATCCGTGCCCCGACCTGCGGTCGTTCCCTTCGTTCAGGAAGCGGACGTCGTAGCCACGGGAGAGCACCTCCTCCTGTACGCCTTCTGTACGGGGAGCGAGGACCGCTACGACCGGACGCACACCGCCGTCGACGAGACCGGGAAGCATCTCCGCGAGCGAACGCTCGGCCCCACCTGTTCCGAGTCCGTTGATGACGAACATCACCGTGATGCGTTGCCCCTCGGAACGGTGACCGTTCTGCGTCGTCATCGCTTCGAGACGGAAGTCGCGTAGCCGAGCCTCACAGCTGTCGCGCACCGCTCGGCAACGGCTCGCTTCTCCTCGCGGGTCGCGTCTGGGCTGCCGGAGCGGGGACGGATCACCGGGAGGCCCATGCCGAGCTCGACGCCTAGGAACGCACCCATCTCTTCCATCAGCCGCTCGGGGTCCTCGAACCATCGCTCGTAGCGAGCGAGGAAGACATTCGGCCGACCGAGCGCCGCGAGGACCCGCTCGTTGATGTGGTCGTAGAGGAGAACCCGTCGGCGGACCGGCACCCGGGTCAGGCGCCGCAGATGGTCGTTCATCCGAGCATTGAAGAGGCACTCATAGTCCAGACCTTCTGCGACAGCCCCGCCCTTCTTCCGGCACGAAACCACGACCTCGAGCGGATCCCGTACGCACACGATGAATCTGGTTTCCGGGAGAAGATCCAGGTACCGCCAGAAGGCGGGCCACTTCACTCCGAGGAGGTAGTCGTCGTTGACCGTCACGCGAAACGACTTGCTGCCTTCCTTCATCCATCGAACCTCACCTCGCGAATGGAGGGCTCCGATGTCCAGCCTTCCTCGAGCGAGCGCCCCTTTTGTCTCGATCTCGTCGCGGAGGGAGGAGAACAACTCCGAGGGCGGCAGGCGAAGTCCATCCCAGGGCTCCATGACCGTGACGACGGCGGGCAGCTGATACAGGGAGGCAGCCAGCAATGTCGTTCCGCTCCTTGGAGCGCCACAGATGACGAAGTCGCGCTCGCCGGGTGGCGCGACGGGGGTTGCGAGTTGGTCCGGGTCCAACTGTAGGCCGGACAGGAAGCTGTCCCATCGCCGATGACGTGGCAAGAACCCTGTCCGTCGAAGAGATCTTCGCAGCTGTTCAACTGCCATCTCGGCCTCCATAGCTGACGTCTTGTCGATGCGCCCTGCCGGCGACGAGCACCTCGGAGGCACGGAGCGCGTGGATCATCTCCAGGTAGTCGCGCCACCTCGCGAGCCGATGTCCCTGGCGGCGAAGGGCGGAAACGTCGGCGGGGGAGGGCCAGTCGAAGAACGTGCGGTCCATCGGTTCCTGCGCACGAGCATCCGCGAGAGCGGCCGGGAGGTCTGACAGCACTTCCGGCAGCGCCCGCGACGCTGCCCGGACCAGTCGGAGCTGGAGACCGAGCGCGGTGTCTCGAGGCCTCACGTCGATCTCCTCCTGTCGGAGTATCGGACCCGCGTCCACTTGCGGGGCCAAGATGTGGATCGTGACGCCTGTCCCTTCCTCGGCGCGGTGCAGGGCCCAGAAGTACGGGGCGATGCCTCCGTACGCGGGAAGAAGCGCCTGATGGACGTTGATCCCGATCGGGGCGGCAGCCAGGAGGGGCGCTCCCATGATCTGCGGGCACGACGCCGAGAGCAGCACGTCCGGTTCGAGGCGCGTGACGAAGTTCACCGTGCTTCGCTCGTTGACGTTCGAGACCGCGAGGACAGGGATGCCGGCCCGGCGGCAGATATCGGCAAGCAGGGCGGGTCGCCTCGAGACCGCCGAGCTGATCCTCGGGAAGAGCTGGCAGAGCGCCTTGTATCCGGTGTACCGCGCCCCGGTCCGCCGAGCGAGGTGAAGGAGCCGCCTCAAGCTTCCTCCGTGGCCCGGAGGCACCTGCATGAGAACCACTCCCGCCACCGTGAACCTCGGGTCATCGAGCAAGGGCATCACCTCGATCGTCGAGAAGGCGTTCCCGTTGGTGATCACGACGAGCCTCAAGACACGTCACCTACACGAGCTTCCCTCGGGCCACTCTCGAAGCGTTCAGCGAGGAGACGCCTGTAGACAGAGAGCGTCCGCTGAACGATCTGCTCTTCGTCGAAGTTCGAAAGTGCTCTCACGCGCCCCGCAGCCCCCATCCTGGCTCTCGTGCCCGGCTCGTCGAGGAGACGGTCGATCGCTGAAGTCAGGGCGGCGGTATCTCCTCGAGGCACGAGCAGACCCGTGAGGTCTTCGTTCACGACCTCGCGACACCCGCGGATATCCGTTGCAACGACCGGACGCTCCATCGCGGATGCCTCGATCGGCGAGCGGGGCAGGCCTTCCCGGTGGGAAGCGAGGACGAACACGTCCATCGCCGCGTAGATCTCCGGCATGTCGGTGCCGTTTCCGTGGAAGACGATGCCATGGCGGCGGGCAGCCTCGATCTCGCCGTCTGTGAGAGCGTCCGTCTTGTGGGGTTCCATCGGCCCGACCGCTACGAATCGGACGTCCTTCCGCCTTCCCGCGATGTTCCGCGCGGCGTCGAAGAACTCGAGATATCCCTTCTCTCGGACCAACCGACCTACCGTGCCGACCACGAGATCCTTGTCCGAGGCACCCCAGCTCGAGCGGATCGCGGCCACCAGCGTTCCGTCGGCCGACTTCGGCTGGAATCGATCGAGGTCGACACCGTTCCCCAGCCACGATGCCCGTTCCGGAGTCACCATCCGCGTTCGAACCGCGAACTCGTAGTCCTCCCGGCTCTGGAAGAGCTCGTGATCGGACAATCTCGCAGCAGTGCGTTCCGCAACGGCCACGAGCCGAGCACGCCATGGCGAAAGGGTCTCGCTCATGTACAGGCCGTGGACGGTGTTGACGAGCACCGGAACGCCGGCCAGGCGTCCCGCCACTCGCCCCAGAACGCCGCTCTTCGGCGTATGAGAGTGGACGATGTCGGGTCGCAGCGATCTGAAGATCCGGTACATCCTCCAGGTCGCTCGCAGATCCTGAAGCGGCGTCCACGAGCGGGTGAGTTCGGGCACCGGTACATGTCTCAATCCATCCCGCTCAAGTGCGGCGACGTACGGACCGGGCGATGAGAGCGCTGTAACAAGGAGCCCCTCTTTCAGGAAGCGACGCAACTGGAAGCCCAGGAGTACTTCAAGAGACATGTCCACGGTCGTGACGATCGCAACGCGGACCCCCGGAACTTGGCGCGCGAGATGCCCAGACACATTCACACCAAGGATCCGGATGACAGCAGCACCTGCTCATATGCAGCAGCAACCTTCGTGCCGACAGCTTCGAACGAGAAGCGAGTCCGGACGTCCCTCGCAACCATCGCGGGAGCGAACCGGTCCCGGCTTTGGATCAAGCCGGTGACTGCGTCCGCCATCGCCAAGGCGTCCCGGGCGGGATACAGTCGACCGCTTGCTATCCCTACGAGTTCCCGCATGGGTTGGATGTCGGGGGCAGCGACCGGAACGCCCGAAGCCAACGCTTCAGCGACAGCCACGCCGAAGGTCTCGACATTGCTCGAGCAAACGAAGACCGCGGCGTTCGAGAGGAGGTCGGCGATCACATCACGGGATTGGCGACCCCAGACCGTGATCACGTCCTCAGCCTCGTTGTCACTGATCCAGCGCTCCACCAGTGGCCGGTCCGGCCCGGAACCAACCAGGTCGAGTCGAAGATCGGGGACCCAGCGGCGAGCGATCTCGAAACCACGGAGCGCTGTGATCGGGTCCTTGTCTGATTCCAACCGACCGACCCAAAGGACACGGTTCTGCTTCAGGGGAGGCTGGCGAATGCTGAAATGGCGAGTGTCTATCGGGTTGCCTACGACCAGGTACTTCCCCACCAGGCCCAGGCGTTCCACACACATCTGAAGGTAGTTCGAGGGAAGGAACACGATCTCTGCGTTCGGATAGCCGAGAGTGGCGCTGCGCATGCCAACCGTGCTCAGCCGCTTGTGTTTCGCTGAATCCCCGGTCAACCTCGTCGAGTGTTCAGTCAGGACGTATCGGTACCCGCGGATCTTCCGGAGGCGATGCAGGAGGCCACCCATCGGATAGAAGTGGCCATGCAGGAGATCCACGCTGCCGTGCCGTTCTTGGATCCTCTCGAGCAAGGTGGCGACCCTCGCTGCCCACAAAGCGGCGTTGGGACGGGCCGCGAAGCGTTTCGGTCGGAGCCTCGGGACGTGGAGTCCGTAGGTCCCAACTGCCTCCTCGACCGATGAAGCCTCTTCGCCCTGACGTAGTGACTTGATGACTACGAGATCGACATGGCGACCCACCGCCCGCGCCCAATCCTCCTCGAACGTCACTCCTTGGTTGACGAACATCGCGATCACCGGCGGTCTCACGCGGCTTGGCCTTCAGAGAATGCGCCCGGACAGACGCTGGTAACTACCCGTTCTGCATCTCCTCCGAAGAGAAGACGCGACTCAACGCGCCGAACCTGAGCCGGAAGCAGTTCGGCAAGGTCCGGACCGCTTTCGCGGCGCAGGGGTTGAAGCGGCCCGCGCATGTGCGGACGTCTGATCCGCCAGCCGATCACATCCCTCGCTGCGGCTCTGTACTCAAGCATCTCTTCCCTGAAGGAAAGACTGAGGGCTTCACATACGCGTTCGAGTTCGGTCTGGGGATGTGCGGTCAGACGCTCGAGAGACGTGATCGTGTGCCGACGGAGGCCTGCCGCTGCGGCAGAGATCGCCACGTCCTTGTTCCAGCGGTCAACCACCGCGTCGAGCACTCGGTAGTCCTCGCTGTCGGAACGAAGATTCTGATCCGGGTTTCCTGGCAGGACTTGCCGAACCCATCCAGGATCAGTCAAGCAAAGACGATAGAAAGAGGACACGACCCGCTTCCCGTTTCGCACCACGTGGATGAACCGCGCATCGGGGATCACAGATGCGATCTCGTCGATGAAGTGGAGATGGATCGGCGACTTCTCGACCCACGTCCCTTTTCCCGCATGAAGACACGCCTCGTCCACGACCCTTAGGAACGCCTGTTCGTATGCGCGCGCCACGAAACCGAGATGCCACGGCGTCAGGCGTGCCCTGTCTTCGACACCGAGACTCCGTGCCAGCTCCTTGAGCTCTCGCCATGCCGGCCGTGGTGACGCCACCCAGCCGGGGTTGCTGGCAAATCGACCACGGAGCTTGCTGAAGAAATGCGTCTCCGGGAAGGAGAAGATATCTGGATGCGAAGCCAGCATCGCCTGAAGCAGAGTCGTCCCGGAACGTGGGCAACCCACCACGAAGACCCGGCCGAGATCGGTCAGCTCTCGCAGTTCGCGCTCTAGCATTCGTAACCCAGCGCCTTCAACATGCCCATCGCTTGGTGTTCGATCTCGAGGCGACCGTTCTCGCTCAGCGCGGAGAGGGATGCCGAGTTCAGGTTGCGAACCGGTTCCAGACGCTCGTGGATACGTCGTGGTTGTTCGAGTACAGACCAGTCGAATCGGTCTGGATCGAGCCTGAGGAAGGAAAAGACTTTGAGAAGGGAGTCCTTTGGGCTTTCCGCAAGCTCCTCGTATCGAAGCAGCAGCTTGTGCTCGAGAGATGGCCAGTCGGCGAGCATGATCTCATTGGAGCGAGCCCATTGGAGGGCGGCTTGCGTGAGCGAGATGCTTCCCTTTCGCGCGATGCCTTCGGCCACTGCATAGCCATTCCGGATGAGTCCCACGAAGTACGCGGGCTCGAACTGCGTCTGAAGCCAACGGGTGCGTGCGGCATTGGGGGGCGACTTCTCGATCAGGACAGCCCGCATCGGGTCGTTGAATGCCGCTCCCCACTGGCGTTTCAGTCTCGTCACATCCACCAACTGCTCGCGGCGCTCTGTCAGGCGGTACGAGGCCTCGTTCAAGGCCCACCGTCGATCGAGCCCGTCGGCCTTCGGTATCGGAAGCTGGTCGGTGAGGAACTGCCCCTCGGCTGGCAGACTTCCAACATCCCGATGGCTCGCGATCAGCGAATGAAGCAGCGTCGTTCCCGAGTTGTAGCAGCCGACGATGAAGGCCCATCGCTCCGGCTTCGGTAGTCGACCGAAGTGCCCGCGAACACTTAGCTTGAATTGCCTCTCCATGTTTCGTCGCATGACTGTCGCGGTTTGACCAAAGCGCACTCTCGGGACGGATCGCATAGACACTCCAAGGATCTCTGATGGGCTCGATGGATATGAGGTTCGCTCTCGCGTGAGGGAACCCACACGACTGCCACAGAAAGCGGGCCGCGGATGGCACGCCCCGCCTTCTGCCGTCACGCGTTGTCGTCGCTCCAGAGGCCTGCGAATTCCACCGGTCCGAAGTCACGCATCACGCCTGAGTTTCCATTCCTCTCGATGACGATCGCGCGGTCGAG
>Ga0184605_10000669_pt1 | contig 10415 bp, 15 predicted proteins | sample PLM0_30_coex_FD_132995 | JGI IMG/M metagenome (GOLD analysis project Ga0184605, IMG submission 132995) | Groundwater sediment microbial communities from an aquifer in East River, Colorado, USA - PLM0_30_coex | ecosystem: Environmental > Terrestrial > Soil > Riparian zone | place: USA: East... | reverse complement strand
CAGGGTGTTCCCGCAATTTGCCTTATGCGAAGGTTACCAGCCCAGAGCATCCGCCGTTGCGGCCTGAACGCCACGTTCCGAACTCGATTGCAACAATGCGACGGAGATTGGTGGCCGCTCTCGTCACGACGCTCTCGCGTTGCCCATGCTGCGCCGCTCGCAACAGACACCGAAATTTGTGACACAGTAAGACTAGGGCTTAGGTGAGATGTCGTCCAATATTTTCCCAACCAGATCTTTCTTTACCGCCTCACCCAAGACCTGGGCTATCAGCTCAACGAGCCCCATATCTCGCAGAGACGCATAGAGTCCCAATTGCCCGATTGCCTCTACAGAGAGCGGCACATCAACTGCCCGTACGTTGTCTTTTCGATGCGTCGTGATTGCAAATTTGCCCTGTGGCCGCGAACCCTTCTCGACCATCCGCAACTGCAACTGTGTTTTGAGCCGGTCGTAGGAAGGGTAGCGCATATGAGGTCGCCGTAAGCTGATGCCCAATCTTGAGCATGTGACTTGAAGCGATCCCACAGTCACGTCAAGTAATTTAGCAATTTCTTCCCGGCCTAAGCCTTGTGCCACGCAATCTTTGATTTTCTGAACGTTTTCCGGAGCAAATTTTGTTGCTCTGCGCTTCGGACTAACACGAACGTTCTCTGTTTGACTCATTGTCGGCCCTATCATGGTAGTCGCCCCATGCTGTAGGTCGAAGCAAACTTGCTGCGGGTTCATCGCGTCGCACAAAAAAGACAGGCAGCTCGGCATTATCGGTGCTCCACACCGACAGTTTGATGAACCGAGGAGGCTACCCCATTTGGGGGGTGCATAAGACGACGACGGGAGGTCCGCCCAGCTGCCCGAGCAACCAAGAGAACGAGGAATCCGTCATGGGCTGGCCAAGGCGGGGGCGGTGGCGGTTCGTCGCCGTAACGGTAGGTCTTCCAAGAAAAAGCCCCGGACAACGGGGCTGAGGGCAGGGCCGGACACGCTCGCCACGAAACACAACTGAAACCATTTTCCGACCCGGACGAAACCATTTCCTCGCGAGCGCGATGAACACTGCGTTCCCCTACTGCGACCAACAGCAGACCACTAGCATGAGGGAGACCGCGGCCATGAGGACGTTCGCATTCGAAACAACCATCGATGCTGTGGTGCGCGTGCAGGCTGCGGACGAGGATAGCGCACGCAAGGCGGTTCCCACGGTCCTCGCTGCGCCGGGCATCGCCGACATCAGGATCGCCAACGAGAACGTTATCGCCGGTCTCGGCATCGATGCTGTGATCGACGACGTGAACTTCAACTCCGCATCCGACTTGGTCCTACTCGAAGTCAATGGCGAGCGCGTCAAGCGCCGCCGGGGGTGACTGTCGTCCCTGAACACTTTCGCGAGCAGCTCGGTAGTCGGCTTGCCCGACGCGGTTGCCGGCGAGCTATGCCGGAATCTGGGTGACGACGTTTGGTTGAAGGCGGCGTATCGAGGCGGGTGTCAAGCCTGCCAGAACCTCCCGAAAGGAGCGATACGCCATGCCGAGAGATGCTACTGTCATCGCATTCCGTCAGCCTGAGGCCATCGACGATCCTCTGACCGAAGTCGCACGTGAAGGCGCCCGCGGAATGCTGGCTCAGGTACTGATCGCCGAAGCCGCTTCCTTTATCGCCATGTGGAAGGACTTGAGATTGCCGGATGGCCGCGACCGCATCGTGCGAAGAGCAGATGGTCGCGATCATGCGCGACGCGGATCGCTGAACCGGTGGCACCAGGAACCATCGTCAGACAAGTTTTTAGTTATGTGTCGTCATCTCGAATGTTGGCAGCCGCGATGTCAACGCCGTCTCCGCTTAACCTTCTTTTCGTTGCGTTGGAGGAGCATGGCAGAGTGACCATCGGCAGAAAAATCAACATTAGTGACAGTGGCATTCAAACCAAGTGAAGTATTGGACTCATTGGCGAGCCTGATCTCGACAGTACCTGGCGAGCCCAGGACGGCGGGGACCACCTTACGCGCGAGCGCCTCATCCGCGGCTCGCACGCGCACGATAGCGACGAGTTTCACTTGAAATGCGTATTCCTGCATGATTCGCGGTGTCGTTGCCGGTTGAACGACGCCGGGGATACCGTTCAAACCAGGTTCAAGGTCGAACCTAGCGATGGTTGAATGACATTTCAGAGTACTGCTTGCAACCAAATCAAAGGCACTTAAAAATTAAATCTCTCATTAACTAATTGTGTGCCTGAGATGTAGTGGAAACAACTTATCGCTCCAGCCATATTGCGAGGGCGGCCATGCGGGATGTTCATCGCTGCACATTCCGACACCGCACACGAGCCCCGGCCAAGAATTGAGCCGGGGCTCGCCCATCCCGCGAAGCGCGTTACTTATTCGCAAATCGAGATTCCGAATTAATGCCTACGCCTGAAGTCCACGCGTTGTCGTCTAGGTCAGAAGGCCGAGCACGAGTGAGCCGGCGGGCGTCGTCATATACGGCTACTATACCTTCGTCGATGCAGTCTTGACCATGACGGGAAACGATGGCGTGCCGGTGCGTGATCCTCTCACGGGCGAGATGTAGATGCGCAAGGTGGACGATAACGAAGACGCCCGGCGTGCAGCCACAATTCTCACCCCGAAAGTTCGCCTCGCGTAGCCGTGACTGACACAGCACCATTCTCCGAGCGCCCAACGTGCCGACGCCGAAGGGCACCAGGACGCCGGGAGCGCGCAATTGTCTATCGCGACGAATGCGCCATGGCGGCCCGCGACCAAGACCCGGACCAAGTCGGGGGCCAAGTAGGGACGAACTGCCTAAACCCGCGAGGCCGCTAGCGCTTTTGAGGAGACACTTCAACTGCGTCAAGTGCGGCGGTCGCCTCCTTCCACTGGCGCGTCAGTTTGAGGTACCGCTCACGCATTCGTGGATCGTTCGTCAGTTCGGCCTCCCGAGCGCAGTCGTCGCCATGGCGCTCATATAGTTTTTTCAGTGCCTTCAGTCTTGCCGTCTGTGGGTCCTGCGGCGCGTCTCGGAATGTTAGTACCTGAGTGGGGCTTCCTCGTTCAATATTTGTTCGACCACATCCTTCTTGACCGCGCCGCCAACGACTTGCGCCATAAGCTCAACGAGTCCCATATCCCGAAAAGCCGCCTCGATTCCTAAGCGCTCGATTGCCTGTTGAGAGAGCGGCAAATCAACTGCTCCCTCGACGCCCTTTCGTCGCACCGTGATCGCAAACCTTGCGGACGACTGTTGTCCCTTCTCGACCGCCTGCAGTTGTGTTCCTGCGAGCCAGCGAAAAGGAGGAACCGTCCTACCGTTGCTATCGAGCGCGGCGCGAGTGGGCGCTTTGTGTATGCCAAGTCGTCGCAAGCTGATGCCCAATCTTGAGCAAGTGACTTGAAGCGACCCCACAGTCACGTCAAGTTGTTTAGCGATCTCTTCGCGGCTGACCCCTTGTGCCACCAATTCCTTAATCTTTTCGATAGCTTGGGGCGTAAATTTCAATGTGCGTCCGCTCTTTGATCCCGTAAAGGACGAGCTGGCATTCGTGATTGTCATGGCTGCGCGCACTCCCTTCTCGTAGTCGCCGGTCAACATGGGTCGCCTGAATCGGAGTCCACGTTCAAAGCGCCTGTAAAAAACACCAGTAGGAAGAGGAAACGCCCTAACAGGCTGCTGAAATTCCCATTTGGCGGAACTTTATGGGGCTCTTGAAGCGACAAGGGTGGCCTTTGTTAGGTGTCGCTGAGGTGCGTCCGCGTCCGAAGATTTGGATGCCCGATGGCGGCTCATGCGGGGGCCTCGATGAGTTTTGGCAGTCGGATCAGATTGTAGCTGGCCATCGTGCTAACGGGTGCGGCGGGGCTCGGGTTTAGAATTGAATATGGCCTGGAAGGCAGGCCGCAGCAGCAAGACGGCTGCGCAAGCGGACGTGAAGGCGCCGGTGCGTTAAAGCGGGTCATACCTCGCACTTAGCAAATATGCTGTCCGGGAAACGGGCCAGCGCCTCGTCGCGCAGCCAAGCCTCAGCCTCCGAGGTGCGCACTGCATGACAAAGCGTCAGCTCCGCGAACCGCTTGGAGAGAGGACGGTGTACCAACGACGCTTAGCGTTGGCCTCCTCGCGGTCTTGCTTGAAAATGCCTTCGCAGCGAGTCGAACAAAAGCGTAGATGAACCCACCCGTGCCCACTCCACAAATTGCGGAAGCGGACCCCTAGTCCAAGTCTTCCGTGACACTGGGCGCACCTTCTCATAAGCTCCTTAGCTCCTTCTCTGTTCTTGGCGAAGAATGTTTGGGCGCCCGCTTTGCTAGCATCCGTAGTCCGTTGGTCATCTGTTGAGAAATAGCGTTGTCGGATTGGCGGCTTCAGGGAGTTCTCTTCGGCCTTTCGAAAGACGCGGATAACAAATTGCTGAAGACATAACTTGAATTCTACACCCCGCGCTCCTGCCGGCAGCGCGGGGTCAGTCAGAGGAGGAAATCGTCAGGGGAGGTCAGGGAGAAGTCCAAACCTCCTAATTGCACCAACTATATTTGTGCGTTCAATCGACCGCCAATATAATCTCATGATGGCCCCCATATCTGTTTCGCATGTGCGCCTCTCGTTCCAGCGAGAGCCCGATTGATGACTCGTGAAGCGCGTCGGCCCCGAGAACGTGGTGCCCCTCGAACGTTGCTTTGGCAGCCCCGGAAATATCGAGTCCCAACGACAACATGGGGGCAGCGTGACCTCGCCCTGGCCGGTTCGATCCCCCCGACGGCCTTGGCGGGGTTGCTGTGCGTTAGAGGCGCGGTCCTTAAACTAATATCAGTCCTCACAAAGAGTGACCGACAACGGCCGAATCGCGATGAGCGATGGACATGATTTTCCAGGACTGATCGATCAGGGTGTTCCAGGCGTAGCAGCAGTGATCGACGATGTCGTTGAAAAGATTTGAAGATGCGGTTCGACAGCCGGTTCTGACGCATGAACTGCCAGATGTTTTCCTGGCTGTTGAGCTCGGGGCGTGCCGCGGCGATAACGGCAGGAGCGAGATGCTGCTCGGGACGTGCAGGTCTTTTTGCGCCATGTCAGCCGACTTGATCGAGAATGAGAATGGCGTGGCCGCCGGGGGGTGACCTTGGTGGCGATCTCGTCGAGACGAAGCTGCAGGCAGCGCGACGGCGACACCGGCTCCGCGTTTTGCGGGCATACCGCGCCGAACAGATAGGTCGACTGGGTGCGTTGATCGTGGCTGGCGCGCGGACGTGAGCCCTTTCTGGCCAAGCGATAGGTGAGTTTGTTCTTCTGACCAACCCGATCTCGTCCTGGATCGATACCTCTACCGGTGTGCCCGAGACAAGTTTCGCGCGGACTTCCGCCACACGCTCGGCGAAGTTTTTTTGAACGCCCTCCATGGCTTCGGCGTCCTGCTTGTAGGCCTTCGGTCTGGCGCTTACATCCGAGAAGCCCAGCTCCTTCAGGGCTCCATAGATCGTGTCGTCCGACACCGAGAGCCCGAACTCCTCATGCAGCCGCATGATCAGATCGCGCGCCCGCCCAGCGCACCACGCCGTGGACCGCCGGGATCGGACCCTCCTCGACGATCCGAGCAAGGAAGGCTTTGTGCGTAGCGTCGAACTTGGGTGGCACATCCGGGAAAGGAATGTCGATGAGACCGTCCGGCCCTGCTCGTCGAAGCGGATCACCCAGTCCCCATCTCTGTCTTCGAAGTAGGATTTCATCAAGATCGACGAAGCCGCTCAGGCCGTCATCAGGAATCGAGGTTGCGAACTCTCGAGTACGGCGCACGTCAGCCGTCCGGTGGCGAAGGCACCGGTATCGATATTAATCCGGTTCGACAATACTTCGGGCCGCTTGGTTGGCGTATGCCCATGAACGACGATCTTGCCGAAATTTACCGTGCTTTTCAGAAACTCATCCCGAATCCACAAAAGGTCATCGACACTTTGGCATTCCAGAGCTACGCCCGGACGAACACCGGCATGGCAGAGGAAATATTTCCCGGCGACGACTGAGGTTTTCAGGGATGCCAAGAACCTGAAGTGTTCGTCCGGCACCGCGGCCTGGAGCGCTGTTGCCGCTTGTCGGTAATTCGTGCTCATCATCAGATCGCCGACCGGCATGCCATAGGAATGCAAGGTCTCCAGCCCGCCCAAGCGTCGCCAATGTTCGGCGACCATGGGATCTTGGAGAAATGCTTCGAACAGCGCCTCGTGATTTCCCTTCAACGCGACGAAATCCGTTGGGAAAGGATTGCGCGCGAGGCGCTCAAGCACTCCCCGGGAATCAGGGCCACGATCCATGTAATCGCCGAGCGTAATAGTCACGCTGCCGCTGACTGGATTCATTTCAAGATCGCGAGAAATCTGAACGACCATCCGATCGAGCAGGTCTGACCGGCCATGAATATCGCCGATCACGTAAACTCGACTACAATCAAGGACGATCGGTTGCGAAGTCGTGAAGCTCATGCCGACATGACCTCTGCGCCGCGATATGCCCCCGATGAGTGCATATGTTGCATTCCAATCCGGTTTTCAGATATTACAGCCGCATTGAGGGCCGTCTTTCGCAATGTTGCTCTGGTTTGATAAAAATCAGTCGCGGTAGACCTCGGCGCTGGTCGAGTGGCGCAGTAACCGATCCGCCGAGGGTTTAAGTGCGCCTGCCGTCAAAGCAGTCTGCGCGGCATCCCGTCCGGCTGTGATTTGCGCGATGCGGGCCATGGCCTTGACGCACGACGCGGTCGCGGCCATCCGGCAAACCCGCCTCGATACGCCGCCTTCAACCAAACCTCGTCACCCAGATTCCGGCATAGCTCGCCCGTGATCCATGCCAACTGGTCCACGATCTCTTCATTGTCGTCCACCAGTCTCCAATGCTGTGTTTGAAATGGCTCCGCACAAGCCGATCCTCACTCAGAACAAAAAGGGAACTGCAGCGTACGTGCGATGTGGTCGTTAGTCCAGGCATGAACCCGAAACCGTCCAGGTTCGACTACGGATTAAGGGCACTACCATCATAGAGGTTAACGATGACGTTGCAGATAAGCGCTGCTCCCCGGGGTCGGACCGCAACAATATTCACGCCTGCCAACATCCAAAAGATTAAGGAGTGGGTGGCAGAAGGGATTTCACGAGAAGAAATCGCTAAATCACTTGGCGTGACCTTAGGCTCCCTCCAAGTCACATGCTCAAGATTGGGCATTAGCTTGCGGAAGCGAGATGTGTTGAACGCTAGCGGCCCGGGCACGCCGCGTACGGTCAGGCGTCCTTACCTTCCAAGCCATCCGCCGATAGCCGGGCAAAGGCACGCCGGTACGGGCTTTCAGATTACTCTCGAACGCAACGGCACGCGGCGGACGACCGAGTTACCTCTCACGAGCTCCACCATAGGGCAGCTCAAACTTGAGGCGGAGATGCGGAAGCTGAGCATGGGCCAACTTCTGGCGGAAGTTGCGACCATGGCGATCAAAAAGGGGATGATCGAAGCGATTCTACACGAGCCTGCCCCGGAGCGTGCTCCGCCGTTCCAACCTGAAAACTCGTAGCCGAGCCGGCGGGCCTCCAGCCTTTCGCGTAGTGCGCCATGAAGGAGCAGCTGTTTCGACTGCCCCTGCTCCCCGTCCTCGAAAAGCGAACGTACCCCGACCTGCACTGGCCGCGCATCATGCTGTGGCAGGTTGTCGCACCGTGGAACCAACTGCGGGTGCCGCTCCTTGACCCGTGTTCAGAGGGGCGTGGGGGTAATATGACACGGGAATTGCACGTCTACGATCACGCCAACGCGATGATTGCCCTTCTTTTTGTGAGCCCGAATGGGACGGTCGAGGCTTTCGACGTTGAGGGGTTTAACCGGATAGGCGAATTTGCCAGCGTGGCGGAGGCCGCTGCGTTTGCGTGCGCTGATGTGGAGATGCCGTGCCTGGATTCCTGACTTCCGCACGGTCATCTTCCGTTTCACCCCCGGTCTGCCGGGTTCTTGCACTCGAGCCAGTCCGGCGAGCGGCCCGGTCAGGCGGCGGTGCATTACCCGCAAAAACAAAACCCTGCAGATTGCGGGGTCTTTCGGTTCAGCGCACCAGATAGCGGGGATCGGGGGGACCGAGGCCATCCGAGCGCGCCTTCTGATTGTTAGTCGTGTCTCCTTCGGAGAGGTTTCAACGGTCTCTGGCCGGAACTAAGCGTTATGCACAGGTGGCGTACGGAGTTGTTCCGCCATTTAGTCCATAGCCCCGATGTCGAGACTGCAGGTGAACCTGCTTGCTCACCGCAGCAACATCGGCCGAGCTTATGCGGGAGATTGGGTGACGAGATCGATCAGGCGGCATGGTGAGCCGGCATTTTTGATGACCTCGATGCCGTTTTGGAATTTGACGTCTTGGACGACTTTGGGCAACTGATTTTCGCCCTTCAATCGTCGCCACGTTTTCGCAGCGGCATTGACCATTGGCGGCGCTGTGGTCGTCCTGACTGCTGTGGTTGGGCACGCATGTCACAGCTCTTTGCGAGAGCTTTTTTTGACAGACAGTTGGGCATGGGCGCGTCACGAAACAGAATTGAAACGTTTTCTGTCCGCGACGAAACCATTTTCACGCTAACGTGTGTGTTTGGGTTGAACGGACCGCACCTCAACAGGCGACCAACGGGCTGCATGCGATGCTCGTGTAGGCGCAGGCACGCGCGGAGGCCACAAAGATGACTGAGTTAGTGGAGCGCATAACCACAATCTTTTTGCCTCGCGGCAGACCAACAAAGTTTACGCCCGCGAGGATCCAGCAAATCAGGACTCTGGTCGAGCGAGGAAAGAGTCGCGAGGAGATCGCCGAGTTGATCGGCGTGACCGTTGGTTCGCTGCAAGTCACTTGCTCAAGATCCTCCGGAAGCTCGTGTTCGAGGCACAGGTCCGGGGTACGCGTTTTGGCGAGCTCGTCGGCACGCTCATTACAGCAGCGATGGAGAGGGACCTTCTTCGGCAAGCGTCGTATATGAACATGGCCGCTTTTAATCGCGAACAAGACTCGATTAATTATTTAATCATGAAATTTAGTTGCCATGGTTCTTGCCTGCCGGTATCGAGCAGCACTGCACAAAACGTTTGAATTGAAGAGACAACAGGAAACCAATGATCGTCGCCGACTTGGGATGGCTGCGGGTGGCGGACGGCGAACTCACAACCAGCAGCGGGTATCCAATCCGATAACAAAAGAACAATAGACGCAGTCATTCGCCCCAACGATTGCTGGGAACAATAGGCTGCAAAACCAATCCGAGTCTAAAAGGATTTACCCGTCGGGGTCGCACCCGGCGCGACGGAGATGCACGTGCGTATGCTGACGGAGTGGTGGTGCGAGCTTGAGCAACTGGCCCCCTCGCAGCCGTCGTCAGCATCTACAACACTTCGTCATTATTTTGCCGAACCTCTTCCGAGTCGCGTGTCCACGGTTGCCGTGACGGAAATGCGTTGGGCGCACGTTGCTACCGAACTCGTCGCTCGTGCTCGCGAGACCAACAGAGGCAAGCCGACGCTGTCGGTCAAGTGTTGACGGGCATCTTTCGGCTGCGAATTGAACTCCCCCTTTGAAATAGGAGCATACCTATGAGCATCACAGTAGACTTGAACGGTGCCGGCGGGGGGACCAGCGCAATAACGGCATTCACCGAACAAACAATAGTGAGCCTATTTCCAAGCGCGACCATCAGCACAAACGGCTCTCCGGACTCCAACAGCATAGATACCGTCACCATCACGCTTGCCAGCCCCACGGCAGCAGCGGAAATCTTGTCTCTTAATGCCGCGGCTTCGGCGGCAGCTACGGCCGCTGGCATTACGGTCACTTATAACTCTGGCGTTTTGACGCTGAGCGGCAGCGACGAACTGACCTCGCAGTGGCAGACCATCCTTCAAGGCGTTCAGTACAACAATACGAGCGACTCTCCGACGGGACCAACAAGAACCGTAACCGTGGTCGCTACTAACACCGGCACCAATAATTCCTCCTCGGCAACCGATACCATCAACATCACAGCGGTCAACGACGCGCCGGTGGCGACCATCACGCCCACGAGTTACAGCGCGACCGAGCAGACCGGCCTGGACCTTAGGAATACCGGGCTGTCGATCAGCGACGCCGACGCCACCGGCCCGATGACGGTCACGCTCTCGGTCACTCAGGGCATTCTGAACGTGGCGGCGGGCACAAGCGGGGCGAGCGTCAGCAACAGCGGTACCTCGTCGGTGACGATCACCGGCACGGTGGCGCAGATCAATGCGCTGCTGAGCACCAACGCCGGCAGCACGGTAAGCTATATCGACAATACCGACGCGCCGGGCGCGAGCGCGACGCTGACCCTGAATGTCAACGACAACGGCAACACCGGTGGCGGCGCGCTGCAATCGAGCGACACGGCCACGAT
>Ga0184605_10000667_pt1 | contig 10423 bp, 10 predicted proteins | sample PLM0_30_coex_FD_132995 | JGI IMG/M metagenome (GOLD analysis project Ga0184605, IMG submission 132995) | Groundwater sediment microbial communities from an aquifer in East River, Colorado, USA - PLM0_30_coex | ecosystem: Environmental > Terrestrial > Soil > Riparian zone | place: USA: East... | reverse complement strand
ACCGGCGCCACCGAACAGACCGATCTTTCCACCCTTGACGTACGGGGTGAGAAGGTCGATGACCTTGATGCCTGTCTCGAACATCTCGGTCTTGGACTCGAGCTGGTCGTAGGCCGGTGACGGCCGGTGGATCGGCCAGCGCTCCTTGATGTCGAGGCTGCTCTCCTTCACGTCGAGCGGCTTTCCGAGCACGTTGAAGACGTGGCCCTTGGTGACGTCGCCCACCGGCACCGAGATCGACGAGCCGGTGTCGGTGACCGGCGCGCCGCGCACGAGGCCGTCTGTCGGCTGCATGGCGATGGCGCGGATCTGGTTGTCACCGAGGTGCTGGGCGATCTCCAGCGTGAGCACAATCTCACCTACATGTTCATCGCTCACGATCTCTCGGTGGTCGAGCACATCGCCGACCGCGTCGCGGTCATGTACCTCGGCAAGGTCGTGGAGCTCGCGACGGCGGATGATCTCTACCGCGAGCCGCTGATGCCGTACACCCAGGCGCTCCTTTCGGCGGTGCCGGTCGCGGACCCGCACGCGCGCAAGGAGCGAATCATTCTGCAGGGAGATGTTCCGTCACCTGCGAACCCGCCGTCGGGATGCGTGTTTCACCCGCGCTGCCATCATCCCGCAAAGGATGCGGCCTGCGCCAAGATCGTTCCGCCGCTGGAGGAAAAAGCGCCGGGACATTTTGTGGCATGCATCAAGCAAACACCCACAGCGATCACGTGGGAGGAACAGAAGCAGGCTGGTGCCGTACATCCGCCCGAACGGTATCTTCCGCTCGCGGCGGTCCATGCGTAGCGACCCTCACTCTTCCGACAATGGCCAGAGACTCGAGAGACGTCCTCAAAGCTGAGACAGGCACAGTCACGACCGACGCGCCCCCGCCAGGATTCGACCGCGGCTTGAGCGGGCGTACGTTCTTCGGACATCCCGTAGGACTCTCCACGCTCTTCTTCACCGAGATGTGGGAGCGGTTCTCATACTACGGGATCCGCCCGCTTCTCGTCCTGTTCATGACGGCGGCTTTGGCGTCGGGTGGATTCGGATTCGACAGAACGACTGCGTCGTCGATCGTCGGCATCTACGCCGCCTGCGTGTACCTGGCGTCGCTGCCCGGCGGCTGGATCGCCGACCGACTTCTCGGCTTGAGACGCGCGATCTGGTACGGTGGAATTCTCATCGCGCTGGGCCACCTGTCGATCGCGCTGTCGATCGTCTTCGCGCATTCCGCGTTCTTCATCGGGCTGGTTCTCATCGTTATGGGAACAGGACTGCTCAAGCCGAACATCTCCGCGATCGTCGGCGAGCTCTATCCCGAAGGCGGATCACGGCGCGATGCGGGCTTCTCGATCTTCTACATGGGAATCAACATCGGGGCGCTTGTCGCTCCGCTCATCACCGGTTATTTGGGCGAGCGCGTGGGTTGGCACCTTGGCTTTGGTGCGGCGGGAATAGGAATGGTGATTGGCCTGATCACCTATCGGCTTCGCGCTGATAAGACCCTCGGCAACATTGGTATGGTACCGGGGTCGACTGATCCCGCCGAGCACCGCAGAGTCAAGTTGACTGTCATGATCGCAGTCGCTGTGATTGCTCTGCTGGTCGTGCTGACGATGGCTGGGATCCTCCATGTCAATGCGGTCTCGCTGGCGCAGAAGATGACCCTCGTAATTGTCGGATCAGCGCTGGTGTATTTCATCTATCTCTTCGTCGGCGGCGGACTGACCTTCGAGGAGAAGAAGCGCGTCGTCATCATCATCCTCCTGTTCATTTTCGCGGCGATCTTCTGGTCGGCGTTCGAGCAGGCCCCCACTTCGCTCAATCTCTTCGCCCGCGATTACACCAATCGAGTGGTGTTCGGCTGGGAGATGCCCACGCTCTGGCTCCAGGCCGCCAACTCCGTATTCGTGATCCTGCTCGCGCCGGTGTTTGCTGCAGTCTGGATCGCGCTGGGCAAGCGGGCGAAAGATCCATCGAGCGTCGCGAAGTTCGCATGGGGATTATTCTTCGCCGGGGTCGGATTTGTCGTAATGGTCTTTGCCGCGAACATCGTGATCAGGGGCGGTGGCAATGTCCGCGTCTCACCATGGTGGCTTGTCCTGAGTTATTTGTTCCAGACAATCGGAGAGCTGTCGCTCAGTCCGGTTGGACTCAGCTCGATGACCAAACTCGCGCCTTTCAAGTTCAAGGGTCAGATGATGGGCGTCTGGTTCATGGCGGCGGCGCTGGGAAATCTGATCGCCGGCCTCGTCGGTGGACGCGTGGATCCGGAGAAGCTTCAGGACATGCCGACCTTGTTCCAGCAGACGTCGATCTTCCTCTTCATCGCGGCGGTGATTTGCGGCCTGCTCGTGTTCCCCGTCGGAAAGATGATGCGTGGAGTGCCGGCGGGAGATCGGTGAAGATGGCACTGACGCCGTAGTTGCGTCTGTGGAAACGAGGGAGGAAGCATGATGAGACAGATCGCCTTGGCGATAGTGGCCGCTTGCATGGCAGGAAGCGCTGCGGGTGCGCAGGCTGCGACTTCCTCAGCGTCAGCGCGCGAGCCAGAGATCACAGCAAGCGGCCGAGGCGAGGTACGGCTGCCACCCACTTATGCGATCCTCACAGTCAATATCGCGACGCGGGCAAGTGCTGCTGTGGAAGCTGCATCGCAGAACGCCCGAAGGGTCGAAGGCATCATAAAGGCCCTGCGGAGCGCCGGGCTTGCAGAGAAGGACATATCCACCTCCGGCTACAGGCTCGAGCAGACCTATGAGTATCCTCGCAATGCCGAGCCGCGACCAGTCGGTTTCACGGCGAACACGACGATTCGCGCCGAGGTCCGCCCTCTCGAAAATCTCGGCAGGGTGATCGATGCGGCGATAGCCGGCGGCGCCACGGGAGTCTCGGGGATTCAGTTTCTGGCTTCCAATACCGAGGACGCTCGTCGGTCTGCAATGGCCGAAGCGGTCGGCCAGGCGAGAGAGGACGCGGAGGCAATCGCGAAAGCCGCGGGCGGCAGGCTTGGCCGCTTGATCGCGCTCAACTCAGGCGGAGTCTCGCAACCAATCCCGCGCGACATGTACAATGCGCAATTGATGTCGACGGTCGTAGCCACTGCAGGGGGATCCCCCACTAACATCGTCCCCGCCGAACTAAACGTCACCGCGCTGGTCTTCGGCCGCTGGGAATTCATCCCCGGCACATCCCGCTAATCGCGCCCGTCTACGGCCAGCTGAACACGCTTGCGGGAACCGATCGCTCGCGGCTGTTGGAGACGTCCTCCGGCTCAACCCGGAAGACTCTCGTGAAGTCGCGGACCGTCAATCGAATTTCCCAGTTGTGTTCTCTCTCGCCCCTGATCGGAAACGCAAAATCCGCCCGAAGCGTCCGCCGCGATTGAGGAGGCGAGGCCGCGAGGATGCTGAAACCGGTCGACGCGTAAAGCGGGGTATTCACTCCGAACGGTGAATCGCCCGCCCAGAGTTTCCCTCCTTCGGCGAAACCCGCTATCGCCAAGGTCGCGAGCTGCTTGTACCGGCCAATCAGGTACCGGTCCTCCACGCGGGCGATCAGTCTTCGCGCGCCTCCCACTTCCGTGCCTTTGAATCCGCGCAGGCCTCCATCACGATCCGAGAACGTGAGCTGAAATGGGATCCTCTGCCTCCATCCGCCGCTCCAGGTCAGGTCCGTGATCCAGGTCTGCCTGTTGAAAGGCTTCAGATACAATGCGCCTCGTCCGTGAGCGAGGATTCCGTCCCAATTACCGTCCTCGTCGCGCCTCCCCTCGCCCGCGATGCTGAGCGCCGCGTACGAGATCGGAGTCGCCATGCCGACATAAATGTCGGTGGATCCGAACATGTCTCGTTCCTTGCCGCGGAGAAATCTCGCGCCTTTTCCAATCACCGTCGCTACCTGTATTCCGGTCCTGAGATCCTGGGTGCCTTCGAGTGCGTCGAAACCGATCACGGGCAGGAACCGGACGTTTCGCACACCCCATAGGAAGTTGAGCCTTGCAGTCTGATGCTTCGTGTACCTGTCGAACAGAACCTGGCTGGTGTCCGGCACGATAGCGGTGTCCGTGACGAGAACCGGCCGCGTGCCCGGATTCTCATCTTCGAACGAGATCGATCCGCCCACGAGCGCGAGCCGCCCAAGCGGAGGACCTATCCGTGCGACGCCGCCAATGTCGCTGTACGACCGTTGGATGCGTAGCGCAGACGGGTCTGCGTCTGGTCGTTTGAATTGGAAGTATCCATTCTGGTGCCCGGCTGTGGTTCGCCACGACAGCCGCTGGAGGTCTGTAAGGAATGGATGGGCCAGCTCCGTAGTCCAATCGCTCCCCAACTCGCGGCGGCCTCCCTGGAGCTCGAACTGGTACGGTCTTCCGAGGAACTGGTAGTCGATGACCTTGCCGGCGTAGATGTCCCGGAAGTTCTCGCCCGCCTTCCAGGAAGCGTCGGCGTGGATCGCGCTGCCGAGGAGATTGTCCTCGCCCACCCGCAGCGAATGCAGATGGGGAGACTTTGCCGTCAATCCAAGGCCGAGGATGATCGAGACTTCATCCACGGTCGTCACGCTGATTATGACCCCGCCGGCGCTGTCGGCATAAGCGACCACCGACGCGTCCGCGAAGAACGGCTGCGCGCGCAGGATGCGCTCCGATTCCGCGCGCCGTACTTCAGTGCACGGATCCCCGAGCTGAAACGCGAGGTAGCGCCGAATCACCGACTCCCTCGTCGTCACGTGCTGCCTCGCGGCGAATCTTCCCACCCGCCGCAACATCGTGTTGCCGGTAATGCGGAAGGGCGGGTTTGCATCGATGTCGATGCGACTGATGCGCTCCCCCTTGCAGGTGACGGGTGGGCCGTTCAGACTTTGGGGCTGTGCAATTGTCGCCGACGCGGCGGCGAACACCAATGCCAACGTACCCTGTCGAAGAGAGATCACTCGTGTCGTCCGCGCGCAAGCCGGTGCCAGCCTGCACAGTTGCTGTTACCGCCGGCATTCGCCCTGAAGGCGATACCAGTCGTGTCCGGCTTACCGCCGCCTACGTGACCGCCCTCGAAAATGCAGGGCTCATACCACTCATCGTCCCGCCGCTCTCGAGCGATCGCGCTGCAGCCGCGGTGCTCGATTCCGTCTCGGGCCTCGTTCTGACCGGCGGTGAAGATGTCGATCCGGCACGGTACGGAGAAGAGCGGCACAAAAAAGTACGCAACGTGAATGCCGCGCGCGATGCGACCGAATCCGCCCTCGTAGAGGAAGCGAAAGCCCGGGGGATGCCCGTGCTCGCGATTTGCCGCGGCATCCAGATTCTCAACGTGGCACTCGGTGGAACGCTGGTGCAGGACATCGCATCAGAGTGCGAGACCGACATTTCCCACGACGAAGATGGTCCCCGCGATTCGCGCTCGCACGAGATTACCGTCGAGCCGGGCTCTCTCATCGCCGAGGCAATCGGTACCGAGCGCGCCACCGTGAATTCATTCCACCACCAGTCGGTGAAGCGCGTCGCGGCGGGTATGCGTGTCACCGCGCGCTCTCCGGACGGGATCATCGAAGGTCTCGAGTCCACCGACAAAGACTGGTGGGTGATGGCTGTGCAATGGCACCCTGAGGAGATGACCGACTCGCCCGAGCCGTGGGACCGAGGCCTGTTCAAGGCGTTCGCGCGGCAGCTCAAAGTGTAGTGGACCTGCCCCGGATCCTTCACGTCGACGCCGGGCGCAGCTGGCGCGGCGGCCAGCGCCAGGTATTTCTCCTGGCGACAGGACTGCGCGACCTCGGGTATCGCACGCTCGTCGTTGCTCCGACCGGCTCACCCCTCATCCGGCGAGCGGAGCGTGCTGGCCTCCCGACGTACAGGCTGACTCTGCGCAGCGAATGGGATTTTCGATCGGCGCGCGAGCTGCGCGCCGTCGCCCGCGAGTGGGGCGCCAACGTCGTCCACGCGCACGACGCGCGATCGCATTCCATCGCCAGGCTCGCGCTGCTCGGACGGCGCAAGACGCGCCTCGTCGTAACCCGCCGCGTCGCCTTCACACCGAAGCAGGTTCGCCTCAAATACCGCCATGGCATCGACGCATTCATCGCCATCTCCAACGCGGTCAAGCAAGTGATGGTGAAGGCTGGGGTCCCTTCCGATCGAATCGAGGTAGTCTATTCCGGCCTGCCGGCCCCGCAGGTGAAGCGGCCGCGCAACTGGCGGCGCGAGCGGGGGTGGCCGGCAACTACCGTCGTCTGCGGCATCGTCGGCGCGATGACGCAGGAGAAGGGTCTGGATCTGGTTGGTGGCATCGCGCGCCGCCTGCCCGGTGAAGTCTTCAGGCGCACGAGACTCGTGCTGCTTGGCGGCAAGGGCAAGGGTGGTACTTCGGTGTCCGGTGTCGAGGGCTTCGATGCCGGCTTCGTCGAGGAGATTCACGACGCCGTGGCGGGACTCGACGTGCTGTGGCATCCCGCCAGATCCGAGGGGCTGGGAACGTCGGTGATCGACGCAATGGCGCTCGGGATTCCACCGATCGCCTTCGCGGTCGGAGGTCTGCCGGAGGTCATCGAAGACAACAAGAGCGGATTGCTTGTGCCGCCGGGCGACGTTCAGGCGTTCGCGCGAGCCGCCGCCGAGCTGATTACCAACGAAGCCCTTCGCGCCAAACTCGCCGAAGGCGCCCGCATACGCGCCCGGGAGTTCGATGCCAAGCGGATGATCGAACGAACTGCTGAGGTGTACCATAGAGTTATCGCGGGGTAGCGATTGATCGTCTAGTTCTCCTATCTTGCCTGTGCAGCGGCTTCCGCCCCTGCCACCAATCACAGCGGAAATACCTTGATCTACATCTGTATTCCGACCTACAACGAAGGCCCTACCGTCGGCGTGCTCCTTTGGCGCATCCGTCGCGTTTTCCAGGACTACTCACGCGAGTACGAGATCGTCGTGTACGACGACGGAAGCACCGATGGCACGCGCGCGACGCTCGAGCCTTACGCTGATGTGATCCCACTTACGATTTTGCGTGGTGACCAGCGAAAGGGGTTTGGATTCGCTCTCGACAAGCTTGCACGCGAGGTCTCGCGCCGCACGCGATATGCTCGTCGTGACGCAATGATCGTGATGCAGGCCGATTTTACGGATCAGCCGGAGCACATTCCGGAGCTGGTGAAACGCTTCGAGGGGGGTGCGGACATTGTCGCGGCCAAACAGGAAATGACGGAGGCTCCCGCACCGGTGCGGAGGCTTCGCCGCCTCGCGGATTGGATCCAGCGCACCGGCCTTCCCAAAACCGGCGCTGCCGATCCGTTCACGACCTACCGCCTCTATCGCATCTCGGTTCTCAGGGAGCTATTGAAGGCAACGGGCGACAAGCCGCTCGTCGCCAGCGACGGCTGGGCAGCCAACATGGAGCTGCTGCTCAAGGCGCGCCGATTTGCGCGCAGGCTGGAGACCGTGGATCTGGCACCGCGCTACGATGTTCGTACGCGCGAGACCAGAGTGCGACCTGTTGCCGACGCTCTCAATCTTTTCCGTTTTGCCCGCCGGGCGCGTCTCCTCGCCTCTCCCGCCGGAGGTACGGCGTGAAGCGACTCATTTCCAGCGTCGCTGTTCTCGCCGGCGCCGCCACCAGCTCATGGGCGCAGCAGACAGGTGCAGGCCCGACGACTGCGCAGACCGTCGTGGCATCGACCATCAAGCGGGCGAAGGTTCCCTTCGGACCCGGTGAGCGTATGGAATACGATGTCAAGTTCGGTGCAATCAGGGTCGGAAACGCGCACATGGAAGTCGTCGCTCTGGATAACCTCCGCGGCCGGCCAGCGTGGCACACCGCCTTCTGGGTGCAGGGCGGAAATTTCCTGTATCGCGTGAACGACGTTTACGAGAGCTGGATGGACGCTGAGACGCTTTCGTCGCTGCGATTCGTTCAGAATCTCGAAGAAGGCGGAAAGGAAATCGAGCGCAGGTTCGAGATCTATCCCGAGCGCGCCGTATTCGTTCAGACTTCCAAGAGACCCCTGAAAGAAGAACAATCCGTCAGTAACCCGCTCGATGACGGCTCGTTCCTGTACTTCCTTCGCACGATCCCGCTTGAAGTCGGGCAGACCTACGATTTCAATCGCTATTTCCGGCCGGATCGCAATCCGGTGCGCATCCGCGTCCTGCGAAAGGAGCGGATCAAGGTTCCGGCGGGGACGTTCGATGCGATCGTCGTCCAACCCGTCATCAAGACGAAGGGAATCTTCTCCGAAAACGGACACGCCGAGCTCTGGCTCTCGGACGATGACCGGCACATTATGCTTCAACTCAAGTCGAAGCTCTCCTTCGGCTCGCTGAATCTCTATCTCAAGTCGTACTTCCCATCGCCGAACAAGTAGGCGGTAATCGCGGCCCGCGGTCACGTCGCTCCGGCTCGAAACAGCCCGGAGCAAAGTCGAAGAGCGTCCCCTCGGCGCCGATCGCGGAAGCCGATCTCTCCAAAGTCCGTACGGTTCCGATCGAGCGCCGGCCCAACAAGGTAGCCGCCGCCGAATTCGCCGCACCGCCCAGGAAGGATCGCAGCTTTTCCGCGTTCCTCAAATCGCTGCCCGACGTTTTGGTAGCGCGGGATTTCCTGCTCGTCGTGGACGCGATTGCAGCAGCCAAAAAGAAAGGGCGCGCTGTAGTGGTGATGCTCGGCGGGCACATCGTCAAGACGGGCCTCGCGCCGCTACTCATCGACCTCATGAATCGCGGCGTCATCACCCACCTCGCGATGAACGGCTCCGCCGCGATCCACGACTACGAGATCGCGCGCTTCGGCGCGACATCCGAGGACGTCGCCCGCGGGCTCGTCGACGGCTCCTTCGGCATGGCCGAGGAGACCGGCCGGGGAATGAACCAGGCCTTCACGACCGGAATGAAGAGCGGCTGGGGAATGGGTGAAGCGCTGGCGCGCGCTCTGGAGGAAGTTCCTCTCTCGAATCCCGAGCTGTCGGTGCTGCTATCCGCGCACCGGCTCGGAATTCCCTGCACCGTTCACGCGGCCCTCGGCGCGGAGATCATACACCAGCACCCCGCGGCCAACGGTGCCGCGATCGGTGACACGAGCCACCGCGACTTCCGGCGGCTCGCCGCGTCACTTCCTGCCCTACACGACGGAGGTGTCGTCCTCAACCTGGGCAGCGCGGTCATCATGCCTGAGGTGTTTCTCAAGGCCCTCACGATTGCCCGCAACTTGAACGACGGAAAGCCGACAGCGTTCACCACCTGCGATCTCGACATGCAGCGTCACTACCGTCCGCGCGTGAACGTAGTGCAGCGCCCAACGCAGGGGAGCGGGAAAGGCTACGAGATCACCGGACACCATGAGATCATGGTGCCCATGCTGGTGTGGGGGGTCGTCGAGGCTCTTGACTCGGCGTAGAGAACAACGGGCGCCTGAGCATCCACAAAACCAAAGCAGGGAGCCGTCGGCCTTGCAGCTAATAGCTGAACAGCTTCCATACTGGCGCTAGAGATGTCTCAGGTCTTGGACCGCGCGCCTTTCTCGAGATCTCGGACGAAGACTGGGCAAACCCGACAGCCAAGTCCCGTACGCCGACGGAAAAGCTCCCAGCGATTTAGCTGCAACGCTGAGAGCTCCCCGCTTCGGTTTTGTGGACGCCGGACTATGTTCGCGATGTCTCTAATATCGAGTAAGCCGGGTTCCAGCGAACCTCTCTCTGAGCCGCGCCGCGGTTCCGGGCGCGAGCACGCGGATTCCGAAGTACAGCAATCCGCCGACGATGAGTACCTTGATCGCGAGTCCCACAATGAAGAAAGTGAGACCAACGATTCCGCCGAATAGCTTGAACACCATGCCCACGGCAAAGAGGCCCAGCATGGCGAATAGGCCGATCATGAAGATGACGCGTAACATGACGTTCTCCGAAAGTGTGACAGGAATCACTACGATACAGCGCGCCGGGTTGTTTCACGAGAGGAGCCGCGAGGCGGGGGCAAGCTGAGCGGAGACGTAATCGTAGTTGGGGCAGGGGTGATTGGCCTAACTACAGCTGTCGCGCTCGCGGAACGTGGCGTTTCGGTCATCCTGATCGGCCAGCACAGGCCGGGTGAAGCGTCGCCGGTCGCCGCCGGGATGCTGGCGCCATCTGTGGAAAGTGCGCCCGGTCGGGCTCACGATTTCGGTATCGCCGCCCGCGACCGTTACCCCTCCTACGTCGACTTTCTCGCCGACCGCACCGGAATCAGGGTTCCGCTGAACCGCCTCGGGATTCTTCAGGTCGCCCTGAGCGCAAAAGGCATCAAGGGCCTCAGGAAAACGTCGCTCGCCACCAGTCGCTGGCTCGACTCGAAGGAGCTCGCCGAGCTCGAGCCCGCGCTCTCGCATGGCCTCGGAGCAGTGCTGAATCCGGACGACGGCGCTGTCGACAACGTCGTTCTTCTCGAGGCCTTGCGGCGAATGGT
>Ga0184605_10000665_pt1 | contig 10427 bp, 10 predicted proteins | sample PLM0_30_coex_FD_132995 | JGI IMG/M metagenome (GOLD analysis project Ga0184605, IMG submission 132995) | Groundwater sediment microbial communities from an aquifer in East River, Colorado, USA - PLM0_30_coex | ecosystem: Environmental > Terrestrial > Soil > Riparian zone | place: USA: East... | reverse complement strand
CGATGCCCTGAAGGAGGGGACGTTATGAAGTGGGTCACACGGGAGAACGCTGCCGTTGACCGAGTCGCCTGTCCGTGGTTGATCAATCGATTCATCGACCCGGAAGCCGAGTTCATCTACGTCAACAAGGACGAAGTGCTGAAGGTCGCCGAGCGCGAGGGAGCACACTCCTACGACGCGCCCGGGGCCAAGTACACCCACCGAGATGGCAAGTGCTCCTTCGAAGCGCTGGTTGAGGACTTCGACCTGGCCGGAGACGCAGCCTTGGTTCGGCTCGCCGAGATCGTCCATGCGGCGGATGTCTCGGAGGATCTGAACGCTGCCCCAGAGGGGGCGGGACTCTCTGCCATCGCAGGCGGCTTCCGCATCCTGCACGGGACGGAGGATCATCGGAAGATCGAACTCGAGACTCCGATGTATGACGCGCTCTACGCTTGGTGTGAGCAGCAGATTGCGTGATTGAGAACAACCGCCCACCGGCCGGTGAGGACGGCGACCTTCGAGCTACCCTCGCCGCCCTCGACCCCCCTGCCCGCGACAAGCTTCGTCGGGTGCTGATCCACGACCAGGGCGACCGCGACGAGATCGCGATGCAGCTGCTCCGCTACCGGGACTCCGTCGGCGACGGCTGGGCCAACATCGTCGACATGCTGACGATGTATGTGGAGGAGCGGCGGAAGGTTGTGCGGCTACTGGGAGAGATCGGCGCTCAGCAAGGGGCTAAGCCAGCTGCCTCCAGTTCGTCTTCCCCTTGCAGAACCACAGCCGTCCTGACTTGTCGACGAACAGGTCGCCTCGTCTCCCCGTGGTCGGGTGTGTGGTGGCTGAGGATGGCAACAAGCGAAGTTGGGCGGGGCCGCCTGTCAGTTCGGCACCTCTCCCGGCGGTAGCCACCGCGGTAACGGCTGCAGCCGTGTTGAGAACGTTGGTGATCTCAGCCTTCTTGCGGGAGCTCCCGAGCCGACCACTTCCGCCCACGCCTGTCCCGACGTCGGAGCACCACCGATGGAGTGTGCGCCCGCACAGAGCTGGGCTCAAATCCAGGGCTCGACCTGCGGTCGGCGACGACCAGGAAACGCCGCGCCGGCACGAACCATCCTGCCCTTAGATTCGGTAGGAAGGGGCTGGGCGGAAAGTGGTACAGGCGGGGCGGGAGGAGGACTGATGCCAGTACCTCGGGCCCCGAGGCGGACTTGAACTTGCGTCCTCGTACTCAAGGGACTACGACTGCGATATGAAGACCTGTTTCACTCGATGCGGGCTCATCATCTCTCCTGTGGTTGGCGAGTTGCGCCATGCCGGATAGCGCCGACCCGCCCGATAACGAGCGCGATGACGACATCTTCGCTGTCCGTGTGACGGCAACGGAGGCGCAAGTGCACGAACTTGTTGGTCGCGGGGTTGACTACGGTGACCGCCCACACTTCGGCGATGTTCATGAAGGCAAAGGCCAACTGGACCTTTTCCTAACTCGCGACCAGATCGAGGGTCTCCGCGGCGAAGGCTATGAGGTGGAGATCGCTTCCAACCAATCAGCCAGGCAGCGCGAACGGTTGGGAGAGGTCGAGCAGGGCGACCGTTACGAAGCTGGCCGGATCCCGCCGAAGGGACTCGGACGAAAGATCGACGGTCGCGGCCAGGCTGGCCAGACGCCGCCCCACTTGCAAGACCGTGATGACGGACCGGAGCCTCGGCCATGACGTTCCTCAACGTCGTCGAGATCGAGTCTGCTCTCGTCGCACTGCGCAACGCCTATCCGTCCCTTACGCAGCTGATCCCTCTGCCGAACGAGACCTACGAACACCGCCAGAGCAACGCTCTGTTGATCCGTGGAAGCCCGTGGTTCGAGTGTCGGCCGGCGGTCGTCTTCGTCAGCGGTGTCCACGCTCGCGAGTGGGGCGGTCCGGACATCCTGGTCAACCTAGCGACCGATCTGCTCGAGGCCTATTCGACGAACGCGGGGCTGGCGTACGGGGGCAAGGTCTTCGCGGCCGACGTGATCAGATCGATCGTCGATCAAACCGACGTCGTCGTGTTTCCGGACGTCAATCCGGACGGGCGGGCGTACAGCATGGCTGCCCCAGCGGACTCGGCTCAGGCGCTGTGGCGGAAGAATCGGAACCCCGCGAGCTCGGGTGGCGTGGCGACGAGGATCGGCGTCGACGTCAACCGCAACTATGACTTCCTGTGGAACTTCCCAGTCACCTTCGCGCCCAACGTCGGACCTGCCTCGACCGACCCTTCTTCCTACACGTTCTCCGGGACAGGCCCGTTCTCGGAGCCCGAGTCGCGGAACGTGCAGTGGCTGGTCGATCGCTTCCCAAGAGCCCGGTACTTCGTCGACGTCCACTCATACACCGGGCTCGTCCTATATCCGTGGGGTGACGACCAGAATCAGACGACCGATCCCTCGATGTCGTTCAGGAACAGCGCTTGGGACGGGAAACGAGGCATCGCGAACGACGCGTACCGCGACTACGTCCCGGCCTGGAGACTGGCCGAGCTCCAGACCGCCGCGGCAATCATGCGCGACGGGATCCTTGCCGTCCGAGGACAGAGCTATGTAAGCCAACAGGGGTTCGCGCTCTACCCGACCTCGGGCACGAGTGAGGACTGGGCGTTCACCCGCGAGTTCCTAAGCCAGTCCAGAGGCAAGCTGAGCGGCTTCGTGATCGAATTCAACAAGAACATCGACTTCTTTCCGACCTGGGCGGAGATGGTCGATCTGATCGCCGACATCGACGCCGGTTTGATCGCGTTGTGCGCATATGCCAGGCCAGGCCGCTTCGCGGTGATCCTTTGCTGGATCAGGAAGTGGTTCTGGGCGATCTTGCATCGGGTGTTCCCGCCCGAGCTATGGGGTCCGTACGGCCCCTGGGATCGGATGGTGCAGGTCATCCGAGGGATACCGAAGTTCATCGGCAGGGTCATCGGGCGAGAATGAGGTGGCTACGCGTGGCGCGAACCACGATGACCTCGTCCATCGTCGCCGTAGCGTTGCGGTGAACCACGGCCTTCGGAAGTGAGGGGCTGGTGCCACTCAAGGTGATGACGTGGAACCTTGAGAACCTCTTCCGGAACGGGACGCGTTCCGACCCAAGACGAAGGCGATGTACAAGGAGAAGCAGCAGGTCGCCACGTTCAAGACGCCGTAGCGCGGGCGACGCTCAGAGAACCGAACGGCGACTTCGAGCATGACGCGCGGCGAGGATGACCGTGTGTCTTTAGCGAGGTAGGGGACCCCGCCAAAACAAGATTCGATTGCCGAAAGGGTCTGCCGGAGGCGGGCAGGTCGGGCCGCCGAACCCAGCCTTAGCGTTCGTACGGTGAGTCGACGAACGCAGCGGGCGGTCGACGCCTCAGCAGGTCACGTGGAGGACGGCGTTCGTGTCCGCACCCGACCTACGGAGTTGCTCGATCGCCTCGACGGTGGGCATCACGATCAGCTCCACCCCTCGGCGCTCGGCCTCGGTGATCACATCGTCGGCGACGGGGAGCGATCCGGAGGCGCCGCTCCCCAGCACGAGACGTCTGCATGGCCACGGGATGTCCTCGGCGGCGGTCAGCGGCGTGTGCCCGTATCTTCCGCGGAGCGCCTTCGAGGGCCCCTTCTTCCGCTTCCGGATCCGCCCACCTTCGATCACGACGTCGTGCTCGTAGGTCACACCGTCGATCTCGATCGACCCGAAGACGTACCGCCTGAACTCCATCGGCCCATCATCGCTCGTGACGGATCTCTCTGCATCCCGCCCCTCCTAGGCTGGTGTCTCGTTCGCCCGGACCTCGGATCAAGACGGCATCCATGCGTGGCCCGAAGAACCTCAGTTTGAGCCTCCCCCCGCACCGGTGTCCGGCGAAGTCGGCCAGAGGCACCGAAGTGTCACTCGCTCGACGAGTTCGAAACGATATCGAGACAGTCGAGTGCGTAGGCGGCCGACTCGTCCGCTGACATCGCATGCCCACTTGCGCGAGCGGACTCGATCTCACTCGGATCCAACTTCGCTTCTAATAACTGCTCGATAGCTGCAGGCGAGGCGGGGTCGTCGACCCCGAAGCCGGTCGATTCGCGCAGGGCCTCGGCGGCCCCCAGCAGCATCGCCGAGCGAGATGGCGAGGCATCAGCGACTAGACCGGCGCTCCCCACGAGTAGGTCCGGGAAGATGGCGACCGAGCGCGACACCATCGCGAGCTCGAACGCCTGACGGAATCGCATGGCTGCGCCAGCTCGGTCGCCGAGCTTGCGGAGGCACTCCCCGAGCATGGCCAGCCCGCTCACATGATTCATCTCGAATCGATCCGGCGGGATCTTCTCGACCACGTCTTCTAGTCGACGCTTGGCGTCTGCGTAGTCTCCCGAGCGCATCGCCAACTCCGCGGCTGAGAGCCTGACACGGATGCCTAAGGGACCCTTCGATCGAGATTCGATCTCAAGGGCTTCGTCCACCATCGCCCGCGCACGGCCGATGTTTCCGAGCAGGGCCACGGACTCGGCCATGTCACAGAGCGTCGACTTCGTCTCCTCGGCCAGCCCCAACGCGCGCATAGATTCCAACGCTTCTTCTTTGATTTCGATCGCGCGTTGATGGTCGCCCCGGAAGCGAGGGAACTCACCAAGTACGCCGAGCGCCTGGGCCCGGAGCGACGCAGGTGCGTCTGTGTCGCTTGCAAGCGCCCGCTCCATCCAACGCTCCCCTTCGTCGAGTTGGCCGCGCGTGAGCCATGACTTCCACATCCGCAACACGAGCTGTAGGGCGCCGGTCTTGTTCGCGATCATCCAATCGAGAGCGGCGCGGAGGTTGTCCTGCTCATCCCCGAAGACCTCGAACGCCCGAGGATCACGTGCTTCACCGAACTCATCGAACAGGTCCTCGGCGATCGCAGCGAACCACACCGCGTGACGACCACGCAGATCTCGCGCCTCACCGTCGGACTCGAGCCGATCCGTCGCGAATCCTCTGATCGTCTCGAGCATCCAGAAACGATCGTTGGTGCGGCGGACGAGGCTCTTCTCGAGCAGGGAACTGAGGATGCCGAGGTTGGCGTCGACCACGGCCTCTGCCGAGTCGAGCGTGCAGCCGCCGGAGAAGACGGCGAGGCGGGCGAACAACCGCCGTTCTTCGTCGTCGAGCAGCTCATAGCTCCAATCGATCGTGGCGCGAAGCGTCTGATGCCGAAGATCGGCGTCACGGCCGCCCTTCAGCAGATCGAGTCGCTGCGCGATTCGCTGAAGGATCTGCGTCGGCGTCAGGACGTTCGTTCGGGCAGCAGCGAGCTCGACCGCGAGCGGCAGGTCGTCGAGTCGGCGACACAGCTCCGCGATCACCTCGTCGGGATCGAGCCCCGCGCGTTGGCAGAACAGGTCAACCGCCTCGGGGTCTGACAGCGGTGGCACGGAGTAGGCGACCTCGCCACGAACACGTAGGAGCTCCCGACTCGTAACGAGCACTACCAGCTGCGGACAGGCCTCGACGAGTGACGCGAGATCTCCCGCCGCGTCGATCACCTGCTCCATGTTGTCGATCAACACCAGCATCTCCCGGTCACCGATGTGATCGGCTAAGCCATCCTTGGCGCCAAGCGCGATCGAGATCGTCTCGTTGACGATCGCGGGATCGCGCAGCGCGGCAAGCCCCACCCAGAACACGCCGTTCTTGAACCACGGGACGAGCTCGGCTGCAGACTCGATCGCGAGCCTGGTCTTGCCTGAGCCGCCGGATCCGGTCAGCGTCACCAATCGCGCGCCCTCGCGCAGCAGGTTCGTCACCGCTGCGAGCTCCTGATCTCGACCGACGAACGAACTCGCCGGCCGCGGGAGGTTGGTGTTCGAGACGGTCTTCAGCGGTGGGAACCGGTCCGTGCCGAGTTGGAAGATCCAGACCGGCTCAGCGAAGTCCTTCAGCCGGTGTTCTCCCAGATCGGTCAGTTCGACGTCGATCAGCGTGCTCGTCTCCTTGGAGAGCAGTACCTGCCCGCCGTGTCCTGCCCCGCCGATCCGCGCCCCCTTGTGAACGTCCTCGCCCACATAGCCTTCCTCCGTCACATACGGCGTACCGGTGTGCACACCGACGCGCACTTCGATCGGTCCCGAGGCGAGGGCTTGCTGGAGATCCCGCGCGGCCGAGGCGGCGCCGTCGGCAGACGGAAAGGCAACGAAGAAAGCGTCACCCTGCGTATCGACCTCAACGCCCCCGTGCTGAGCGAACGCCGCACGAAGGAGGCGTCGGTGCTCGGCGAGTGCCTGCGCGTAGCCTTCGGGACCTAGCTGGTGCAGCAGACGCGTCGACCCCACGATATCCGTGAACAGGAAGGTCACGACCCCCGACGGAAGCCTTTGAGTCACGAGCGGACGATAATGCGGATGCTGTCAGCTGGCGACGCTCAAGCATCCACCCGTCTGCGTAGATCCGGCTCACGACGAGACGCCACTAGCCGACACAGGACGACACTCGAGAAACGGGCACACGTTCCATTGCGAGCCAGCGTGTTCGCACTACCGGTATCCCGAAGCGTAGAGTTTGTCGAACAGCGCATCGACACGCCCCCGAATGGAGGCGCTCGGCCCCCGGATGCGCGGGAGGGGAGGGAACCATGATTCGTCGTTGTGCCCTCATCGGAGTCGCGATCCTCTGCGTCGTCGCGGTCGGTCAACCCGCGTCTGCGTTGACGAAAGTCCGCATCCCGATACCGATCACGAGCGACCCGGTCGAGTTCGACGGCTTCTGCCCGTTCCCTATCGAGTACCAAGACTTGCGAGGAGCCATCTTCCAGGTGCTGACGTTCGATGCCGACGGGGACCTCACGCGGATAGACATCTTCTCGCGCGGGCTGACGTCGGAGGTGAGCGCGAACGGGAAGTCGGTCGTCTTCAACGACGCCGGCCCGATCACGGTGATCCCGCAGGCCGATGGATCCGACCTCGTGATGCTGCGTGGGAACAGCTTCGAGTTCGACCAAGGGGTGCTGTCGGGTCAGCCGATCGCGCAGATCAGCTCCGGCCTGGTTGTCGTCACGTCGATCTTCGACCCGGTGAGCGGTTTCAACCAGTTCACGAGTATCGACGCGGTCGGTCCGACGGCGGACCTGTGCGCGGAGCTCGCCTGATCGGTATCGCCTGGTGATCCGCGCCGGGGGATCCGACCGGCGATGAAGCGTGCGGGGCAGCGCCGTCACCGGCGCGGCCCCGCCCGCTCCCTCATGCCAGCAGGTCGCAGATCTGGGTTGCGTGTCCGCGGTAGTCCACGACGAGCGCGAAGCCGCTCGGGTCGAACTCTCCGAACGTGATGTTGCCGCTCACGATGGACCACCCGGTCCCTTCGATCGGGGCGGCCCAGCGGCCGGTGCCGATCACGGTGCCGTCCTCGAAGGTGAACGTCGGTCCGGCGATCGCGAACGTCCGGGAGCCCTCGCCGTCGAGCCGCGTCCACGTGACCTTGAGCTGTCCGGCGGAGATCGACATCCCGCTATCGAACTCGATCAGGTGCGTCTTGCCCTGCACCGTCGCCTCGAGCTGGAAATCGCAGATGTCCGGGAATGGGATCACCGCTTCGAACGGCTCTCCACCGGTCTTCGTCGGTTTCCCGGCATTCGCGGGTGCCGCCATCATCGCGACCGCCACGGTGACGAGCGCTGCGCACGCCAGAAGGCGCCTCATGCACATCCTCTCCCTCTCGCCGGCCGAACGGGGGTGACCGGCCGCCTCGACCGTATCGGTACCGGGCAACAACGCGCAAATACGCTGAACTGAGCCGTGACCCAGAACGGGACCCTGACCCCGGCTGAAGTCGCGCGTTCTCGCCGGCACGCAGCCCTCACGACGCGATGTCGCGGCGGCGGAACCGCCACACGGCGAGCGTCAGGAACACCGCCGTGTACGCCGCGCTCACGGTCAGGCCCTCCCGCATCGTCGCGAGGTCGACCGGGAACCGGAACAGGCCCGTGTAACCGAGCCAGCCGTGCGTCGGCAAGAACGGTTGGATCGCGTGGAGGCTCGGGATCTGATCCGCGATCTGGCTCGCGATCGCGACGATCACCGTGGCGACGATCGCGCCGGGGCCGGAGTCCGTGAGCGTCGAGATCCACATGCCGACCGCGACGATGCCCGACGCCGCGAGCAGGATGAAAGCGCCCGAGGCGAGGATCCTCGCGAGACCATCGGCCACCGAGAGAGTCGTGCCCGACAGCGTCGGCATCGGGTGGATCCCGAACACGATCCCTCCGGCGAGCAAGCCCGAGCAGATAACGATCAGCAGCAGCGTCCCGGTGAGCGTCATCGCCGCGGCGTACTTCGACGTGATCAGCCTGGGTCGCCGCACCGGACGAACCAGCAGGTAGCGGAGCGTGCCGGACTGCGCCTCTCCCGCGATCGCATCCCCGGCGAACAGGCCGATCGCGAGCGACATGAAGAACGGCTGGACGAGCGCGAGACCGGTGAGCGGCGCGAACAACCCGTTCCTGACGATCTGCAACAGGAACGGCGGCGCGTCCTGCGAGTTCTGCGGCGGCGGCGGCGAGAGGCGGACCGCGACGACGACGAGGATCGGCACGCCGGCGAGCGCCGCGGCCAAGAGCCATGTCCGCCAGCGACGGACCTGCTTCGAGAGCTCAACGCGGAACATCGATGCCCTCCACGAGATGGAGGAAGACGTCTTCGAGCGTGTCTCGCTGCGGTTCCAGCGCGTGCACCTGTATGCCGCCGCGGACGAGGGCGGCGTTCACGTCGGCCGCCCCGAGACCGTCGGAGAGCCTGACGTTCAGGACTCCTGGTCCGGAGGGCGAGGTTGCCACCGTCATGTCTGGGCCTCCCAGCCGCGCGAGCATGTTCCGGGCCGCCGCGACATCGTCCACCTCGATCCGGATCCGGTCGGTCGTGCCACGGAGCGTCCCCGGCGGGCCCTCGGCGACGAGCGCTCCTCGCGCCATCACGCCGACGCGGTCGCACATCGCCTCGACCTCCGCCAGGAGATGACTGGAGATGAAGATCGTCGTTCCGCCGTCGGCGAGTTGGCGCAGGAGCTCGCGGACCTCCCGCATCCCGGACGGATCGAGCCCGTTCGTCGGCTCGTCGAGCACCAGCAGATCGGGTTCGCCCAGGAGAGCCAGCGCGACGCCGAGTCGCTGGCGCATCCCTTGGCTGTAGTGCTTCACTCGTTTGTCGGCCGCGTCCGCCAAGCCGACGGTGTGCAGCACATCGTCGATCCTGTCGAGGCGAGCGTGGACGTCTGCCCGGTCGTTGCCGGCGCGCACGAACGCCTCCAGGTTGCGCCGCCCCGAGAGGTACGACCAGAACGCCGGCTCCTCCACGAGCGCACCAACCCGCTCGAACGGGCCGTGGCCGGCGGTCACGCTGGACCCGAGAACCTCGATCGTTCCGCCGGTCGGATGGATGAGGCCGAGGGCCATCCGGATCGTCGTGGTCTTTCCTGCACCGTTCGGACCGAGGAAGCCGTACAGCTCGCCGCGCTCGACCGTGAGATCGAGCCCGTCGACGGCGGCTAGCTCCCCGTACCGCTTACTCAGGCCGACAGCCCGGATCGCTGCGGTCACGGAAGGGCGTCGGCGCGGGCCTGCAGCGTCGCGACATCTACAGGGCCCACGAGGAGCCAGGTCTTCCCGCCACGCTCAACCGTGATCGCCGACTCGAGCGGGCCGCTGTAGGGGAGCAGGCTCGCGACCTCGGGCGGGAGCGGATGCCTCAGTGGTACCGCCACCGACGTGTCGAGACACGAACCGGCAGTGACCGGTCGTTGCTCGCCCGACGGGATGTCTTTCCGATGGGCAGCGGAGGCGACGACGGCGGAGACCTCGTCCGTGACGTCACGCACGGTCGCATCAGACGGCGGCGTGAACGCGAACATCGAGGGGTCGATCGCACCGAAGGAGACCGATGTGAAACCGGCCCCGACGGCGGGACCGGCTCCGCCGCGGGGGGTGATCGAGACATCGAGCGGCAGGCGCGTCTGGGCATCGATCGCGATCGTCACGTCTCCAACCAACGTGGTGTGCGACGCGGGAGCGAACCGCACGACATACGCGTCACGTCCAGCGACCACAGCGGGGTCGCTCACGGTGACCTCACCGCAGCTGGATGCCAGGTCGAGCACGTGCTTCGTGAGCACCAGCGGGTCGGCGTTCGCCATCTGCGCGCGGGCATCCGTCGGCGGCGCCGGCACCGCCGCGGTTATCCCGGCTGCGCGGAGCTTCGTGGCCGTCGAGGTCGCCGAGTCCCAGAACCAAGCCGCCGAATGGTTCGCCACCAGATCCTGTTCCTGGAGGTCCATCAGGTGTTGGATCCGGATGCCGTCCGGCGAGCTCCAGACCCGGAAGCGTTGGTTGCCGACGACGGAGCCGAGCACGTTCGTGATCCCGACGCCCCCGGCTGCGCCGCTCAACGACGCCGGGATCTCGGGGAGCCCGAGGTCGAGCCGGGT
>Ga0184605_10000664_pt1 | contig 10428 bp, 11 predicted proteins | sample PLM0_30_coex_FD_132995 | JGI IMG/M metagenome (GOLD analysis project Ga0184605, IMG submission 132995) | Groundwater sediment microbial communities from an aquifer in East River, Colorado, USA - PLM0_30_coex | ecosystem: Environmental > Terrestrial > Soil > Riparian zone | place: USA: East... | reverse complement strand
GCTTCCTCGTCTTCTTGGACTTCTTCTGGCCGGTCGGGCTTCTCCTCGCCACCGGGCTCTCCTGGCTCTTTCTCGACCAGATCGGCGGTGACTGGGGCTGGCGCTGGCTCTTCCTGGCCGCCTCGTTCCCGGCTTTCCTCGCCTTCGCAGCGCGACTCTCGCTCCCCGAGAGCCCTTACTTCCTCGCCCGCCGCGGGCGGCTCGAGGAAGCCGCCGAGGTGCTGGAGGAGATCACTGGGCGTGAGGTCGACGCCAGCCAGCTCGAGGCTCCGGAAGAGCCTCGGAGCTCGGTGCGCGAGCTCGTTTCGGCGCGCCTGCGCTCGACTTCCGCCCTGATCGTCCTCGTCTGGATCGCGCTCAACATCTCCTACTACGGGCTCTTCCTCTGGCTCCCCTTCGTTCTCCAGGGCGAAAAGCAGTTCTCTTTGAATGTCTACGTCCTCCTGACGCTGTCGGCCCTCTCGCAGTTCCCCGGCTATGCGGCGTCCATCTGGCTTGTAGAGCGGATCGGGCGGAAGCCGACACTTGCCCTCTTCCTCGCACTCGGCGGGGTCAGCGCGCTGACCTTCGCACTGGCCGACTCGGCCCCCGTCTACGTGGCGGCCCTCTTCTTCGTCGGCTTCTTCAACCTTGGGGCATGGGGCGCGGTCTACCCGTACACGTCGGAGCTCTTCCCCACCCGTGTGCGATCGAGTGCGTTCGGGATGGTCGAGGGCTTCGGGAAGGGCGCCGCGATCGGTGGGCCGTACCTCTTCGGAGCGCTGATTGACTGGACCGGAGACACCGTCTGGTCGCTCATCTTCGTTGCCGCAGTGATGGCGGCTGGCGCGGTCGTCGTCCTCTTCGGCCGCGAGACGCGCGGCGCACGCCTGGCCTAAGCGGCTGCCTCGTCGCCCCAGATCGACGCCGAAACGTAGACGAGGGCGATCGCCGCAAAGAGGGCGAGCGCGGCGGTCGCGCTCACGAGAGCGACGAGCGTGGCGACCGCGTACAGCGGCACGCCAGGTAGATAGCTGCGATTGATGCCGCTGACCTCGCGGCGGTCGGCATCGGGACGGAGTAGGCGGCGATAGGCGTACTGCCAGAAGAACTGGAAGAAGACGGCGATGACGACGAACGTCAGGCCGTACGCGACGGCCGCCTCGCGGGCGCCTTCCTTTTCGATGTGATCGGCGAAGACCGCTGTCGGAAAGGGGACGAAGGCGATGGCCATCAGCAGGAACAGGTTGATGAAGAGAAAGATCCGATCCGCTTCTCGGATGAACGAGAGGACGACGTGGTGGTTGACCCACATGATCCCGATGGAGAGAAAGCTGAGGGCGTAGGCGAAGTACGAGGGCCAGAGCTCGCGCAGCCCCTGCCCGACGTCGCCGCCGGGAAGCTGGATCTCGAGGATGAGAAGCGTCGCGGCGATGGCGAACACGCCGTCAGCGAAGGTCTCGAGCCGGTTCGTCGACACGGGTGCAACCGTAGCGCCGGGGTAGGCTGGAACCCGTGAACCGCCTGGCGCAGGAAACCTCTCCCTATCTCCTCCAGCACGCCGACAACCCCGTGGACTGGTACCCCTGGGGCGAGGAGGCCTTCGAGCTCGCGCGGGCCGAGGACAAGCCGGTCTTGCTCTCCATCGGCTACGCGGCGTGCCACTGGTGTCACGTCATGGAGCACGAGTCGTTCGAGGATCCGGAGACGGCCGAGCTGATGAACGAGCGCTTCGTCTGCCTCAAGGTCGACCGGGAGGAGCGTCCCGACGTCGACGGCCTCTACATGGAGGCTGTCGTGACGATGACGGGGCACGGCGGCTGGCCGATGACCGTCTTCCTGACGTCGGATGGACGCCCGTTCTACGGCGGGACGTACTTCCCGCCCGAACCGCGCTACAACATGCCGAGCTTTCGCCAGCTGCTCCTGGCTGTCTCCGAGGCGTACCACGAGCGGCGCTCCGAGCTGGAGCGGCAGGCCGACGCCCTGGTGGGCGCAATCCGCGAGGCAAGCGCCCTCCGACCCTCGACGGAGCCCTTGACGACGGAGCTCCTCTCCCGCGCCGTCTCGGCGCTCGCGGCGCAATTCGACGGGGAGTACGGGGGATTCGGACGCGCGCCGAAGTTCCCGCCCGCGTCCAATCTCGAGTTCCTCCTGCGGACAGGCCGTGACGACGCGCTCGAGATGGCCCGGAAGACGCTCGACGGCATGGCCGCCGGGGGCATGTACGACGTCGTCGGGGGAGGGTTCCACCGCTACTCGGTGGACGACCGCTGGCTGGTCCCCCACTTCGAGAAGATGCTCTATGACAACGCCCTGCTCGCAAGCATCTACCTGCATGCGTGGGCGGTCACGGGGGAGGAGCGCTACCGGCGCATCGTCGAGGAGACCCTCGACTACCTCGTTCGCGAGCTCCGCCTTCCGGAGGGCGGCTTTGCCTCGGCGCAGGACGCCGACACGGCCGGCGTGGAGGGACTCACTTACACGTGGACTCCCGACGAGGTCGACGATCCCGCGTGGCTCCAGCCTTTCGAAGGGCGGGGGATCATCCGGGGAGAACTGCCCGCCGACGTCAAGCAAAGGCTGCTCGAGGAGCGTCAGCGACGGGAGCAGCCTCTGAGAGACGACAAGGTCGTCACCGCCTGGAACGGCCTCGCATTGGCCGCGTTCGCCGAGGCCGCCTGGCGACTCGATCGTCCGGATTACCTGGAGGTGGCGGTCGATCTGGCCCGCTTCCTGCAGGACGAGATGACGGGCGAGGACGGCCTACTCCTCCGGACGTATCGCGACGGCGCCGCCAAGATCGACGGCTACCTGGAGGACTACGCCAACGTGGCGAACGGGCTCCTCGAGCTGCACTGGGCGACAGGCGATCTGCGCTGGCTGGAAGAGGCTCGCGCAGTGGCCGACCGGGCCGGTCGGTTTTGGGACGAGGAGCGGGGCGGCTATTTCGTCGACGACCACGGATTGGTCGCCCGGCGGAAGGAGTTCGACGACCACCCCACTCCCTCCGGGAACTCCATGATGGCCTTCGTGCTCCTCCGGCTCGGCCGGATCTACGGAGACAGCGAGATGGAGAACCGGGCGGTCGGCGTCTTCCGCCTCGCTCGTCCACTGGTCGAACGCGCCCCGACCGCCGTCGGCCACCTCCTGTGCGCGCTCCACCTCCACTTCTCCCCGCCGCGCGAGGTCGCGGTCGTCGGAGGCTCGGAGGATCTACGCCGCGCGGCCCTCGACGGCTTCCACCCGGACACCGTTTTCGCCTTCGCGGACGAGCCGACCGAAGCGGTGCCGCTGCTGGCGGGCAAGGGCCTCGTGGGCGGCAAGCCGGCCGCTTACATCTGCGAGCGCTTCGCCTGCCAGGCGCCGGTCACGAGCGCAGAGGAGCTGCGAGCAGCCGTTTAGAGTGGAGCCCATGTCCAGGCGCGTCCACTTCACACTCGACATCGCGCAGAACGTCGCTGCGGGCGTCTTCTATCAGGAGGCCCTGAAGCGCGGCCTCTCGACTCTCCTCAGTGAGGGCTGGCCAACGACGGCGAAGCTCCACAGTTCCGGGGCACTCTGGTCCAGCGTCGAGCCCCACGGTTCCGGAGCAGTGCTGGAACTTTCGTCAGGAGGACTCGGATTCGTGCACGTTGGATTTGGCAACGCGTTCGCCTACGTCGCGGCGGGTGACGAAGAGGTCGCCCGCGCCGGAATCGACGAGGTACGAACGCTCATTCCTCGGGCTGAGCGGGACCAGGAGGGTCGGGTTCCAGTGACGTTCTGGTCCTACTCGCCTCATGGTCCCATGCCAATGGGACGCACGCTCTCGGTCCCTGCCTGGGATGAGATCTCGAGCAACTACGCGGACGAGACACGAGATCCGCTAGCGCGGCTCATGAAAGGCGATCTCGCCTGGCGGGGTGGTCAGCTCATCCTCTGGCACGGGGAAACGGGTACGGGCAAGACGACCGCTCTGCGCGCGCTCGCCCGCGAGTGGGCATCTTGGTGCGAACCGCACTACATCACCGACCCAGAGAAATTTTTTGGCGACCAATCCGACTACATGCTTTCGGTGATCCTCCAGCAGGAGATGTTCTTCGACGAAGAGAGCGGCGGCGAGATTGCGCACGACGTGGTTTCTTTCACGCACGGTGGCATGTGGGCGGTCCCGCCTCCGTTCGCCATGATGTCGAGCGGCCAGTCTGAACGCCGGACTCAGCCCAGCTGGCGGCTTCTCATTCTCGAGGACACTGGAGAGCTCCTCGCCGCCGATGCGCGAATGCAGCGAGGACAGGGTCTCTCACGTTTTCTGAACGTGGTCGACGGCCTGATCGGCCAAGGGCTCCGGATACTGGTTCTCGTCACGACGAACGAGGAGCTCGGCACCCTCCACCCGGCGATCGCCAGACCCGGCCGCTGCGCCGCGAACGTACTTTTCCGGCGAATCCCCCCAGAACAGTCCAACGCGTGGCTTCGCGAACGCGGGAAGGAGGAGACTGTCTCGGAGGCGGCGACACTCGCCACGCTCTACGCACTCGTCGAGGGCTGGGACGCCGTCGCCGAGCGGCAGGCGACCGGCTTCGGCTAGGTCGAGAGCAGCTTTGCCACGACCTTGAGGTCGGCGACGAAGTCCTTCATCGCCGCCGCGCGGTCGTCCTCGGTCTCCTGCCGGAGGATGGAGGACGGATGCACGGTCGCGACAACGTACGGTGCGAGATCGGACTCGACCGGCACGCCGCGCTGCTTGGTCACCCTGAACTCGCGGCCGAGGAGGGCCTGGGCGGCGGTCGCCCCGAGGAGGACAAGCACCTTCGGCTCCACGACCGCGAGCTCCGCGTCGAGCCACGGCCGGCACGCGGCCAGCTCCGCTGCGTTCGGCTTCTGATGGATGCGCCGCTTGCCGCGCGCGACCCACTTGAAATGCTTGACCGCGTTGGTGACGTACGCGAGCGAGCGGTCGATGCCCGCGGCTTCGAGGCCCTCGTCGAGGACACGGCCCGCGGGGCCGACGAACGGCCGTCCATCGAGATCCTCCTTGTCGCCGGGTTGCTCGCCGACGAAGACGATCTCAGCCGACTCCGCGCCCTCGCCGAAGACCGTCTGGGTGCCGGTCTTCCAGAGGTCGCAAGCCTTGCAGTCGGCGGCAGCCTCCCGAAGCTCCTCGAGGCTGCGCGTTTCCCGAAGCGAGAGCCGGCCCTGGACCACGGTCGCGGTATACCCGCTACGCGTGGATGAAGACCGGCGTGCCGAGCGGAACTCGACGCATGAGGACGCGCAGGTCGGCGTCTCTGGCGTGCAGACATCCAGCCGATGCGGCCACGCCGATCGTAGACGGAGCATTCGTCCCGTGAATCGCGATGCGATTGCCGCCGGTCCATCCGGCGGGCAGATTGGGCTGGTGCGCCGAGAGGGCCAGGATGCAACAGCCGTAGTAAGGACCGTAGTTGGTGCCGGCGAGCTTGTCCGTAACCGTGAAGCGCCCGGTCGGGGTAGGGGAGCCGGGCCGCCCGGTGCCGACGGTCATGCGACGCACGACTTGGTCGCCCCTCTTGAGGAGAAGCAGGTGGCGGGACAGGTCGAGGGTCAGGCTCTTCACGGTCGTCGTGACCCGGATATTGCGCGCGCGCACCCAGCCCAGACGGCCGTTGGGGAGGGCTGTGGAGATCACTCGCAGCCATCGACCCTGTTTTCGAACCACACCGAGCGTCTGCGGCGAGCCAAATTCCGTTACGGACCCCAAATGGGCCACGGCCGAGGCGTTGAGGCGCGTACGAAGAGCCACGGGCCGCGAAACGTGCGCGACCTCGAAAGCGATGTTGGGTTGGTCCGCCGGCGCCGGAGCGCTGACGAGCGCAGCGACGGTCGCTCCAACGGCGAATGCACTGACCATACCTCTTCCTCGGCCGTGCAGGCGCGTGGCTTTTCCCCCGGTTGGGGCCTAGCGGCTCCCCCATTTGGGTCAGTCTGCGAGACCCAGTTCGCGCAGGAAGGCGCCGCCCCCGATCGTGCGCTCGGCGCGCGCTCCGGCTCGCTCCCGCAAGCCGCGATCCGACGTGACGAGCCAGTACGGCTCCTCCAGCCGGCCCGCCTCGCGCGCGATCCAGTCGTCGGCGCTTTCGCCCTTCGTCCCGATAGCGCCCTCAGGAGCCCTTCCGTCGAAGACGATCACGGGATCCACCCCTTCCCGCTTGGCCCACGCGCGGACGGCCTCGACGAGCTCCTCCTCGGGAACATTGGGCCAGCGCGAGCGCAGGACGTTCCGCGCATCGACGAGAACGACCGTCACCGTTCCGCGGCCAGGCGCAGGCCCAGCGCGACGAGCACGGCGCCGGTGAAGGCTTCGAGCGCACGGCGGATGCGCGGTCGTCTGAGGAAATCGCCCGCCCGCGCCACCGCTGCGGCGTAGGCCGTCAGCCACGCGAAGGTCAGCGTGCAGAAGACCAGGCCGAGTGCCACCAGGGCGGGGAACGAGTGCCCGAACTGCGGCAGGAGGCTGACGAAGAAGACGGCCATCTTCGGGTTGCCGAGGTTGCTGACCAGCCCTTGCCGGAAGGCCTTCACGGGCGCAAGCCGCGGCGAGGCCACGGCGCCCGTAACCCGATCTTTCCTTCCGCGCGCCACGCCGACGAGGGCCTGCAGCCCCAGGAACACGAGGTAGGCGGCCCCGGCCACCCTGAGCGCGATGAAGGCGGGCTCGGAGGCCTGTAGCAGCGCCGCGAGACCGACGCTCGTCGCCAGCGTCCAGCACGCCTGGCCGCATGAGACTCCCGCCGCCGTGAAGACGCCGGTGCGCCTGCTTCCGAGCAGCGTGTTTCGAATGGTTAAGGCGGTGTCCTGCCCCGGGGTGGCGATGACGACGATGGAGACGCCGAGGAAGGCGGCGAGGTGGGCGAGCACGCCGGAATTCTTACCGCGGGATCTCGAGCCACACGTCGGCGCCGCCTTCCACGTTGGCGGCATGCGCGGTGCCCCCATGGGCGCGCGCAATGACATTGACGATGGCTAGGCCCAGCCCGGCCCCCTGGCTGGAACGTGCCAGATCGCCCCTGCTGAACGGCTCGAACGCGTCCCGGATGAAGTCGGGGGCAAACCCGTCGCCCTCGTCTTGCACATGAAGCTCGACGCGGCCGTCCACGCTCAGGGCCTTCAGGAGGATTGTCCCGCCGCCGTGGCGCAGGGCGTTCTCGACGAGATTTCCGAGAGCCTGCTCGACACGCAGGCGATCTACCGAGACCGAAAGACCGTCCTCGACCCGAAGCTCGAGCGGCCGCTCGGCGTCCGCGGCGCGGCGCGCGTAGCGCTCCCGCACACCGTCCAGCACGTCCCGAGCGGACAGCTGCTCCAGACGCACGGGAAGGTTGCCGCCGTCTGCCCGGGCAAGAACCAACAGGTCTTCCGCGAGCTGCGACAGGCGGTCCGTCTCCTCCGCGGCTGACCTAAGAGCTGCCTCCAGCTCTTCCCGCGTGCGCTCCCGCCGCAAGGCGAGCTCGAGCTCGGTGCGAAGCGCGGAGAGTGGCGTGCGAAGCTCGTGGCTCGCATCGGAGACGAAGCGCCGCTCACGCGCGAGCGCAGACTCCAGGCGGCCGAGCATGACGTTGAGGGTCTCGCCGAGGCGGGAAATCTCGTCCTGCGCAGGAGGAAGAGAAAGCCGCCGTCCAGGCTCCGAGGCTGACACCGCTTCCGCTTCCCGGCGCATGGACTCGACCGGACGAAGCGCGGCCGCGGCGAGCCCGTAGCCGGCGAGCGAAGCAAGGAGCAGTGCTAAGGGCCCGCCGATGAGCAGCGCCACGAACAGGTTCTCGAGCGCATCGCCTCGCTGTTCCAGCGAGGCTCCGACGACGACGATCCTTCGTCCGCGTTTGGTGAGGAGAGGCGCCGCGAGCAGGCGGGCGGCCTCGTCGGAGTAGGGAACGGGGCGCTCCATCGTGATCTGCGCACTCCCGGCCCGAGAGATCTCGCTAGCAGTCAGCAGCGGGCGCTCGAGCCCGGGCGTCGCGGCCATCACGGCGCCGTCCGCGTCTAGCACCTGCGTGATCCCTTCTCCTTGTTCGCCGAGGGAGTCGCTCTGCCGGACAAGAGCGCCGACGTCGGCCGCGCGCGCCTGCAAGCTCTGATCGATCGTGCGGTCGAGGGCCGAGCCGAGCCTGACGTAGAGAAAAAGACCAGTGGCGGCGAGGACGATCGCCATTGCGACGGCGAACGACAGCGTCACGCGAAGGCGGATCGGCAGCCCGGCGAGGAAGCCCATGGCTCAGCCGCCCCCGTCGCGGCGAAGCCGGTAGCCCACTCCGCGCACCGTCTCGATCGAGTCGAGCGAGAAGGGACGGTCGATCTTGGCACGTAGGTAACGCACGTACACGTCCACGACGTTCGACCGGTTTTCGTACCCGTAGTCCCACGCGTGCTCGAGGAGATCGAGCCGGGTGAGGACGTCCCCGGCGTTCCGCATGAAGGTCTCCAGCAACGCGAATTCCTTCGCCGACAGATCGACCTCGGCCTCGCCGCGCCAGGCCTGCCGCGTCGCGGGATCGAGGCGAAGCGACCCGACTTCGAGCACGGCCGGCCGCTCGGACGGGCCGCGGCGGGTAAGGGCCCGCAGCCGGGCGAGCAGTTCCGCGAAGGAGAACGGCTTGCTCAGGTAGTCGTCCGCGCCGCTATCGAGACCGGACACCTTGTCCTCCACACCGTCCCGGGCGGTGAGCATCAGGATCGGCGACCAGACGCCGCTCTCGCGCAGCGAACGGCAAACGTCCAGCCCGTTCCGCCCAGGGAGCATGACGTCGAGCACGATCGCGTCGTACGGCGTCGCGCGCGCCATCCAGAGCGCTTCCTCGCCCGTGCGGGCGACATCCGCGGCGTAACCCTCCTCCACGAGGCCGCGCCGGATGAGCGCGGCCATCTTCAGCTCGTCTTCGACGACGAGTGCACGCATGGGCTCATTGTGGGCCAGAGAGCCCCCGAGCGGGCCTACCCGCCGCTGCTGGAGTCGTTCGTCTCCGAGTCGCCCTCGATGACGACGAGCTTGAAGTTCTCGTCGAGGCGCACGTCGACGGTCTTGCCGTCGGTCTTGGTCACCTCGACCTCGAACGTGGCGCCGTGCTCGGAGTCCCGCTCGACCGCATTCGCGTGACCGCCGCCGGTGATTTTGAGCGCGGCAGCCTTGGCTTGATCGGCCTGCGCACCGGCGAGGTGTGAGTCGCCGTCGTCGAAGGCTCCGGTGGCGCGGGCGATCGCGGCGCCGCCGAGAGCTAGGACGAGCACGCCTCCGATCAGGGCGCCGAGCTTGAGGATTCGTTTGTTCACTGTCTCCCTCCCTGAACGTCGATTGTCATTGTGGATGACAGTACGGAACTCCGATGAAATGCCGATGAGAGGCGCCGCCGCGGAACTCTCACCGGGCTCTCATCCTCAGCGCTTACGGTGGGCACGACCAAGGAGGTTCGCCCATGCGTCACGCAACTCTTTCCATCAGCGCCGCCCTACTCATCGGCTTTGCCACAGGGTGCGGCGGAGGAAGCTCACAGTCGACGACCCCGGAGACCGGAGCCACGGCGACGGGCGGGGAAGCCACCTCGCTTCCCGTGGGAACGGAGCCGATGAAGCTCGACCCCGCGGATTTCACCACCGAGATCGACCACCCCTACTGGACGATGAAGTCCGGCAGCCGGTGGATCTACCGCGAGACCGACGCGGAAGGCGCGAAGAGGCGCGTCGAGGTCACCGTCACGAACGACACCAAGATGATCATCGGCATCGAGGCAAGAGTCGTGCACGACATCGTGACGGAGGGCGGGCAGGTTACGGAGGACACGTACGACTGGTACGCCCAGGATTCCGAAGGGAGCCTCTGGTACCTGGGCGAGGACACGAAGGAGTACGAGAACGGCAAGCTGAAGTCGACCGAGGGCTCATGGGAGGCAGGCGTCGACGGCGCCCAGCCGGGCATCATCCTTCCGGTCGACCCGAAGCCCGGCATGACCTACCGTGAGGAGTACTACAAAGGCCAGGCCGAGGATCAGGCTGAGGTTCTCAGCGTGACCGCGCATTCCAAGGTGCCGTACGGGACGTTCGACAACGTCCTCCAGACCAGGAACTACACCCCTCTCGAACCGAATCTGGTCGAGGAGAAGTTCTACGCCCAGGGAGTAGGGCCGGTACTCGAGATCACGGTCACGGGCGGATCCGACCGCACCGAGCTCCTCAGCTACAAATAGGACGTCTCGAGCGAAGGCCTCAGCGGGCCAGCTCGAGCGAGGCGGCGGTGGCGCGAAGGCGCCCCGCCGCTTTGCTGACCGCCGCGAGATCCTTGTCAACCTCCACTTCTCGCAGCGAGAGTAGCTCGCGGTTGATCTGAGATACATCGGGGGGATCGAGCCGGTCTGCGAAGCGGTCGCGAGTCCACTCCAGGCTGGCGACGTCTCCGCTGACCGCCCCGAGACGCCCGGCCGCTGAATCGACGACGGT
>Ga0184605_10000662_pt1 | contig 10435 bp, 8 predicted proteins | sample PLM0_30_coex_FD_132995 | JGI IMG/M metagenome (GOLD analysis project Ga0184605, IMG submission 132995) | Groundwater sediment microbial communities from an aquifer in East River, Colorado, USA - PLM0_30_coex | ecosystem: Environmental > Terrestrial > Soil > Riparian zone | place: USA: East... | reverse complement strand
CGAATATGACCGCAGCATCGAATGGTACAACCAGCGAATGGGAGAAATTCGCAAATACTTCGACGAGAAGTACGGAACGGGAAAACTGGTCTCGCGTTCTCGCGACAACGACACGGATGTGATTCAGACGCTTGTAGGCTATCAGTGGATGGTCGGCGCGACGATGCTCGAGCTTTTTTATTTCTCGGCGCAACATGACAACCTCGTTTACCGCACCATCACTGTTGATTACAAAGCGCTGTAGCTCTTCGATCTTGCACCCCAAAACACCGCGCGTTTCCCGACCTCGCTCTCAGTTCTTTTTTCTAGTCTCCTAAGACGCGACAAGCTATCACGTCTTCTGAATGAGCTGAGGAGTTGTTAATGCCAACGTCAGATCTCGCCGGATCCGCTAGTTTTACCGTTGCCGAAATTCTGACGAACCTCGGGACGGATCCAAAGAGCGGTTTAAATCCCACCCAGCTACAGGAACGTCTGAGCAAGTACGGGGCGAATGCGCTCCTGGAAGAGAAAAAGAGCGCGCTTTCTGCTTTCGTCGCTTATTTCTGGGGGCCAATACCGTGGATGATTGAGGCCGCGGCGTTGATGGCCCTGATCGTAAGAGACTGGGGCGATTTCACGATCATTACTTCGCTCCTGTTGTTCAATGCCTTGTTAGGGTTCTGGGAGGAACACGAAGCTTCCAATGCGCTCGACGCCTTGAAGAACTCTCTGGCGTTAAAAGCGCGCGTGCTTCGTGGTGGAAAATGGGAGCAAGTGGATGCGCGGACGCTGGTGCCTGGAGATATTGTTCGCCTGTACCTCGGTGATGTTGTCCCTGCTGACTGCAAGCTCATCCAAGGCGATTATGTCAGCATCGATCAATCAGCCCTCACCGGGGAATCATTGCCAGTCACTAAACGATCAGGTGAGGACGCATACTCGGGCTCCGTCGTTAAACAGGGAGAAATGATCGCCCTGATTACTGCGACCGGCACGAACACATTTTTTGGGCGGACGGCAAAATTAGTCGCCACCGCCGGAAGCGTTTCGCATTTCCAACGAGCCGTAATGAAGATCGGCAACTTTCTGATTATCCTGGCCCTCGTTTTAGTCGTGATTCTGGTAGCCAGCCGGCTTGTTGATATGCGTGGCCACTACGATCGGGCTGTGTTGTTAAGGCTGGCCGAAATCGTTCTCATTCTACTTGTAGCCTCAGTGCCAGTGGCCATGCCTGCGGTGCTCTCAGTGACAATGGCTCTAGGCGCACGGATGCTTGCCAGAAGCAAGGCAATCGTTTCTCGGCTGGAGTCGATCGAGGAATTGGCGGGTGTCGATGTGCTCTGTTCAGACAAGACCGGCACGCTGACTCAGAACAAGCTGACGCTCGGCGAACCAGCGCCTTGGGCGGGGGTCGATGGGGGAACATTGATTCTGATGGCGTCCCTGGCGTCGCGCGCGGCGGACAATGATCCGATTGATCTCGCAATACTTGCTGGTCTGAAGGACCTCTCCATTCTCAAGAGCTATCAACAGGACAAATATATCCCGTTCGATCCAGTGAATAAACGAACCGAGGCAACGATCAAGGATGCCTCGGGCAAAGTTTTTCGAGTTACGAAAGGCGCGCCGCAGGTGATTCTAGCGCTGACCAAGCTCTCTGGTTCCGACTTGGAGAAAGCCAACCAAACGGTGAATAGCCTGGCGAGTCGCGGCTATCGCACTATAGGTGTTGCGGTCGCCCAAGCCGATGATCCATGGGTGTTCGAGGGAATTCTTTCGCTGCTTGATCCGCCTCGACCTGATTCCAAGAGCACCATAGCCAGGGCTCGCGCGTACGGGGTCAAGGTGAAGATGGTTACCGGCGATAATGTCGCCATCGCGCGGCAGATCGCATCAGAGCTAGAGATGGGCGCAAATATTCAGCCGGCGACTGAACTCTTCCCCGGGGATGTAACAAAAGGGCAGATCCCGTTGGATGCCGCCGAGAAAATCGATGCGGCCGACGGTTTCGCTCAGGTTTTCCCGGAGCATAAATACGCGATTGTAAAAATACTGCAGGAGAATGGGCACATCGTCGGGATGACCGGTGACGGCGTCAATGATGCTCCTGCGCTCAAGCAGGCTGATGTCGGCATCGCCGTCTCCGGAGCAACGGAAGCAGCTCGAGCGGCAGCAGCTTTAATTCTGACTGCTCCCGGTCTGTCGGTTATCATCGAAGGAATCGCGGAAGCGAGGCGCATCTTCGAGCGGATGATGAGTTACGTATTGTATCGAATTGCCATGACTATCGCGATCATGGTATTCGTCGTGCTGGCGTCGATCTACTATCATTTCTTTCCTCTCACCGCGATTATGCTTATCGCGCTCGCTCTGCTGGATGACGTTCCGATAATGACTATCGCGTTTGACAATGCCAGCGTGCCGCCTCAGCCCGTAAAATGGGAGTTGGATCATGTCTTGGTGATTTCGTCAGTCCTGGGATTACTGGGAGTTATTCAAAGCTTTGGCCTGCTTTACCTTGGTGATACTCTTCACCACTTGGACCGTCCACAGCTGCAGACTATGATGTTCCTGCAACTCGTTGCCGGTGGGCACCTCATGTTATTCGTGACTCGCAGCCGGGGGGCCTTGTGGAAGCCACCGTATCCTAGCTCAAAGCTTTTCTTTGCAATTGTCGCGACCCAAATCGTCGCAGTGTTCATGTGTAGCCAGGGCTGGCTCGTGCCGGCACTTTCCTGGGGAATCATCGGTTTTATTTGGGGCTACAACCTGGTTTGGATGATAGTGCAGGATATTGTGAAGCTTGGACTTTATTGCATTCTGGATCCTGCTCACTCGTGGAAGAGGTCACTCTTCGAGCCCCTGCGAATTCCCGTGACCGGTACGCAAAAGGCTGTCCGGTAAATTAAGAGAAAAACAGTTATGCCCAACTATTCGAAAAAACTTGCCGTGAAGCCAGGCTCCAAGATCCGGTTGAAGAATTTCGACGCCGGCTACCACGGCAAGCAAGAATCACGCAAATCGGCTTTAGCAGAAATTGAGGAGAACCGGCAGAAAATGGACGAACTCCAATTTTTGATGTACGCGGAGAACAAGCATTCGCTTCTGATTGTGTTGCAGGGCCTCGATGCCGCCGGCAAGGACGGTGTAGTGCGCCATGTTTTCACCGGCATGAACCCTCTGGGTTGCATCGCTGTTAGCTTTAAGGAACCGACTGCAAAGGAGCTGGCGCACGATTTTCTCTGGCGCGTGCATCCGCATGTGCCAGCCAAAGGGTCAATCGTGATTTTCAATCGCTCCCATTACGAAGATGTGCTGGTGGCTAGAGTTCATGGCCTGGTGCCGGAAAAAATCTGGTCGAAACGCTACGATCAAATAAACGATTTTGAACAGCTAATTGCTACAGAAAATAACACAACGATTCTCAAATTTTTCCTGCACACTTCAAAAGACGAACAGCTTGCCCGGTTTAAAAAGCGATTGGATGACCCGACCCGTCAGTGGAAGATCAGTGAATCGGATTACAAGGAACGCGAGTATTGGAGCGACTACATAAAGGCATTCGAGGATGTGCTTACAAAGACGAGCACCGAACACGCCTCTTGGTTCATTATTCCTTCCAATCACAAGTGGTTTCGCGATCTGGCTATTTCGCGGATTATTATCCGGCAGATGGAAGCGATGGGCATGCAGTTCCCCAAGCCAACCGTGAACCTTGCCGAAATTGGTCGCGAATATCATCAGGTAGCCGATGAGAAGAAATCGCGTGGCAAGAAACTATAGGAAACGTCTCATAAGCAGTGTGCCAACTTCTGCATTTGAATTGGGATCGCGCCCTTGACGCTTATTCTTCGTTCTTCGATAAGCGCTTCGTTGTAGCCACGGCGCTGTGCCGGCGTGCGGGGTCGCAACACAGCGCGCGCCTCGACATCCCGACCCAGTCGGGACTACAACAACGCAAGCGGCTACAAACGATTGACTGAAATCACGCTATCGCAACGCCTGACGCTGTTATTGGACGCGTCGCCGCTGAATAGGATGCAGCGATGGCTTTGGGTGCTATCGACCGGCGGCACGTTGCTTGATGGCTTCGCTATTTTCGTCCTTGGCGTGGCGATGCCTCTTATCATCGCCGAGTTTGGTTTTCGACCCGACGTGGTAGGTCTGATCGGTGCTAGTCTGGTGCTTGGTGCTGTTTTTGGCGCGGTACTCGGCGGGCCAATGGCAGATCACCTTGGTCGAAAGCCGCTGATGCTCGCCGACATGATAATTATTAGCGCGGGCGCCGCCACCAGCGCCCTGGCTAATGGACCGGCAATGCTGTTTATCGGGCAACTCCTCGTCGGAGTGGGAATAGGCATCGATTTCCCAGTCAGTAGCAGTTACGTTTCGGAAGTATTGCCCAGACGCAGTCGTGCGCGAATGATGGTCGCTACGATTGCCTGCCAATCGGTCGGTATGCTACTTGCGGCTGCGATTACGTTGTTGCTGCTGAAAAACGTGGACAGCGCCCGGAATTGGAGGCTTTTTCTGGCGACCGAAGGCATTATTGCGCTTCTCTTTTTGTTGCTACGTCTGTCGGAACCAGACAGTCCACATTGGTTGATGGTTCGAGGCAGATTTGCCGCGGCGGCACAGGCGTTCATCCGGATCATGCCTGAGCAGCGCGAGGCAGTATTGCAACTTACCGGCAACGCTGGGAACGAGAGCCTGTCACGTTCGGTTGCGTCGGCAACTTCGCCAGGGATCGCGATTCTTTTCTCTCACCTCTATCGAGCTCGTACGGTGCTTGTGGCAGTCCCGTGGTTCTTGATGGATATCGCCACATACGGCGTGGGTCTCTTCACTCCGATTATCTTGGGAGCGATTGATGTCTCCGGCAAGACAGGCGGCCTCATTGCCGATGACTTCGCCAACGCCCGGGGAAGCGGTGCAATCGATTTGTTCCTGCTCTTCGGCTTTCTTCTTGGAATCTGGGCAGTTCCGCGATTCGGACGCATCCGCATGCAGGCCATTGGTTTCGCTAGCATGGCTTGCGGCATGTTAATACTCATAGCTGCTGTCGGCCTATCGAATTCCAGCTTGCACATTCCGCTGGTATTCTCCGGGTTCATCGTGTTCAACTTGTTAATGAACGCCGGACCTAACGCCACCACGTTTACGCTGGCACCTATCCTGTTTCCAACGCAACTGCGAGCCACCGCTAGTGGTTTCGCCGCTGGCGTGGCCAAAATCGGTGCGACTTTCGGCGTCTTTGTCCTTCCAATCTTAAAAGGTAAATTCGGCGTTTCCGCCGTCCTGGGAATGGTGGCGGCTGTCAGCGTCCTGGGTGTCGTTGTTACATTGGTGTTTGGCCGGGAAGACACGGAATAGAGCCCTCGCTCGATAAGACAAAGTCGGCTAAGGATAGAATTAGCTAGAAACAGAAGCTTGCCCGGACAAGTTCAGTCCTTCGTACGTTTCGGCAACAATATGATCAACCACGGCTTTTATGTCGTGCGAGCGCTCATAAGCAGCGAGTTGTCGATCCGCTCCGGTGCCTTCGTGCATGATCCGTTCGATGTGCGCCATCTCCTTTTGAGTGCCGAGCTCATTTACTTCGGTCGAGACGAACTCGAGCAATTCGTTTAACAAACTGCGCGCTTCCACTTCCGTTTCCTTGCCGAAATCGATTAGTTTGCCATCGATACCATAGCGCGAAGCGCGCCAGCGATTCTCGTCTAACAATCTGCGGCGATAAACACGGAAGGTAATGTTCTGGTGAAGCAGCTTGTGCAATTTCGCGACCACCGCCTGAATCAAGGCGGCGATCGCGAGGGTGTCGTCCACGCGCGATTGCGCGTCGCAGACGCGCACTTCTAGCGTGTCGAAAAATGGGTGCAGCCGGATGTCCCACCAAATTTTTTTCGCATTGTCCACGCAGCCGGTCTTTACCAGCAGCTTGCAGTAATCTTCGTACTCCGAAAGACTTTCGAACGCGTCTGGAATGCCGGTACGCGGAAAACGCTCGAAGACTTTTAGTCGATAGCCTTTCAAGCCCGTGTCCTGGCCTACCCAAAACGGCGAGTTGACTGAAAGCGCGTAAATGTGCGGCAAAAAATAGCGCGCCTGATTCATCACGTGGATGGCTATATCGCGATCTGGAATGCCGATATGAACGTGCAATCCGAAAATCAGGTTGGCGCGCGCCAGCTGCTGCATGTCTTTGACGATTTCGTGATAACGCTCGCCTTGAGTAATGAGTTGATCGCGCCAGTGCGAAAACGGATGCGTGCCGACGGAGGCAATCTTTAATCCACTGCGGCCGGCGAGTTCCGCCAGCCTGCTGCGCAGCTCGATCACGTGGGCACGCGCATCGACAATCGACTGGCAAATTTCGGTGCCCAGCTCAACGACGGATTGGTGCATCTCTGGCTTGATCTGCTCTTTAAGGATGACCTTCCCATGCTCGAGGATCTCTTGGATGTGCGAACGCAGCTCACGCGTCTCCGGATCGATAATGGCGAACTCCTCTTCAATGCCGAGAGTAAACGTGTGTTCCTTCGCGCTCATGGCAGGGCGCGAATCTCCCTCAAAAACGATGCGCTGTCATCCCGAGCGTTGTAGGGGATGCCGTCGGCGTCCCAAGGGAAGAGAACCGCTTCCCCCTACAGATTTGTGGTCGCTTCGGGCCTTACGCGAGGTCGCGTAACTCGCGTTTTGCTACGGCAGCCTCGACGAATTTCCCCCAACTCAAATTGTCACGCCCGGGTTTGTGCTCGCGCGCTTTGCGGATGGCCATTTCCGAAATGGCCTCGACGACCCATTCGAAATTTTCCTGACCGATCCACGCCGCTTCGCAATCTGGCGCAGGATTGCAAAAGTCGATCGCGACCGGCACGCCGTCCCGAATGGCAAATTCGACTGTGTTCAAATCATAACCGAGATACTCATTTAACCTCAGCACACCTTCTTCCACTTTCTGGAGAATCTCACGTGGCGCATCCCATTCAGTTTGGTAACGCAAATGAAACGGATGTCGCGGTTCATAGGGCATGATCCGGACGTGGCGCTGATCAATCGAATAGCAGCGGAAGTACATGTCGAATTTCACTTCCTCCTGCAACATCATCACGAGCTGTCCCGTCTCGCTGTAGGCGCGATAAAATTCCTCCGGGTTATGCAAGCGATAGACGTTCTTCCATCCGCCGCCTGCGAACGGTTTGAAGAATGCGGGCCAGCCCACGTAATTGAAAATCGCTTCCCAGTCGAGCGGGTAGCCGAGGTTGCGAAATGATTTGTCGTTCGTGTCCGGCGGCGGCTGGTTCGACGGCAGCAACACGGTACGGGGAACTGCCACTCCGATTCTTGTAGCGAGCGCGTTGTTGAAAAATTTTTCGTCCGCGCTCCACCAAAATGGATTGTTTACGACAGCCGTGCCGGTGAGCGCCGCGTTTTTAAGCCACGCGCGATAGAAAGGGACATCTTGGGAGATACGATCGATCACCACGTCGTATCCACATGATTCCCCCTGGATCACTTTGTCGATCCTGACGAACTCCGCGACGATGTCTTTCCCCTCGGTTTTTTGATTCACCCGCTCGACGAATGCCGGCGGGAAACTGTGCTCCTGGCCAAAAAGGATTCCGATTTTTTTCATTGTTCGTTGGGTGTCATTCCGAGCGGAGCGAAGCGTAGTCGAGGAATCCCGCGGAGCAACCGCGTACAATGCCACGGGCTCCCTCGACTTCGCTCGGGATGACAGGAGCGCGGCAGTTTGAATGCATCTTCTCAACGCAATATGGTGGGACATGGTCAAGAAACTTCTGCACACGCGCTATCGCGTGCACGACTTGGAGAAGACGGTTTCTTTCTACAAAGATGTTCTCGGACTCAAGGAGGTTGGCCGCCACACTTCTGGTCGCGGGTCGCAGCTCGTGTTTCTCAAGGCGCCCGGCGGTGATGAGGAAATCGAGATTTGCAAATTTGACCACAGCGGGCCCGTAGTGGTTGGCCCCGATCTGACGCATCTCGCCTTTGAAGTGGACGATTTGGATAAGTTCGCGAAGCACGCGGCTGCAAAAGGCTATTCCCTATCCGACGGGCCGCATTCAAGCGGTAGCGGTAAGATCGCCTTCATCGATGCCCCGGAAGGCTACGAGATTGAACTGATCGAGCGCGGCACGAAATCATAGCGGTCGCGATCCAACATGTACGGGGCAACGCTTGCGCGAGTAAAAGTTTTACCCGTTATTTCGCGTCCATGAGGTGGCGGAAACGAATTTTCGTTCTTTGGGCATTGCTGTCAGTGTGCGCACTGACCGCGTGGAGTCAGGATGCCGCTGACTCCCAGGCAGTCCGCCCAAGCGGTGTCGCTGGGCCGGTTCGCAAGGCAAAGGCGGTCAAAGCGAAACAAAGCGCCGACGACAACAGTGAGTCCTCCGCCCCGAAAGCAAAGAAGTCGAAAGAAAGCGCCGACGACGATGTTGAATCCTCCGGTTCCAAACAAAAGGCATCGAAATCGACGCACGCTCGCTCGCGCCGTGCGCGCGTAAAATCGAAAGAGACCGAGGAATCAGCGCCTGCGCCGACTGAGTACACTCCCGAAGGAATACCAAAGACGACCGCAGCCTCGGTGATCGTGGTCGACGCAAACAGCGGCAAAATATTGTACGAAAAAAACGCCGACCAGGTACGACCTCCAGCGAGCACACAAAAATTGCTGACGGCTCTTATCGTGGCGGAGAGCGGTTTTCTGGATCGGTCGGTCACAGTGCAGCCAATAGACACAATGGCCGACCCAGTGAAGTTGAATATCAAAGCAGGCGACACTTATCAGCGGATCGATCTTTTGCGGGCGTTGCTGGTGAAAAGTCCCAATGACGTTGCGCGATGTCTAGCGCGTGACAATGCCGGCAGTATCGAGGCATTTGCGGAGGTCATGAACAGGCGCGCCCAGGGACTTGGCGCCGTGCATTCGCACTTTGTGAATCCAAATGGTTTGCCCGTTCCGGGCCAGTACTCAAGCGCGCGCGACCTGTCTCTCATAGCGCGCGCGGCGTATGCGAATCCAACGATACGCTCCATTGTTTGTCTTCCGCAGCTTGTCTTTCGCTACGCCAATGGCCGCACGCGCGAGCTCGAGAACACGAACAAGCTTCTGAGACGGCTCCCTTATTGCAACGGGATGAAGACCGGGTATACCGACGCCGCCGGCAAATGTCTGATCGCAAGCGGTACGCGTCCGGGCAAAGACGTGATCGTCGTTGTGCTTGGCGACAGTTCAAGTCACGTCTGGCGCGACGCCTCCGCGCTACTTTCGTGGGGACTTGTGATGTGACGGCGCTGACTGCGAATCACTTCGATTCTCGAAAACTGCGCGCCTCATTCGATACATTGCCGATTGTCGGCCGTACACGTTCTTCGTGATGGTGCGGGCCGCGGACGAGATGCTGGAACATCGCGCGCATCCAGCGGAAAAAAAATCGCAGCGCAATATTGAACGACATTTTCGATTTCCCGCGTACACGTTCGCGAAAAACGATCGGAATTTCGCGTACGCGCAGCGTGCCACGTGCGCGCACCATCGTCTCGAAGACAATTTTGAAACCGCTGGTTTGCGGCGCCAACTCCAACAGCCGGCCACGGCCGATAGCAAAGAAGCCGCACATCGAATCGTGCAGTCCCGTCAGTGGATAGGCGAGGGCTGCGCCGGCTCGCGACACGATGCGGCGCCAGATCGGCCAGCCGGGGGTGGATCCGCCGTCTATATAGCGGCTTCCCACCACCAGGTCCGCGGTGCCGGTTAACAATGGTGCCAGCAGATCTTCGATTCGATCGGGCGGATGACTCAGGTCAGCATCCATCACCAGCAGAATGACTCCTTGCGCGGCGCGCGCACCCGACATGATGGCGCCGGCTAATCCGAGGTCCGAGCCGTCTTGCTCGATCAGGCGAATTGGGTGCGCTCCTTCGAGGGCGCGAATCTTTTCGCGAGTTCCATCCGCGGAACCATCGTCGATGAACAAAATTTCCCGGAACGGAACAGCGCACGCAGTAATTTGCGACACCAGTGGCGCGATATTTTCCTCCTCGTTCAAGGTTGGAACGATGATGGAGACCGAATTGGCAGGTAACGGGGAATTGTCCATCGTCGCAATCATCGAATATCAAACAATTCGAACTAGGCAACTCCGACTTCAGGTCGCGAGCACGCGAAGAATTTCGGTGTCGGCAATCCGTAATCGACAGAGCCGACGACGGGATTCGAACCCGTGACCTGCGGTTTACGAAACCGCTGCTCTACCAGCTGAGCTACGTCGGCGCGAAGCGGGCAAAACATTGCATCCCAAGCAGATCACGGCAAGAAGAACGCTTGGAGGCATGCGCGTCGCCTCATTGCAGGTGTGGATCTTTGGCTGAAGCAAAACCCTCTTCGCCCAATGCGAAAATTAGCGCGCTGAAATCGGCAAAT
>Ga0184605_10000661_pt1 | contig 10441 bp, 7 predicted proteins | sample PLM0_30_coex_FD_132995 | JGI IMG/M metagenome (GOLD analysis project Ga0184605, IMG submission 132995) | Groundwater sediment microbial communities from an aquifer in East River, Colorado, USA - PLM0_30_coex | ecosystem: Environmental > Terrestrial > Soil > Riparian zone | place: USA: East... | reverse complement strand
GCTGCGGCCTTCGTCGGCCAGACTCTTATTCCAGCGCGCCAAACCTTTCTCGCAGTCCTTTACATACTCGCCGCGGAGCACTTCGTTCAGGGCGTTGCGTAAAGGCACTTCCGAATCCTTAAGTTGGTTGTCCTCGACTACTTTCATGTTGAAGATCTGATTAGCAGCGAGGTGATCGTCATACTGCTCCTGCTCTTTGTAGCGCCCTTTCAAACCAGCAGCGAAAAAGTCGGCCGAGTTTGAGCTGATCTCGCCGCCAAACAGATCGAGCGAATAGCTAAACCAGAAATTGATGTAGCGCTGAATGATATCGAGGGGGATGCCGCCCAGTTCGCGCACGTCGCCCCGGTTCAGCAACTGAGCGGTGCGTTTGACGGTGCGATTAATGCCGGTGTCGCCGACGAACATGTGATGCGCTTCTTCAGTCAACATGAACTGGCAGGTGCGCGCCAACGGCTCAAAACCAGATTCAGCCAGCGCCGATAATTGATACTTGCCGTCGCGATCCGTAAACATCGTGAAGCAGAAAAAGTTGAGCCAGTCGTCGCAGGGTTGATTAAAGGCTTCAAGGATGCGCGGCTTGTCAGGATTGCCACTGCGTCGTTCGAGCAAGGCATCGGCTTCATCGCGGCCATCGCGTCCGAAATAACGTTGCAGCAGATAAACCATGGCCCAAAGGTGACGGCCTTCCTCGACGTTCACCTGAAACAGATTGCGCAAGTCATACAGCGAAGGACAGGTCTTGCCGAGTTCGCGTTGCTGTTCCACTGAAGCAGGCTCAGTATCTCCCTGCGTAACAATGATGCGGCGCAGCGCGTTGCGAAATTCACCCGGGACTTCCTGATACACAGGCTGACCATGGTTATCACCGAAACCGATCTTCGCGTCAGGCTCCGCCGGTTTCAGAAAAATGCCCCAGCGATAATCGGGCATCTTTACGAAATCGAAGTTGGCCCAGCCATCCGGTTCGACGCTGATGGCGGTGCGCAGATAGACGTCCTTGGTTTGAAAACCGTCGGGGCCCATCTCGTTCCACCAGTCGAGATAGTTTGGCAGCCATTTCTCCAGCGCCCGCTGAAGTTTTTTGTCTTCGCTCAGATTAACGTTGTTTGGAATTCGTTCGTATAAGTTCATGATTTTTCATGTAGCTTTAGTCTGTGTAACTTTAATTAATGAGCACAGACTGAAGTCTATGCTACTAGGTTCTCTTAAAATCAAACTGTGCTTGCGTTGGTTTGCCGTAATTCGTCAACGCGCCCTTCTCACCAACGGCATTTGGTCGTTGAAAGATCCAGTTTTGCCACGCTGTTAGTCGGCCATAGATTTTTGTGTCCATGGTTTCCGGACCAGCAAAGCGCAATGATGCTTCCATTCCAGTCAATGCATCCGGCGACAACGAAGTTCTTTCTTCTATGGCCACGCGGATTTCGTCTTCCCAATCGAGATCGTCGGGCGCGAAAGTGATCAATCCGACCTCCTCCGCTGCTTTAGTGTCAAAGGGGTCCACGGCGGCCAAAATCTCATCCACTTTGCCCGGCGTCGCCAGGAAACGCGACTGTAAACGCGTCAACCCGTTACTCATTGGCAACGCGCCATGATTTAATTCACTCAGCGCGACGTCGATTTTCTCGTCCGGATTGTTGAGCATGTAACTGCGATCAGAAGCGAGCATCAGCTCCAGCAGGTTGCCGGCGAAGCAACTTCCGGGCTCGACAATCGCGAAAAAGCTCTTCGCGGTCAAATCCAATCGGCGCAGCACGCGCGCCATGTAGAGAATGATTTCGCGCACCAGCCAATTATCCTTGTTGGCTATCAGCGTTTTGTCGACCGCTAGCACGTCGTCAATATTTCCCTCGGTCCGCAGGCACACTAAACCAATCTCGGGTTCGTTAACTCGCAGGTAAAGCAACGCGTCGTCCAGCTCCCGATATACCTTAAGTGGCCAATAGGAGTCGCCAAGTTTCTCAATTTCATCCGGGGTCGTCGGCAAATTTGTCTCTGGTCCATGAACAGTTAAGTCTGCGTAGCGCTGTTCGCGATTGAAAACCGCGTTGACGTATTTGTAGTCAAGACCAGCCGGCTTTATTTCTACCTGGAGCGGGTTGAGTTTGATGCCGCTCTTTTCCCCTCCCCCTTGGAGGGGAACAAAAGGGGAGGGGTTGGTGCCGTCAGGCCCTCTCCCCTGGCCTCTCTCCCAAAAGGGAGAGGGGAAGGACGGATGAACATCAGAACGCGAGTCAACGATTTCCTGCACGCGCGCATCAATCGATTCCTGAAACTTGCTGGTAGGAAATGAATCGTCTATTAGTCCCCACTCTTTAGCGCGCTTTCCTTTCAAGCCCTCGGCGAGCGTGGAAAAAACATCGGCGCGATCGCGACGAATCTTTCGTTTATCAACTAAACGTGTCAGACCACCCGTACCGGGCAAGACGCCGAGCAGTGGAACTTCCGGAAGGGAAACAGCGGAGTTGCCGTCGTCAACCAGATAGATTTCGTCGCAGGCAATCGCCAACTCATAGCCCCCGCCCGAAGCTGTGCCGTTAAGCGCGGCAATATACCGACGACCTGAATGACGAGAATCATCTTCGATGGCGCAGCGAGTTTCGTTTGTAAACTTGCAGAAGTTAACTTTGAAAGCGTGGGAAGACGTGCCCAGCATGTAGATGTTGGCGCCCGCGCAGAAGATTCGCGGTTTGAGACTGGTGATGACAACTACCTTCACCTGCGGATGCTCAAAGCGAATCCGCTGGACGGCGTCGGCCAGCTCAATGTCGACGCCAAGGTCATATGAATTGAGTTTTAGCTTGTAGCCTTCGGCGAGCGTCTCATCTTCTTGAACATCCATGCTCAGGTTTGCGACCGCGCCTTCGATTGATAGTTTCCAGTGATGGTACTGGTCAGGTGACGTTTGAAAGTTGATCATGCACTCCCTCAGAATCGGGCTGGTTCCGCCTGCGGATCTCCCTATTTCCGGCCTGTTTACTAACCTTCCAGCTTATCGTTCGAACGTTCGTTCGGAAAACCAATATTAATTGCAGGCGCCGTTTCAGGTCAAGCGGGCCAGTAGATTAGTGATGAAATTTCTGCATGGAAGTTTCATTGGGCTCTTCCGAGGCTGCCTTGACAGGGTCGGCAAACGGCGCGTAGGGTTTCGCTCCGGCACGCCAGATCTTTGAGATAAAGGTCAAATTCTTCAGATTCCCTGGCGTTTGGGGATTTGAGAACTGGGATCGGAAACAGGGAGGCGAATCTGTTCTGGTGAATGGCGCGGTCTTCAAAACCGTAAGTGAGACTGTGAGAACAGGCTCAGGTAGGTTCGATTCCTACACGCCTCCGCCAAACGATCAGTGGGCAGTGAGCGGTGAGCAGTGAGCAGAAAGCAGTCGCCAATCGGCAATTGGAACTTGGAAATCGGCAATGCGTGAATGGGTAGCACTTAATATGACACCGGGCATCGGGTCCCGGGCCGCCGCCAAGCTGCTCGAGCGTTTCGGGTCGGCGGAAGCGGTTTACCAGGCCCAGCGCCTCGAGCTCGAGAAGCTGAGGCTGTTGCCTGAAGCTGTCGACAGTATCATTGCGCGCGACTTGCACGAGAAAGCGGAAGTCGAACTTCTCAACGTCAGAAAACTCGGTGGCGACATTCTGGTGCTGGACGATGGCGTTTATCCGTCGTTGCTGCGGGAAATCTACGATCCGCCCATCGCGCTCTATGTAAAAGGAGCCTGGTCGCAATGTTGGGATCAGCCTTGCATCGCAATCGTCGGTTCGCGCAAATGTTCTACGTATGGCCAGAACGCGGCGCTGATGCTTGCACGTGATTTGGCCCAGCGCGGCGTGACAGTTGTTTCCGGCTTTGCGCGGGGTATTGATGCGGCCGCGCATCGCGGCGCGATCGAAGGCGGCGGCCGCACGGTAGGTGTGCTCGGTACCGGCATTGATGAAGTTTATCCGCGCGATCACAAAAAGCTGGCGGATGAAATTCTGGAGCGTGGCGGCGCGCTGGTTTCGCAGTTTCCGTTATCGACGCCGCCCGTAGCGGAAAACTTTCCTTATCGAAACCGCATCATTAGCGGACTGAGCCTGGGCGTGGTAGTTGTAGAAGCGGCAGAGAATTCGGGCTCATTGATAACTGCCCGGTTAGCCATTGAGCAAAACCGGGAAGTGTTTGCAGTGCCCGGAAATATTACTTCGCGCACGTCGTTTGGCACGAATTATTTGATTAAGGGCGCGGGCGCAAAGCTGGTGCAGCAGTGGCAAGACATCGCGGCTGAACTGCCGCCGCAGATCGCGGCGAGCCTTTTGCCCCCGCCGCTCGGCGCAAAGCAGAAAGAGAAGTCGCTGGCGGATCAACTGGCTATGGTGCCTCAGGGTTTGACGGGTTACGAACATTCGGTTTTCAAATTGTTGTCGGCGGATGATCCGGCGCACATTGACGCATTGGTTGACCGCAGTAAGTTATCGATTTCTGATTTGACCTGCGTATTGTTAACGCTGGAAATGCGTGATTTGGTGCGAGCGCTGCCGGGAAAATGTTTTGTGCGGAAGATGTGAAGAGCAGTAAATAGTGAATCGTAAATCGTGAATAGACAGTCCGCCGCGAAGGCGACGTCTATCACGGAATCAATAGGCGGAGGAACCAACGACAACTATTTACGATTCACGATTTACGATTTACGAGAACAAGATGGCAAAAAATCTAGTCATAGTTGAATCGCCCGCCAAGGCGAAGACGATTAACAAGTATTTGGGAAAGGACTATCTGGTTAAGGCCTCGATAGGCCACATCAAAGATCTGCCTTCCAAAGGTTTGGGCGTTGATGTTGATGACGACTTCAAACCCACCTACGAAGTAATTCCCGACTCACGCAAGCGCAACAACAAGAAGATCGTGGCCGAGCTCAAGAAAGCGGCCAAAGAAGCCGACGCCATCTATCTCGCGGCCGACCCCGATCGCGAAGGTGAAGCTATTTGCCAGCACCTGGCTGAAGAAATTGTGCCAAAGCGCCCAGCGAAGCCGCATTTCCGCGTGATGTTTAATGAGATCACGAAGCGCGCGGTTAACCTAGCTTTTGAACATCCACGAAAGATTGACGAAAACCTCGTTAATTCTCAGCAAGCGCGGCGCGTGTTGGATCGCCTGGTAGGTTACAAGGTTTCACCGCTGCTCTGTCGCACAGTAGGTGGCCGGTTGAGTGCGGGTCGAGTGCAGTCGGTGGCGTTGCGCATGGTGGTGGAGCGCGAACGCGAAATCGAAAAGTTTGTCAAGACTGAGTACTGGACGATTGCCGCGAACCTTGGAGCCAAACTGCCACCTGCTTTCGATGCTCGTCTTTTCAAGGTTGGCGAGCAAACAGTGAAGACTGGCGGTTTTGATCAGGAAACAAAAAAGAACGAGATCCTGATAGGCAATGAAACGAATGCAACTGAAATCGTAGCCGAAGCCGGACAGCAAACGTTCGTCGTCAGTGAAGTCACGCGCAAAGAGCGCAAGCGCAATCCGGTTCCGGCCTTCATCACTTCAAAGTTGCAGCAGGAAGCAGCGCGTAAACTCGGCTTTGCTGTGAAGCGCACGATGATGATCGCGCAAAAGCTTTACGAAGGCGTCGAGCTTGGATCGGAAGGCTCCGTCGGTTTGATTACCTACATGCGCACCGATTCAACACGCGTCTCGGACGCAGCCTTACAGGAAGCGCGCGATTTCATCGGCAAACAATATGGCGCTCCTTATCTTCCGGAAAAAGCGATTCACTATCGATCGAAAAAAGACGCTCAGGATGCGCACGAGGCGATAAGGCCGACGGAAGTAACCCGCACCCCCGACTCGCTGGCCCAGTATCTTAATAAGGACGAGCTGAGACTTTATCGCTTGATCTGGCAACGGTTTGTCGCTTCCCAAATGACGCCGGCGATCTTTGATCAGACCACAATAGATATTGCAGCGGGACGTTTTATCTTCCGCGCAACAGGCTCGGTGCAAAAATTTGATGGCTTCCTTAAGCTTTACCAGGAGGGCCGCGACGAGAAGACCGAAGAAGACGAAGAGACGGAGCGCACTTTGCCGACCGTTGAGAAAGGCGAAACACTCGCGCTGAACAAGATCACCCCCGAACAGCATTTCACGGATCCACCGCCGCGGTTTACAGAAGCGACTCTGGTTAAGGCGCTGGAAGAAAAGGGGATTGGACGGCCATCAACTTATGCGGCGATCATGACGACCATCCAGGCGCGCGAATATGTTGAGAAACTTGACGGGCGTTTTCATCCCACGGCACTCGGCAAGACAGTCAACGACCTGTTAATCGAAGGTGGCTTTGACGATCTGTTCAATGAAACCTACACAGCGCGGATGGAAGAGGAACTGGATGCAATCGAGGAAGGAAAACTGAAGTGGACTGACGCGCTGCACGAGTTCTATGGCAAGTTTGCCGACGACCTGAATAAATTCAAACTACATATCAAGGACATCAAGGAAACCGACACGGCCACCGAGGAAGTTTGTCTGAAATGCGAAACGCCAGGCATGGTGCAGAAGTGGGGACGGTTTGGGAAATATCTGAAGTGTTTGAACTGTGGCGCGACTAGAGATGCTGAGCCGAAGGCCGGTTCGAATGGCGGCGAGGGAACGGACGGCGGCGCAACTGAGGAAGCGACAGAGCCAGAAGTTTGCGAGTTGTGTGGCAAACCGATGCAAATGAAACGCGGCCGCTTTGGTCCATTCCTCGGCTGCACCGGATATCCGGAATGCCGTAACATTCGCAAGATAGCCAAGAGCGGCGTGGCCGCGCCGGCGCCCGTTCCGCTGGACGAAAAATGTCCGGTCGATCATGCCCAACTGGTGCGACGTCATGGGCGCTTCGGCGAGTTTATCTCCTGTTCGAATTATCCGAAGTGCAAGTACATCAAACAGGAACTGACTGGTGTCAAGTGTGCTCGACCCGGCTGCAAAGGTGACCTGGTCGTCAAAAAATCGAAACGCGGCAAAGTGTTTTATGGTTGCTCGGCTTATCCCGATTGCGATCGGGTTTATTGGGACAAGCCCGTGCTGGAAACTTGTCCGAAATGCAACGCGCCTTTTCTGCTCGAGAAGACGACCAGAAAGCAAGGCACGTTTCGCTACTGCGCAAACACCGATTGCGGCTATCGCTCGAATGAGTCTGAAGTGAGCGAAGCGCCTAAAGAAAAATCCAAGCCGAAAAAAACCGCGCTAGTTGGCTAGCCTTTCCGAATTTCAACAGTTCAACTAATCTATCCGGCTTAGCTCAAGCCAAAGCCAGTGGGTTCTGGTAATCCTTCAAACCTGGAGAGAAATAACAAAATGCTTCAACGCAATGTAGCACTCTTGCTGCTTTCCATTTTTGTGTTTTTGCCTGTCATCAATGTTGCGCAGCAACCCACTGCAACGCCGGTTGTAATACCGGCCACGCAACAGCCGGCCCAGCGAGCGCCAGCGAAGGATCCAAACGATCCCATCGAAAGAATTAAAGACGAGGGGACTAACCTGAGGTTCCGCTTCGCTCCACCCCAGGCTTTATGCCTTCACCCGCTCCGCGGGTTTTGAAATCGGACCTAAAAAGGCGAGCACTGCTGCTCGCCTTTTTCTTGTTGGAAGCTTTCCGACTTCCTAAAACTCTGGCGACTGCGCCAGGGAAGGCTCATAACTCGGACGTGGCCGTTGCTCACTGGCCATTGACGTAGTCTTGGTCTTATTCGAAAGATCGACGCCAATCCAGGCTTTAATCTTTTTCAGGAGCGCCGGCAAAACAACTTGTTGTGCGGTAGTCGAAAGCTCTTCAACCAGCCGATCCCCCAGTGATCCCGCCTCCTTGCTAAGACGGTCGTAAGCTGAGGTTTCTTTGAAACGCTCGATAAGGCCCGGACCGTCGGCTTTGCCGTTTGTCTTCGTGGATGAAATGGCGTTTGCGAGTGGTTCTCCAATTACAGGTTGCGACGAATACGCACGCGTCGTTTGCGAGGCGTAGGGAACATCATCGTCATCGTCGTCGCTTAGCGCCGCGGCAATGCCATAGCCGACAAAGAATCCGACGCCTGCCGCTCCTAACGTCCAGGCAACTGGTTGCCGTTTGAAATGCTCGCGCCAGTCGAGCGCGTCCTTAACGTTTTCGTATTGTTGCGCCACGTTGTCTTTAATCTCTGTTACCGTGTTGGTGATGGAATCGCGCGCCTCTTCCATGCGATGTTGCAGGGCTGCTTTCGATGCATCTTCGTCGCCGGTTTCGCGAGCGCGCGCCAAGCCTAAAGTTCGTTCTTCAGCCATTGCTTGTCCTTTCTCAGTTCTGCCACCGTACGATCAGGCACGATGTGCTGTTTGGCCAGACGGCGTTTCATTGCGGTTACAATTATTGCGCCTACGATCAGATAAATAACGCCTGCAGCGAGAAAGCCTATTGCATACTTCGCGGGCTGACTAATATCGACGTTGGCAAGCAATACGGATATGCCAAATGCAATCGCCACGTTCAATAATGCAAAGCCGATGGCCGCGATGACGCCGCCGACCGCAATCATCGCGCCGCCGCGAGCATAAGCATTCGCCTCTTCCTTCAATTCAACCTTTAGCAAACTCATCTTGGTATCGAAGAGCTGCATTACGTCGTCGCCCAACCGGCTGAAGAGCGAAGGAAGGTTTTCATTCTCAGTTCGTGGCGACATCGCCGTCGATGTCGCACCTGTAGCTGAAGCCGCCATTGGTGTGTCTCCTTTCTAACGTGCGCTTGTCGGGAAGAAAGTTAGCGCCGGCCGCGAATAATCAAGCCGACCAATAAACCCGCTGCCGCCGAGATCAGAATTGCCTGGCCGGGGTTCTTGCGAGCGTAGTCTTTTGCATTTTCGGCGATCTCACCGAGGTCTGCGTTCTGAAGCTCTTTCAACTTGTCACCAACGATAGTTACCTTGTCGCTGACGTAGTCTTTTGCCTGGCTTGCGGCTTCAGAAATTTTCTCGCCATACTCCTGAGCAGTCTGCGCCAAACCAGTAGCGGTTGCAGCGCCAGTGCCCGTGCTTGAGCCGGTGGTTCCAGTTGTTGCAGGGAAATTCGTGCTTGGTGTGTTCTGTGACATGTTGTCAGTTCTCCTTTTTGTTAGCTGCGATGTTGCCGCTTATTTATTGCGTCCTCTTTGGGAAGATCATGAGTGATCACTGAGTACGGAGCAAAAAACGTGCCGACTGGGTCAACCTTACTAACTGGCGTTTCAATTGGGCGTTTGAGCTGAACAAAAGGCACCGGCGCCCCATTCTTGTTGTGAAAAGGTACAAGTTTGCAATGCGTTCGGGCCGGGAACGATACAAGCGCGCGGCAGCGATGGGCACGCGTTATTTCCTGGCTCAAGCAGCCTTGACAGCTTGCATTGAGTGATGGTAAGTAAGTACTTACTTTACCGCTACGGGCAATTGAGAAAATACCTTTGACCAGGCAAACAACAATAAAAACAGGTGTGGCGACGCCAAACGGCTCTCGCCTGTCGGCTAAAGAGCGGCGGTTGCAAATCCTCCGCGTGGCGGTCAGTCTTTTCTCCCACAAGGGGTTTGTCGGCACCACCACCAAAGAAATTGCGCAAGCTGCGGGCGTCTCCGAAGCGATGGTTTTTCGTCACTTCGCCAACAAGCAGGAACTCTATTCAGCCATTCTCGATCATAAAGCGTGTTCGGGCGACGCAATGAATCCCGAGGCGATGGTGGCTGAGGCGCTTCAGGAAAAAGATGACCGCGCGGTGTTTGAACGACTGGCGGTGGGCGCGCTCGAGCACCACGAATGCGATCCTGAGTTTCAGCGTTTGCTGCTGCACGCGGCTCTCGAGGGACACGAGTTGGCGCAAATGTTTTTTGAGAAGTTTGTGCGGCGAGTTTACGAGCTGCTTGGCAACTACGTTGCTGAACGACAGCGCGACGGCGCGATGGTCGTGATGGACCCGGCGATCGTAGTGCGCGCGTTCATCGGCATGGTCATTCACCATTCATTGAACAACAATCTTTGGGACCCGCAGCGACGTTTACTGAAAATTTCCAATCAGGAAGCGGCAAAGCAGTTTTCCGACATTCTGCTAAATGGCATCAGCCGCGAGGCTGCTTAGCCGCTAAAAAGATGAAGAACTTTCCGGCAATTATTTTTCGAGGAAGAAATAGATCGGTGTTATCTCCCAAAACTATTCAACTGTTGTCGTTGTCCGCGCTGTTGACGTTGGTGCTGCTGTTGGCCATGGCCTGCGGAGGCTCGAGAGCGAATGTCAGGCAGGAGCAGGCTAATTCCGGACAGCCAGCGCCCGTCGATGTGACCACCGCAACCGCGATTGTTCGCGATCTACCGCAGTATTTTGAAGCAAACGGAAGTTTAACGGGCGACGAGGAAACGGATGTTGCGCCCCAGATGGCGGGCAAGGTGGTAGCAGTCGGTGTGGACATGGGCAGCTACGTCAAGCGGGGCCAG
>Ga0184605_10000660_pt1 | contig 10458 bp, 8 predicted proteins | sample PLM0_30_coex_FD_132995 | JGI IMG/M metagenome (GOLD analysis project Ga0184605, IMG submission 132995) | Groundwater sediment microbial communities from an aquifer in East River, Colorado, USA - PLM0_30_coex | ecosystem: Environmental > Terrestrial > Soil > Riparian zone | place: USA: East... | reverse complement strand
TGCGCATCCGCGACACCCGCCGAGACGATCAATCCGACCACGGCGGGCAGCGCAAAACGCAGCAAAGAAGGGAGCGAAAAGTAGCTGGAGCGGTAATTCATGGCCGTATGAGGTGCACGAGGGGTGCCATATGGTGCCAACTATCTTAAGTGCTTGACCTGTAATGGGTTAGGTCTACCGGACGAGATCAGCAAATTGACCAGTTGTCCTCTTCCAAGGACAAATCTCGACACATATGCGAGCGACTGCCGATGAGCTGCCTAACCCAGCGATTCCATTAGTAGAGGGCCGAGGGCCGGCCTAACCTTCAAGCATCAATCCCCGAAAGAGATTCCCGTTGCGCGCGCGGTCAGCACGGTGTCGTGATCAATTTCAACCCGCTTGGGGATTTTCAGGACGTCAATCAAAGGAACCGTCACTATGTGCGGCGACTGAAGCGCGATCATCTGATCCCACTTCTCCTCCGCGACGGCACGCACCGCTGCTCCACCGAACCTGACCGCGAGGAGCCGGTCGTAACTCGTCGGTTGCCCACCCCGCTGGAGGTGTCCGAGAATGAGTGAGCGCGTTTCCTTTTTTGTGCGCTGCTCGATGTCGTCCGCGAGTCTCTCGGCGACCCCGCCAACGCGGGTAGCCTGGCCCGGCATCGACTTCCCACGTATCGCCGGCCCTTCGCCCTGCGGGAATGCACCCTCCGCGATCACCACAATCGAGAAATGCCTTCCTGAGCGACTCCGCGCCATGATTTTTTCGCAGACCTTATCGATGTCGTACGGAATTTCCGGAATGAGGATTACGTCGGCGGTGCCCGCCAGTCCCGCATGCAGCGCGATGAATCCTGCGTGCCGCCCCATCACCTCGAGCACGATGACACGATCGTGACTCTCCGCGGTCGTGTGCAGCTTGTCGATCGCCTCGAGCGCGGTGTTTACGGCCGTGTCGAACCCGAAGGTCGTGATCGTCCCGCTCACATCGTTGTCGATCGTTTTTGGAACGCAGACGATCTTCATTCCGCGCTCGCATAACTGGTGGGCGATGCTCATCGATCCATCACCGCCGATCGAGATGAGGGCGTCGATTCCCAGCTTGCGCGCGTTCTGGATCAACTCGTCGGAGCGGTCCTTCTCGACGAAGCTTCCGTCGGGATTACTGACCGGATAGCTGAACGGATTCCCCCGGTTGGTCGTGCGAAGAATCGTTCCACCCAGGTGCGCTATTCCGCGCACGGTCGCCGCCGTCATGGGGATGACTTCTTCTTCACCGAGCAGGCCGGCGTAACCCTTTTTTACGCCCAGGACTTCCCAGCCGCGGTTAACGGCCGAGAGCACCGCAGCGCGAATCACCGCGTTGAGGCCCGGCGCGTCACCACCGCCGGTGGATAACGCTATTCTCATGATTTCAGGAGTTCTTTTCTAGTAGCGACAGGACTTCGCCCGGTTTTACGTGGCGCCCGGTCTTCGATTTCTCATAGACCGGAGTGCCGTCACGCATGACCTCGAATCGACCGCCCCTGGACGGAATCATCTTGATCTCCGCATCGGGGAAACGGGTCCGAATCTCTGCCGCCAGACTGGCGGCTCGTGGCTCGTAGTTTCAAACGACACAATACTCGATGCTGATCTTCATTGATGTGCCTGGTCGTGGTTGAGTTTATTGAGCTGCCGGCGCGTATTGCTGCACCAGCTCGCGCGCGCCCGGACTATCGAGAGCCTTGAGCGCGTCCAGCGCCGGCGCGCGAATGACGTTCCTCCAGACTTCCTGTGCCATCAGCTGCTTGGCGAGTGGAAGGGCGGAGTCCTTCTCGAGACGAATGTCCGAGGCGAGCGCCTCTCCCCGCACATAGAGCGATGGATCGGATCGGGCTACTTCGCGCAGGCGAATGATCACTTCGGTCGCCACTTTCCCACTCACCGGGAGCTGGCCAAGCGCAGTAACGGCTTCCTGGCGCACGCGCGCGTCGGGATCGCGAGTTGAAACGATCAGAGCGTCTCGCACATTTCGCGTCGGCGATATATTCGCGCGGGTCGGGTCGCTCGCCCAGACCCCGATAGCGCCGACAGCACGTGCGCGCACGCCCCAGAACTTATCGTTGCGTGTGGCGCGGACAAGCGCGTCGAGCGCCACTTGATCGGCAGGCCGCTGCGCAAGAACCTCGACCGCTTCGATTCTTCCGAGCACATCGTCGTCATTGACCAGCTGGTACCGCATCATCGCGGTTGAGCGCGGGAAGTCCGTTATGTCCAGTATCCAGTCTCCCTTGTCCCAGCGGATCGAGCGCGGCGGCGCTTTGACATTCGCTCCCGCTTCTCCTGTCCCGTTTCGCACCGGCACGACGAACCGCACGATGCCGCTGTCCGTCCGCACCTCAACATCAACGTCGACATCGAAGAAGCCGGTGAGGCTATCGCGCGGCTGCACCTCCTTCGTACTCAGAACCACACGTCCGGCAGCGCGATCGTAGAGCGACGAAACCTGGAACACCGGGAATCCGGCGCCGTAAACCCATTCCTGGAAGAACCGCTTGAAGTCCCTGCCCGTTGCTTCCTCAAACGCCTTGCGGAGATCGTCGCTGACGACGTTGTCATATGCGTGTGCGATAGTGTAGTGATTCATCGCTTTCCAGAACATCGCGTCCCCGAGCCGGTGGCGGAGCATCTGGAGAACTATCGCGCCCTTCGGGTAGATGTGTCCGCTGAAAAAAAGCTCAAACGGATCGTTGACCCATTTGTCGTAGACGAGCGGCCGGCGAGAGCGGCGATCGGCAGCGATAGTCAGGTTATGGCGGTTGAGTCGATCGACCGCAGCGTCGTCCTTCCCCATGTCTTCTTCGGTGAAGATCTGCTGCATGAAGGTGGCGAAGCCTTCGTTCAACCAGATGTCGGCCCAGCCGCGAGTAGTGAGAAGGTCGCCGTACCACATATGGCCCAGCTCGTGAGCCATGAGGCCTTTGGAGCTGGCCTGCGGCTCCGCCCACGCCGGATGCAGAATCGCTTCATCGTTTTGCGATGTCGCTGTGACGTTCTCCATCCCTCCGAACTGAAAATCGGGAATGACTATCTGGTCGTACTTTGCCCATGGATAGGGTACTCCCGTTTTACGGGAGTAGACATCGACCGCCTTTGGTGTCCCCGCGAAGCCGCGCCACGCAGCCTGAATTGAATCGGGATAAGTCCAGTATCCAATCGGCACGTTATGCCACGGCGTGTCCTGCAACGCCGTGTACTCGCCGATCACGATGCTCATGAGGTAAGTAGACGCAGGCTTTTCCTGCACCCAGTGCCACTCGAGGCTATCGCCGACCGCGCGCGTTCCAGCCAGACGACCGTTCGAGAGGGCCTTCTCGCCCTTGGCGGTCCAGATCGAGAATTCCCATGTCGTCTTGTCGTTGGGGAAGTCGTAGGTGGGAAGCCAGAATCGGTTCGCCTCTGTCTCTCCCTGAGTGAAGACAACGTGCTTTCGTGCCTTGAAGTACGCTCCACTAGTCAGGTTCGCGCCGTCGTAGTCGATCGTGATCGACGTCTTCGCGCCGCGGCGTAGAGGTGTAGCGAGATGCACCACGAGGACATGGCCATCGTAATCGTATTTGAGCGGTGTCGTGTTGTCGGCGACTCGCTTGAACGTCATGTTGACAGCGTCGACAGCGATGTTCGAGAGCGGTTTCGCTCCTGGCAGACCCGCAATGCGAAGTGTCGTCGTTCCAACGACAGCCTGGCGGGGCCAGTCGAACCGAACTGTGGTCGCCTGATGCTGGAGGTCGTACGTTCTCATTCTTTCCTGATGCGATACTCCGGGAGGCGGCGGGCCCCACACTATCAGCGGTGTGTTGAAGGGCGGAACGCGATCGGCGGTGCGATCCGTGTCCATCTGGAATGGCGGCAGAACGAGCGGCGGATTCGGTTGTGGAATCGCCGGCACGGGAGGGTTGGTCGCGGGGGGTGGCGCGCAAGCGAAAGCGATCGCGCAAGCAACAGCGCCCGGAACAAGGAGGCCTTTCATTTTGCGTTGCGACAGGATGAGTACACCCGGATGATTCGGGACTGCGGCGTAGCGCGGGTTGATCATATGCTACCTAACCAGCTAACCCGGGGAAAGGATAGGTGCGACATGCCTTCACGATTATCGAGCTCACCGTCACGGTCTGCATCCTGAGCATACTCTCGGCCATCGCCATTCCGTGGGCCGATAAAGTTCTCGACAGGGTAAAAGTGCGTAGCGCGGCGGTGGAGATCGAGTCGCTGTTCAGCGCGGCGCGGCACATCGCGATCGCGCGCGGTGCGCAAGCGACAGTCGAGATAGATCCGGTTGCGCAGTCGATCAACGTCAGCGTTGGAGGCGACACGGTTCGAAAGCGGGAGATCGGCGCGGCGCATGATGTTCAGCTCTCGGCCAACCGCGCGCGAATGTCCTACGCGGCGACGGGAATGGGATACGGCGCCGCCAATCTCAGCGTCGTCGTGCGACGGAACGCGGCCGTCGATACCGTCTTTGTGTCGCGTCTGGGTCGGGTGAGGCACTGACGAGGGCGGCGCCAACCGGTTCGGGCTCGCCGTTGGTAGCAGCAGTATCGGCGGTCGTGCCGAAATCGTAGCCGGGTACTGAAATGCGCGGAATCTGCTGGCCGATCATGCGCTCGATTGTCCGCACCATCGCAATCTCGTCCGGCGACATGAAAGTGTAGGCATCGCCAGTGGCAGCGGCGCGGCCGGTGCGACCAATGCGGTGCACGTAATCTTCCGGCTGCTGGGGAACATCGTAGTTGATGACGTGACTGATGCCGGTGACATCCAGCCCGCGCTGGGCGATGTCGGTGGCGACGAGCACGCGGATCTTGCCGGATTTGAAATCCTCGAGCGCGCGGGTGCGCTCGCCCTGCGATTTGTCGGCGTGCATCGCCGTTGCGTTGATTCCCGCATCTTCCAGATGTCTCACGACGCGATCGGCGCCATGCTTGGTGCGAGTGAAGATGAGAACAGAGTCCATCTGTGCCTCCTTCAACAGCTCGACCAGCAGCATGGTCTTACGCTCGCGCGGGACCGGGTAGACGGCGTGCGTAACAGTGCTGACCGCCTCGGAGCGACGTCCAATCTGCACTACCACCGGCTTGCGCAGATACGTTCGCGCCAGGGCTTCGACTTCCGGGGGCATTGTGGCACTGAAGAGAAGCGTCTGCCGATACGGAGGGATCTCGGCCACAATGCGATTGAGCTGCGGGGCGAAGCCCATGTCGAGCATGCGATCGGCTTCGTCAAGCACGAGCACCTCGAGATCGTCGAAAACGACGTTCTGCCTCTCCATGTGATCGAGCAGCCGGCCCGGAGTCGCGACGACGACATCCACTCCCGCACGAAGGGCCTTGGACTGGGGTTCGATGCCGACTCCGCCGAAAATTGGGACGACGCGCAGCTTCGTATACTTGCCGTACTTGCGGAAGCTCTCCTCGACTTGAGCGGCTAGCTCGCGAGTCGGCGTCAGAATCAGGACGCGGACGCGATGAAGCGGCGCCCCCTTGTCGTCGGTGATCGGTGCGCTGATGAGATTGTGAACGATAGGCAGCGTGAACCCGGCCGTTTTGCCGGTACCGGTCTGGGCAAGACCAATCAGATCCCGGCCTTCCATGGCGAGAGGGATCGCCTGCTGTTGGATCGGCGTGGGATGCGTATAGCCCGCATCGAGCACTGCGTGCAACACTTCGGGCGCGAGATCGAGCTCCGCAAAGGAGACCCCCGCCTCGGTTTTCTCTTCAATCATCTAGATGAAATATACCTACGACGATAACTACAACTGCTTGAGGAGAGCGATTAGCGACTCGTTCACTTCCTGGGGGGTTTCTTCGGTGATTAGGTGCCCCGCATCCGGAATCGCAGAGAGAACGATTCGTGGGATGACCTGGGTGTAAATACCCATTCCATCCTCTGGCATCAGGTGGTCGAGGCTTCCCCATACGCCGACGGCGGGAAGATCGACGGCAGCGAGCCGCCGATTCTTCGCGGCGTTCCAGTCGTAGTGGTGGAGGAGCTGCCTCATCGCGAGGGAGAATTCCGGGAATTGTGATGGAGCGAGAAACTCCTCCACAACCCGCTCCGTGACGTGCCCCCGTTTTCCGTACACCCGCATCAACGCGAGCTTCACTATCAGCCGCGGCTTGATTTGCTGCAGGAGAGGAGTGAGCAGCCGCGGCGTCAAAGCGCGGTAGAGCCGCATCAGCCGCACACCGCTCAGTCCTACTGGCGAGAGCAATCCGAGGCACCGGGCGCGATCCCGATACTTTGCGGCGAAATGGTAGATCAACGACCCACCGAGCGAGTGGCCGGCGAGAGCAGGACGCTCGAGCTTGAGCGCGTCGAGGATCTCGCGAAGATGCTCCACGAGCGACTCGATCGTGTATTCGTCGGGCGCGACTGGTTTGTCCGACAATCCGTGCCCTTTGAGATCGACGGCGATTGCGCGGAAACCGGCATCGGCGAGGGCGGGCATGTTGCGCTTGAAGACGAATAGCGAGCAGCCAAAGCCGTGAACGAGCAGAACCGGCGGTGAAGTTGGCTCGCCGCGTTCCACAACGCGGATTCTTGTTCCTGATCGCAATCGCGGAAAGCTCACGCGGTACGCGGGATCCCCCGCGGGGAACATCTCGCCTGGACTGAGGTTGTCGCGGCGACGGAATCCGATCATGAGATCAGATCAATTCAATTTCTCTGCCGAGAAGTCTCCCGATCAAACCGATGCGGAAGGTGACATCCGCCCACTTGGACTCCTGGCCTATTCCGTCGTCGAGAGGGAACGTTGACCAGGCCCACGGATGCGTCGTCACGGGGCGTTCCGTTCCTTTGTGAGGGTGCCATACTCCGGTGCGATCGCGGTCGTCAACGAATCGCTCGTACAACTTCATCCAGCCCTCGTTGCGGCGAAGGAAGTTGAGCCGCGCCATTGTCTCGAGCCACATCAATGCGAACGGAACATCGGATTCCACCGCGTTCCGATGCGGCAGCATGTCGCCCATGACGAGGTGAGGCTGCGGCACCATCTTCTTGCCGAAAAGCTGCAGCGCTTCCTGGCGGGGCAGCGCCTGTGTAATCCAATCGTAGATCCGCTCGACTTCCGTGAAATGCTCGTGACGGAAAATCGGCATGTGGGCGAGCATGGTCAGCGTGTAGATAGACGGAGGCGCTGATTCAGGCGCGAGCACGTGAGTATTGCCGACTCTCATCCACGGCTTTTCGCCGAGCGGCGAGTTGAGATACGTGACGTTTCTCTCGAGAATGCGGCGGGCGGCGCCGCGAAGTCTCGGATCATTCTCGTAGCCGCACTGCGCTAAAGTGGCGGCGGCTGCCTCGCGAAAAACCCCGCGCGTGCGCCGGACGAGATCGTCGTCCTTCGTCTTGGTGCCGAGCTCGAAGGTGAAAGCTGAATCGTTGTCTTCCGCGAGGAGTCTGAAGAGCAGTCGCCGCGCGAGAATGAGTGGCGGGGACTCGGCCCCCCAGCCGTATTCCACGAGCCGCCGAACAGCTGGAATCGTTCCAATGTTGGTGAAGTCGGAGCTGTGTCTGCCGGGAATCGACAGGATGGAGTGGTTCCACATCCCGTCGCGGGTCTGCGTAACAGCGAGCTTGATTGCCGGCCGATGCGAGTAAGGCAGCCAGCCGATATCCTGCGGAGATGGGTCGCTCAAGCGGGCGACGTGTTTCATCGCCCGATATTTGATCGGCGCGGACGCGTGCTCCAAGACCCAGCTCAGAGGAAAGGAGAGCGGCTCCGGGGCTGGCGTTGGGATCGTCGGGGCTAATTCGGGGGCGGTACTTGGTGCAGTCACTAGCGGCGCTCGGCACGCGGAAGGGAGCCAACCCTGGAAATCGGCGCACTCATGAGGCGCCGACAGCGCGGGGAAGAATAGCACGTTTTCACGCGGACGCTAGTGGCAGCGAAGTAACTCCTTATGTTGTAATGAGTTATACCTACTTCAGGGTCGATATCTGGATAGGAACTGACATCCGCCTCAATCCAACCTTTTTGCACTCTGTGGCGTATAACATCCGGGTCGCCAAGTCCGGCGACCAATACATATCTCCAGGAGAGCAGGATGAAGGTTATTCGCATCGCCACGCTGGCTGTTGCCCTTTGCGCTGGCATGACCTCGGTTGCCGTAGCGCAGGGACAGCCCGAGCCGAAACAGGGCCAGGGCGAGATGCGCCGTGGCGGCGGAATGGGCGGGATGCTCCTAAAGGACATCACGTTGACCGACGCTCAGAAGGAAAAGATCAAAACCATTCGCGAGAACTACGTGCCGAAGCAGCTCGAGCTTCGCAAGGCAGTTCAGGCGACTGGCGCCCCGCCGGACGAGCCTACTCGTGCCAAGATGATGGAGCTCCAGACCCAACAGTCGGCCGAGATCCGCGCGATTCTTACTCCCGATCAGAAGAAGACTTTCGACCACAATCTGCACGAGATGAAGGAGCGCATGGACGAGCGCCGTAAGGGCAGCAGCTAAGGTCCGGCTACGATTGCGGCTCCAGAGCCGCGAGAGTGTAGTTGCTCGACGGGTTCCAGAGTATCCAGCTCTGGAACCCGTTGTCGTATCCGGCCTTCATCTGGGCTCGAATCTGCGGGGCGCCATATCGCGGAAGACCTAGACTGAAGTCCTGGTACCAGGGAATGATGATGGCGGCGTTCGGGATGGAATCGCTCCGGGCGATCGCATCCTTGAGCGCGTGATCGATCGTCTCGTATGGATGCGCGTTGGGATTGCGACGCTTGTAGGTGCCGCGGGCGAAGTGCGACGGATAGATCATCGGCAGCACCACATCCACCTGGTCGACGAACATCTCCCAGCGCTGCCCGATGCCCATGTCGGTAGTATCGGTCGCCGTCAATCCAAACACGTCGGCGGTGACGCGCATCCCGTTCGGCTTGAGCGCATTGCGAACGAAGCCGAGCTGGTCGCGAATGACCTGCGCGCGTGAGCGACCGTTGGCAAGCGGATAGACGGTTTGGGAAATGAGACGCTTCTCGTCCGGGAAGCGCACGTAGTCGAATTGAACTTCGCTGAAGCCCATGTCGTATGCTTCACGCGCCAGATCGGCGGCGTACTGCCACACGGCGCGCTGGTGGGGATCGAGCCACGGATGCCCATTCTTGTCGAGCCATGGCTTGAGATCCGATTTCCGCTTGATGGCAAGATCGAGTTTTTTTTGCGCCAGCAACGGATCCTTGGCGACGACGATGCGCGCGATCGGATAGATGTTGTGAGCGATCATCGTGTCGAGAACGGCACGGAGCTTTGAGCTCGACATCCAGTGCCCGTCGGCGGTGTCCGCTCCTATCTCCCGCGCGAGAGGCACGCTAGAGCGGTAGAGCACGAATCCCCGGTCGTCCTTGACGTCGATCACGAGCGCGTTGATCTCTGTGCGCTTCGCCACGGCGATCAGATCGTTGAGCTTGCGCCCGAGCGCAGCCCACCGATTGACGTAGAGGCCGCGAAGAGTATCCGGAGTCGGAACGCGAGCAATCCTGCGCGGAATGATCGGGTCAGCCCCGCGTGACGTCGAAGATGCGGCAGCACCGGCTGGCGAGATGTCGCCTATGACGCCGGGCTGCACCGACGCGTCTCCCTGGTGGCAGCCGAGCGAAACAGAAAAGAACGCGATCGTCCCGATGCGTGCCGGTGTCATCATGATTGTGTGATTTCCTGAACGCGCGAAGCGCCTGGTATCAGAGCGCGTTCAGCTCGGCGTTGGCGTCGGAGAGATAGCCCATCTCTCTCACCACACTCTGCGCCTGTTGGGTGACCATGGTGAGGCCGGTCGGCTGTGCATGGAGCCCGCCAGTGCGGAAGCGCACCAGCTCCAGACGCATCGAGCGCAGGAGCTGACGACAGTTGTCCAGCTTTTCCTGGGCCTCCTGCCTTCTGCGACCGACTTCTGCCAGTGCGCGCCGTTGGCGTCGCAGGAAGGCGAGCCGCCGCACGCGTCCTTCGCTGGCGTTGTAATCCAGCGGATTCGCCTGTGACTCCAGCGTTGAGATTTCCTTTTCCACGACTTCGGGCGAGTCTCCCGCGGCCCCGCGGTCCATGTCGGAGAGAGAAAGCGCGAGCTGCTGGACTTTCCGGAAGACCGCGTCGGCCGACGTCGCGACCTCTGGAATCTGCTCCCGCTCGTCCGGCGGCATGTTGAGAAGCTGCCGATGGATCTCGCGGTGATCCGACTCCGCTTCGCGAATCGCCGAGCCGTAACGGGAATCAGCGAAGGGTGCGGGAGCGCCAAAGGGAATTGGACTCGTGGTCGGCCCGCCGGTTCTCGGATACGGTTGGAACGCCTGCATCGATGGGGGCGCCGGAATTGGCGAGAACAATCCCTGCCCACGCGAGCGAGCACGCGCACGAACCTCGGCGCGCTTCTTGTCGTCGAACAGCGCGCGGGCATCGTCGATGGTCTCTGCCGCGACGTCGAACATCAGGCGATCACGCGG
>Ga0184605_10000659_pt1 | contig 10462 bp, 9 predicted proteins | sample PLM0_30_coex_FD_132995 | JGI IMG/M metagenome (GOLD analysis project Ga0184605, IMG submission 132995) | Groundwater sediment microbial communities from an aquifer in East River, Colorado, USA - PLM0_30_coex | ecosystem: Environmental > Terrestrial > Soil > Riparian zone | place: USA: East... | reverse complement strand
CAACCAGAGGGTTGACGCGCTCGCATGGACCTGAAGACGCACCGCCTGCGGCGTCCGTCGCAGGAAAGACACGGCGTGCAGCCGTCGCGGCAAAGTCGCAGGTACGCAGCCCCGCACTTGTAATCCCCAAAACTCATGAGTTCTCGCCCCCACCGGGCCGCGCCAACGAGCGCACCCCACCGGCCCGCGCCAAGCGCGCACCGGCAGCAAATCGCCCCAATACATCGTGGGCCGCAGGCAATGTCACCCGCAAACTTAGGCACCCAGCACCACGCCCCCAACGCAGCACTGCTCATCGACTTCGACAACGTCACGATGGGCATTCGCTCCGAGCTCCAGACGGAGCTGAAGAACCTCCTCTCCTCCGACATCGTCAAAGGCAAAGTATCCGTACAGCGCGCCTACGCCGATTGGCGGCGCTATCCGCAGTACATAGTTCCTCTCGCGGAATCGTCGATCGACATGATCATGGCGACCGCGTATGGATCCGCCAAGAAGAACGCGACCGACATCCGACTCGCCGTCGATGCGATGGAATTGGTGTTCACGCGGCCCGAGATCGGCACCTTCATTCTGCTCTCCGGCGATTCCGACTTCGCCAGCCTCGTCACCAAGCTCAAGGAATACGGGAAGTACGTCATCGGCGTGGGCATCCGTGAGTCGTCGAGTGACCTGCTGGTGATGAATTGCGACGAGTACTACAGTTACAATGCGCTCGCCGGCCTGGTGAAGAGCGGCGAAGAAGAAGTCGTGAAGCATGACCCGTGGGAGCTCGTCACCGAAGCAATCAGTCGCATGAAGCGGAACGGCGACGTGATGCGGGCCGACCGGCTCAAGCAGGTGATGCAGCAGATCGACAGCTCGTTCGATGAGAAGAACCTCGGCATGTCCAAGTTCTCACGGTTCGTCACTGATGCCGCGCACCGCGGACTGTTGACGCTGACAAAGCTCGAGAACGGACAGTTGGAGGTCGGCCCACCACGCGCGGGCGGCGCAGTGCCGGCGGAGACGAGTACGGAGTCACATGCACCTCGAATTGCTCCTCCCGCCGAAGAAGGCGAAGCTGCCGAACGGCCCCGTCGCGGACGGAGAGGGGGAAGGGGTCGCGATCGTGAGGGACGAGGTCAGCGTACGGCGCCAGCCGCTGCTCACCCGGCCACCGAGTCCGAGCCAACTGCGCCGCGCGAGCTATCTCGACCCGCTGCTTCATCGGCTAACGGGGAGATTGGATCGAGTGGACTGCGGCTCACGCGCGAGGAAGCGTTCAATCTCGTGAAGCGAGCGGTAGGTGAAAGTGGAACCGCGCGCGCGAGTCACGTTCGCTCCACCGCGCGAGACCTCCTCGGGCGGGACAGTGAGAGCCTGAGCGAAAGAAATTTCCTCCGCATCCTCCAGGACGCTCACCACGACAACATCGTCGACCTGCGCCGTCGTGGCGAGGATTACGATGTCGCTCCGGCAACGCCCGCGACGCCGGTGAGCCAGCAGCTTGCCGAGGCCGAGCCGGCGAAGCCCGCGGCTCCCTCCGTACCAGCGATCCCAACCGGGATGGGGTCGCGGAGCGCGCCGCCGAGTCGCGGTCGTGGACGAGGGCCAATCGGGGCGCGTGTTGGGATATTGCCGCCGCATCTTCTGTCTGTTGGAGTGGTCGAAACTTCGCGACCGGCGCCGGAGCCGATCACCACCGAATCCGTGCCGGACCTCCCGCTCACCGGCGAGGATGCCCTCTCGGATAGCGATGTGAAGCCGCGGACCTCCAGGAAGCGCGCGTCCGGCGACGAAGCCAAAAATCGGCGTAGCCGGAAATCTGCGGCCGCATCCGGCGACGAAGGAGACAAGCCCGCGGCTCGGCGTAGCGCTCGCAAGAGCCGCGGCAAAACCGTTAGCGAGTAGTGGGTCGTGTTCTTTCGCGGGGTTTCTTCGAGCGCGAAACCGAGATAGTCGCGCGCGAGATGCTGGGCACCGTCCTCGAGTGTGAGAGCGAGGATGGGCTCGCCAGTGGAATCATCGTCGAGACAGAAGCCTACCTTGGCGAGCACGACCTCGCCTGTCACGCGGCAGCGGGGCGCACGGCGCGCACCGAAGCCCTGTACGGACCACCCGGCACGTCGTACGTCTATTTCGTCTACGGCATGTACTGGTGCTTCAACGCTGTTACGCGCGAGGAAGGATTGCCGAGTGCTGTCCTGGTTCGCGCGCTCGAGCCGCTCGATGGCATCGCGCTAATGCACGAGCGACGCCCGCGAATCAGGAACGCAGTCGATCTTACCAATGGGCCGGGGAAGCTCTGCACCGCGCTTGGCATTGACGGCTCGCTGAGCCGCAAGAGCCTGCAGCGAAAGCCGCTTCGGATTCGCGAAGGCGAGCCGGTGCCCGACGACAAGGTCGAGGTCACGACTCGCATCGGGATCACGCAGTGTGCCGACTGGCCGCTCCGCTGGCTCGTGCGGGGGAGTCCCTATGTATCGAAGGGGAAGGTCTCGGCGTAGAACTCGCGTCGCGATCTCGCATCCACAAAACCGAAGCAGGGAGCTACCAGCTCTTAAGCTGAATAGCTGGTCAGCTTTCATACTGGCGGTCGAAATGCGTGCCTGTACACTCGCGCTACCCTCGAGAGTTTTTGAAGTCAGTCCAGTTCCGACTTCGCGGCTCAGTAACGCCGACGGAAGAGCTGAAAGGCTCCCGGCTGCAACCCTCATAGCTCCCTGCTTCGGTTTTGTGGAAACCAGTCGCAGCTCGCCGATCCCTACTCCGCAGCTGGAAAAAAAAACGGCCCCAGTTACGGGGCCGTTGTCAATCGTCGGGTGCGCCGAGAGCTGCTATTACCGATCGATTGAGCTTCCAAAGTTGTAGCGAACTCCGAACTCGAAGAACGAAAGAACACTGGAGAACAGGAAACTCGAATTGCTGGGGAGCATCGTTTCCTGCGCGAAGATCGCCGCGCGCTTGGTCTGTATCTGAACGCCACCCATGCCGAACACCGCGCCACGGCTGCGGGCAGTCTCGACTTTGTCAAAGAAGGCGTTGTTGGGGAACGTGTCCGCGCTGTCTACGACGATGCGTGTATCGCCTAGGATCGTGATGGTGTAGCCGATTCCACCATAAGGGGTGATTCCGCCGAAGTGCCTGGGAAACGCGACCGCCGCGAAGCTGATGCGGCGCATGTCGTTCACCAGCACGGTGCGCTCGTTCCGTCTGGCCGTCGGATCGAACACTTCGACTTTGCGCTCGAAGATCGATTGATTGCCCGAAACGTAGAGGCCGCCCTTCGTCCGCGTGATGAGCCAGTCGATACCGAGATCTACGGTCGACGTGTTTCCGTGACCGGGTGCGGAAAAGGTGTTGACTCCGCTCTTGAATCCCCAAAACCACGAGTTGTCGAAGTTCCGCATCTCCTGCGCGTTCGCGCTCGCGGAAACAACGAACGTGGCGACCAGCGCCACGACGACCAATCTGAGCTTCTGCATTAAGGCGTCCTCTAGATTATGCCTAGCTTCGTCCCGACGGTCTTGAATGCCGTGATGGCCTGATCAAGATCGTCGCGTGAGTGGGCAGCGCTGAGCTGACAGCGCACACGCGCCTGCCCCTGAGGAACGACCGGAAAGCCGAACCCTGTCACAAAGACGCCTTCGTCCAGCAACATGTCACTCATTTTGATGGCGGTGGCCGTCTCCCCCACGATTATAGGGACGATCGGGGTGTCCCCAGGCAGCGGTTTGAACCCAGCCTCGGAGATCGCGCCGCGGAAGTAGCGGGTGTTGTCGCGCAGCTTGGTCACGAGCTCGGGATGGTGCTCCAGCTGCCTGATCGCCCCTAGGGCGCTCGCCGCTACCGTGGGCGGCAGGGCATTCGAGAACAGCTGCGGCCGCGACCGTTGGGTGAGCATGTCGCAGAGCGATGCTGGCCCGGCGACGAACCCTCCCGCTGCGCCGCCCAGCGCTTTCCCCAGCGTCGAGGTAATGATGTCGACTTCGCCGAGAACTCCGAAATGCTCAGCCGTCCCGCGTCCGTTTGCTCCGAGCACGCCGGTTCCGTGTGAATCATCCACCGCCACGATCGCGTCGTAGTCCTTCGCAAGCTCGAGGATCTCGGGCAGCTTGCAGATGCTCCCCTCCATCGAGAACACTCCGTCGGTCCAGATGATGCGCCGGCGCGCGCTCTTCGCTCCCTCCAGCTTCGACTTGAGATCGTCCAGATCGGAATGCTGGTAGACCGCGGTCGTGCACTTGGTGATCGCCTTCGCGAGCCTGATCGAGTCGATGATCGACGCATGGTTCAGCGCATCCGAGATCACGAAGTCATTCTGCTCGACGATCGTCGCGGTGAGCCCCTCGTTCGCGTTCCACGCCGAGACGTAGCTGAGCGACGCCTCAGTGCCGACGAGATCCGCGATCGCCTGCTCGAGGTCCCGGTGGATCGTGAAGGTGCCGCAGATGAATCGCACGCTTCCGGTCCCGGCGCCGAACTGTTTCAGGCCGTCCATCCCGGCCTTCACGACTGTCGGATCGTTGCACAATCCGAGGTAGTTGTTGGAGGAGAGGATGACGACGTCACCGCGTCCTTCCATCTTGACGCGCGCATCCTGGGGAGAGGCGAGATAGTTGAGACGCTTGTAAACGCGCTCCTGCTTGAGCTTCTCGATCGCGGCCTTGAGCTCGGAATCGAATTTGGTGTTCAGCGACACTTCAGCCTCTCGCTAGGTCAATGGGTTCAGGCTATCTCGAAGATCACTTTCCCCGCTTCGCCGGATTTGATCGCGGCGATGGCCGCGTCCGCGTCCGCGAGCGGAAAGCGGTGAGTGATGACCGGCGTAGGATCGAATTCTCCCGAGCGGAGGAAGCGCGTCATCTGGTGCCACGTCTCGTACATTCGGCGGCCGACGACGCCGTAGATCGTAAGCCCCTTGAAGATGACCTCCGTCGCGAGATCGAAGTCGACCTTCTTGGACGGAATCCCCAGCATCTGAACCCGTCCGCCGACGCGCACGAGCGCGAACGCCTGGTGAATGGCGGCCGGCGCTCCCGACATCTCGAGCACCACGTCCGCGCCGAAGCCGTCCGTCGCCGCCTTCACGATCTTCTCGGCTTCCTCGGGGTGGATTGCTTCGTGCGCTCCCATCCGCTTCGCGAGCGCCAGACGGGTGTCGTTCACGTCGGTCGCGATGATGCGCGACGCGCCTGCCGCTTTGCAGATGCCAACCGCGAATATTCCGATCGGCCCGCATCCCGTTACCAGAACAACAGCGCCGGGAATCTCGGCGGTGAGCACGGTATGGAACGCGTTCCCCATGGGGTCGTGGATTCCCCCTACGTCGAACGATATCTCGTCAGCGAGGTGCCAGACGTTCGTCGCGGGCATCGAGATGTACTCCGCGAAACATCCATCGCGATCGACGCCGATGATTTTCGTGAACGGACACACGTGGGCGTTTCCGGTCCTGCAGAGGAGGCAGCGACCATCGACGATGTGGCCCTCCGCAGTCACACGGTCGCCTTCCCTCACATCGGTCACGAGGCGGCCGACTTGCATCACGTCGCCGGCGAACTCGTGACCGACTACGAACGGTGGCTTGCATCGCCCCTTCGCCCACGCGTCCCAATCGTAGATATGCACGTCGGTGCCGCACACGCCTGCCCGCCGCACTCGAATGAGAACCTCGTCCTCACGGATTCTGGGCTCCGCGACATCCTTGAGTTTGAAACCGGGTGACGCAGATTCCTTTACCAGCGCTTTCACGAGCGGCCACTCCGTTGAGAGTCGACAAAACTTTTTGGGACGCGGCGAGTTTCCAACTTGCTCACTGCGGGGCGCTTTTGGAAGTCACGATCGATTGAGGAAGTCGACGCCAAAAAGTATTGCACGCACATCTCTTGCATTCTATATTCGCGACGAGTTACGAGACGTAGTGCGCTCTCGTCGTCGCAGTGAGTTCTTTTGTAACTCGCGTGCCGGTCAGGACGCGGTGCAGGACTCGCCGGTTCCATCAGGGAATTGGTGAGAGTTCGACTTCATCGTGGAGAGACACCATGGCAGCAGCGAAGAAGAAGAGCGGTGGCAGAAGGAGCAAAGCCGCCCGCAGCGCATCGGCGAGAAAGGGCGCTCGGACACGCGCACGGAACAAGGCGGCACGCGCGGCGGCGCGGAAGAAGCGTAGATAGCCCGCTTAACCCCGAACGAAACGGAAAAGCCGGCGACTTCGCCGGCTTTTTTGTGTAGGTCATCTCGAATAACGCGCGCTCGCCAGTTCCACGATCCGGGCGATGAGCGCCGGATACTCGAGCCCGGCCTTCTGCGCCGACCGCGCGAACTCGCTGTTCTGCTCCAGATAGCAGTTCGGATTCGCCTCGATCACGTACACCTCTTCGTTCGCGGTGACACGAAGATCGATGCGCGCGTAATCGCGGAGGCGCAACGCCTGGAACGAATCGATGGCGACCTGCTGAATCTTTGTCGTTAGCTCCTCCGACAGGTCCGTGGGGAATACCGACTTCGTCCCCTCGAACTCAGCTCCCTTCTCGTCGCCATCGTCTCCCCACTTCGCCTCCCAGCTCGCGATCTTGGGCAATCCCGCCGGAAACTTCGAGAAGTCCAGCTCGATGATCGGCAGCGCCTCCACCTTGCTGTTGCCTATCACGCCTACGTAGAACTCCCGCCCGTCGATGAATTCCTCCACGAGTACGGCGGACTGGTACTCCTGCTGCGTGCTGCTGATCACATCGAGCAGCTCCTTCACATCGTTGACGATGGATTTCTGGGTGATCCCGAGCGAAGCGTCTTCCTGCGGTGGCTTGACAAGCAGGGGGAATTTGATATCACCAACCCAATCAGACTGTCCGCGATACATGGTCGCGAACTTCGCGCTCAGGATTCCATGAAAGGCCAGGACCTTCTTGGTTAGAGTCTTGTCGCCGGCGAGAATCAGCCCGGCAGGGCTGGAGCCGGTGTAGCGCAAATCGAGAAGGTTGAGCAGAGCAGCGACGTTTGATTCGAGCGCGCTCTTCCCCCTGAAGGATTCGGCGAGGTTGAATACCAGCTCCGGCTGCTCCTTCGTCAGCTCGTCGATCAGCGGTTGCACAGTGTCGTCGACAGCCAACCTCCTTGAGGTGTGGCCGTTGGCGGCGAGCGCGGCGTCGAGCTGGTCGAGCAGCGGATCGACGGGCGGATCGAGCGCGTCCTTGCTGTGAAGTACTGTGATCTTCACGAATCGTCGGCCGCTTCGGTGCCGTCGATGGCGTTGGTGTGTCGGTAGTTCATCATCACCGCGGTTCCAAACGCCGTGAGCTCGATCAGCGTCGCCGCTTCGAGTCCACCGAGCTTCAGCTCGAGGTGCGTGACGCGCTCGGCGAGGAAATCGACGAACTGTCGCACGACGCCGGCGTTCTCACCTGTCCAGTAGGAAATGCGCGTGACGATCTCGCGCCGGTGGCGCGAGATGAATTCCGCGGCATTAGCTCCCCCCGGCGCGTGCTCGGCGGTGACGAAGATCGTCTTCAGGTCACCATCGAAGATACGCTCGTCGCGGATTGGTATTTTCTCCTCGTTGTCCTGGTAGTGCTCGGCGAGCGTGTACTGCATTGCCGTTACCGGAAGATCGTCGTCGGATGGCTCGGGAACCTCGGGGATTTGGTGTGCGATCTCCTTCATCACCCGGTCGACGTACTCGAGCTTGGTGAGGGCGCTCCAGCCATCGTACATGTGCTGCCAGTCGAGTTCGGGAGTGAGCCACACCGCGAATGTCTCCGCGAAGTCTTCGTCCGGATGCTTCTGCGCGTACCAGCCGAGAATGTGGCGGACGAAGTCGCGCGAGAAAGGATCGGCCCGGTACCTGTCGCGGTAGGGACGCGAGTACGGGCCGAAGATCTTGCGCCAATCGGGACGATCGTAGAGCCGGTACGCATAGTTGAAGGCATGCCCGGCCTCGTGCCTCAGGTAGCGCATCGATTCATCGGCGCCTTCCACCGTGGAGGAGTAGTCCTCCTCGATCTTCGACAGGCGTGCGTCGGCGAGGTAGAAGGGAACACCGATGAGGGGCGTGCCGTCCGGGCACCCCCATTGGTCGCTCAGATAAACGGGGGGACGAAAGTCGAGCCCCTTGGCCGCCAGCTCTTCGTAGAGCTGGTTGACGAGTTTTTCGAGCAACGTTCCGCGGATCTCCAACCCAATGTCGGAGATGCGCTGCGACAAAAGCGCGTGCCGCTCGCCTTCCCAGTTGGGGGCTGCGTGTTCCACGGCGACCAGTCGGGCAAGGGACGTACCTATCCGCGGACTGGCCGGCTACGGGGTGTTCATGGGGGATGCAAGTTTTGAGTGGACAGTTCTGAGTTGTTAGTTGATCAGTGGTAATCAGTGGGGGTCGGTTTGCAACTCTCACTAAAAACCACTGACAACTGTTCAACTAACCAACTGACAAGTCAGAACTTGCATCCCCTCTCCGAATCTCGTGGCCAGCGGCAACCGCGCTCACGTCGGTACGTCTTCCGTAGCTGGATGCAAAAAAGCCCCGCGCATAGCGCGGGGCCCCGAGCGAGTCGCTCAGCGACTCGCGGTCCGTACTTCCTATAGTATCAACGCTCGCTTAAGCGGCCTGGGTCGCCGTCTCGGCGACCGCGTCCGGCACCGGACCCCAGATGTACGCGGAGAAGACCGGAGTTGGCTCCGTTCTGTCTCCTCTGGAGATGATGATGCCGATTGGCTCAGACGAGCCGGTCTCTTTACGATCCTTTTTCATTCTAGCTCTCACTATGGTAGATGCCACCGTGGCTGGGCACCTTATAGGGCACCGCACATGCCGTGTTGGACGTCGTGCGCAAGTGATTGTTAGCAAATGACTTATGAATCGGAGAACGCTACTGAAGAGGTGAGAGCGTCGCAAATTGACACTCCGTCTGAGGACACCTGTGTCGTTAGGACACAAGGACTCAGCTGGCGATTTTCTTGGCCAGAAAGCTCTTGGAGGAGCTGGAATCGTCCTCGACGGAGATCGACCAGCCCTTGTATTGTCGCCGCAGCTCCGCGACGGAAAGACCGCGCTTGCCACGAACGATCGTACCGACCAGATGGACGCCGCCGTCGCGCGTTGCGCCCTGGAGCAGCTCGAACGCGCGTCCGCGCTCTTCGAGGGAAAGCCCCGCAAACGCTTCGGATGTGCAGACGAGAGCGCCAAGCGGTACATCGGGCGACCAATCGGTGAGATCGGCGACGTAGCTCTGAATCCGGTCGGAAAGCCCGGCGGCGTGGGCGGCGTTCATCACTCGCTCCAGCGAATCCACTTCGCGATCTACCGCGGTCACATCGCAGCCGTGCGCGGCTAGATACAGCGCGGTGCGATCTATCTCTCCACCCGCGACGAGCACCTTCGATTCAGCAGGAGGGTGAATCTCTCGCGCGAGGACGCCATCTGGTCGGATTCCCCAATGCTCGGGCCGGCGATACTCCTCGAGCAGCTTCATGCGCTTCCGGCGCCAGGTGCCATACGCCGGGATGCGAAGCCTCTTCCGAATGATTCGATCGACTTCCGCCCAGAGCAGAAGCTCGTCCATCGCGAACTGCTCGCCTGCCCGCAACGCGGCCGCGGCTTCGTCGCCAATCTTGAGAATGGCGGAGCGTGACACCGACTCCTTGTAATTCTCGATCTCGTTTTCTACGTACAGCTCGTACTCGTGCTTGAGAGAGCGAGGGGTGTATTGCGCCATAGCATTGGGCAGGAGAAACGCGCTTGAGACAGGCGTTTAAGGTAGACCGGCCGACTCAAGTAGCAAGAGCGAAGTTGGTGAAGCTCGACTGTAGCGCTGCGATCCATCCCGCGCTACGAATCGGGGGTTGGTACCCCTCCGAAAAAGGTCAAGGGTATCAGGCCGACGTGAATGGCGTAGCGCACCAGACTGACGACATCGTGCACGTGGAGTCGTTTCATGATTTCGCCGCGATGGCTTTCAACCGTCTTGACGCTGAGCCCGAGGCGATTCGCGATATCACGCGTCCGATGACCTTCAGCGACCAGTCTCAGCACCTGAACCTGGCGCTCGGTAAGCGTGTGTAGCGGGCGCCGTACGGCGAGCGCTTCGCTGATCGAATCCGGAAGGCGACTGAGATACATCTTCAGAATGAGATCCGCCGCGCCGGCGCGGATGGCGGCCACGCTCTGACCGGCCGTGAGCGCACTTGTGACGACTATGAACGGAGCCGTCGGCCGAACGGCGCGCATTATTTCCAGTGCGGCGCGCGAATCAAAGTGAGCGATTGAATGGTCCGACAAAACGACGTCGGGAGCAAAACTGTGGAGGGCTTCGGTGAACGATTCGGGTGAATCGACACGCTCTATCACCGGCTTCATGCCGGACCGCTGCAGCTCGGCAGCAATGAGCTCTGCATCCGTCTCGCTGTCTTCGAGCAGAAGAACGCGGATCAGTTTATTCGTCGGACTGGGGGCGCTTCGCACTACGTGCAGTTCCGTGAGGGTGTT
>Ga0184605_10000658_pt1 | contig 10476 bp, 5 predicted proteins | sample PLM0_30_coex_FD_132995 | JGI IMG/M metagenome (GOLD analysis project Ga0184605, IMG submission 132995) | Groundwater sediment microbial communities from an aquifer in East River, Colorado, USA - PLM0_30_coex | ecosystem: Environmental > Terrestrial > Soil > Riparian zone | place: USA: East... | reverse complement strand
TCCGTCAGTGACTTCGCAACCGGTGATGTGACGCTGAGCGGGACGGCAGGCGCAACCACAGCGACGGTGACAGGGAGCGGCACGACTTACAGTGTGGCGGTGAGCGGCATGACCGGCACCGGCACGGTGATCGCGACGATCGGCGCCGGGGTGGCGCAGGATGCGGTGGGCAATGGCAATAGCGCTTCAACGAGTACGGACAACTCGGTCAGCTACGACACAACGGCGCCGACGGTGACGATCAATCAGGCAGTAGGCCAGGCAGATCCGACCAACGCCTCGCCAATCAACTTCACAGTTGTATTCAGCGAATCCGTCAGTGACTTCGCCACGGGCGATGTGACGCTGGGAGGAACGGCGGGCGCAACCACCGCGACGGTGACAGGGAGTGGCACGACTTACAACGTGGCGGTGAGCGGCATGACCGACACTGGCGACGTTATCGCGACAGTCGGCGCCGGCGTGGCGCAGGATGCGGTTGGTAATGGCAACAGCGCTTCAACGAGTACGGACAACTCGGTCAGCTACGATGCGACGGCCCCTACAGTGACGATCGATCAAGCGGTGGCCCAGGTAGATCCGAGCAACGCCTCGCCAATCAACTTCACGGTTGTATTTAGTGAATCCGTCAGCGACTTCGCTACCGGTGATGTGACACTGAGTGGAACAGCAGGCGCAACCACCGCGACGGTGACAGGGAGCGGCACGACCTACAACGTGGCGGTGAGCGGCATGACTGCCACTGGCGACGTTATCGCGACCATCGGCGCCGGCGTGGCGCAGGATGCGGTGGGCAATGGCAACACGGCTTCAACGAGTACAGATAACTCAGTCAGCTACGATGCGACGGCGCCGACGCCTGTTCGCTTTGCGGTGATTGGTGATTTCGGTTGTGCGTGCCAGCCTGAGCTGGACGTGTCTAATCTGGTGAAGAGCTGGAATCCGGATTTCATCACCACTACCGGCGACAATAACTATCCGTTGGGTGAGGCCTCTACGATTGATGCTACAATAGGGCAGTATTACCACGATTTTATATATCCCTATACTGGCAGTTATGGGGCCGGGGCGGATACTAATCGATTCTTCCCGTCGTTGGGCAATCATGATTGGGGTGATGGCTTCATTCAGCCACCTGCGACGGGCGTGCAACCGTATTTGGACTATTTCACCTTGCCCGGTAACGAGCGTTATTACGATTTCGTCCGGGGACCAGTGCACTTTTTCATCATCGACAGCGATGAAAACGAGCCGGATGGGAATACAAGCACATCCGTCCAGGCGAATTGGTTGCAGAGCCGGCTGGCCGCGTCGCCTGAGCCCTGGAAGCTTGTCTATTTTCACTACCCGCCTTACTCGATAGGATCACACGGTTCAACTGCCGTGATGCAATGGCCCTTTCAGGCTTGGGGGGCAACGGCTGTTCTCAATGGACACGATCATCTTTATGAGCGTGTTGTCCAAAACAATTTCCCATACTTCGTCAATGGTTCGGGTGGGGCTAGCAGGGATGCGGCGGCGTCGCGCCCACCACCGACCGGTAGTCAGATAAGCTATTTTGGGGATTACGGTGCAATGCTGGTAGATGCCAGTGGTGATAGTATTACGTTCCAATTCATCACTCGCACCGGCACGGTCATCGATACCTACACAATTTACTCTAACCCATCGGCGCATGCATCATCTGCGCCGAGCAACCTGACGGCAACGGCGAATTGCGGCACGCAGATTAGTTTGGGTTGGGCAGATAATGCCAGCAATGAGGATGGCTATAGAATCGAGCAGTCAACCGATGGAACTAACTTCGCCGAGATCGACACGGTGGCTGCAAATGTGAATACCTATCTTGCCACGAGTCTCTCGGCTTCGAGCACCTATTACTATCGCATCAAGGCTTTTAATGCCGTGGGCGATTCAACCTATTCCAACACCGCTAATGCGACCACAACGGCATTTAGTTCTAATGAGCCGAGCAACCTAACGGCGACCACCACTTCCAGTAGCCGTATCACTCTGACATGGACAGACAATATTTGCAGCGAGCTTGGTTTCAAGATTGAGCGATCTTCGAATGGCGTCAACTTCACGCAGATCGCAACGGTGGCTGCAAACGTAACAAGCTATTTGGATACAGGGCTGGCAACTTCGACAACATACTATTATCGGGTGAGGGCCTACACCGCAGCTGGCGATTCAAACTACTCGAACGTAGTCACTGGCGTGACAGGGCCACCTCCTCCGCCACCACCAAGCGCTCTATCGGCGACGGCCGTCTCGAGCACTCAAATTAATCTATCCTGGACGGATAATTCTTCAAATGAGGATTCATTCAGGATCTATCGGTCGTCGGACGGAGTTTCGTTCTTCTGGTACCTCACAGCCGGCGCGAATGCGACAACTTTTTCGGACCCGGGTCGCGCAGCTTCGACCACCTACTACTATCGCGTCACCGCCCATAACCCCGGTGGCGAATCGGCACAATCCAATACTGCCAGTGCAACGACATTTCCACCACCGGCGGCGCCGAGCAATCTGACAGCGACAGCCATTTCCGCCAGTCGGATCGATCTGTCGTGGACGGACAACTCGAGCGACGAGGATGGATTCAAGATCTACCGCTCGACTGATAATGTGAACTTTGCTTTTTATGCCACGGTGGGTGCGAACGTAACGACTCGGTCTAATACGAGTCTTTCAAGCTCGACTACCTACTACTATCGGGTTCTCGCCTACAATACGGGAGGCAGTTCTGGCTATTCCAATGTCGCCAGCGCGACCACGCTGGCGGTTCCCGCCGCGCCGAGCAATTTAACCGCCACAGCCGTATCCAGCAGCCGGATCGATTTGTTGTGGACGGATAACTCATCCATTGAGTCTGGATTTAGGATCTATCGTTCAACAGATGGGGTTAACTTCGTCTGGTACTATACGCCAGGCGCGAATGCAACAACTTTTTCGGACACGGGCCGCGTAGCTTCAACCACCTACTATTACCGGGTTCTCGCCTACAACGGCAACGGCACGTCAGACTTCTCTAACACTGCCAGCGCGACAACATTTCCGCCTCCGGCGGCGCCGAGCAATTTGACGGCCACAGCGATTTCGAGCAGCCGAATCGATCTTTCCTGGACAGACAACTCCAGCGATGAGGACGGTTTCAAGATCTACCGCTCGACCGACAACATCAACTTTGCTTTTTACGTCACGTTGGGTGCGAACGTGACGACTCGCTCAAATACGAATCTTTCAAGCTCGACCACCTACTACTACCGCGTCTTCGCCTACAATGCAGGAGGCAATTCGAGCAATTCCAACGTCGCAAGTGCGACCACGCTGCATTAACAAGTGCGACCACGCTGCCTTAACAACGTACGGAATCTCTTAGACCATCGGTTACGCGGTCGCGGATTCCCTTTCCAGAAGACTCGATAGTGAATATTAACTTGTGAGTTATCAGAACGTAGCATTACCCATACGAGCTCAAGGACCGAGTGTCAAGCGCGCTTTGTTGCTCGCCGAATCCTGTGCTGTTAGACCTGCCGTTCGTTGGGCTTTTTGTGCGTTGGTTTTTTCGATCCCTTTCGACTTACCGAAAGTAGGACTTCCCTTAGAAGTAACCACGCTAACTTGCTGCATTTTTCTTCTGGCTACGTTGCTTCAGCCGCGTCTGTGCTTTCGCCCTCCGCCCCGCGCCTTCTGGTGTTTTGTGTTGTATCTGTACGTATACGTCTTTTTAATCATTTGGCACAATTCAGGATATCGGAATTTGGACCTTCAGAGAGACCAGGCGAAACTGTTGTTTCTGCTCTTCCTGGTAATTCTCATGTGCTGGGCCGGTTGCAATATCTTGCGAGAAGAGCGCAGCGCGAAGGCTGCTCTTTTGACTTTCGCAGCATCCTGCACAATTCTGGCCGTTGTCCATCTTTCAGGAGTAGCGCGTACAACTACTGAGGTTCGAAGTAATATTGAACGGTTCTCGACCTTCGGACAAAACCCGAACACCCTTGGCCGACATCTCGCCATAGGACTGCTGGTGCTCATTGGTCTTGCCTATGGTCGGCGCAAGAGCGCATTTCGACCTCCGTTTCTCATGTGGCCGGTAGTCATCCTGATCCTAATGGCTATTGCGTCGACAGGCGCCCGGGGCAGTGTCCTTGCTTTGGGGGCAGGTTTGTTGGTCTTCACAATGGGAGGAAAGAGTGGGACGCAGAGAGTGAGAAATGTGATTGTTGTGATGCTGGCGGTTGGTTTCTGTATTTGGATTTCCTATAGATCCGACACAATGGAGCGGCGATTCGTAAGGACCATTGATGAGGGCAGTATGGCGCAACGCGAAAACTTGTATCCCGCAGCCTGGAGAATGTTTCTCGATAGACCTCTCCTGGGTTGGGGCCCCACGATCAATATGTGGGAACTCGGCTCGCGCGTAGGCGAACGCGACCATCCGTTCAGAGATACTCACGACTTGCTTCTTGAGATATTGACAGTAACAGGAGTTGTGGGGGCGATACCCTTTTTTATGGGTATCTTGCTTTGCCTTCGGGCAGCGTGGAGGGCACGCAGTGGCACAGAGGGAATATTACCGGTGGCCCTGATGGTTGCTATTTTAGTGTCCAATGTGGGAGCAAACTTGCACTATGACAAGCTCTTCTGGCTTTTATTGGCCTATGCCCTGGCGAGCGAAAGCCGGCTTATCCGTTCACGATCGCCTCGCGTCGCGATGCCAGTCGCTCGGATGAACTTCCCAGGAAGCGAGCTTACCGGGTTCGCACGATATAGAACTAAGCCCGTGTGAATATTTCGGTCTGACCATTTTAGATCTATTCATAAGCATTTGATCATTTAGTCGAGCGTACTTCAATGTGTGGAATCGCAGGAATTGTTAGCTTGGATGGAGCTAAGGTCGACCTGGCGGTCTTGCAGCGGATGAATGATCTGCAAAAACACCGTGGGCCAGATGGGGAAGGATTTCTTCTGGCCTCGATTAACAATTTGCAGGATTTTCAGCATGCCTTTGTACGTCACACAGAAGCAGCTGATTCGACGTCCATGGTACGCGTTGGACTCGGTCATCGCCGTCTCGCGATTCTCGATCTCTCTGAGCGCGGTTTACAGCCAATGCCCTCCAACGATAAGAGAACCTGGATTACCTTCAATGGCGAAATCTACAATTTCAAAGTATTGCGGGCAAAGCTGACATCTCTCGGACATGTGTTCACTACTGGTACCGACACAGAGGTTCTTCTGCACGCCTATCTGCAATGGGGCGAGGATTGCCTGGCACATCTGGAGGGCATGTACGCGTTTGCAATATGGAACAGCTCACAAGGACGTTTGTTCTGCGCTCGTGATCGACTCGGGATTAAGCCTTTTTACTACGCTACTCCCAACGGGTATTTCATCTTCGCATCGGAGATCAAGTCGTTGCTGGCTTTTCCCAGCCTTGAGGCAACACCAGACGACGATTCCGTTCTCGGCTTTCTCGTCCATGGGAACTGCGACTACGGCGAAAGCACGATCCTAAAAAACGTAAAGGCCCTGCCTGCGGCTCATTCTTTGACAGTGGACATAAACAGCCAGCGGACCTTACTACAGCGCTACTGGCAACTGGAACCCAAACCTGACAATGGATCTACAGATGAGGAGCGGATAGCCCATTTGAAGGAACGGTTACTGGCAACAGTGCGCAGCCACTTGAATAGCGATGTGAGAATCGGCAGTTGCTTGAGCGGCGGCCTTGACTCCTCGACTGTGGTTTCCCTGGCCGGAAAGATATGGCAGGAACAGCCGGAGACGGCTACCGCGGTTGGCGATATTTTCCACACTTTCACTTCGTGTTATGACAATCCGGAGTTCGACGAACGCGGCTATGCCTTAGCAGCCGCCCGATCTGCGAAAGCCAACTCTCAACTCGTATTTCCTTCGCCCAAAGATTTTTGGTCAGATTTTGAGCGCATGGCTTGGCATGAGGATATGCCTTTCAACGGATTAAGCTTTTACGCCCAATGGCGAGTAATGCGTGCGGCAAAAGAGGCAGGCGTTAAGGTCTTGCTCGACGGCCAAGGGGGCGATGAAGTTTTTGGGGGGTATGCAAAGTTTCGTTATGCATATCTGGCTTCACTGCTGCGTTCGGGTAGCATAGCTAAAATGGTTCGAGAGCTGGGGGCGACCCTTGGGCAAGGCGATCGATATGTGCTGGATATACGAAACGGATATCGCTACCTTCCAAAGAAGGTCCGTAACCTTCTAAAAGTCGACTCGCTGTTGAAAGGTGTACTAATAGCGCACTTGGATCAAGTTGTATCAGCTGAAAGCACACCGGCGACACGCTGGTGGCGTAACACTTCCGGCGCCCGCAACGGCGATTGCCCATGGACGATTATGCAGCGTATCCAGGTGGACGATCTGCTGCTTGACACACTGCCGACGTTGCTACGTTTAGAGGATCGCTCTTCAATGGCATTTTCGCTTGAAGCTCGCGTGCCACTGCTTGATCATAAACTTGTTGAATACGGCGTCGGCTTGCCGGATCACCTGAAGGTGCATAACGGGTGGAGCAAGTACGCTGTTCGGCAGGCTATGCGGGGACTAATGCCTGAGAGTGTGAGATTGCGCAAGAGTAAGTTGGGATTTGCCGCACCAGATCACTCCTGGCCATCACGAGAGCTGCGCAGTCAAGTTAAAGAATTGCTCGCGGACAAGTTGCGCTGCCAAAAGTATGTAAATCCCGTGCTCCTGCGTCGTTGGTACAATTCAGAAAAAGCAAGCCATGCGAACAAGGAGTCCTACCTGGGCCTGTTTAGAATATTGTCTTTGGAGATGTGGATGCGTGCCTTTGAGTTGAGTTGAAACCATTCAATCCATTAGGATAAGTCAAGAATTGCCCCATTTTGATGGCAAATTATTTCTCCCAGGTTAAGCTTTCTTACACAGAACCCTGTCAACGAGCCGACTGCCGTAAGCAGCCACTCGACTTAGGAAGTTCATTTAACTTTACTTTGGTTTTGCCAGTGCCTGCTGCGTGCACACATTTCTTTCCCCTACTATAACGACAGACAACTTAGGGTCGGCCGGCTGAGCTGACTAAAAGGCTGTTTAAGTTGCCAACGTTAGCTTCGCAAAATTCTGTAAGAGGTTAGTGCTGAAATGGATACCGGTATTCGTGTCTTAATGATTACCAGCGAATGGCCGACACGGAATGCGCCCAGCATCGCACCTTTTATAGTACGCCAGGTCGAATTTTTGCGTCGAGCAGGTGTTCAAGTCGAGGTTTTTCACTTTCACGGGGCCAAGAATCCTCTAAATTACGCGCGGGCGTGGTTCGGCGCTCGGAAAAAACTACGACAGGAGAGCTATGACCTGGTACATGCGCAGTGGGGGCAAAGCGGTTTGCTTGCGATGCCCAAACGGATTCCTCTCCTTATTACATTTAGAGGCGACGACGTGGAAGGCATGATAGGAAGCAATGGGAAATACAGGCTCGCCGGCTACGTACTACGCAAAATCAGCCGTTGGCTAGCCAGACGTGCTGATGCTCTAATTGTTGTATCAGCCCATATGAAACGTCGCTTGTCACCACTTTCTGTTCACGTGATTCCATCCGGTCTTGATCTTGATCTTTTCAAAATCATTCCACAACAACAGGCCCGCCAACGGCTTGGCTTGCCACTGGACAAGCGCCTCGTACTGTTCGTCGGTAATCCTGGCGACGCAAGAAAGCGATACACGCTGTCGCAAAAAGCCGTTGCGCTTCTCGATCCCACATTAACTGCCGAATTGGTTGTAGCTTTTCGTGTACGCCATTCCAATATACCGCTTTATATGAACGCATGTGACGCACTTATTTTCACGTCCTTGCTGGAGGGATCGCCTAATGCGGTTAAGGAAGCGCTGGCCAGCAATTTACCAGTGGTTTCCGTTGCTGTCGGAGATGTTCCAGAGCGACTAAGGGGCTTAGACGGGTGTGTAGTGTGCGCTGACGACAGGCCCGAGACAATTGCCTTCGAATTATCTCGAGTATTACAGCGACCGGAACGGACGAATAGCCGCGATGGTGTGCTCGACCTGGATGAGCGAGTATTGACTCAGCGTTTGATAGGCATCTACGAGGCCATTTTGCGAAAGGCACCAAAGTGCATTCAAGCTCATGCGCACTCTGTTGAGGTCGAGAATGGTCCACAATATCCAAACATCCAAGTAGGCGATATTAGTAGGATTTAAGGTAGACTCCACAGAACCTTAGTAAAAGGACACAGCAATGCTGAAACGTTTGTTACGATGGCTAGTTTGTCCGCTTTGCCATAACGAGTTAAACCTCGTAACGAAAGATTCCGAGAAGAGGGCTCTCTCGAAAGATGATCGGGTAGTTCTCGAAGCCGTTGCTCCGATCGAGGATCTAGATGAGGTTGAGCTCGATGTGACAACAGGAGCTTTAGCCTGTGAGAAATGTCGCATCTACTATCCGGTACACAACGCGATACCGAGGATGCTGACTTACACCACTGAGGTAGCACACCTTCATGCCCAGCAAAATGCGGCGTGGCTTGGCACGCATTTGCCCGGGTTTACTCTACCTAACAATGATTCGCCTCCTGGTGAAGCAGGGGTTTTGCGCAATTTTTCAACAGAATGGATTGGGTATGAATGGAGTGGTGACAAGTACTGGAATGTTTCCACAGAGATCGCGTTGAAAACCAAGCGCTATGAGCTGGGTCTGGCCAAACATAGCGTCAAACACCGTCTTGTCCTGGAGGCTGGCATCGGCATTGGTGGAACTGCTGATGGTTTGTCCAGGACCGAAGACTGCGAGATAGTGGGGATGGACCTGTCTTATGCGGTTGATCAAGCGCGATGCTATTTTGGCCAGAATCCACGCCTTCATATAGTTCAAGCCTCAGTATTTCTACCACCTTTCCGACCCGGAACATTTGACAGCGTCTATAGTCACGGCGTGTTGCATCACACATACTCGACGCGGGCCGCATTTAGCCACATTGCGACATTGCCGAAAGCGACAAATGGGATGCTTTATGTATGGCTTTATTCACACGCACAAGAGCGAGCGACGCCTCTGCGGCATATTTTGATGGCCATCGAGCGTGTGTGCCGTCCCGTCTTAGCGAAATTGCCAAGTTCTGTACAGACGGCTTTGCTTTTACCAGCAGTGCCTCTCTACATTCTGTATCAAAACCTATACATTCGGGCTCGGCTTGGGCGAAGATTTGCTGCGAGTTATGGCTGGAATGAAGCCCTGCATGCCGCACGAGATCGCTTAACCCCCCCGTTCGCTTATCGCCACAGCTATGAGGAGGTAATCGAATGGTTTCAAGATGAGATGTATGAGCACTTGGAACTACTTCGTGATGAAAAGCCACCCGAGGGCGTACCCCCCACATACCCATTGAATGTCGGCATCCGAGGGTTTCGTAAGCGAGCGATGCAAACCAGCCAGGTAGGTGCGACTTGATGGCTTGCTGCCCCGATGTGCCCCTAAAGAAACCACTCTTGGACAAGGAGGTGGAGGAGCTGCATTGCACCTTCCAACCAAAACAACTTGTGCCGTTCTGGTACCGATCACCCTATCCCGGACGAGATTGGTTCATCGCGGATTCGGGTAGCGCTGGCCAAAATTGTATGCTGAAGGGAGCTATTCACGTTCACAGCACCTACTCCGACGGAGAGTTTACGCTCGCCGAGTTGCGCGAACTCTACATTGCCGCTGGCTGTAACTTCCTGTGCATGACCGATCACGCTGAGGCGTTCGACGCTGATAGCCTCACGACTTACACACTGGAGTGCCGGTCGCTTTCGGATGATCGCATCCGTCTAATCGCAGGACTTGAATACTCCTGCGATCGTCGCATGCACGTTTTGGGACTCGGAGCCACTTCGCCTGCAAATAGCAAAGACCCGCAGCAAGTCATCCGACATATAAAACGCGAAGGCGGCATATCGGTAATCGCGCACCCGATGGATTCTTCTTTTGAGTGGATCGAGTCGTTCGACGAGCTTCCGCACGGCATCGAGGCATGGAATTCGAAATATGATGGTCGCTATGCGCCGCGACCCAACACCTTTCATTTGCTCAATCGGCTGCGACGGCGGCAACCGCAAATGCACGCGTTTTATGGGCAGGACATGCACTACAAGAAACAGTATCGCGGGCTCTTCAATATTGTGCAGTGTCAGACCGCCGCGCGCGAGGAGATACTGACTTCACTGGCGCATGGTGACTATGCCGGCATCAAAGGCGATCTTGAGATGCCCTCGAGCGGTGGATTGCCCGCAGAATTGCTCGCGCGCTTTGGTAAAGTGCACCAACATTCTGATCGCATGCGCCGGTTGATCAAAGAGGCCGAAAAAATGGCCATCGATTTTGGCGCGCCTCTGCCTGCGACCGTCAAGGCGCAACTGCGGAGGATCTTATGAGATGCGGCGTCTGTTGTAACAGCTAAGGACCATCCCATTATTAATGAT
>Ga0184605_10000657_pt1 | contig 10488 bp, 7 predicted proteins | sample PLM0_30_coex_FD_132995 | JGI IMG/M metagenome (GOLD analysis project Ga0184605, IMG submission 132995) | Groundwater sediment microbial communities from an aquifer in East River, Colorado, USA - PLM0_30_coex | ecosystem: Environmental > Terrestrial > Soil > Riparian zone | place: USA: East... | reverse complement strand
GCGCTTAGGTTGAGTTTGCATTGCTATCATCAATAATCTGGCGGCCGAAATTTGCGGCAACTCTTTTTGTCGCGGTATGCGAATCGAAGTTGTAATCGTTGCGGGCGCCACGCCCGCCGCTACAGTTCAAAAACATGTGTGGAATTGTTGGCTACGTTGGGCGCGCTAAGGCGACCCCAATCCTGCTGGACGGACTGCGTCGCCTTGAATACCGAGGCTACGATTCAGCTGGCCTGGCTATTGTGGACAAAGGACGTCTGGAGACACGCAAATGTGCGGGACGCATTGCGGCGCTCACAAAATTAGTACGGAAGGAACCTGTATCAGGTTCGCTCGGAGTCAGCCACACGCGTTGGGCCACGCACGGCAAGGTGAACGACGAAAACGCGCATCCGCACTTCGACGCCAGTGGCAAGCTGGCACTGGTCCATAACGGGGTGATTGAAAATTATCAAGCACTAAAAGAGGACCTCATCCGCGACGGCGATACGAGCTTTCGCTCCGAGACGGACACTGAAGTGCTCGCACATCTGATCGGTAAGATCTACGACGACTCGTGCGCCAGCACGGTGGACGCTCCCGGGAAAAGAGCCCGCCTTTTTGAAGCTGTTCGCACGGCGCTGCGGCAAGTGATCGGCACATACGGAATCGCGCTGGTTCATGCTGATGTGCCGGATTTCATGATCGGCGCGCGGCGTGGAAGTCCTCTCGTGCTCGGGGTAGGCAACGGCGAAAATTTCCTGGCCAGCGATGTAAGCGCGATTGTCGCGTATACCCGCGATGCAGTTTATTTGAACGATTTCGACGTCGTCGCAGCCGGGCCAGACAAGTTCGAGATCACTTCGCTCGCCGGAGACAGCACTGAGCATCCTGTCAGCAAAGTCGAATTCACAGCCGAAGACATCAGGAAAGGTGATTATCCCCACTACATGCTCAAAGAAATCTTTGAGCAACCGAACACGGTGCGCGACGCGATGCGCGGGCGGCTGAATCATGAGGAATGCACGGCAAAGCTGGGCGGGTTGAACATGGCGCCGTCTGAATTGCGCGACGTCGGGCGCGTTGTGCTCACCGGTTGTGGCACGGCGCTGCATGCCGGGAGAGTCGGGGAATATTTGATCGAGCGGCTGGCAAATATCCCCACTGAAGTCGATTACGCCAGCGAGTTTCGCCATCGCAATACGCCGATGACTCCTGAGACGCTGGTCTTTGCGATCAGCCAAAGCGGCGAAACTGCGGATACACTCGGCGCGTTACGTGAAAGCAAGCGTAAGGGTTTTCGTACCCTCGGAATTTGTAACAACGTCGCGAGCACGATCGCGCGCGAAAGCGATGGTGGCGTTTACATGCACGCTGGACCAGAGATCGGCGTCGCGGCAACAAAATCGTTCACATCGCAGCTGGCTATTCTCACGCTCCTGGGTCTGCTCTTCGGGCGGATGCACAATCTTTCCGCGGCTGAAGGAAGTCGCGTTATTGAAGCGCTGGAAGCATTGCCAGCACGAATCGACGCGGTGTTGGACCTGAACGACCAGATCAACGCGATTGCCCGGAAATATGCCAATGCAAACGGGTTTCTGTTCTTTGGCCGGCAGTTCAATTTTCCTATCGCGCTCGAAGGCGCTCTGAAAATGAAGGAGATCACATATCTCTTTGCCGAAGGCCATCCGAGCGCTGAACTCAAGCACGGGATCATCGCTCTAATTCGTTCCGATTTGCCCTCCATCTTTATCGCGCCCGATGATTCCGTGTTTGCAAAAAATCTGAACAACATCGAGCAAGTGAAAGCTCGCAGGGGGCCGATCATCGCGCTGACAAGCGGAAACTGCGCGAAACATCTCAAAGATATTGCCAACGACATCGTACTGCTGCCGGAAGCGCCCGACTACGTGATGCCGATCCTGACTGTGATCCCGCTTCAGCTTCTCGCCTATCATCTCGCCGTCGAACTCGGCCGCGACGTCGATAAACCGCGCAACCTTGCGAAGAGCGTGACCGTCGAATGATCAGTCAATGGAGACGGCTCGCCCTTGAGCCGTGTGCGACGCGGGGGCGTCGCGGCTCCAACAGGACGTCGGTGTGGCAGGGATATTGCGCTGCGATCTCCGGACGCCGGGGCGCGGCATCCGTGCCAAAGTTCCCGCGGCTGGAAAATCGGGCGGTATAGAGTAAACTGAACGCCAGGGTTTCCCACCGGTGCAACAGAACGAAGAGTACGTGCTCAGAGTCCTCGAAGATGTGAGGCTCGTCACGCGGCATCAGATCGATAGTGCGCGCTCACGTCTAAACGGCGAGTCTGGCGTGCTCGATGTCTTGATCGACGACGGCGTTGTGTCCGAGGCGGAGATCTCGCGCACGCTCGCTGCGCAAGCGCACATGGATTGGATTGATATCTCCTCCATGATCATTCCGCCGCAAGTCATCAACCAGATCCGCGGAGAAGATGCGCGGCGGTTCAAAGTTGTACCGGTCGGTTTCGGCGAGACCGGGCTCGTAGTCGCAGTGGGTAACCCGCTCGACATCGATACGATGGACAGCCTGAGTTTCCTTCTGCAACGCGAGCTGGAGCTGGTTTGCACGAGTCCCAGGAAAATCCGCGAGGCATTAATCAAATATTACGGCACGGCCGACGAAGCAGCAGACGTTCTGCAGAAGAAAATTGGAGAAGACATCGATCTTGGCCTGGAATTTGGCGATGGCGCGGAGGCAGCCGCAGTCGATGAAGCAGATGCGCCGATTGTTCGGCTCGTATCGATGTTGCTGATCGAAGCGCACCGCGCGGGCGCCAGCGATATTCATCTGGAGCCGATGGACAAGAAATTTCGCGTGCGATTTCGGATCGACGGCGTGCTCCAGGAAATGCAAGCTCCACCGAAGCGTCTGCAATCAGCCATCATCAGCCGGCTCAAGATCATGACCGGTTCCATGAGCATCGCGGAGAAACGCTTGCCGCAGGATGGTCGCATTCAGGTAAAAATTAAAAAGAAGCCGATCGACCTTCGCGTCTCGACCATGCCTACCAACCATGGCGAGAGCATGGTTATGCGCCTGCTGGATAAGTCCAGCTTGAAACTCGGTTTGCCGGAGCTTGGATTTTTTTCCGACGACCAGGAAACCTTCGAGCGTCTGATCAAGCTGCCGGATGGAATTCTACTCGTCACTGGCCCTACCGGTTCCGGCAAGACGACCACGCTTTACTCCTGTCTCAATTACGTCAACAAACCAGACCGCAAGATCATCACCGTTGAGGAACCCATCGAATATCAGATGACCGGGATCAATCAGGTGCAGGTTAACCCGGAGATCGGGATGACATTTCCGGCCGCATTGCGTTCCATGCTGCGCCAGGCGCCGAACATCATCATGATTGGTGAGATTCGCGATCTTGAGACTGCAAGCATCGCTACGAACGCCAGCCTGACCGGGCACCTTGTTTTCAGTACACTGCATACCAATGACGCGCCCTCTGCAGTGGCCCGCCTGATTGATCTCGGCGTACAGCCGTTTCTCGTTGCGTCCTCGGTCCGTGCGGTCATGGCGCAAAGGCTCGTGCGGCGGTTATGTAACAACTGCAAACAACCGGGCGAACTTACCGACACCGAATTGCGCGCTCTGGGCATTGAGGCCGGCCAGGTCTCGGACGCGCAGGTAATGAAGCCGGTTGGATGCGAGGAGTGCCGTCAAATTGGCTACAAGGGACGAATGGGCATATTCGAAAATTTTGTGATCGACGATGAGGTGCGCCACATGATCAACAAACGCACCTCGACTTTTGTTCTTCGCCAACGAGCGCGCGAACTAGGCATGCGCACGTTGCGCGAAGACGGCGTACGCAAGGTGCTGGCAGGCCTTACTTCTGCTGATGAAGTGATTTCCATCACCGTGGGGGATGTGAGCTAATGAACGCGGCGAGCTCTGGATTGGGGAGCACACGCGTCTCGCGTGTTGGCGAGCGCGTCCTCGCGGTCGCGAACTTTTATTCTGGGTTCTCAGAATCGTCGGCCAACGGCCTCCAAAGAAAAGATTGTTTCGGCGCGACGCCGAAACCAGCACGCGGGACGCGTGCGCTCCCCGGAAACGCGAATCCATGACCGACAAACAGCTGGCAGAATTTTTTGTCGAACAGCGGGTGCTACAGCCTTCGCAGGCTGAAGACGTCCTGGGCGAAGTGGAGTTGAACGGGAAGACGGTCGCACAGGCGATGATCGATGGCGGCTTCGTCGACGAGCCGGGATTTTATCAAACGATTGCCAGTGGCCTCGGCACCGAATTTATCGATCTAGCCGACCGGGAAATCCCGCCCGAAATCTTGCGTTTCATTCCCAGTGGGCTGGCCCGTTTGCACGGCGTGCTTCCAATTGAAATGACCGGAACCACATTGCGAGTCGCGCTGGCCGACCCCTTTGATCTCCACACTGCAGAGGACCTTCGTTTCGCGCTCGGCAAAGACGTTCAGGTGGTGGTCTCGCCACCCGAACAGATCGAACAGCTGATCAAGGAGCATTACGGCAGCGATACCACAAACATGGAGGAAGTTCTCAAACAGCTCGGCGAAGCTGGCGAGCTTCTGCAATTGCGCGAGACAGACGGCGAAGCTGCTGTTGAAGCGGAGGCAAATGCGACGCCGATCATTCGCTTTGTGGACCTCATCCTTTACCAGGCGATCCAGGACCGTGCGAGTGACATTCACTTTGAGCCGTTCGAAAACGAATTCAAAATCCGCTACCGCGTTGATGGGGCGCTTTATGAGATGTCGCCGCCGCCTCGTCATCTTGCCCTGCCAGTGATCTCGCGGGTGAAAGTGATGGGAAATATGAATATCGCAGAACGACGGCTGCCGCAGGATGGCCGCATCCAGAAGCACATCGCCGGGCGCAATGTGGATCTTCGCGTGTCAACGTTGCCGACCCAATTCGGCGAAAGTCTGGTGCTGCGCGTTCTCGATCGCAGCATCGTTAATCTCGACCTCGAAGCGCTGGGGATGCCTGATTACATTTACAATTTTCTGCTCGAAATGATCGAGCGGCCAAACGGCATCTTCATCGCGACTGGACCGACCGGCTCCGGAAAAACAACGACGCTTTACTCGTGTCTGCGCAAGATCAATACAATCGATTCGAAGCTGCTCACGGCAGAAGAGCCTGTTGAATACGATTTGGAAGGAATTGTCCAAGTGCCCGTGAACGAAGCCATCGGTCTGACGTTTGCGCGAGTTTTGCGGTCGTTCCTTCGCCAGGACCCGGACCGGATCATGGTAGGCGAAACACGGGACCTTGAGACCGCGCAGATTGCAATTCAGGCCTCTCTTACCGGTCATCTGGTTTTTACGACCCTGCACACCAACGATGCGCCCGGAGCGATTACGCGCTTGATCGACATGGGTGTGGAACCATTCCTGATTTCCTCGACGCTCGAGGCCGTGCTTGGCCAGCGTCTGCTGCGCACTATCTGTCGCCATTGCCAGGCCCCTTACCAGCCAAGTGACACGTTACTGGCGGAGCTGGGGATTTCTCGGCGCGACGTTGGCGACAAGGAATTCTTTTATGGCGAAGGCTGCGACGCTTGCAACAACACCGGCTACAAAGGGCGCAAAGGAATTTACGAGCTTCTGAAGATTACGGATCCGCTTCGTGAATTGATCAATGAGCGCGCGCCGACGGTGACCTTGAAACAAAAGGCGGTCGAGCTTGGAATGGTCACGCTCCGACAGGATGGCTTGCGCAGCATCTTCGCTGGCGACACCACCATAGAGGAAGTGCTGCGTTATACGTAAGCTATTCACCTCGACAACTATTTGTCGTCCAATTATCATACGCTGGCGTGCCACGTTTTAACTACATAGCTCTTGATGCTCGGGGACAGGAGGCGACGGGCTTAGTTGAGGCCGTTTCCCCCAATGCCGCAATTACTCAGTTGCGCCAGTCCGGCTATTTTCCGACGAGCGTCATCGAAGAGGCGATAAGCAGTCCCGATGGCAAAGAAGCGGGCCGTCGTGCAGCCAAGATGGCGGGCTTGACCAAACCGCGCGCCAAGAAGGGTATTGTTCTTTTCCAGCGCAAAAAAGTTAAGGGAAAGATTTTAATGATCTTTACGCGTCAATTGGCGACGCTGATTGATTCCGGGTTGCCATTACTAAGAAGCTTGAACGTTCTGGTGAAACAGGAGCGGGACAAGTTGTTGAAAAAGACTATCAACAAACTCGCCGACTCGGTGCAAAGCGGTAGCACATTTTCTGACGCGCTGGCCCTGCATCCGCGGATCTTTAACGACTTATACATCAACATGGTCAAGGCTGGTGAGGTCGGCGGCGTGCTTGAGCTCGTGCTCACCCGGCTCTCGGAATTTCAGGAGAAGGCCGCCAAGATCAAAAACAAAATCATATCGGCAATGGTCTATCCGATAATCGTGATGACAATGGCCGTGGGCATCCTGTGTTTTCTCCTCATCTTCATTGTGCCGAAATTCGAATCGATTTTCCACGAGATGCTCGGCGACAAACCGCTGCCGCCCGTCACTCAGTTTGTTATCGGAGCGAGTGGCTTGGTGAAGGATCATGGCCTTGTTGTGCTCGGGGTCGTGGTGGCTGCAGTGACCCTTTACAAATTCATTGGCCGAACGCGTCGCGGGCGATTGATCATCGATAAGTTTAAACTGCGCATGCCGCTTTTTGGCAATTTGAATCGCAAAACGGCGATCTCCCGTTTCGCGCGAACCCTCGGAACGCTGGTCACAAGCGGCGTTCCGATTTTGCAGGCATTGAATATTACTCGCGAAACTGCAGGGAATGCGGCCATTGCCGCCGCCATTTCGCAGGTGCACGACAGCGTGAAAGAAGGCGAATCTATCGTGCAACCGCTCGAAGCTAGTCGTGCGTTTCCGCCGATGGTGGTCAGCATGATCGACGTGGGCGAAGAAACCGGTAAACTCCCTGAGATGCTTCTAAAGGTCGCCGACGTGTATGATGACGAGGTTGATAACGCGGTGGCGGCGCTCACTTCGATGCTTGAGCCAATCATGATTGTGTTCCTCGCGCTAATAGTTGGCACGATTGTGCTCGCTTTGTTCACGCCGCTTATAAGCATTATCACCGGCTTGCAACAGCAGACGTGATCGGCTTCGCCGAAATGACGAAGCACGAATGACGAATGAAATCTCCCCCCAGAGCTTGTAGAGGCGTTTGTGTCAAACGCCTAAGCAATGGATCCAATGGTGCATTCACGGTCATCGAGCTGATTGTCGTCATCACTATTATCGTTATCCTAACGGGGCTAGTTCTCAGCACAGTTGGCTACGTGCAAAAGAAAGGCGCCCGCGCTCGCGCAGAAACCGAAATCGCAGCTATGTCCGCGGCATGCGAAAGTTACAAGGCGGATAACGGCACTTACCCAAGAAACGACGCTACCGACGTATTCACTGCTCTTACCGATCCGAACTACGCCACTCAAACACCGCCGGATCCGCAACCGACATCTTACAATCCGACTGTGACCGCGTATTCTTTCTCAAGCTTTTATCTCTATGGTCAGCTCTCTGGAAATCCCAGGGGTGACCGATCAACCTACACACAGCAAAGCTATTTCCAATTTAAGCCAAAGATGCTGTTACCAGCTGGAGGAACTGGCATAGTGACCGCGATTGCAGATCCGTTCGGAAATAGCTACGGGTACTCGACCGCGCAGGCGAAGTACAACGAGGACCCCTCCACGAACCCAAACCACGGCTTTAATCCCTCCTTCGATCTTTGGAGTACCGCGGGCACTTCAACTTCGAGTGATGCTGCCTATGAAGCGAAGTGGATTAAAAACTGGTAGTTCCTGCGCCTCTAAATCCGCAGTCCGCATTTTTCATCAGCCTTCGCTTGTGTGCACTACGACTTCCACACGGCGATTAGCACTTTGCTCTTCAATTGAGCCGCTTGGTGATGCTCGGAATTTCGTTGCGCCGTAACCATGCGTTTCAACTTGCGCCGGGTTAATGCGCATGACCTCGACAAGGTATCGCTTCACGCTTTCGGCCCGGCGCTGGCTCAGCTCGAGATTGTATTCGAATGTGCCGAACGAATCCGTATAGCCTTCCACAGTAAATGTCGCTTTCGGATTGCGCTGGATGAGAGTGCCCAACTTTTGCAGTTGACCAGCGGCGCTGGATTGCAGCATGTCGCTGTCGTACTCGAAAAGTTGATCATCCGGCAGGCGCAATTTTGTGCCTGATCCGAGTGGTCCTTTTTGTGCCAGCAGTTGATCCAAATCGCTAAATCCCAGAGCACGCCCTTTGTTTGGACCAGCGCTATCGCCGGGCAGTTTACTCGTGAACGTATTCGGCCGCTTGATTGCTGTACTCGTGGCCAGCTCAGTTCCGCTTAGAGCTGGCTGCGGACGGCCTGAGGTCGAGCTGTTGTTGAACAGCGATTGTTCATGCAGCGCGTTCGAGTCGTTTGCGAGAGTCTGGGCCGTGGAGCGTTCGATTTCATTAAGGACAGAATTCACTTCCGGCTGTTCCACTTTCGGTTGGTCAGGCAAAACGTCCCGCATGTCGTCGGGCAGCGCCGCGGTCGCCTGAATGTCCTGCAGTAATTTGTCGAATGACTTCTTTTCGTCCGGCAATTGCACATCGGTGTTGTCAGGGTTCGGTTTCGCCGCCGGATTTGTTTGGTCGGCACTGCTCTTATCGAGATTTGAATCAGTGATGCTCCTGACCTTGAAAGTGGGCGTTTGATCATTCGGGGCCAACGCCGCCTCCATAGGGGCAAAACGTGTCCGATAAAAATAAGCGCAGAGCGCGAAGTGTATTGCCAGGGAAATGATCAATCCTAACCAGATCCAGCTGCGTTCTTTGCTGCCCGCGAGCAGACCTTCGGTCTCGAACCGATCAAAGTCGTCGAACTCGGAAACCCTCATGCGGCCGAAAATATATCACATTTCAAAATGCGAGCTACGAAAGGCGGAACATAAGCATTCTGCCTGTGTGCCCAGCGGACATTCTGGCCGCTGTGCATGTGGCAGCAGGTTTCAAACCCGCTGGGCGCACAGGCCACAGGCCTATGTTCCAGCCTTCGTTCGTTCGATAAACGCACGTGCAGCGCGACGAATTTCCTCCGCAACGCGCGCCTCAGGCGAAACAAACTTGGGCGTGAACCAGGGAAACAGGCCGATCAAATCGTGCGTGACCAGAATTTGTCCGTCGCAGTGCTCGCCTGAACCGATGCCGATCGTGGGAATGCCAATTGCACTTGTGATCTGCTTCGCGACGTCGGCGACCACAATCTCCAGCACCACGGAGAATGCGCCGGCTTCTTCTACCGCGCGGGCGTCAGCGAGCAGAGCTTCGGCTTCCGATTGCGTCCGGCCTTTGATTCTATAGCCGCCTTCCTCGCGCACAGTTTGGGGCAGCATACCGATGTGGGCCATGAACGGAATGCCTGCTTTGGTGATCGCTTCAATGTGCGCGACATGGCTCGTGCCGCCTTCGAGCTTCACCGCCTGCGCGCCGGCATCAACAAGATGCCGCGCTGTGGCTGCTGCCTGCTCCGGGGTCTGGTAAGTGTCGATGGGCATGTCGGCGACCAGCAGCGCCTCTTTGACGCCGCGAGCCACCGCGCGCGTGTGATGCAACATCTCTTCCAGCGTCACACTGGTTGTATCACGATAGCCAAGCACAACCATTCCTAACGAGTCGCCCACCAGGATGATGTCGACGCCGCTTTCATCGAGCAAACGGGCCGTAGGATAATCGTAGGCGGTTAGCGCGGTGATTTTCTCACCGCGCTGTTTCATTTGACGAAAATCCTTCATCAGGCTTGCTCGGAAGATCAGCCGCCGATTTCAGAACGCAAGCTCGCGGCTCTTAGCCGTGTGGCTCGGACTCCTGTAACGGCCGGCGTGTCCCTGCAAAGGCCCCGAAAAATGCAGCCGACACGGCTGCCACTACAGCACGCGGTCTACCAGTTGGTTGCGAATCGAGTTACCCCGCCAGATTCATTATGTTCCCCGAGCAACTCCCTGACACTTTTTCTCTGGTTAGGCAACATCAGTTCTGGCCGGATATCCGCGAGCAGTTGAAGGACAAACTTTCTCAAGTGAATCCGCGGGTGCGGTACTTGCAGTCGCTCACTTTCAATGTTGCAGCTGCCGCAGTAGAGCAGGTCAATATCGATCGTTCTCGAAACATTTTTTGGGTGATCGCGCCTCCGGCCGAATCCTTCTTCGATTCGAATGAATTGCTCAAGCAAACTCGCGGGATCACCTTCGTAATCAAATTCAACGACGGCGTTTAGAAATTTTTCCGCGCCTGATTCGCAACCGACCGGTTCGGTCTCGTAAATCGCCGAAGAAAGAACCGGCGGCTTCACATTTGGGAGAGTGAGAATTGCGTCGCGGGCCGCCCGCAGATTGGAGAGACGATCCCCTAGATTGGATCCAAGCGCGACTGCCGTTCTCATGTTTCTGCCGTCATGTCGAGCGGAGTCGAGACATCCCGCGATGAAACCTT
>Ga0184605_10000654_pt1 | contig 10501 bp, 10 predicted proteins | sample PLM0_30_coex_FD_132995 | JGI IMG/M metagenome (GOLD analysis project Ga0184605, IMG submission 132995) | Groundwater sediment microbial communities from an aquifer in East River, Colorado, USA - PLM0_30_coex | ecosystem: Environmental > Terrestrial > Soil > Riparian zone | place: USA: East... | reverse complement strand
TGCGCCCGAATGTCCTCCTCGTTCACGTCCAGCCCGACGAGGGAGTTTCGCTCGCCGTGGGGGCCAAGGTGCCCGGCCAGGGCATGACGATCCGCACGGTGCACATGGACTTCCTCTACGGCGGCGCCTTCCGCACCGGCCTGCCCGAGGCCTACGAGCGCCTGATTCTCGACTGCCTCCTTGGCGATGCGACGCTTTTCACACGGGCTGACGAAGTCGAGGAGCAGTGGGCGATCGTCGACGCAATGGTCGCACCGTGGAAGCGCGATCGCCCCAACTTCCCCAACTACGCCTCGGGAACCTGGGGCCCGGCCGCCGCTGCCGAGCTCCTCGCCAGAGACGGACGCGAGTGGCGGACGCACTGAGCACGATTCGCGAGATCGAGCGGGAGCTCGGCCGGCTGCGCGACGAGGCGGGGGAGCCCGGCGCCCATCCCAAGCTTCGCACGAGCGTCATGACGCTCATGGCCTGGGTGCCCGAGCGCTGGGTCGACGCCGCCTCGGAGACGCTGTCAGGCCTCGCGGAACGCCACCCGTCCCGGACGATCCTCCTGTTTCCGCTCCCGCGCGAGGACCGCGACGCCCTCGAGGCGGAGGTGGATCTCCGCTGCTTCCTACGCGGCGGCGTGGAGCGAGAAGTGTGCTCGGAAGTCATCTCCATTCGGCTGTGCGGGCGCCGAGCGGCGGCGCCGGCGAGCGTGGTCGAGCCACTCCTCGTCCCTGACCTGCCCGTCTTCCTGCGCTGGCGGGGCGAATGCGCCTGGGGCGCCACGGAGCTCGAAGAGCTCGTCGACGTCGCCGAGCGCTTGGTCGTCGACTCCTCCGAATGGTCCGACCCGCAAAGCGGCTACGAGCGGCTCGCCGAGCTCCTCGAGCGCGTCGTCGTCTCCGACATCGCCTGGGCTCGGACGGAGCGCTGGCGCGAGGCGATCGCGTCTCTCTGGCCGGCCGTCGGTAGCGCGTCCACGCTCCGCGTGGCGGGGCCGCAGGCCGAGGCGACGCTGCTCGCGCGCTGGCTCTCGGTGCGGCTTGGCCGTGCGGTAGAGCTCGACCACGAACCTGCCGGGGAGATCGAGCTCGTCGCGGTGGACGGCAGCGAGGCCGTTCCAGGCCGCTACGAGCGCCTGTCGGCGAGCGACCTCCTTTCCGAACAGCTCGAGATCTTCGGTCGCGACCAGGTCTACGAGGAGACGTTACGAAGCTTCTCTCCGGTCCTGACCTAGCGAACCACGCATCCGCGTGGATCGTCGGCAAAGCAGGGCACGGCCAGCCATTCCGGATCGCGCTGACTGGCGGGTCCAGCGTGGGCTCAGTGTACGAACAGCTCGCCGGGAGCGAGCTCGACTGGCCGAACTGGCACGTCTGGTGGAGCGACGAACGCGATGTACCTCCGGACGACGACCGCTCCAACGAGAAGCTCGCGCGCGAGAAGCTTCTCTCCAGGGTGGCCGTGCCGGAGCAGCAGATCCATCCGCTGCGCTCCACCGAAGTGGAACTGCCCGAGCGCTTCGATCTGATCCTGCTCGGGATCGGGCCAGACGGGCATACCGCTTCCCTCTTCCCCGGGAGGCCCGAGCTCGAGGCGACCGATCCGATCGTCTACGTTCCCGAAGCGGGCTGGGAACCGTACGTCCCCCGCTACTCGTTCTCGCTCCCGCTTCTCAACGCCGGCCCCACGGTCGCCTTCATCGTCGGCGGTGAGCAGAAGCGGGATGTCCTCGCCCGCGTTCTGGGCGGCGACGAGTCGCTGCCGGCAGCACGCGTACACGCCCCCGAGACCTACGTGCTTGCAGACAGGGCCGCCTCGAGCGCCAGCCCAACGTCAAGCACGTAATCGTCTTGGTTCCAACTTGCGGCGAGCGTCACCGAGGCAGGCAGTCCATCCTCGGCGGGACCGCAAGGCAAGGCGAGGGCTGGCCAGCCAACTGCGTTGAACGGATACGTGAGCCGGATGAGTCGCTCCCGCAGGGCGAGATCCCCGACGCCGGTGAGCGGCGCGACGCATTCGAGGGTCGGCGCGAGCACGATGTCGACCCCATTCGCGGCTCGGCGGAAGTCATCGACATACTGCTCACGAGCCGCCACCGCGCCTCGGGCCTGTTCGTCAGTGACCGCGAGGCAACGCTCTATCTTGGTGCGCACATTCTCGCCGTAGAGGTCGGCGTGCTCCACGAAGAGAGCGCTGTGCACTTCGGCAGCCTCGCGCATGAAAGCGGGGTACGTCTCCTCTTGGAGCAGGGGCAGGTCAAGCTCGCCGCGCTGGAGGAAGAGCGCTGCGACGTCCTCGACGCGTGCCCTGACCAGCGGATCTGCCAGCCCGAGCCACGCGACTCCTACCCGAATGTCGCGCAGGTCCACCTCAGCAGAGGGCAGATGCGGATCGAGCGCCTTCATCATCGCCGCGCAGGCCGCCACATCTCGTGCCATCGGCCCGGCCGTGTCGTAGCTCGGCGCCAGCGGGAAGCAACCTTGCATCGGTACGAGTCCGTGTGTGGGCTTGAACCCGACGACTCCGCAGCAGGCGGCCGGGATGCGGATCGAGCCGGCGCTGTCTGTCCCGAGCGCTGCGTCGCAGAGTCCTGCGGCGAGCGCCGCGGCCGACCCCCCGCTCGACCCGCCCGGGATCCTGCTGGTGTCCACCGGGTTGACGACGGCGCCGTAGTGCGGATTGTCGGAGGTGATCCCGTAGGCGAACTCGTGCAGGTTCGTCTTCCCGACGATTGCGTAGCCGGCCCGCTCGAGTCGGGCTACCGCGGGTGCCGTCTTCTCCGGCACGTGTTCGCGGAAGATCTCTGAGCCGTAGGTGGTCGACAGCCCGGCCGTGTCGAAGAGGTCCTTGACCCCCAAACGGATCCCTTCGCCGACCTCGTCCGGCACGGCGAGGAACGCGTTGTACTCGTCAGCTCGAGACGACGTTGTAGATCTCGGCGATGAGGATCGAGCCGGCGAAGAGCAGGAGCGAGAGCGCGAGCAGGGCGAGCCCTAGACGGACGTTCTTCCGGGCGGTCTCGGGATCCATCAGAGGACCAGGGGGTCGACGGCCATGGCGACGAACAGAAGCGCGAGGTAGGCGAGCGAGAAGGTGAACAGGCGGCGTGCCCGTGCGGGAGTCGTCTCGCGACGAAGCGACAGCGCCAGGATCAGGAAGGCGGCGCCCAGCCCGATGGCAGCGCCGAGGTAGAGCCAGCCGACCGTCTTCCAGATCACCGGGAGCATGGAGATCGCGATCAGCACCACGGTGTAGCGGACGATCGAGCGCGCCGTCTCGGCCTCGCCCTTCACGACCGGCAGCATCGGGATGCGGGCCGCCTCGTAGTCGCGGCGGATGAGCAGGGCGAGCGCCCAGAAGTGCGGCGGCGTCCAGTAGAAGACGATGAGGAAGAGAAAGAGCGCCGGCAGGGTGAGGTTGCCCGTCGCAGCGGCCCACCCGACGAGCGGTGGCACAGCGCCCGCGGCCCCGCCGATGACGATGTTCTGCGGGGTCGAGCGCTTGAGGTAACGCGTGTAGACGATCACGTAAAAGAGGTTTCCGGCGACCGCGAGCAGCGCCGCGAGGACATTGACGAAGCTCGCCAGTACGACGAAGGAGAGCGCGGAGAGCGCGACGCCGAATTCGAGCGCCCGCTCCGGCGTTACGCGTCCCGCCGCGACGGGTCGGCGGTCGGTGCGCCGCATGTGGACGTCGATGTCGCGGTCGAGCACGTGGTTCAGGGCGCTGGCGCCGCCGCAGGCCAGGGCGAGCCCACCGAGCGTGGCGGCGAGAAGGCCCGCCGATGGCACTCCGCCCGTCCCGACGAACATCCCGCCGGCCGCGGTGAGGAGCAGCAGCACCATGATGCGCGGTTTCGTGAGCGTGACGTAGTCCCGCCAGTGCGAGTGCCGCACACGCGGTCCCCCGCGAAGGGCGACCACCGCCGCGACCGACGCGGCGACGAGCGCGAAGGCGCCGAGAGCGAGATGGAGCCAGCCAGGGGCTCCGGCGAGCGCGGCGAGCCCCGCACCGGAGAAGAGGGCTAGCGCGGCGCCCGCCGAGGCTGCGAGGCTCGGCCGCTCCCTATGGGCCAGACGGGCGGTCACCACGACCCCCGCGAGGAGCGCGAGCGTGATGTGCGCAGCCACGTCGTGAGCGAGGGCCCATTCGCCCGTCGTGACGACGAGCGCGACGCCCGCCGTTGCGGCGAGAGCCGTGAGCCGGTACCACGGGCCCGGTCTCACCGTTGCTGCTCCTTGAGGCGCAAACGCAGGTCGCGCAACGGCCGCGCGCTCGAGACGTAGGGCAGCCGATCGAAGTTGTGCGGCGGCGGCGGCGAGGCGGCGTACCACTCGAGCGTGTCCGCCACCCAGGGGTCGCCCCCGACGCGGGGGCCTCCGCGCCAGCTCCGGATCGCATTCACCAGGAAGATGAGGATGGCGAGACCCATGATGAACGAGCCGAGCGAGGAGACGAGGTTGTACCACTCGAACAGCCCGCCCCGCTCGTAGGTGTACACGCGGCGCGGCATGCCCATCAGGCCGAGCATGTGCTGCGGCAGGAAGGTCGCGTTGAAGCCCACGAAGAGCAGCCAGAAATGCCACTGGGCGAGGCGTTCGCCGTACATCCGCCCGGTGATCTTGGGGAACCAGTAGTAGAGGCCCGCGAAGATCCCGAAGACCGAGCCGCCGAAGAGGACGTAGTGCAGGTGTGCGACGACGTAGTACGTGTCGTGCGCCTGGTAGTCGACCGGGAAGGTGGCCAGGACGATCCCGGAGAGCCCCCCGATGGTGAAGAGCGCGATGAAGCCGAGCGCGAACAGGAGCGGCGCGCGGAAGATGAGGTGGCCGCGCCAGAGGGTGGCGAGCCAGTTGAAGATCTTGATCGCGGTCGGAATCGCGACCGAGAACGAGGTGACGAGGAACCAGCCCTGGAGCCATGTGGGCAGTCCGACGGCGAACATGTGGTGGGCCCACACCAGCATGCTCGCGAAGGCGATTCCGATCGTCGAGAAGGCGATTGCCTTGTAGCCGAAGATCGGCTTGCGCGAAAAGACGGGTATCACCTCGGAGATGATCCCCATCGCTGGCAGCACCATGATGTAGACCTCGGGGTGGCCGAAGAACCAGAACATGTGCTGCCAGAGCAGCGAGCCCCCGTTTTCGGGAGCGAAGAACGCCGTGCCGGCCTGGCGGTCTAGCAGGAGGAGTGTCGCGGCAGCCGAGACGGTCGGCAGGGCCAAAACGAGCAGGACGGCGTAGGCCTCGATCGCCCAGATGAAGAGCGGAATGCGCATCCAGGTCATCCCGGGCGCGCGCATGTTGTGGATCGTGACGATGAAGTTGATCGCGCCCGCGAGCGACGCGAGCGAGGTCAGGTGGATCCCGAGGATCCAGAGGTCCTGACCGTGTCCGGGCGAAAACCCCTCGCGCGAGAGGGGCGTATAGGCGGTCCAGCCCGAGCGCGCCGCGCCGCCCGCCGCGAAGAAGCTCCCGAGCAGAACGAGGCCCCCGAGGACGAAGAGCCAGTAGGAAGCCGCGTTCAGCCGGGGGAAAGCCATGTCGCGTGCGCCGAGCATGAGCGGGACGAGGAAGTTGCCGAAGCCCGCGAGCATCGGAACGATGAAGAGGAAGATCATCAGCGTCCCGTGGATCGTGAAGAGCTCGTTGTAGGTGTCGCGGGTGAGGAGATGGTTGTCCGCCTGCGAGAGCTGGGCGCGCATGAGGAGTGCCATCACGCCCGCAGCCAGGAAGAAACAGAACGCGGTGACGAGATAGAGGACGCCGATCCGCTTGTGGTCGACCGTCGTCACCCAGCCGACGACGCGACCCTCCTTCCAGGTGGGAGTGAGGGTCTCGGTCCTAACCGCCACTCGCCGCTCCCGCTTCCTGCGCCTGCAGCTTCGGCGTCGCCTTGATGTAGGCGATGAGAGCGTCGTACTGCCTACCCGTCCAGCCCAGCCCGACGGCAGGCATGTAGCTCTCGAACTGATCCGTATCCTGGCCCCTGCTGAGGAGCTGGATCAGTCCCTGACGGTTCGTCAGCGTCCCGTTCCCCGCGATGCCGGGGCCGATGTCTCCCTCCCCTTCGAAGCCGTGGCACTTGGCGCAGACAGCCTCCCACTCCTGCCGCCCGAGGTCTTTCTCAGAGATCCCGGCCTGCTCCTGGAGCCAGGCGTTGAACGCGGCCTCTTCGACAACTTGCACGCGCGTGTACATGACCGCGTGCTGAATCCCGCAGAACTCGGCGCACTGGCCCTCCCAGGTGCCGGTCCGCTTCGCCTTGAAGCGAAGGACGTTGGTCTGGCCCGCGATCGCGTCCAGCTTCCCAGTGAGCGGGGGCACCCACCAACTGTGATTGACATCGTGGGTGGTGAGCTCGAGCGCAACCGTGCGGCCGACGGGCAACCGCAGCTCGTCGAGCGAGATCGCCCCGTTCGGATACACGTACTGCCAGTAGAACTGGTGCGCCTCGACCCGGATCCGCACCTCGTCGCTCCCCTTGGCCTGAACGGAGGGGATCCGCGAGAATGTGACGACCGCGATTGCGACCAGGATGAGCGAGGGGATGATCGTCCAGATGACCTCGAGCCGTGTGTTGCCGTGGATCTGTGGCCCCTCGGCCTCCTCCGGCGTCCCGTGCCGGCGGCGGAAGCGGATCACGAAGAGGACGAGCGCGGACTCGACCGCGACGAAGACGACGGCGCAGACGCCGGTGACCGCCCAGTAGAGGTCGCTGATCGCCTCGCCGCTGTCCGTCTGCGGGCCCGGAGGCCCGAGACCGCCTGGCGCGGCGGCCCCCGCCCCCGCGCGGAGAAGCGCGAAAAAGAGGGCAAGCGAAAACACGGCGAGCGGTCCCCTGCGCAAGGCGTTGCGATTCTAAATGTCCCCCGATCGGGGGACTCACGGTTCCCCCCTTTTGTGGTTCAGTTGGAATCACGCACGTACCCCGTTCGAGGGGTCACCGAGAATCCTGGGAGAGGGTTTCGCGCGCCAAGGGGAGGCGGCAGTTGGGGGAACCGACGAGGTTCCCCCAACCCCCTTTAATGTGGTCGGCCGTGAGCGAGAACTGGCGCGTGCCGCTCCCTGCCCCGGTGCAAGAGCCCTTCGAGGTGTACGTGAACGGCGTGGCCCAGCGCCGCGGCGCCGACTACGAGTTGCGCGGGCGCGAGCTCGTCTTCTCAAAACCCTTGGCTAAGGAGGGCCGCCTAGGCCCGCTGCGCTGGTTCTCGATCTTCCTGGGGATTGCCGGCACGTACCGCAAGAACGACAGCGTGGACGTCGTCTACCAGGCCGGCGGGCAGCGAACCGTCGCCGCCGCGCTACCTATTACGCCTCCTGACGGGAAAGAACCCGGCTCGCCGCAGTAGCCGGAGCACAGGTTTCGCAGAGCTCGATGCCGCGGAAGCGCGCGAGGAGCCTGTAGATCTGGCAGCCGACGCAGAACCCCGTTGCCGCCGACAGCAGCGCGAGCCCCGCTACGAGGAGGCCGAGCGTCCAGCCCAGAGCATGGAAGCCGAGTGCGTGGGCGATCGCGGCCGAGCCCAGCACAGCGATGCCGATTACGTTGGCGAAACGAGGCGGGCGAGCGTCCTCGATGAGGCCCTCGCCGAACCGAGGCTGAAGCGCCTCGAAATAGAACAGACAGGGGAGACACCAGCGCCGGCCGACCGTCACTCCGATGGCAAGCTGCGCCGCCAGGATCGCCAGCAGCGGCCACCACCCGGTCACGAAGGCTGCGAGCGCGAGGAGTCCGATCACGGCCTGCGTGAAGCGCGGCGCCCGCGCGTCGATGACGGTCAGGTCGCGATAGGGGTCGACCGAGCGTTGCTTCACTTTTTGAAGTCTAGTGGTTGTTGAGCTCGCGGGGGAGTACGAGCTCGAAGCGGGCTCCGTGCGGGCTGGCGTCCTCGTAGAGGAGGTCACCGCCGTGAGCCTGCGCATACGACTTCGCGATGGCGAGCCCCAGCCCGGCTCCTTCGGTCCGTTCGCGACCCGAAGAGCCGCTCCGTGTGAACCGCTCGAACAGCTGCGGCACGAACTCCGCCGGCACGCCGTGGCCATGGTCCTCGACACGCAGCCGGAAATGCCTGTCGCGCTGCTCGGCGGAGATCTCGATCGGCGCCTCGCCGTACCGGGTCGCATTGACGATCAGGTTCGAGACGATGCGGTCGAACGCGTTTGGATCCACGAGCGCCTCGAGGTCGACCGGGACGTTCACGGTCACGTCCTCGGCACCCTCGGCCGCCACGAGCCCGAGGAGCTCCTGTACCCGGCTGAACACGTTCAAAGGCTGCGGCTCGATGCGGATGCCGTTCGCCTCGAGCCGGGAGAGGTCGAGCAACTGGTCTACGAGACGGCGCATCCTGTCGGTCTGTTCGTAGAGCGTCTGGCGAAGATGCCGGATCTGATCGTCTTCGAGCAGGTCACCGCGAAGGTGGAGCGTCGAAGCGATCCCGTGGATGACCGAGGCCGGCGTTCGCAGCTCGTGGGAGGCGAGCGCGATGAAGTTGGTCTTGAGCTGGTCGGCCTCCTCGAGCGCCTTCCGCTCTCGCGCAACCTGGGACTTTCGTTCGTAGGCGAGCAGGGCGAAGCCGCCGAGGCCGCGCAGGAGCTCGAACTCTTCCTGGGCGAAGAGTGGCGCGTACGGGCTCGTCCACGCAACGACCGCGCCCTGGCTCAGGGCGAATCGCTCGCCTCCACTCTCGGCTGCCTCATGCGGATCGACCCCGAAGGCCCCGAGCAGGCGATCGTCGGCGTCGAAAAGAGCGATTCCCCGTGCGCCGACGATCGCGGCCATCCGCGGGAGCACGATTCGCGTGACATCCTCCGGCTCGGCGGCCACGAGAAGCTCGTCGACGGAGCGGCGCAGGAGCTCCTCCTCGGGCTCCCGCCACACCTTCCGTAGGGCCTTGGGCGGCGCGAAGCCGAAGAAGAAGAGGAACATGCTGGCGAGGGTCAGCAGGCCCTGCGCCACCTCGAACGTCGATGAGGGGTCCGAGGCGGCCAGCCCGGCGAGGATGAGCACGATGCTGAGCGCGATCGCGCCCACCGCGAGCAGTCGCATCCGGTGACGCACCACCGTCGGCTGACCTTGTCCGGCACGCCAGAGGCGAATGGCGACGAAGAGCGAAAGCGCCGTCCACTGCACTAGCAGAGCGATCACAAAGACGGTGAAGGAGGCCGACCGCGGCTCGCCCTGGTCGGGAACATCCGGGAGCGCGAGGCTCCACACGACGAGCGCAGCGGTCGCGCCGGCGGCCGTCAGCTCGATCCCCCGCGCAGGGCGCCCGAACGACGCGGCGAAGCGGTAGAGGAAATAGGGGAAGAAGACGATCAGGGCGATGATCGCCTTGGTGATCCAGAGATGGGGATCGCCGGCGGCGTCGACGATGGGCCCCGTCACGGCGACGATCGCAAGCAACCCGAACGTTGCGAACGCCCAGAAGGCGGCCTCGCCTCGCTGCGCCTGCCACCTTCGCAGGCAAACAAGCGCGAGCACGCCGAAGGCGGCGATGTTCACGTACTGCAGCGCGTTCGCCAGGGCGTCCATGCCGTCAGCGCGCCGCGCAGCTCTGGGCGGGAGCTCGCCGCACCTCGGAAATGTAGCGCCTGTCCCGGATTCTCCTCCTACGCAGGACCCCGACTGAGCCGGAGAACACAGTCGCTATCCTCAGAGTAAGTGTCTGTCCAGCGGTTCGAGGACCTCAACTCAGGGTTCGTCCAAGAGCTCTTCGCGCAGTACCTGATCTCGCCCGAGGCAGTCGACCCTGCGTGGCGTGCGCTCTTCGACCAAGCGCCAGAGGATCTCGTCGAGGCAAACCCGCTCGTCCAGCGCATCCGCGAGCTCTATCCGGGTGCCGCCGACGGAGGCAATGGAGCACCGGCCGCAGCCGAGGCGCCGCCCGTTCTGCTCGGGGCTGTCGCCGCCGCCATGGCGCTCGTGAAGGCACATCGCATGCACGGACACCTCGCCGCGCGGCTCGATCCTCTCGGCAGCGAGCCCGTCGGAGATCCCGCGCTCGAGCCCGAGCGCCTGGAGCCACGGCTCACCGAGGATCTGATGCGGCAGGTCCCCGCCAAGGTCCTGCGGGTGCACGTGCCCGGGGAGACGCTCGCGGACGCCCTCCCTCATCTGCGGGAGACGTACTGCGGGACGATGGCCTACGAGATCGAGCACATCTCGAACCATGAGGAACGCGTCTGGCTGCGCACGGCGATCGAGTCGGGCCGTTACCGCAAGCCCCTGTCCCAGGAGGAGAAGAAGGCGCTGCTTCGGCGGCTGACCGAGGTCGAAGGCATGGAGCGCTACCTGCGCCGGGCCTTCCTCGGCCAGAAGCAGTTCTCCATCGAAGGCGTGGCCGTCATGGTCCCGATGCTCGATCAGGCGATCGAGCTCGGTTCGGCGGATGGAGCACGTGAGGTCGTGATCGGCATGGCGCACCGGGGCCGGCTGAACGTCCTCGTGCACGTGCTCGGCCGGCCTTACGAGACGATCCTGCGCGAGTTCGAAGGTGAGCGGACACTCGAGG
>Ga0184605_10000653_pt1 | contig 10507 bp, 6 predicted proteins | sample PLM0_30_coex_FD_132995 | JGI IMG/M metagenome (GOLD analysis project Ga0184605, IMG submission 132995) | Groundwater sediment microbial communities from an aquifer in East River, Colorado, USA - PLM0_30_coex | ecosystem: Environmental > Terrestrial > Soil > Riparian zone | place: USA: East... | reverse complement strand
TCCGGTGGCAGGGAATGAGTCGTGCGAACAAGACTCGGAAAGTCGCCCCATCTCGCAGCGTGTCTCGTGCTCGCTTCACCAACCCCGCTCGTTAGACCGAGAACTAGACCCCCGGTTCCGTGCCCGCGCGCACTTGGCAATTGGGCTTCAATTTCCCGCGTGTCGAAACTCGCGACTTATCTGCGCAGAGAATGGCTGCGTGTTCTTCTCCTCATCGTTATCGGCGTCATCGTGCGAGCGCCGGCCCTGCAAGGAGAGCGCATCTGGGACGATCAGTATTTGTCTCATGACAATCCCTTCATCAAGAGTCCGCTCCTGATCCTGGAGGTCTTTCGGCACTATCTATTTCTGGACTCGTTCTCGGCCCATTACCGGCCGGTGCAGAACATCTCATTCATCGTCGATTACTTTTTTTGGAATACCGACTCGTACGGCTTTCACCTGACAAACGTGCTTCTGCACGCAGGCAGCGGTGTTCTGCTCTACTTCCTGCTCCGGCAACTCTTCGCGTCGCTCTTCTTGCGCCGGGTCGCAGTTGCGCTCGGTGACCCGGCTGCTGCCGGGGGCTTCCCCTCGCTCTCCATGGCCGCGTTCTCCGTTGCGTTGATCTGGGTTGTGCACCCGGTTCACAGCGCGGCGGTCGATTACGTCTCAGGACGTGCCGATAGTCTCGCATTTCTCTTTGCCAGCGCCGGATGGCTGCTGTTTCTGCGCGCGCAGCGGATCCCGTCCGGCAGCTGCCGGATTCTCCGTGGCTCGCTCTATTTACTCGCCGCCGTCTCAGGTCTGCTCGCGTTGCTATCGCGCGAGATTGCCTGTGTCTGGCTCGCGCTCTTTGCCGCCCACCTGCTTCTCGTCGAAAAACAGGTGCGCCTTCGCACACGCATCTGGGCGGTGGCCTGCTGTGGCGCGCTCCTCGCCGTTTACGTGGGTCTCCGTCATCTGCCGGAACAACGCCCGACGACTCCGTCCGATGCGGGCTGGAGTGCGCCCCTTCGTGCCGTGCTGATGGCGCGAACGCTCGGCGATTACGGTCGCCTGACGATTTTCCCCGGCAAGCTGCACATGGAACGTACGGTATTCAATCCAGCGGCCTGCCGCAGCAACGCAGACTGGCGACAGGCGATTGGTATTGAATACTTGTCCGTGGTTGGATTGTTTGTCCTCGCTGCTTTAGTCTGCGGCAGCGCAAAAAGAGGTCCCGGTCAGCCGGCGCGCATCTTCGGTGCAAGCTGGTTTCTCGCTGGTTATTTGCCGATTTCCAACATCATCCAGTTGGATGCGACAGTCGCTGAGCACTGGCTCTACTTGCCGAGCGTCGGGTTCCTGATTTTTCTCGCCGGCTGCGCGTTTGAATTGCCGGTGCGCTATCGGCGAGTCGTCGGTGCATTCGTATCTGTCGCGGTAATTGCCTTTGGCGTTCGCAGCGTTGTGCGCAGCAGCGATTGGATAAGCGAGGAGACGTTTTACAAGCGTACGCTTGCCGCAGGCGGCACAAGCACGAGGGTCGCCGTCAATCTGGCCGAAATTTATGCGCGTCGCGGTGATTACGCCGCCGCCGAGAAAATGTTGAAGCGCGTGCTCGAGATCGCCCCCGATTATCCGATCGCGCGGAACAATCTCGCTGACCTACTGTTCCAACTAGGCAAGGGAGCCGAGGCCGAAGCAATGTTCGATTCGTCGGCGCGGGCCGCCGCGCAAACGCGCAGAGAATATCCGCGCACGTGGATCGCCGCGTTCAACCTCGCGTGTCTTCGACATAAGGCAAAAGACGACAAAGCAGCCCTGGCCATTCTTGAGGACTCTCGCGTCGCATACCCAGACATTTGGGAAATCATCAGCTTCGAATGCGAAGTTCTTCGCGAAACGCAAGGACCCGACGCCGCCCTGCATCTCGTCGAAAATTTCGCGCACGATAATTGGTGGCACTACGGCGCGGCCCTCGCGCTCGGTCGCTTGTACGCGCAAAAAGGCGACGTCAGACGAGCCGACGCTTCGCTTTGCCACGCCAGCCGGCTCGATATTCATGACACCGAAGCGCTCAATCTCATCGCGATGATTCGCCTGCGCGAGAATCGCCTGGAAGATGCTTTTGCCGCGCAACGCCGCGCCGTCTCGCGGCAACCGGACGAGCCGCGACAGTACCTGTTCCTTTCAACTATCCTGGAAAAAATGGGGCGCGCCGATGAGGCCCGTGCCACGATCGCGCAAGCGAACCGTTTACAGGCATTCGCGAAATCGCAGGCCGCTGCCAATTAAGCGCGCGGCGCACGCTGTTAGGCGGGGTCGCCGACGCCGGCCTTCTGACTGGCCGAGATCGGTGACCTCGGCTACAACAACACGCGATGCACAAACTTTCTCGGCATCGTATGGCGGCGCGCATCTACACCGATAAAGACGGCGATCTTCGCTGGCTTAAGGGAAAAACGTGCGCGGTGATCGGTTTCGGAGCGCAAGGCCGCGCTCACGCATTAAACTTGCGCGACAGCGGAATCGCCGTTGTCGTTGGGCTTTATCGTGAAAGCAAATCGCGCGTGGTGGCGCGGCGCGCCGGTCTTAAAGTTGTCGATACGCCCGAGGCTGTGCATCGCGCGGATGTCATTTTTCTCGCGCTACCGGACACAAAAATGCCAGACGTGTACGAAACAGAGATCGCTCCGCATTTGCGGCCAGGCCAGACGCTGGTTGTCGCGCACGGCTTCGCGATTCATTATCGCACCTTCGTCCCGCAAAAAGATGTCGATGTGGTGATGGTCGCGCCGAAAGGTCTGGGGCCGATGGTGCGCCGGGAATTCGTAAAAGGGCGCGGCGTGCCCGCCTTGATCGCGATTCATCAAAATCCGAGCCGGCACGCAAAACGCACGGCGCTGGCCTGGGCAAAAGGGGTCGGCTGCACACGTGCCGGCGTGATTGAAACAACTTTTCGGGAAGAGACCGAGACCGATCTTTTTGGCGAGCAGGCGGTGCTTTGCGGTGGGACGAGCGCGCTCATCCGCGCGGGATTTGAAACGTTAGTGCGCGCCGGTTATCCACCGGAGCTGGCCTATTTCGAATGTCTCCACGAGCTCAACTTCATTGTCGATCTTATCCACGAGGCGGGGATCGCGGGGATGCGTGCGCTCATTTCGGAAACGGCAAAATGGGGCGAGCTGACGGTTGGTCCGAAGATTGTCGATCAAACAGTGCAAAAGCGAATGGCGACGGCGCTGCGCGAAATTCGCTCCGGAAAATTCGCGCGCGAATTCATTCGCGAAATGAAAACCGGCCGGCGACGTTACACGAAGTTGTTGCGGGAAGCTAAGAAGCATCCAATCGAGCTGGTCGGACGAAGGCTCCGCGCCCTCATGAGTTGGAAAGCGAAAACAAAAAATCACTGATCCACGCCGCCCGCGTTGGGCGGCGTGCCCATTACCGGCCCAATCGTTGCCGGAATTATCTCGCTGTCGTGTGCCCGATAACAAGTATCGGGCTGGTGGTGGTCGGAATCCCCCCGAACCGATCGCAAGGCTGCGGAATGCCGGAGACCGAACTCATCACGTAGCAGATTTTCTGTACCCTTTTCGGGGCAGACTGCTGTCTTGCTGACGTGACGACGTTCTTGCTCGGATCCGCAAATGCCGGTGCGAAAGAGGCAAGCAGAATCGCGATGCACGCGCATCGCACTGACCAACCGCGCAGGCAGCGGAGCCTGGTGGCAGTTTTCATGTGAGCAGTTTGCGCTCTTTCCGTGCGCAACACAATAAGAAAATGGGTCCACGCGGGTAAACTCGCGAAAGCCTTCGCAGTCAATCCTCCCAGAGAAAATGTTCCAGGCGTAAACGATTGAGACGCGTTTTTGCTTCTTCGCTCCGGCTTCCGCCGGCCGCGGCCAGCCTCTGATAAATGACGGCAGCGGATTCCCATTTTGAATCGTCCTCCAACAGACGGGCGGCATTGAACCCGGCTTTGTAGAACCAGAAAAGCTCGCGCCGCCGATCAGGCCGCGCCTCATTCTCCAAGACCTGATAAAACGTCGCAAGCGCACCGGCCCGGTCGGTTTCCTTTTCCAAGCACAGACCTTTTTTGAAAAGCGCCTGATTGCGCCAGTGGATCGGTTCCTCCTTGTCGGAAGCCAGTTGATCGTAAGCTTCGATCGCACTGCGATAATTCTTCGCGTCGTTCCCGCCCATCTCGAAAAAAATGTCTCCCTTGCCACAGAGCGCCTCTCTCTTCTCGGACGGCCGCGCGTCCCCTTTCAACACTTCATCGTATAAAACGAGAGCGTCCTGAGGTTTGCCCAGCTTGCGCTCGATCAGAGCTTGTTCGTTGCGCGCCGCCCATTTTAGCTCGCCATTCATGCGCACGACTTGATCGAAAAGAACGATCGCCCGGTCGAGTGAATGTGCGCCCATGCTCGACATCGCGGATTCCGCTGCGAAAAAAAGCGCCTTTTCTGTGTGCGGTCCGGCCGGGCTTTGCTGAGCCAGAATTTCAAACTGCGTTTGTGCGTTGGCAAAATCCTGCCGCCGATAATATGCCTCCGCTAATTTCATGCGAACATCCGGCGCGAACGCTGATGCGGCGTGTTGTTGCAGAAAACGATTTGCCAGTTCGATTACCTTTGTGTCGTTTGCGCTTTCGGAGTCCTCAATCCAGATCATGAGATAATCGCCGTGCTCGGCCGCCGCAGTGGTCGGCTTCGAATCGGCCGCGCGAGCCAGATCCTTTCGCGCCTCGTCAAGGCGCGCGGGCGCGGCTTGGAAGGCCAGCTCGGCCAGAGCGATCCATGCCTCCGCCACCCGCGGGTTGCGAGGAAAATCGCGCACAAACGCCCGCAGCGATTCCGGTGCTTTTTCGTCCCCTTTTGCCGCCTGCACTAATCCTTCCTCCAGCCGTAATTCAGCGCGCGACTCGTCGTCGCTACTCTGTTTCTCGAGTTCGTTGGAATCGGCCAGAAAACGCGCGTGATCACCGAGTTGCAGCCAGCCGAGGGACGCGTTGAAAAGCGATAACTTCGCCCACGGCGACGCCGAACGCGCGATTTGCTCAAAGGCCGCCACCGCCACGTCAAACCGCTTATTGAGATACTGAGCTCGCGCGGCGAGCAAATTGATCCGGTCGAGCAGCGGCGCTTCCGGCCGGAGCGAGCGCGCCTGTTCCAAAATCGCGACCGCATCATCGAAGTGCCGATTCTCCAGTTCCAGTTGTGCGAACTCCAATAGACCCGATGCCAGCGCCGGAGATTTTGCCGCGTTGCCGCGCAGTTCAGCGAATAGCTCCAGAGCTCTCTCGCGATGGCCGGCGCGAAGCTCGAAGCGCGCGAGATACCATCGGGCAAATGCGCGTCTCGGCTCTTCGGGATTGCGTACCCATCGCTCGAGCTCGCCCCGGGACGGCTTGTGTTCCGCGCGATAAAGCTCGTCTAATTTTGCAAAGAGCATCGGCAGCTCAGGGTCCGCCGGATGATGCTCGATAAAGTCCTCAATAAAATCGTCAGCCGTCTCCGGCGTCTTCAATTGCAAATCCGCATCGGCAATGCCGAAGAGCGCCGCGATCACAACGGCATGACTTGCGCCCTCGGATCTTTTCAGAAGCGCCTGAAACGTGCCGATTGCTCTCCCCGGCCGTTGCAAGATCACCTCCAGCCTGCCACGCAAAAAACGCCGCTGCTTTCTATCCGCCGCCGACTTCGGCTGCATCTCATCCAGCACGCGCCGGGCGTTCACGGCGTCGTCCTTGTCGATGTACAACTCAGCCGATCGGAGCCGCGCTTGTGTCCCCCATTGTTTGTCGCGAAGGAGAACGAGAAATTTTTGCAACGCCTCGTCCCGTCGCCCGAGCGTCCGCAACATTTCCCCGGCGCCAAAAATTGCATCGCCACGAAATGGCGAGCTTTCATCGGCCGCCACTTCCTCGTAGAGCAGCAGCGCCTCGGGCCACCGATGCAAGCTGGCCAGGGCTTGCGCGCGCCAGAACTTTGTCGATGGAACATCGCGCACCCGCGCGTCATCAAGCAAAGCCAACGCGTTGCGCGGCTGATTTGCGGCCAGAAACGCTTCGGCCAGTTTCACGGCAGTCGCGCGCCCCTGCTCATCGGGAAGATTTTTGCTCAGCAACGCTTGCAAGCGCACCACCGCAACTTCCGGCACGCCTTCTGCCAGCGGCGCGGTCGCCGCGTTCAGCTCACTCGGAAATTCTTCCGAGCGCGCTGACTGAGCGATGACCAGAACCGCGCACAAGATCGAGATCCACGCTCGTTTTCTCCATTGAACCTTGGATGTTGGAGGTTGGATGTTGGATGTTCTCATCTCTTCTCCAACAGTGGCCGCAAAAATTTCCCCGTGAAACTATTCGCAAGATCGACAATCTCCTCCGGCGTTCCTGTCCCAACAATCTCACCGCCGTGCTCGCCGCCTTCCGGCCCGAGATCGATGATCCAGTCGGCGCATTTGATCATCTCGAGATTGTGCTCGATCACGATAACGGTGTTGCCCGCGTCGCGCAGTTTCATTAACACTTGCAGCAATTTCTCGATGTCCGCGAAGTGCAATCCGGTTGTCGGCTCATCGAGAATGTAAATGGTTCGGCCGGTCGCTTTCTTGGCTAGCTCGGTCGCGAGTTTCACACGTTGCGCTTCGCCGCCGGAGAGCGTTGTGCCGCCCTGACCAAGCCGCAGGTAACCCAAGCCGACATCGAGCAGCGCATTTAATTTGTCGGCAATGCTCGGCACATTGCGAAAGAAACGCGCCGCTTCATCGACCGTGAGATCAAGAACATCGGCGATATTTTTTCCCTTGTACGTGATCTCGAGTGTCTCGCGATTGTAACGCTGGCCGCGGCAAACTTCGCATTCGACGTAAACATCCGGCAAAAAATGCATCTCGATCTTGATCAGGCCGCCGCCTTCGCAATTCTCGCAGCGGCCGCCTTTCACATTGAAACTGAAACGTCCGGCATCGTAACCGCGCACGCGCGCCATCGGCAGTTGCGCGAACAATTCACGGATTGGCGTGAACGCGCCGGTGTAGGTGACCGGATTTGAGCGGGGCGTCCGGCCAATCGCGCTTTGATCGATCACAATCGCTTTGTCAATTTGTTCCACTCCGCGAATCGCCAGATAAGCGCCTGGCTTTTCTTTTGAGTTATAAAAGTGACGAAAAAGCGCGCGTCGCAAAATGTTGTCCACCAGCGTCGATTTGCCGCTGCCCGAGACGCCGGTCACGCAGGCTAGGCAACCGAGCGGAAACGAGACGTTGATCTTCTTAAGATTGTTTTCCGCCGCGCCGACGAGCGTGAGCCAGCCATCAAGATCGTTGATGGTCGATCCGCTCGCCGCGGCGAGTGATTGATGGTTGATGGATCGCGGTTTCGTGCGCTGTTTTGGAATTGGGATGCGCGCGCGACCGGAAAGATAAGCAGCGGTTAAAGAATTTTTCGCGCGCAAAAGTTCTTCGATCGTTCCTTGCGCGACGACTTCACCGCCGCGCGGTCCCGCGCCTGGGCCAAGATCGACAACGTGATCTGCGGCGCGAATCGTTTCTTCATCGTGTTCCACCACGATGACGGAATTGCCGAGATCGCGCAGCCGTCGCAGCGTGCCGAGCAGGCGCGCATTGTCGCGCTGATGCAATCCGATGCTTGGTTCATCGAGGACGTAAAGAACACCCGCGAGACCCGAGCCGATCTGGGTCGCCAGTCGAATGCGCTGCGCTTCGCCGCCAGAAAGCGTGCCGCTCTCGCGATTGAGCGTGAGATACGCGAGTCCGACCTCGACGAGAAATTGCAGGCGCGATTGAATTTCCCGAACCACTTCGGTCGCGATTGTTCGTTGTTGCGCGGTCAGATCAAGATTATCGATGTAGCGCACGGCCGCTTCGATCGTTTGTTCGCTGAACTGATGGATGTTCAACTCGCGCGCCTGTCGATCTTTGATCGTGACCGCGAGAATCTCCGGCTTGAGTCGCGCGCCGCCGCAGGTTTTGCACGGCACGCGCGTCATAAACGCGCGGATGCGGTTACGCGTAAATTCGCTTTCTGTTTCTTCGTAGAGTCGCTGCATCTGCGGGACGAGCCCTTCGAACGGCTTTGCCACTCTCCTTTCTCCATTCCCACCGAAATTCATCTCGATCGGCTCGCCGTTGGTGCCAAAATAGAGCGCATCTTTGAATTCGTTAGGTAAATCCGCAAACGGCAGGTCTTCATCGACATGAAAATGTTTCACGAGCGCGCCTTGCAAATGGCGGTAATACACCTGCATCCGCTTCGTCCCGCGCCGCCAGGGCGTAATTGCGCCTTCGGCCAGCGTCTTGCTCGGATCGGAAATCATCAGATCAGGATCGCAGACCAGTTGCGTGCCGAGACCATGACAGGCCGGGCAGGCGCCGAGATGACTGTTGAAGGAGAAGTGTTTCGGCGTGAGTTCGCCTAGGGTGAAGCCGGAGTCCGCGTCTCCGTAGTCGGTGGAGTAGCGCAGTTCTTCCCAGGCCTCTCCCCAATCGACGTTGGACGTTGGCTGCGACTGCCGCAAAACGACAATTTTGTTCCCACCCCATTTCAGCGCCGTCTCGATCGAATCGGTTAGGCGAACGCGAATCCCTTCACGCACAACCAATCGATCAACCACCGCTTCAATGGTGTGACGCTGGGTTTTTTTTAACCGAATCGCTTCGGCGCCCCCGAGTTCGATGATTTCGCCGTCGATCCGGACGCGCACGAAGCCTTCCCGCTTCACCTTCTCGATGACGTCGCGGAATTCGCCAGCCAGATTTTGCACCAGCGGCGAAAGCAGGACGATTCTTGACTCCGGCTCATACGCCAAAATTTGATCGACAATTTGTTGCGGCGTTTGCCGATGAATCGACTTGCCAGTTAGCGGATCGTGCGGTTGACCAACCGCCGAAAAAAGGACGCGCAGGTAATCGTAAATTTCCGTGGTGGTCGCGATTGTCGATCTTGGATTTGCGCCGGCGCTGCGCTGCTCAATAGCAATGGCTGGGGAAAGGCCTTCAATGAAATCGACATCCGGCTTTTCCATTTGATCGAGGAACTGGCGCGCATATGCGGACAAGCTTTCGACGTAGCGTCGTTGCCCTTCTGCGTAAAGGGTATCGAAGGCAAGCGACGATTTTCCCGAGCCACTTAGCCCGGTAATAACGACCAGTTTCTCCCGTGGAATTTCCAGGTGGAGATTCTTTAGATTGTGCTGGCGCGCACCACTGATCTTGATAACTTGCGCAGGCATTCTGACGACAAACGTCGAACCTTTTAGTCAAGCACAACCGTCCCTTTTCTCCAGCGAAAATCCCCGATTATGAGTGATTCCGGCCGCCAGCGAAAATCCCGGACTGCGAGTGACGCAGGCCGCAGCATCCCGCATGATGAATTGGCGCAGTTGCAGAAAAAGTTCAGCGAGATCAAACACTCCATCAACAATGCGCTTGCCGTCATGATGGCTCTTTCCGAAATGTCACAGCGCCGTCCAGACTATGCTGAGAAACTGGCCGCAAACGTGCTGACGAAAGCGCCGCAGATCGTTTCGAGTTTGCAGGAATTCACGCAGGCCCTGAACGAGAAGGCGGGGATCAAGCCGGAAGGCGTGGCGGGCCCAGCAGAATAATTCCGCCGCGAAGAGCTGCTGCGAATGGAGGCGGCCTCCGGCAAGAAAATCCTGATCGTCGAGGACGAGCGCGACGTGGTCGATCTGCTTACGCTGAGCCTGCGTAAGGCGGGCGGATTCGTTATCTCGACCGCCGCGGATGGCGCCGCCGGTTTGCACAAGACGCGCACGGAAAAGCCGGCGTTCATCATTCTCGATCTCATGTTACCGAAGATGCCGGGCCTGGAAGTTTGCAAGATCTTAAAAAGCGATCCTGCCACACGTCACATCCCGATCATGATGTTGACGGCCAAGGCTGAGGAGGTCGACCGCATCGTTGGCTTGGAATTTGGCGCGGATGATTATGTAACCAAGCCATTCAGCCCGCGCGAAGTGATTCTGCGTATTCAAGCGATCCTGCGCCGTGGCGAGACCACGCCAGAAGAGGAACGCCTCAGCGCCGGTTTAATCGTGATTGACCCGGCACGCCATCACGTTTCCGTCGGCGGCAAGCGGGTGAATCTCACCAGCATCGAATTCAAACTTCTGCGCACGCTCGTGCAGCGGCGCGGTCGCGTCCAGGCGCGCGATCGCTTGCTCTACGACGTGTGGGGTTACGAAAGCATGATCGACACGCGCACGGTCGATACCCACGTGCGCCGTCTCCGCGAAAAACTTGGCAAAGCCGGTGACGTGATCGAAACCGTGCGCGGGTTTGGCTATCGGCTTCGTGAATAATAACGGAATGCTTTGGCTGATCATCTGCATCGCTTTGGGATCGACCATCGCATTTGCCTATGTGGCCTGGCGAAACTGGATCGCGCCCTGGCGGCAAATCGAGCAACTCGTTAGGCAAATCACGGCGAGCGAGCGTCCGCGCACATTCCTTGTCTATGGTGGAAGGCGCGCGCGCGGGATCAGTCTCGCGCTGGA
>Ga0184605_10000651_pt1 | contig 10524 bp, 11 predicted proteins | sample PLM0_30_coex_FD_132995 | JGI IMG/M metagenome (GOLD analysis project Ga0184605, IMG submission 132995) | Groundwater sediment microbial communities from an aquifer in East River, Colorado, USA - PLM0_30_coex | ecosystem: Environmental > Terrestrial > Soil > Riparian zone | place: USA: East... | reverse complement strand
CGGCCTGACCCCGACGCCGATCGCCAACCCGGGGCTCGCTTCGCTGCAGGCAGCCGCCCATCCGGCCAAGGTCGACTACCTCTTCTTCGTGCGCAAGGCGGATTGCAAGAGCCACTTCTTCACCGCGAGCGAGCAGGAGTTCGACGCCTATCCGCGCGCGGGACTGAACTGCTGATGTTGACCGGCGAGACGCGGCTCGTCGGCCTGATCGGCGACCCCGTCTCGCACTCGCTCTCCCCACGCATGCAGAACTCGGCGTTTGCCGCGCGAGGCCTGGACTGGGCGTATGTTCCCCTTCCGGTAGCGGCCGAACGGCTCGAGGACGCGGTGACGGGTCTCGTCGCCCTGGACTTCGCCGGAGCGAACGTCACGATTCCTCACAAGACCGGAGTCGTCGCGTTCTGCGACGAGCTCGACGAGGTCGCGGAGCGCGCGGGGTCCGTGAACACTCTCGTCGTCCGCGACAGGCGCGTGCTCGGCGCGAGCACCGACGGTCCGGCGGTCGTGAGTCTCGTGGAGGCTGCGGGAGCCTCCGTGCTCGTGCTCGGCGCCGGAGGGGGGGCTCAGGCGGTTGCAACGTCACTCCTGGACGCCGGTGCAGAAGCCCTACGGGTCGCCGCTCGGGACGCCGAGCGCGCCCATGCCCTCACGGCACGTCTTCGCACGCTCTTTCCGGATAGGCAGGTGGAGGCGGACGAGGGTTGGCCGCCGGCGGCCGGAGCCACACTCCTCGTGAACGCCACCCCGATCCGCGAGGAAGTGCCTGTCGAGCTCGAGGGAATCCGGCAGGCGGTCGACCTCGCCTACAACGCGGACGGCTCGCCGACGGTGCTCGTGGAAGCCGCACGCGAGGCCGGCTGCGAGCGCGTCGTGGACGGCGTCGACGTCCTCCTTGCGCAAGGGGCGGCATCGTTCGAGCGCTGGACCGACGTTTCGGCGCCGTTGGATGTCATGCGCTCCGCGCTCGGACGCTGAGAAGCAGTCGCCTGACACGTCGCGTGCACGGATTACGCTTGCGGCGTGACGCTGAGACTGACCACAGCGGGAGAATCCCACGGCCCCGCCCTCGTCGCGGTGGTCGAAGGGCTGCCGGCCGGTCTCGTCCTCGAGCGCGCGGCGATCGACGAGGATCTGCGGCGGCGCCAGCAGGGCTACGGGCGCAGCCCTCGCCAGAAGATCGAAACGGACGAGGTGGAGGTGCTGGCGGGGTTGCGACACGGGCGGACCCTCGGTACGCCGCTCACCCTCGTCGTGCGCAACCGGGACCACGAGAACTGGAAGTGGGGGATGAGCCCGTGGCCTCCCGAGGGCGAGCCGGAGGGCAAGGGCAAGGAGCCGGTGACGCTCCCGCGGCCGGGCCACGCCGACCTGGCCGGCGTCATGAAGTACGGGTTGTCCGACGCCCGCGACGCACTCGAGCGCGCCAGCGCGCGTCACACCGCTGCGATCGTGGCCGCCGGCGCGGTCGCGAAGGCGCTCCTGCACGAGATCGGCATCGAGGTCGTGGGACGGGTCGCAACCGAGGATCTGGAAAAGCGAATCGACGAGGCTCGTGCCGAACGCGACACGGTGGGCGGAGTGGTCGAGGTCGTGGCGCGCGGCGTCCCGCCCGGGCTCGGCTCCTATGCGACGAAGAACGAGCGGCTCGATGCACGCCTCGCCGCCTCGGTGATGGGCACGCAGGCCGTGAAGGGCGTCGAGATCGGCGCGGGGTTCGCGCTCGCGGACCTGCGAGGCTCGGAGGCCCACGACGAGATCCTTCGGGACGAGCACGGCTACCGCCGGGAGACCAACCGCGCGGGTGGCATCGAGGCGGGCGTTTCCAACGGTGAGGAAATCGTCGTGCGCGCGGCGATGAAGCCGTTGCCCACGCTCATGCGCCCGCTCCAGTCCGCGGATCTCGAGACCGGCGAGGCGGCCCAGGCTCTGGTCGAGCGCTCGGATGTCGGCGCCGTCGAAGCCCTGGCGGTCGTGGCGGAGGCCTGTGTCGCCTTCGAGCTCGCCGGAGCCGCGCGGGACAAGTTCGGCGGCGACGCGCTCGAAGACTTCGTCGCCGCCTACCGCGCCTACGTCGAGCGCATTCCGTGGTCTCCCAGGTAGGAGCGCTCGGGAAGCATCTCGCCCTGATCGGGTTCATGGGGGCGGGGAAGACGACGATCGGCCGCGAGGTAGCGGCGCGCATCCATCGTCCGTTCGTCGACCTCGATTGGGAGATCGAAAAGCTCCACGGGCCGATCCCGGAAATCTTCGAGGCACATGGCGAAGAGGCATTCCGTCGCCTCGAAGAACAGGCCTTGGCCGAAGCTCTTGCCGGCCCGGACGCCGTGCTCGCGCTCGGGGGCGGCGCGGTCCTGTCGGCAGTCAACCGGGAGCGGCTCGAAGCTCGGGCCTTCCGAGTATTCGTCGACATCGACGTGGAGACAGCCTGGGAGCGGGTCCGGGGCTCGAATCGTCCGCTGGCGCAGCGCGAAGAGGACTTTCGCAGCCTCTACGAGACGCGGATGCCTCTCTATATGCAGCTCGGCGACGCGGTCGCGCGTGACGCTGACGACGTCGTCCTCCGCGGGCTGAATATCGCCGTCCCGGGCGGGATTCTGGTTGCGAGTCCGTTCGTCGTCATCGCCGACGAGCGCGTTTGGGCCCTCCATCCTCTCGACCTCGACCCCGTGCTCACGGTCCCGGCCGGGGAAGAGGCGAAGACGCTCGCGATCGTCGAGCGCCTTTGGGTCGAGCTCGACCTCGATCGGGAAGGGACGATCCTCGCCGTCGGGGGTGGCTCAACAATGGATGTCGCAGGCTTCGTGGCCGCCACATACCTGCGCGGCCTCAGCTGGCATGCGGTTCCAACCTCGTTGACGGCGATGGTCGACGCTGCGATCGGCGGCAAAACCGGCATCGACACGGCGCGGGGAAAGAATCTCGCCGGAGCCTTCCACTTTCCGACCGCGGTCTCGATCAGCCCGCACTACCTATCCACACTGCCCGAGGAGGAGCGGCGGGCCGGCATGGCCGAGGTGGTGAAGACGGGCTTGCTCGCGGGGCAGGAGATCTGGAGCCTCCCGGAGGAGCAGATGATCCGCGCCTGCGCGGCGTTCAAGGCTGCCGTCGTCCTCGCAGACCCGTTCGAGCGCGACCGATATCGGACGATCCTCAACCTCGGTCACACCTTTGCCCACGCGCTGGAGGCCGGATCTGGCTACCGCGTTCGACATGGCGATGCGGTGGCGCTCGGGCTTCTCGCCGCGCTCCGGCTCTCCGCCCAGCCGACGGACGCGGTCGAGGAGGTCCTGCGCCCGGAACCGGTCGAAGCGGATGCGGACAGGGCCTGGGCGGCCCTCAAGCGGGACAAGAAAGGCGAAGGCGTGTTCGTCCTCCTCGAGGCTCCCGGAAAGCCGGTGGTCACTACGGTGCCGGACGAGGAGGCGCGTGCCGCTTTGACCGCGCTCATCCGAGAGTAGACTCGCCGCCGTGCAGGTCGTCGTCCTGAACGGCGTCAATCTGAACGCCCTCGCAGATCGCGACTCCGACCTCTACGGAGGAGTCGGCCTCGACGACCTCGAGACCAAGATCTATGCCTGGGGCCGGGAGCTCGGCTGCTCGGTGCGCTGCCTGCAGACGAACAGCGAGGGTCAGTTCATCGACTGGTGCCACGACGCGCGCAGCTGGGCGAAAGGCGTGATCGTCAACCCCGGTGCGTGGACGCACTACAGCTACGCGATCCGCGACGCGCTCGAGCTCTTCAAGGTTCCGGTCGTCGAAGTGCACCTCTCCGACATCGAGAAGCGAGAGGAGTGGCGCCGCATCTCTGTCATCGCCGACGTCGTCGCCGAGCGCGTGATCGGCAAGGGTCCTGAGGGGTACCGCGAGGCGCTTGTGTTTCTCACGCACAAGGGAACGAACGCGTCCTGAACGGCCGCGTGGACCGGCTCCGGGGAAGGCTCGAGCAGGTCGAGGCCGCATCGTTCCTCGTCTCCAACCCCGTCAACGTTCGCTATCTCACCGGCTTTCAGAGCTCGAACGCATTTCTGCTCGTGAAACACACGCAGGTCTTACTGCTTACGGACGGGCGCTACATCGAGGCTGCCAGGGGGGTGGAGGGGGTCGAGGCCGTTCTCGTCGACCGCGAGTTCACGCCGGGCGTTGCCTCCCGCCTCCCTGAGTTGGCCGAGACGCCCGTGGCCTTCGAGGCTGACCATCTGACCGTGGACCGCCACGCTGTCCTCACTTCCGCCGCGCTCGAGCTGATGCCCACCTCCGGCGTCGTCCTCGAGTTGCGCGCAGTCAAGGAGCCTGCCGAGCTGGACGAGATCCGCCGCGCCGCGCGCATCCTCAACGACGTGTATGAGCGAATGGCCGCCCAGAGCCTCGTCGGACGGACGGAGGAAGAGGTCGCCTGGTGGTTCGAGCGGACGCTCCACGAGGAAGGCGCGGACGCCCTCGCCTTCGACGTCACCGTGGCGAGCGGCCCGAACGCCGCTTTTCCGCACCACCACACTGGTGCTCGGAAAATCGCAGCCGGGGAGACCGTGGTCGTGGACGCCGGCGCCAAGGTGGACGGCTACTGCTCCGACTGCACACGCACGTTCGCGACAGGGCCGCTTCCGGATGAGTTGCGCCGGGCGTACGCGACCTGCCGCGCCGCGCAGGAGTCGGCGCTCTCCGGGGTCAAGGCGAACGCGGATGCACGCGGCCTCGACGATCTGGCGCGCGCCGAGATAGTGGACGGCGGCTTCGAAGTGCTGCACGGGCTCGGCCACGGCGTCGGCCTCGAGGTGCACGAGCTACCGGTGCTGCGGGCGACCGCGCAGGGGTCCCTCGAAGCCGCGAATGTCGTCACTGTCGAGCCCGGCGTCTACCTTGCCGGGCAAGGCGGCGTGCGGATCGAGGATCTCGTCATCGTCACTGAGAACGGCGCCGAAGTGCTCACGCCGTTCACCAAGGAGCTGCTGACGCTGGACTAAACTCTCGGCGCCGTGGCCGAGACCGTCTCCACGAACCAGTTCCGCAACGGGATGCACGTCGAGCTCGACGGGCAGGTCTGGCGCATCGTCGAGTTCCAGCACGTCAAGCCGGGCAAGGGCGGAGCTTTCGTGCGGACGAAGCTCAAGAACCTCGATTCGGGCGCAGTGGTCGAGCGCACATTTCGCGCGGGCGAGAAGATGCCGCGCGTCCACACGGAGACGAAGAGCGTCCAGTATCTCTACGACGCGGGCGACGAGGTCGTCTTCATGGACACGGACAACTACGAGCAGATCTCTCTCCCGCACGGCGAGCTGGAGGCCGAGCTTCCGTTCATGCAGCCCTCGAGCTCGGTGATGCTGCTGATGGTCGACGGGCGCCCTTCGGGCGTGGATCTCCCGGCGTCGGTCGAGCTTTCGGTGGTCGAGACCGAGCCGGGCGTCAAGGGCGATACCGTCTCCAACGTGACGAAGCCGGCGACGCTAGAGACCGGCGCCGTCGTCCAGGTGCCGCTGTTCGTGAACGTGGGCGACCGGGTGAAGGTCGACACGCGCGAGCGCCGCTACATCTCCAGGGCGTAGCCGAGCCTCATGCCCGCGCTCGTCGACACCACCATCAGGCTCCTCTCCCAGGAGCCGCTTGCGGAGCGGATGCAGGGCTCTCGCGTACTCGAGCTTGCCGGCGTCCTCGACAAGGCCGGCTTCTCCTGTCTCGAGGTCTCGGGCGGCGGCTGCTTCGAATGGGCAGTCCGGCGCGGCGTCGAAAGTCCGTGGGAGCGCATCAGGGCCATTCGCTCGCGCTGCTCGACACCGCTGGGGATTGCGTTGCGTGGCCGCTTTCTCGTCGGTTCGCGACCGCTCTCGCGGGATCTCGTCCGTCGCTTCGTCGGGAGCGCAGCCGCCAGCGGCATCGACGTCTTCCGGCTCCACGATCCCCTGAACGACCTTGCGAACCTTCGAGAGGCCGCCGACGCGATTCGGGCAGCTGAAAAAGAGCTTGCCGTGGGGCTCGTGCACAGCCCGGGTCTCACCGGCGAGACCGACGTCTTGCTCGAGCGAGCGCAGCGTCTCGAGGAGCTGGGTGCCGCGCGCGTCCTTCTCCACGATCCCGCGGGCTCGCTCGACCCGGCGCAGGCCAGGGAGCTGGTCGAGAACCTCGGGCAGGCGAGCGGTCTACCCGTCGGCCTTCATTGCCAGGGCTCCGGCGGTGCGGCGCTTGCCGCCGCGATCGAGGCAGCCCGAGCCGGCGCAGCTCTGGTCGCGTGCGCGCTCTATCCGGTTGCCCTCTCGCTTCACCGAGTCTCGGCCGAGTCGTTGACGCGGTCTCTCAGGGGACTGGGGCTCGACACCGGCGTGGACGTCGACATCCTCTGGAAAGGGTCCGAGTTGGTGGATGAGGCGCTGGGGGACGAGCCGGTTCCGCCCCTGTCGCCCCGCGTCGCGGTGCGTGCAGCCGAGCACCGAATCCCGGCAGGTCTCGTCGCCGAGCTCGACCAGCATCTGCGGGCGCGGGGGGTCGCAGATCGGCTCGACGACGTGCTCCAGGAGCTGAACGAGATCAGGCGCGAGTCGGGTTGGCCACCGCTCGCCTCTCCCATCGGGCAGATCCTCGGCTCGCAAGCCTTGCTCCACGTGCTCTCCGCGCAGCGCTGGCACATCGTGGTGGACGAGCTCCGCGACCTCATCGAGGGACGCTACGGGAGTCCGCCCAGCGAGGTGGACCCGACCGTGAAGCGGGCGGTCCAGCTGATCGGCGACGGCTCGCCGCGAACGGAGGAACCTCCGCAGGAGATCGAGGAGCTCCGCGAGGAGGCCGGAGGGATCGCATCGAGCGAGGAGGAGCTCTTGCTGCTCGCACTGTTCGGCGATGACGCCGAGCCGCTTCTCCAGTCCATCCGAAGCCGGGGGACAGCGCCCGAATCCCTCGCGGGCGCCGGACTCGAGCGGCGGGAGACCGAGCGGATCCGCGAGATCATCCGGATCGTTCAGGAGACCGGCATCGGCGAAGTGACGATCGAGGAGGGCGAGACGCGGATCACGATCCGGCGGAGCGACGAAGGCGCCGAGGCTCCGGTCGTGGGCGTTCAGGCGGGAGGGAGTCCCGCCGAGCCCGAGCTTCCACCGGTCCTTCCCCGTGACGACGTCATTCGGATCGAGGCGCCGATGGTGGGGACGTTCTACCGCGCGGCCGAGCCGGGGGCGGACCCCTTCGTTCACGAGGGCGACCCGGTCGCGCCTGGCCAGACGCTCTGCATCCTCGAGGCGATGAAGCTGATGAACGAGGTGAAGGCGGAGGTCGAGGCGACTGTGCGCCGGATCTGCGTCGAGAATGCGCAGGCGGTGCAATACGGCGATCTTCTGTTCGAGCTGGAGCCGCTGAACGGGCGCCCGCTCGATGCCCTCTAACGTGGCCCGAACGGACAGGGTGCCTCCGGGGTCATCGCGGTCCTCCCTCCGCTTCGAGCACGCATCCGCGTTGAGAGTGACGCACTTTCGATTGGGCATCCCGACGCATGCGAGGGAGCGCCGGTGTTCGCGCGCGTCCTGATCGCCAACCGCGGCGAGGTCGCCGTGCGCGTCATTCGCGCCTGTCGCGAGCTGGGCGTCGAGACCGTCGCCGTGTACTCGACGGCCGACCGCGACACCCTCCACGTCCGCCTCGCCGACCAGGCCGTCCACATCGGCCCGCCGCCCCCGGCAGACAGCTACCTGAACATCCCCTCGCTGATAGCCGCCGGAACGACGACGGGATGCGACGCCGTTCATCCGGGGTGGGGCTTCCTGTCCGAGAACGCGGCTTTCGCGGCCGCCTGCGAGGACAACGATCTCGTCTTCATCGGGCCTCGTCCGGAGACGATCGAGACCATGGGAGACAAGGTCGCGGCCAAGAGAGCCATGGCCGCGGCCGGTCTGCCACTCGTCCCCGGCTCGAACGACGCGGCCGGCTTCTCGGAGGCCAGGAGCCTCGCCGAGGAGATCGGCTTCCCGGTGCTGCTCAAGGCGGCGGCCGGGGGCGGCGGACGGGGCATGCGGCTCGTCGAGTCGCCGGCGGAGCTCGAGGCCGCTTTCCGGATGGCCGCATCCGAGGCGCAGGCTGCGTTCTCGAACGGCTCGCTCTACGTCGAAAAGGCCGTCGTCGGAGCCCGCCACGTCGAGATCCAGGTTCTGGGGGACGGCGAGGGTGGTGTCCTGACGCTCGGGGAGCGGGACTGTTCGATTCAGCGTCGTCATCAGAAGCTGATAGAGGAAGCCCCTTCGCCGGCCGTCTCGAAGAGTCTTCGCGCCGAGATGGAGGACGCTGCGCACCGCGCCTGCGAGACCCTCCGCTACCGCGGCGCAGGCACCCTTGAGTTTCTGCTCGACGCAGACGGCCGCTTCTACTTCATCGAGATGAACACACGGCTCCAGGTCGAGCATCCGGTCACGGAGCTCGCCACGGGCATCGACGTGGTGCGGGCCCAGATCGCTGTCGCGGCCGGGGAAGGGCTCCCTGCTGAGGGAGCCGCTCCCTTGCGCGGCCAGGCGATCGAGTTCCGCATCAATGCGGAGGACCCGGCCCGTGATTTTCTCCCCGCGCCGGGTACGATCACCCGCTTTCGGCCGCCGCTCGGGCCCGGAGTCCGGGTCGACACGCATGTCTTCGAGGGCTACACGGTTCCCCCGTTCTACGACTCGCTGCTCGCGAAGGTCATCATCTGGGCGGAGAATCGACCCGCGGCCATCGCTCGCGCCCGGCGCGCGCTGTCAGAATTGGAGCTCGAGGGCGTGCCCACGACACGAGCGTTGGCCATGGACATCATCGAAACGGAAGGCTTTGCGAGCGGCGACTACACGACCGCGTTTCTCGCCGAGGCCGACCTCGCCGCGCTCGGGGGCCACTCTTGAGCCGCAAGTCGGCGCGCCGCGACGCCCTCTTCGTCCTCTACCAGTGGGACGTCACCGGAACGCCGCTCGCCTCCTTGCACGAGGGCGAGCTCGACCCCTATGCCGAGGAGCTCGTCGAGGGCGTCTCGGGCGAGGCGGCCACGCTCGATGCCCGGATCAACGATGCGTCGAGCGACTGGAGCGCCGACAGGCTCGGCGCCCTGGAGCGGAACATCCTCCGGATCGCCCTCTGGGAGCTGGAACGCGGCGACGTCCCGCTCGAGGCGGCGATCGACGAGGCCGTCTCCCTCGCGAAGCGATACTCCTCGGAGGATGCGGGGCGCCTGGTGAACGGGATTCTGGGGCGAGTCGCCCGGGAGGCGACGCGGTGAGCGAGGCCGAGCACCAGCCGGTCGTGCGCCTGGAGGAGCTCCTGAAGCGGCTCGAGGAGGCCCGCGCGCGCCTCGAGGCCACCGATGATCCGGAGCAGGCAGTCGAAGTTCTCCGCGAGCTGGCGGAAGTGGCGAAGGAGGTGCAGGCCGAGATCGAGAAGGCTCGCCGCGAGGAGGCCTCTTGAGATCGCTCGAGGAGCTGCGCGGGCTGGTCGAGGACGAGCTCGCCAGGCTTCCCTTCGCCGAGGAGCTCGGCCGCCTCGAAGACGCCCTGCGCTACTCGCTGCTCGGCGGCGGCAAGCGTATTCGGCCGGTTCTCTGCCTTGCGACCGGCGAGGCGCTCGGCCGCGGGCCCGAAGAGCTCCTTCCGGCGGCGTGCTCGCTCGAGCTGGTGCACACCTTCAGCCTCGTCCACGACGACCTGCCGGCCCTGGACGACGACGACCTTCGCCGCGGACAGCCGAGCGCGCACGTTCGCTTTGGCGAAGGCGTGGCGATCCTGGCCGGAGACGCACTACTCACGGAGGCGTTCCGACTTGTACTCGCCTATCCCGCGCCTGACGCCGCGCGGGAGCTCGCCCTCGCGACGGTCGGGATGATTGGGGGGCAATACGTGGATGTGACCACCGACGGGGACCTCGACGGGGAGGCCCTGGCGGAGCTACATCGACTCAAGACCGGACGACTCCTGGAGGCTTGTATCGCGTGTGCGCTGGCTGTGGCAGAGATCCCCGCGAGCGAACGCGAGCCCTGGCGGGCGTTCGCGCAGGAGCTCGGCCTGCTTTTTCAGATCGTGGACGACATCCTCGACGCCACCGGCACCGCGGCGGAGCTGGGAAAGACCCCCGGGAAGGACGAGGCGGCCGGCAAGGTCACGTACGTCTCCCTCCACGGCCTGGAGCGGTCCCGCGAGCTCGCCGACGAAGCGCGGGGGCGCGTGAACGACCGTTTGGAGGCGCTTCCCGCGGACACGTCTGTGCTGGCCGAGCTCGTTTCCGCCATCAGGGAACGGCGCAAGTAACGCGCTACGCTCTTCTGGTGAAAAAGCGGCTGGACGTGCTGCTCGTCGAGCGCGGCCTGGCCGAGACCCGCTCGCAGGCTCAGGCGCTGGTCCTGGCCGGCCGCGTGCCCGGGCACACCAAGGCCGGGGAACAGGTGGACGACGGCGCCGAGCTCGAGGTCGAAGCGGGCCCGCGGTTCGTCTCCCGCGGGGGCGAGAAGCTCGCGCACGCGCTCGCCGAGCTCGAGATCGACCTCAGCGCGGAGGACTGCCTGGACGTCGGCGCCTCGACGGGCGGGTTCACGGACTG
>Ga0184605_10000650_pt1 | contig 10524 bp, 9 predicted proteins | sample PLM0_30_coex_FD_132995 | JGI IMG/M metagenome (GOLD analysis project Ga0184605, IMG submission 132995) | Groundwater sediment microbial communities from an aquifer in East River, Colorado, USA - PLM0_30_coex | ecosystem: Environmental > Terrestrial > Soil > Riparian zone | place: USA: East... | reverse complement strand
CCGCTGAAAGGCAGATTAAGGAATTCGCACTCCGGATCGCGATAAACTGCCCGGACCAAGCCGATATAATAGCTGCTCACATCCAATAGGAGCGCGGCCGACATCAGATCCGCGTCTCCCATGTAGTAGTATTTGTCCTTGTACAAAGTTTCGAACCAGTAACGGTAAGTGACCGGATATTGCTGGTTGTAATTACGAAGCCGCTCCTCCACATCTTCTCCCGCTAAACTGCGCGCCAGTAAATCGGCGACGTAGTAGGAAGTATAAGAGCAAAAATCAAGACCTGGACTGTAAAGCGGATCGATAAAACCGGTGGCGTCGCCCACTGCGGCCCAGCCGTTACCGCAGACTTTCTCACTGTGATATGGCAGCATCGACAAGGCGTGCACGTCGCCTTCAATCGCTTTTGCCGCGCCAAAAATTTCACAACCGACTGGATGACTGAGAATGTGCGCATGCAATCGCTGGGCGAGATTCGGGCCTTCCGGCAGTTTGAAAATCCGGTTGTCATACACAATGCCGGCACTGACGTCACCCCCGCGCAATGGGATGATCCAAACCCACCAGCCGCGGCCGAACAAATGATTCGTAGCCCATTCCCGGCCGGTGCGACAATGATTGGCGTAGTCCGGGAAGCGTTCTCGCCACTCATAGCTGTCCCACTCCTTAACGCCGGTTAATCGCGCCCAGACCGCATTGATGGGGTGTTCGATGTTCGCTCGAAAATACCCGAGCTTCCGCGCCAGCATAGTTGCGCGTCCTGTTGCATCAACGACCCAACGGCAGGTCGCGCTGCATTCTCCATGATCGAGAACGGCACTTACTCTTTGGCCATTCCCGTTGTTCAGCTCACAGTTTGTTACTTTGGCAGGGCGCCAGAGATCGCAACCTGCTTCCACCGCGAGGTCGAGCAAGTGTGAATCAAGTTTCGCCCGGTCCACTTGAAAGCCCGGCAATCGGCTCTGATAACGCGTACCGACCTCGACGCAATCGTCGAAGCGCTGATCCGGCCGATTGCAAAACCACAGACGCAACCCCTGTTTCGCCAGCTGATTATGACCGAGATAATGGGTCAAACCCAAAATCCGCGTCATGTAACAACTGCTAACTTCGGTGGTCGACTCGCCAACCTTGCGGTCGAACTCGACGGTTTTTTCAATAATGAGGACACGCGCCTCGGGCCGTTTGCGTTTGAGCATGAGCGCAGTCGCGGCGCCGGAAAACGCGCCTCCGATGATTACGACGTCGAATTCGAAATCCATCGCAACCGAGAAAATGGACGCGGCCAGTCGGAAACGCAATCAGTTCCGGAACTGGCCTCTGGCCATCTAATGATTGAACCTAGAGCGTTCAACGTTGAGCGTTACCAAGAATGATCTTTGCCAATGCGCGCTTGATTTTTCCCGAGGGAATTCGCGATGGCCTCGAACTCGTTGCCGAAGAAGGGAAAATTACGGCAATTCGCGAGCAAACGCGTACGCGCGGGAAAGACGTTGTTGATCTTAATGGCAATTATCTCGCGCCCGGCTTTCTCGATCTTCACGTTCACGGCGCGCTCGGTCGCGACACCATGGAGGCCGATACGGCGGCATTTCGGGTCATTTGCGATTATCACGCGAGCGGCGGCACGACATCGCTCCTGCTCACGACGGCTACAGCCCCGACAAATGACATTGTCGATGTCCTAAACGCGGTTCGAAATTGTCGATTTTCCATCCCGCAGATCGCCGGCGTTCATGTGGAAGGCCCGTTCATTTCAAAGGCGAAATGCGGCGCCCAACGCGCTGAATTCATTCAAGATCCGTCACCAACCAGGGTGGAACAATTGCTCGAGCATGCGGATGTGATCAAACGCGTTACCATCGCGCCGGAGTTGCCCGGAGCGCTCGAGGCGATCGCGAATTTTCACGAACACGGAATTAGCGTCAGCGGCGGCCACAGCGATGCTTTGGATGAGGACGCCCGGGCCGCATTCGACCGCGGTATGCGCAGCGTAACGCACACATTTAACTGCATGTCGTCGGCGCGGCGGCGAGGAATCTATCGCGTGGGCGGTTTGCTCGAGTTCGCGTTAAGCGAGCCGGAGGTCAGTTGCGAACTGATTGCGGATGGTCATCACGTTTCGGCGACGTTGATGAAAATGTTGTACCGAGCGAAAGGCCCAGGCGGCATTTGTCTCGTGACCGACGCAACCGCGGGCGCGGGGTTGCCCGATGGTTCCCGTTTTTCGCTCTTCGGTAATGAGTGCGTCGTCGAAGACGGCGTTTGTTTGCTGGCCGACCGTTCGGCAATGGCGGGCAGCGCCTCGCGCATGATCGATCTCGTGCGCGCGATGGTGGAATATGTCGATCTTCCGCTGCCTGAAGCGATCACAATGGCCACCGCAAGTCCCGCCCGCGAGATTGGTCTGGAACCGAAAGGACGATTGGCGGCCGGAGCTGATGCGGATTTTGTCGTTCTCTCTCCGGAATTGGAGGTGTTGCGAACGTTTGCCGGCGGCCAGGAATTTTCTCGTTAGATCGACAGTAAGAACTCCGCGATGTCGAGCGATGCCCGCGGCCTGCTCAAACGACTGATATTCGTGGTCCATTCGCGCCATTGTTTTGCGCCATCAGCAAACGCCCGCTGAACCTGAGCGACAACCTCCCACGGCGAGAGCGCGATCACCCCTGAATTCGTTTCGATGATTAGCCGGGCATTGCCTTCCTCCTGACCGGAGACAACGTGATTGATGATCATTGGGCAAGCAGCCGCAATCGTTTCCTGGACGGTTGCACCTCCGGCTTTTCCGATGAGCAAATGGCTGGCGCGCAGCATGCGTGGAAGCTCTTCGGTCCAACCGACGATATCGATCTTGCGATCACCTGCCACCTCTTTGATCTCCGAGCGAAGTGTGTCAGCGCGACCGACGGTCACGGTTAGATGAATATCCAGCTCGACGAGTCGTCGCACGAGATCGGGGGCCTTGTTTGTCGGTGGGTTCACCACATAAAGCACGCGCCGATCGTCGCCCGCAGGCGGCAGCCGGTTCTCCATCACATCGGCAAATTTCGGGCTAACGGGAAATCCGAAAATCTTAATTTTCTCCGGAGCGATTCCCCCGGCACGCAGGACTGCCGCGCTCTGTTCATTTGGAACGAGAAAGAAATCGGCCGCACAACGATACCAGATTGAATTGACTGTGATCGAATCGGTGACAACGACGACGCTTTTGCAGCTTGGCTTTGGCCCTAAAATTTGATGAAGCAGATAGGGAAAGGGCGGAAATGTCGAAACAACTACGTCCGGGCGAAAACGATCGAGCAGAGCGGCGAAATGCGCTTTAAGGCGGGAAAATCGACGGAAACTCTTGTCGAAATCTTTTTTGCGCTCGAGCCATCGATACACATAACCCCAGGATTGCGGCCAACGGTTAATCAACGCGAGATAAGCTTTTCGCACGGATTCATTGAGGAATCCGTAAGTCTCCGCCAATAGGTCGCGCACCTCGACCTCAGCTGCGGGCGCGATGCGGGCCAATCCATCGCGAACTCCGTGGGCGGCGCTATTGTGACCCTCTCCAAAACTGGCAGTGAGGATCAGTATTCTTTTTTTCACGACTCATTAACAAGAAAACGGACAGGCGAACGGAAGTTTAATGGATATTTATGTCCGGCAAAGTAAACTCTGTGACGGAGATGAGATATCTCGGATTTGTCTGGCGGGTTCTGCGCCGCCTAGTTTGGGAAACGGCCACCGATACCACGACCGGTCTGGCTGCACAGATGGCGTATCTGCTTCTTTTCGCGCTCGCCCCTGGACTCCTTTTCCTCTGGCATCTGCTCGGTCTTTTCGGCACCGATCCGGCGAAGCTGCACCAAATGTTTCTTCTCTTGCAAAGCTTTATGCCACCCGACCCGAAAGTGCAGGACATTCTCGATACGGCGGTTGCCAGCGTGGTCGTGACAGGCTCCAGCGGCATGCTCGCCAATGTCGGGATCGTCGTCGGGATATATTTCGGGACGGTGTTCATCGCTACCATCTCCCGGGCATTAAGCCATACGCATGGAGTGCAGGAGGATCGTAACTGGTGGTCGAAGTATATCATCTCATTCCTGCTGCTTTTCTGGTTTGGCATCGTCATTCTATTTTGCTTTAACGCGGTGGTCTTCGGCGAAACGCTCGCCGGACTGGCGGAAGTCAATTTTCAACTGAACGTCCCGCTGCAGGAATGGGTTGCCGCATTAAACGTGCCCTTTACCGCCGTGGCGCTGATCGGTCTGGCTTTGGCGCTCTACTTGCTGACGCCGGAAAATTATCTCACCGTCCGCCAAGCGCTGCCGGGTGCAATTTTCTTTTCCGCTGGCTGGATTATCGCGACCAAGCTCTTTCAACTTTACGTGGCGCGATACGATCGCTACAACCCGACTTATCTCGCACTGGCATCCATCATCGTGCTGCTGACCTGGATGTATCTGACCTGTTTGCTGCTCCTCCTCGGCGGCAAATTAAACGCAATACTTCGCCGGGAACGCGAACGCACTCGCGAAACCAAATCCCGTGCCCCTGCTGTGCAGGCAGCTTGATCGCGCCGCGCGCTCTGTTACGCTCCGCTGCAGTGGTGCGCTTTCGGCTTTGGCTTGCAACTGTACTCGCGCTTGGCGCGATCGTCGGCAGTCTCCTTCACGCGCAAGTCGACGATGACGAAAGAGACAAGCGCGCGGAATCTCGGAAAAAGCGCCATCAGACGCACAATGTCTCGTCGCCGACGCCGGAGAAATCGCCCAGCCCGATTGCGAAAGCGAGACCAGCAACAGACAAGTCCCGGAACGAAACAAGCGCGTCACCTACGCCGGAGGGGTCACCGAGCCCAATTGCAAAAGCGAGAGCGGCAACAGACAAGTCGACCCAGAAAACCACCGAAAAAAAAGAAACAACGCCCAAGCCCAAACCAAGCGAAACTCCGGAACCAACCGCGGCTTCGCCGAAACCGAAGAAATCTCCAAGCGCGACGCCAAAACGAAAAACTGCAAAGAAAAAGTCGCGAAAGAAAGAAGCAACGCCAAAACACAAAAAAGCTGCGAAGGCGAATGCCCCAGCGAAAGAAAAAGAAACGCCAAGACCGGAAAAGAGTCCCAAACCACATCTAGAGGAATCTCCCGGACGCTCTGAGAGCTCGGCCCCACCGCCATCGCCACCGCGCGCCATTGCTATGCCGACTCCTGCAGCATCACCGCAGTCAAAAATTCCGCGCGCCGTTCCAGCGGAAGAGCGCGCGCAAGTTCTAATCGAGAAATCCGGTTTCGAAGAAGATCAGGGTTTCGAACCTCCCCCTTCACCGCCACCTCGCAAATTTGGTTTTTGGCCGTGGTCCCGGTCGCGATCAAGCGAAAGTTATCGCTATCTTACGCGGTCGGTCATCGAACAAATCCGCCGCGCGCCCGTGAAACGAAGACGCTGGCAATTCATTGTCGTGCACAACAGCGGGACACGGCAGGGAAATGCGCGCGTCTTCGATTATTATCATCGCCATGTCCGCCGAATGCAGAATGGCCTCGCCTATCATTTTGTGATTGGGAACGGAACATCGACTGGTAATGGCCAGATAGAAGTGGGAGATCGTTGGCGTCGCCAAATCAATGGCGGCCACGTCCACAGCGATTATTTGAACAACATTTCGCTCGGTATTTGTCTGGTGGGAGACTTCAATCGCGATCAACCCAGCCGCGCGCAGCTCGAATCGTGCGAAGAACTAATTCGATATCTGCGAGAGCGCTGCGGGAAGATCGACAGGCACGATATCGTTGTGCGGCCCCATCGTGAAATGAATCCGCCGCGCTGGGCTACTGATTGTCCCGGGGACGTTTTTCCTTACTCCTGGTTCCGGAGATTTTAGTGGCGATCTCGCAAATGGTAGGGACGGACCGCCGGGCCGTCCGTTGCATTCGGCGCGCCCGGCAGTCGCGCCCTACCAAAGCGTTGCATTTTCTCTTATGAGTTGCGATTCGCGTCTCTCTCATTCCGAGCGGACATCACTTGCGTTCTGCCACCAGCAAATTTGCTTCCTTGTAGTTCCACCGGTAGCCGAACCCGAAATCGAGCGGTGGAGGATTGCTTTGCGCGAAGAGCTCTTGCAGTTTGGGCTGGTAATATTGTTTGAAGAGCTCGATCGGGCCGAGGTAATTGCCAAACAAGCGTAGATTCCACTTGGCTGGGTCAAAGTAAGCCAGCGGAATTCCCGAGTCGTCCTGCACAATTCTGTTGCTGTGCGCAAGAATGAAATTGCGGATCGTGGCGAACCCCTCCTCGAACATCAAATAAGAAGAAGATTTAAGAAAACTGGAGCCGATGCCAAATCGCTCGCAAAATTTCAGGAAACCTGGGGTGGATTTGATTCCGCCATCGGAAATATCGGTGGTGAAATAGTACAGCGTTTGTGAACTGCCCGTTTGATTGTCGGTATAGTTGATCCGTACCCCGGAAATGCTACCGCCTTTTTTTCCCGGCGCGCTTTCCTGAAAAGTGCCGTTGCTGGTAAGAGAACCGAACGTCACGTTGGTGATCGATTTATCGGCGCGCGCGATGAAAACGTAAAGGATCGGCAACACCCCATTGAGGTTCTGCTGTTGCAGATCGACCTTCATGTCTTTCGTGATGAAGTAGGTCGTGGCCAGCGAGGACTTCATCGCGTTCTCCAGATTGCCGAGCGCGCCGGAGAGGTTCGCGATGCGCAACGGGTCTGGCGGCGGTCCCATCGATTCCTTCCCGCAGAGAACGTATACGGAAGCCCTCGGAAAAAATTGATCGACGTAAAGGAAATCGGGACCGCTGAACATGTAAAACGCGACCGGAATTGATTGCGTTGCCTCCGGAAGATAGGTGTCCTCCCATGGGTGCAGTTTTTGGAGCTGACGCAGAGTGAGTTTTGAAAACTCTCGTTCAAAGAACGCCGAATGTTCCTGCCAGGCCGGATCGCGCGTGAGCGGCGCGAGTGGAGAATTTGCCGGCACCGGCATTCCAGCGAGCAAGCGCGCGATGTCATTAGGTCCGGCAACCGAAGAGGGCGCGCCAGATGCAATCTGCGAATTCTCTTGTGCGTAAACGCTGAGCGCACTTGCCAGGATCGACAATAAAATCGGGGCAAATGCTTTTCTGAAAGACTTCTTATTCACGGTGAGCGGCGGATGCGCTTCCCCGCGCAAAAGTAGAGAAGGAAACCGACGACCAGCGTCGTCAATGCGGCCAAGGATTCCGTAGTGTTCGAGCGAAAAAGATAAATCATCATCCAAATCGTAACCGCCGCGAAGACCAGCGGTGGCAGCGGATAAGCCCAGACCCGATAGGGGCGGGCCAAAGCAGGCTGGGTTGCACGCAAGACGATGACCCCAAGCACCGTAAACAAGGAGCAGAGCAGCAGACTGAATTGAATGTAAACAACGACCAGCTCAAAACTTCGCGTCATTAAAAGCAAATTCACGATGAGTAATTGTAAGACAATGGCATTCGTGGGAATACCGTGAGGGTTTTTGCGCCCAAGCAATCGAAGCAACCAATGATCTTCGCCCATCGACATGCTGACTCGCGGCCCGATCCACGTCATTGAGCTGATGGAGGAAATCAATCCGAGACAAATGACTGCGCCAGCGATGCGCCCGCCGGCGGAGCCAAAAATATGCTTGCCCGCGATCAGAGCCACGTCGAGTTGACCGCTCAATTCTGTCGTGGGTGTGGTAGCGAGGAAAACGGCATTGAGCAGCACATAAACCACGATCACGATGACCGTTCCGACCAAGAGCGAGCGCGGAACATTTTTATCCGGCTGCTTGATTTCGCCGGTGATATAAGCCGCAGCGTTCCAGCCCGAGTAAGAGTACATCACGTAGACCAGCGCCACCGCGAACGGAGCGCCGAAGATCGACATCGCATCAGTGCGCGTGGGCAGGAAAGCGATTGATTGCTTCGGGTGAACAAAAAACCCGGCGACGATGAATGTACCGATCAAGAGCAACTTCACCAAGGTGGAGAGATTTTGGAACGCGCTGCCGACGCGCAAGTTCCCAAGATGGAAAAGCGCAACTACCCAAACGATAACAAACGACAGAATAACCGGCGAACCCACGCCAAAGACGCCGTCAAAATATTTGCCAAAAGCCATCGCGGCGAGCGCGATTGGCGCAGCGAAACCAATTGTGACAGAAATCACTCCAGCCATGAAACCGAGGGCAGGATGATAAATTTTCGATAGGAAATGATATTCGCCGCCTGAACGCGGGAGCGCCGTGCTCAATTCGCCATAGCAAAGCGCACCGCAAAGCGCCGCGATCCCGCCCACGACCCAGAGCATCAGCAACGCGAACCCGGATTGAATGTCTGCCAGCTGGAAACCGAGACTCGTGAAGATGCCGGTTCCGATGATATTGGCAATAACGATGGAACAGGCCGTGACAAAACCGATCGTGCGCGGTGGTGTGCGCGCTTTCAGTGAACGACGTTCGGCGATCGTGGTCATCGTTAGATCGACAATCCCGAAATTATCGGGACTCGCGAATTCTTTTCGGAGTTGCATTCGAGGGCATGATTGGCGAATGGGCTCGCGCCGATACGGTCTTCTGCGTCTGGCAGTTCGTTGCTGACTTAAAATGAGCCCGAGTCACACGTTCCAATTTTGATAGGTTGTCAGAAGCGACTCCCGGCCTGACTTTGAAGCGGCATGAACCCGCATCCCAAGCTCTTCATCGAACCCGCCACCCATCTCGCGGTCTTTCTTGCAAATCGTCCCGGAGCGCTCGCCCGCGTGTGTGAGGCTCTCGCGCAGGCCCAAATCAACATCCACGCGCTCGCTACTTCCGACACAGTCGATCACACAGTGGTGCGCATGGTGGTAAGCGACCCGACTAAGGCGCTCATGCTTTTAGGCGACGCCGGCGTTCTCGCGCTCGAGACCGAAGTGCTCATGATCGAAACCACGAACGAACCTGGTGTGCTCGCGAAAATCGCCGAGCGCCTTGCGAAAGCCGAAGTGAATATCGAATACGCTTATCTGGCTGGCGGGCGGGGAGCTGAAAAAGGCCTCATCGTCCTGCGCCCATCCGATGTCGAAAAAGCGCAGAATGCGTTGCGTGATTTGTAATACGCTCAGGGGCTAATAGACGCCCGGAATCAACCGCTTTGTCCGCCGCATGTAGACGAGGTAGTCTTCGCCCAATGCTTCAGTGAGCGCGCGTTCTTCGATGCGGATGCGCCAGAGAAAAGCGCCGATGATCGGCACGGTCAGGAATAAGGTCGACAGCCAATTCCCAAAACAAAACCCCAAGCCGACGAAGGCCAAGAGTGCGCCGGTGTAAGTGGGGTGCCGAATATAGCGATACGGCCCGGAATCGATCAGCGTGTGTTCGGCCGAGATCGACACATCAACGGTGAAATACCGGCCGAGATAACCAATCGAGTACCAGCGAAGAATCAGGCCCCCCAGAAATAAGACGAAGCCAAAAAAATAAAATCCGCGCAGATATGGGAAGGTTGCTCCCGGATAGAGCCAGATCATTTGAATCCCGAGCCAAAGGCTCACGGTGATAACGGTCCAGAGCAGAAAAAGTGAGCGGCGATCCCGGGAAATAGCTTGTGTGCGCGAGTGCCGAGTGAACGCGAGATAAAGCTCAGAAAGGCCATAGAGCGCGCCCAGCAACAATGGATTAGGCAATCGCATGGGGATTTAGTTCCGAAAGGACATGTCCGATCTGCAAGATTCTGCCGCCCACGCCGTACATCGACAAGCTGAAACCGCGCAGGTCGATGAACTTATGGGCGAATCTCGATTGTCGTCCCGTCCGGTGTGACCCGCCAGAGTTCGTCGATCTCTTCGTCGGTAAGCGCGATGCAACCGATAGTCCAATCCTTCCAACGATGAAGGGCCCCAATCCAGCCAAGTCCGTTTCGAATTCCGTGGATCATGATGTCAAAACCAGCGGAGACACCGCGCTCTGCAGCCCGTGCGTTATCATCATTCGATGGATAGGAAATGTGCAGCGCAAGATGAAAACTGCTTTGCGCATTCCGGCCGTCAATCCTATAAATCCCTTCCGGGGTTTTCATGTCGCCCTCCTTTTGCTTTGGGCCGACCGGGTTGCGGCCCAGCGCAACGCGGTAGGTTTTGAGGCGTTTGCCGTCGCGAAAGAGCGACAAATTCCTCGCCGATTTCTGGACCACGATCCGATCGATCGTCGTTCCGGCGGGCAATGAACGCCAATTGTGGTGTGCGTAGAAGTAAAGAGTCAGCGCACAAATTGCGACAAGCAGGAAGGTGATTTTGCCAACCACACCGGTCATCTTTAATGACTCCGCCGAAAACGCAACCAGCGGCGCGACCTGCAAAGTTGCGTCCCCGGCATTCGCACGTTGGGCGACTTACGCTAGGTCACGTTTGCGATTGCCAATGCGCGTTCCGTGCCGGATAGGAACGCGGCGCGTTTATGACTTCGGTAAAGACTTGGCTCGGTTATCCCTATCCGCTGGGCGCGACCTGGCTGGGCAACGGCGTAAACTTTG
>Ga0184605_10000649_pt1 | contig 10524 bp, 7 predicted proteins | sample PLM0_30_coex_FD_132995 | JGI IMG/M metagenome (GOLD analysis project Ga0184605, IMG submission 132995) | Groundwater sediment microbial communities from an aquifer in East River, Colorado, USA - PLM0_30_coex | ecosystem: Environmental > Terrestrial > Soil > Riparian zone | place: USA: East... | reverse complement strand
TGATCGGCACCGGCCCCGATCAGGTCGCGCTGGCGGTCCCTGGTGATCGCATCGCCGAGGTCGTCACGATCGAGGGGATCGGACCGACCTGGGCCCGTGGCATCTCAGTGAGCGTCGGGTTCGACGGGCAATACCTCTACTACACGGAATACGGCGGTTCGACCCTCCATCGTGTCGATGTGCCGCCGGCAGGCGCGCCGACCCCGGCCACAGGCCAGGTGGATGTTCCGATCACCGGCGCGCCGTCCGGGATCATGTCGATCGCGTACGACGCGGGGCGCAACGTCTTCTGGGCGGTCACCAGCGACATGCTGTCGATCTACACGATCACCAAAGATGGCGCCGCGACGCTGCGCTTCACCGTCGATCCCGCGGTCGACCGCCCTGGCTATACGGCGACGATCGAAGAGGTCAAGCTGGGGTATGACCGCTCCGACGACACGATCTGGTACGCCCCCGACGCAACAAGTCGCGTCTATCACTACGGCACGGCACCGGACGCGCTCGGCACCGCTCAGCTCGTTACGGCCACGCCGTTCGTCGACGTCAACGTCGCGCCGAACGACGTCGCCGCGCAGTGTGGCTACAACCAGACCAGTGGCGTCGCGGTCGGCGGCTCGCACCTCTTCTTTGGTGTCGCCGGCTGTCCCTACTTCTTCGAGTACACCAAGACGGGTGTCAAGGTCGCCTGGTATCCGATCTCGGAACCTTCGCCCGGAGACTTCGAATGCGACGACGTGAGCTATGCGGTTGACGTGGTCTGGATGAAGAGCACCTGGGAGGGCCGCATTCAGGCTTACGAAGTCCCGGCGGGCTCTTGCGTCTTCGGTGGCGGGCCCGCTGGGCCGTGATCGAGGCCCGACCGGCTCAACGCTGACGACGGTGCCGCGCCGAGCGAGCCCGTACTTTGGAGCTGCCGCCGTGCTCGCCACGGCGCTCGTTGTCGCCTGCGTCGCCGCCACGTCGACCGCGACCCCGGCCGACGTCGTCGTGACCGTCAACGCGACCGCACCGTCGGGCACGATCGCCATGCGTCTTGGCACCCAGTTCGTGTGGCCGGGCGCCCTCGATCGCGCGGCCGGCACGCGCGATCGCTTCGACGCCCTCGCGCCGCCGCTGGTGCGCATCAACGCGGCCCCAATCGGTGACCCGCCGGTCCTGCCTGCGGGCGCGAGACAGGGCGACTGGAACTTCGGGGCTCTCGACTCGATCGTCAACGACATCCGCCGGGCCGATGCAGAGGTCCTGCTCACGGCCTTGATGCCGCCGGAGTGGATATGGACCTGCGCCACGGGCCCCGTCCGCGACCCAGACTTCGGAGACTTCGGCGACTACATGGCCCGCCTCGTCGCGTACTACAACACCGGCGCGTTCGTCGCCGAGAACGGCCACACCATCACGAACCCCGCCGGTGTCGCGAATCGCATTGGCTACTGGGAGCTCTGGAACGAGCCCGACCAATCGAAAGGCTGTCCTCCCGGCGGCAACCACCTCGGTCCCCGCCAGTACGTCGCGATGTGGAATGGGACCGCGCCGAAGATGCTGGCGATCGATCCCACGATCAAACTGATCGGCCCCGCAACATCCAATTCGGACACCACGGAGTTCCCGGACTACATCCCGGCGCTGCTGGCCGGTGCGACGCACAAGCCCGACGCGATCAGCTTTCACGCTTATGGCGGTGGGCTCAACTCGCAGTCCGACCGATTCCACTTTGACGGTGAGGGCAGTGGCGCCGGACTCGAGGGCATCGAGCGCGGCCTCAAACGAGTGAAGGCGCTCGCGCGCGATATTCCCGTATGGATCACCGAGATGAACGTCAACGCTGTCGGGTGGAACGACGGCGCGGACGACGAGCGATCGTGGACGGAGTTCAGCGCGGCGTGGGGCGCGAGCGCGTTTCGTCGGTTGGCGCTGGCCGGAGCGGACATGGTGCTTCAATACCAGTTCGCTCATCCATACTTTCGGCGGTTTTCCCTCGTCGACGTTCGGACCGGTGAGCCGCTGCTCCCTTATTGGCGCGACTACTACCTCGCCCGTTACTTCCCGCCCGGCAGCACGGTCATCTCGTCGGGCTCGAACCTTGCCGGCATCGAATCTCTGGCGGTCCGTCCACCGGGCTCCGACGAACTCCACGTCCTCGTGATAAATCGACAGATCGGCGAGGACCCGTTGGGCGGGCGCGGAAGGCCCGCGACGATCCGTGTCGACGTCCGGAATTGGTCTGGTGGGGCGACCATCACGGCGCGGCTGATCGATTCGACGACGCCACTCGACACGGGCCCCCCCGACGTCACGCTCCCGTCGGATCGATCGATCAGCGTGGCCTTCCCGGGCTACGGAGCCGCGTTCGTGAAGATCGTCGCCTCGAGGTGAGCGCCGAACGGCGGAGCTCCCTCAACGCGCCAGACCACATCGCTTCAATGGACGGTTCCTAACGTGCGGCGGATGGGTAGGCCCGTCGATCTTGCGATCGTTGGCTGCGGCGCGGTGGTCGAGACGAAGTATCGCGTTGCCCTCGCGCGGCTCGAGTCGCGCGGTATCGCCCGCGTCGCCGCGCTGGTGGACCCCAACCCCGAACGCCTGGCTGCGCTCAAACGACACTTTCCATCGGCGAAGACGTTCGCCGCGGTAGGCGACGCTTTCGCGCAGGTGACGCCCGCCCTCACCGTCGTCACGAGCCCTCCCGCGCGGCATGCCGAGCACACGCTGGCGGCCATTGACGCGGGAAGTCATGTTCTGTGCGAGAAGCCGATGGCAGTCGCTGTGCCGGACGCCGAGCGGATGGTGGCCGCGGCGCAGGCCAAGCGGCGCGTCCTCGCGATCGGAATGTTGCGGCGGCTGTATCCCGGGCTGGCCGACGCGCGGGCGCTGCTCGCCGCCGGTGCGCTCGGCGACGACGTACGTTTCATCTACCGCGAGGGCTCCGTCTACAACTGGCCGGTGACGACCGACGCTCCGTTCCGCCGGGTGACGGCGGGCGGAGGAGTGCTCATGGACTTCGGCTCACACGTCCTCGATCTACTGTCCGCGCTCTTCGGCGCGCCGAGCGTCGCGGCGTATGAGGACGACGCTCTCGCCGACGGCGTCGAGGCGAACTGCCGGATCGGTCTTGCGTTCCCGACGGCCAACGGTACGGCCCAGCTTTCCTGGACTCAGCCGCTCGCCACGGGACTCCGCGTTGTCGGAACGCATGGCGAGCTGATGCTGCGGCCAAGCACTCTCGAGCCCCTTCGTTGGCGCCGGCGCGGTGGATCGTGGGAAGTCGGTCGTCACGCCGCGACATGGCCGCTCGACCTCGAGACGCAAGGTCCACGCGGCGCGCCCCGAAGCGACTACGACTGCTTCTACTTCCAGCTCGTGCAGACGCTGCGCGCCGTCGCCCATGGCGAGCCCGTGCCGGCGACCGGCGAGCAAGGCCTGGCGATCGTACGCGCGATCGAAACGTGCTATCGGCGGGCGACGCCACTGCGGCTCCCGTGGCTTACCGCGACGGAACAGGCGGCATTGGACGCGCGCCACTGGAGTCGCCAATGGGCGGCGGCGTAGCTGTCCTCGGCGCCGGCGGTTTCGTTGGCGCACGGCTGCTGGAGATGGCCGTGCTGAGCGGTAGGACGGACATCGTTCCGGTCGTCCGGAGTTTCCGCAGTGTGGCGCGGAGCGCGCAACTGGCCGTCCCGCATCGGCTCGCCGACACCTCTAGCCACGAGTCACTGCTGCGTGCCCTCGACGGGTGCGATGCGGTCGTGAATCTCACCGCCGGCAAGCCGTACGAGATCCTGCCCACGACCGAGAACATCTATCGAGCGGCGCGTGCGGCCGGGGCCCGGCTGCTCATACACATAAGCTCAGCCGCGGTCTTCGGAGAGATCGACCGCCCCGATCTTCCCGATGACGCCCCTCCCCGGCTGGAACAGTGGTGGCCGTACGCGCGAGAAAAGGGCCGCGCCGAGAACTTGCTGCGCGAGCGCATGGCCGGCGACGGGCAAGTCGCGATCGTTGTCCTGCGTCCGAGCCTCGTCTGGGGTCCTTCGTCGCAGTGGGTGCTTGGACCGGCGAGCGAGCTCGTTCGAGGCGCGGCGTACCTCCGCGGAGACGGCGCGGGGATCTGCAATCTCATGTATGTCGATGACCTCGTGCGCAGCATCGACGCGGTCGTGGCCCATGGCGCGGCGGCGCCCTCGGGATTCTTCAATGTCGCCGACGACATCGTCCCGAACTGGCGCGAGTACTACACGGCGCTGGCCGAGGGTCTCGGCATCGACCCGGCGACGATCCACTCCGTGCCGGAGGATGGCTATCGACCCGGACTGCTCGAGCGACTCGAGCCGCTACGCGAACATCGCGCGTACGCGTGGCTCAAGGAGCGCATCTCGCTCGAGACGCGTACCCACCTTAAGTCCCGCATCGCGCTCCGCGGTAAGGGGGAGCCATTGCCGGGCGCCGCTGCGCGGCCGGTCGTGACCCGGACGATGTGGGAGGTCCAGGCGACGCGATATCCGCTACCGACGACGAAGTTTCGCGCGACGTTCGGCACGCCGAATCGTGTCTCGTTCAGATCCGGCATCGCCGCTTCGCTCGCATGGCTTCGCTTCATTGGTCTCGTCGACCGCGAGCCGGATCTCCATGCCGCCCGGACGGGCGTGCTCGCCGCGGCTCGCGAGCACTAGCTCAGAACGTGGATCCTCTGACCAGCATCATGCGGAGCTGGTCGCTGCTCGCGGGCGGGCAGGTCGTCTCGAGCGTGATCTCTCTCGTCATGATGGTGATCGTCTCGCGATCACTCGGCGACGAGGACTTCGGGCGGCTGTACCTCGCATGGAGCCTCACCCTGATCGCCGGCGTCGTGGTCGATCTTGGCCTAAGCCAGGTGGTCACGCGAGCCGTCGCGCGAAAGCCGGCTCTCTCGGGGCCATACCTTCGAAGAGCAACGATCGTGCTCGTGTTGCTCGGCGCGGGCCTCTACGTCCTCGTGCTGGTCGCCGCCGCGGTCCTTGGCTACGCACCGGAGATCCAGCTCCTTACGGCCATCCTCGGTGTGCGGATGGTGGCCGAGGCAGCCGCACAGCTCCTCGCCGCGTTCTTCCAAGGTCACGAACGGATGCTGGTGCCATCGGTGGCTCGTGTCGCGGGGAGCGCGATCACGCTCCCGCTCGTGATGCTGTTGCTCGCGGGAGGCTACGGCGCCGCGGCGGTGGCGATCGTGATGGTGGCGGGCGCCGGCCTGCGCGTCGTTGTGCAGGCCGCCGCGCTCCGCGGACTTCCCGGCTTCAAGCTGCCCGCGCCACCCCCGCCGAACTGGCGCGCTCTGGTCGGCGAGGGAGTCCCCTTCATGACCGCCGCCGTTTTGGGGACGCTCGTGTACAAGATCGACGTCCTGGTGCTAGGCAGCATGGCGAACGATGCGACCGTGGGATGGTATGGAGCGGCGACCCGCACCATGGACGCCTTCATCGTCATTCCCCTCGTGCTGACGGCGGCGACGTTGCCGGTGTTGTCGAGACTCTGGATCGACGCGCGGAGCGAGTTCGACGTGACCGCGCGAAGGACACTCGAACTGCTGCTCATCATCACGGTGCCTCTCGTGGTCATGCTCGTCGTGTTGGCGGACCGGATCATCGACTTTCTTTTCACTCTCGGCTCGTACGCACCGGCCGTGCCCATCCTTCAGATCCACGCGGTCACGCTCGCAGTGGTGTTCCTGGACCACCTGTTCGTCTGCGTCCTGATGGCGAGCGGTCGCGAGCGGACTTGGATCAAAATCATCGGCGCCGCCTGCGTGTTGATCCCGGCGCTGAACTGGATACTTGTCCCCGCGGCCGGCCAGGCCTTCGAAAACGGCGCGCTCGGCACGGCGCTCGCGAAGCTCCTCACCGAGCTCTTCATCCTCGCGGCGGTCGTCCGCGCGATGCCGGCTGGTATCTTCGGTGCCGAGGTCGTGCGGACCGCGGTCCGCGCCATCGCGCTTGGCGCCGTGCTGACGGTAGTGCTCGTCGGGGGCCGGAGCATCGGTGTGCCGTGGCCGCTCGCGGCGGCCGTGGCGGGCAGCGGTTACTTCGCCGCCGCCCTTCGGTTCGGCCTTCTCCCTACGGGCTTCCTTCTGTGGATCGGTGCGCGCTTGACCCGCCGCATCCCCGCGGTCGCCACCGCCGGACCGCGCGCCGACGCGGCGTGATCCGTCGTGCGCGCAATGAGCCGCCATGGGCTGGCGCGTTGAGGGAGCCACCGATTTTGAGTATGTCGTGGGGCGACGGTTCGGCGGCGTCCGGTCCCGTCAACAGGGCAACCCAAGTCCCTTCAATGCGTCGGGCCTAGGTTCGCGCGATGCGGCCATACCTGAGCACGGCACGTCGGTATCGATGGCTGCTCGCCGCGATCCTGACGCTCGTCTGCGGAGCGGGCATCGCGGCAGCCTTCGTCGAGTACACCACGACCTACGAGTCCGAGGCGACCATCTGGGTGCTGCGCGCACCGGCGGAGCTCATCCAGAGAAATCCGAGCGACCCGACGATCACGTCCGTGCAGACGGTCGCGGTGCAGCAGGCCGAGCTGCTCGAGCAGCTTCTTCGCACCAAGAGCTTCTTGCGCGACGTGGTCCAGCGCACCTCGCTCAGTGGCGAGCTGGCTGCGGCGACTGATGAAGCGAAGTACCTGGAGCAGATCCGTAAGCGGACCCGCGTGGAGGTCCTCGGAACGAACCTGCTGATGGTCTCTTTCGCCGCGCGCGATCCGCGCACGCCGCCCGAGCTGGTGAACGCCGTCCTGGCCGTGCGCGACGAGCGCGTGACGCAGGCACGGGTGGCGGACACGGCCGTGGTCGGCGCCCTCTATCAGAAGGACTTCGAGATCGCGCAGGGTCAAGCCCTCGAAGCGCAGCGACGGCTCGAGGAGTTCGACGCCAGCCACCGGTCGCCGCTGAACACGGTCGACGAGCATGTGCAGGCGCAGCTCCGACTTGCTCTGGATTTCGCGCAGGTGCGTGTCAGCGACCTGCTTGGCCGGATAGATCAGGCGAGGCTCGCGCCCGAGATCCTCGAGATGAGCGGCATGGAGTTCCAGGTCGTCGACCAGCCGCGTGAGGAGAGTTCGCCGAGCGGCGGAACGCGCTCAGCGGTCGCTCTGGCCAGCGTCGCGCTCGTTGCCGGCGCCGCGCTCGCCGCGCTCCTCATCCTGCTCGCCACCCACATCTCCGGGACGGCCGGCGTCCGTCTCAGCCCGGCCGGACAGATCGCTGCCGTGCCACGGGTCGTCGGCGGCGAGGCAGCGGCCGACCGCGCCGGTTGATCTCGGCCGCCCGCCGGACCGTCGTCGCCTGGCGCACGAGCGACGCCTTCACGTCGAGTGCGCGCCGCCCTTCGACGGTCCTCGGCGCAGCGGCGCTCGCGGTCGCGGCCGCGTACAGCTACGCCATCGTCGATGGGGGCGGCGACGTGCTTATCGTCGTCCCGGTCGTCGCTGCGGTCGTTGTGGTCGCGGTCGCTGCGCATCCGATCGTCGGTCTTTACCTGTTCTTCGGCGGCGCCATCCTCTTCGAGCAGTTCTCGGTCGACAGGCTCCTGCCGATCACAGCGCTGGCGCGCTTCTTCCAGAACATCTCCGCATTCACCCCCTTACCCGTTCGGCTGAGTCCGGCCGACCTTCTCGCACTGCTCACGCTCGCGAGCTGGTCGGTGCGGGTGATGAGTGGCCGTGTCCCGAAGCCGCGCCTGGGTCCGTTCGGCTGGGCCGTCGCGGGCTTTGGACTGATGTTCGTCGCCGGCGCTGTCTTTGGGGTCGCGCGCGGCGAGGAGTTCAACTCGGACGCGGCGTTGGCGGAGCTGCGTGCGCCGATGCATCTCTGCATCGCGTATTTCCTCGCGGCGAATCTCGTTCGGCGTCGACAACACGTCGAAGTTCTGCTCTGGGCCTTCATCGTGCTGGTGGGCATAAAGGCCCTTCAGGGAGTCCTCAACTACCTCGACGCGGTGGCCGTGTCGTACGACGACATCCAGGCGGTCACAGGCCACGAGGATGTCGTGTTCTTCGGCACCGCGGTCTCGCTCGCTGTGGCGCTGTTGGCGCTCGGTGTCAGGACGAGGCTCAGCTTCGCCATGCTCGCGATCCAGCCACTGATCCTCCTCACCTTGGTCCTGACCGAGCGACGGGTCGGGTTCATCGGTCTGGGTGTGGGCCTTGTCATCGTCACGATCCTGACCTTCTCCGTCGATCGCCGGCGCGCGCTCGTGCTCGCGACGGTGCTGGTCGTGGCCGCCGGCGCGTACGTCGTCGCGTTCTGGGACGCGAGCGGCGCGATCGCCGAACCCGTCCGGGCGGTGAAGAGCATCGTTGATCCATCGTCGGTGAGCGTCCGTGACATGCTGTCGAATGTCTTTCGCGAGATCGAGAACAGGAACATCGCGCGCACGGTCCGCGTGTTTCCGCTCACCGGCGTGGGCCTCGGTCAGCAGTACCTCATCATCGAAGTGCCACAGTGGCTTGACTTCGGGTACTGGCGGTACATGACCCACAACGGGCTCCTGTGGATCTGGCTGAAGGCGGGGCCGCTCGGCGCATTCATGTTCTGGTTCCTGGTCGCGCGCGTGGTCCTACTGGGCTCGAGCTGGTATGGGAGGCTTCGCGACGATCGACTGCAATGGGTCCCGGCGCTTCCCGTCATCCTGATCGCGGCCCAGGTCATCTTCGCGGCGGTCGAGCTCGGCATCATTAACAGCCGCCCGATGATCGTCCTGGGCGCGGCGTGCGGGTTCGGGCCGTACCTCGGTGAGCTGGCGGCGTCGCGTCACGAGCCGCGAGCGCAGGCTCAGGGCAACAGCGCGACGTGAGGAGGCCCGAGCGTTCCTAGCCGGTGCGCGATCCGGCCTCAGCGCGGCCGGCCCGGTGCTGTCGTGCGTCCAGTGTTCTCCAGATGCCGGCACCGAGATTCGTCATGTCGGCAGCGCCCTGCCAGTAAAGGACGTTCCACAGACCGCTGCACAGCCATAGCTTGATGCGGACAGCGTGATCAAACGCCGGCTGCGTGATGAACCAGCCGAACAGGGTCGTCACCGCGCGACGGCGGAGTCGATGGCCGACGGACCAATGTGTGAGAGCCCGGCTGAGCGCGTTCCGCTGGCGACTCTCCTGTCGCATCTCGCTCAGGTAGTTCGGCGCCACGCCATTCTCGAACAGGGCGGCGTGCCTTCCGTACTCGTACGCCACGTGCATCCAGGTCGCGAACGTGCGGTCCGGCTCGTGATGCACGATCGCGCCCGGCGCGAAATAGAAGGTGACCGGCAGCGCGGCAAGCCGGAGCGCGAACTCGCGGTCCGTGTGTCGGGTGAATTGTTCGTTGAAACCGCCGATCGCGAGCGCGAGTTCGCGCCGGACCGAGGCGTTTCCTGTGTAGAAGAATCGCTCCGTCGGCTTCCATCGGCCCGTCTGCAGCCCCTGGTACTGTCTGGCGACTATGGTCGTTTCCCACTGCAGCCACGGAGGGAGGCGCAGACCGGGTGGGGCGATCATCGGCCCGATGACGGCCGCGCGCGCGTCGCGCCGGTGATGTCGAAGGTGCTCCGAGACGACCGCCTCCGTCGGGATGACATCGTCATCAAGGAACAGCACGACGTCTCCCGTCGCTGCGGCGAGAGCGGCGTTGCGCGCTGCAGAGGGACCGCGATTCGGTTGCTCGATCACGCGGAGGGAGTAGCCGAGTCGGATGCCGTGCAGCATCTCCATCGTTCCGTCCGTCGCGCCGTCGACCGCGACGATGACCTCCAGGCCCGTTCTCGACTCGGGCAAGCGGTCGATCGCCAGAAGGAGCCGCTCCAGCCGGGAGCAGCGGTTGAAGGTCGGCACGATCACGCTAACCGTTAAATCAGCCGGTTGCGCACGCTCCACGTCCATCCCCAGCGTATGAAGGCGTAGCCGCGTTGAGCGTGTCTGTGGCGCCTGATTGAGGGGAGGGCTGCCGCTGGCCACCGCGCGCTTTGGCACCGCGGCTTGCGCGGAGGAGGGGTTTACCGGTTCGCGAGACCCTTTATGACGCCCCGCACTGCTCCTCAATCCGCGCGAAGTTGTATCGATCCCGCGATGAACGGAGTCGGCGGCTCACCCCACTTGCCAACATGTTCGCGCTTTGAGGTGACGTGATGCGTGTGACCGTACTCGGGGCAGGCTATGTCGGAGCGACCTCCGCAGTCGTCCTCGCATATCTTGGCCACGAAGTCACCTGTGTCGAGCGCGACGCTGTCCGCCTCGAGTGCTGGCGCAGCGGAAGCGATCCGCTGAGTGAGCCCGGCCTGGCCGAGCTACGCGCAGTGCGCGACGTCTGCTTCGTCGATGACGCGAGCGCTATCGCGTCCGCCGACGTGATCATCGTGGCTGTCGGTACGCCGATGGGGAGCATCGGAGAGCCGGATCTCTCGCAGTTGGATGGCGCCGTTGCCCAGATCCAGGCGTTCGCCAGAACTGGTGCGATCGTCCTCATGCGATCGACCGTCCCGGTCGGCACCTGCGACCGCCTCCAGAGCGGCCCACTGCGGCACC
>Ga0184605_10000646_pt1 | contig 10548 bp, 8 predicted proteins | sample PLM0_30_coex_FD_132995 | JGI IMG/M metagenome (GOLD analysis project Ga0184605, IMG submission 132995) | Groundwater sediment microbial communities from an aquifer in East River, Colorado, USA - PLM0_30_coex | ecosystem: Environmental > Terrestrial > Soil > Riparian zone | place: USA: East... | reverse complement strand
TTGACCTTGTACACCCGTGGCGCGCCACCCGATTTTTCGATCACGATGATTTGCGCAAAGTGGAATCCGGACTAGCCGATGAGCCTATTGCCAAAGGCGAGGTAATTTGCCTCGCCGGAATCTAACTGGCTCAATCAAGGGTTTCGCATGCTAACGCGGCGCGAATTCATACGCACGGCGGCACTTTTCGCACTCGCGCCGCGCATTCTACCGGCTCGCGAGAGGGAGATTTGGGTCAATGACGTACATTCGCAGTTTAATCGCACCCGGGTTCGCGAACTTCTAAGTCCGCGCACCAGAGATGAGCTTGCGGAGATCGTGCGTTCTGCGTCACGGAAAGGTGTCCCCATTTCCGTTTCTGGATGTCGGCATTCGATGGGCGGCCAGCAATTCGCCACAGACAGCATTTGCATCGATACGCGTTCACTCGAGCGCGTAATCTCTTTCGATCAGGAGCATGGTTTGATCGAAGCAGAAGCAGGCATCCAATGGCCGAAATTGATTCGTACGTATCTGGATGCTCAGCGCGATAGCGCTACCCAATGGGGTATCGCGCAAAAACAGACCGGCGCGGACGCATTCACGCTGGGCGGCAGTCTATCCTCGAACGTGCATGGGCGCGGCCTGACGATGAAGCCACTCATTTCTAACATTGAATCATTCACGCTGATCAACGGGGATGGGAAATCGATTCACTGTTCGCGCGATGAAAATGGCGAGTTGTTCCGAGTTGCGATTGGTGGCTACGGGCTTTTCGGACTCGTCGACAGCGTAACGCTTCGGCTTGTTCCCCGGAAAAAATTGCGCCGCGTGGTAGAGGTAATTCCCGCGGACGATTTGACCAAGCGGTTTGAAGAACGGATCGCGCAAAAGTTTCTTTACGGTGATTTTCAGTTTTCAGTTAATGAAAAATCGCCGGACTTTCTTCAACGCGGCGTGTTTTCCTGCTACGAGGCGATCGACGAACATGAACCGGTTATCGCTAAAAAGGAGTTAAGCGATAACGATTGGCTCGATCTCCTACGGCTTGCCTACACCGACCGCGAAAAGGCTTTCAAGCGTTACAGCGATTACTACTTGTCCACAAACGGACAGACTTATTGGTCCGATACCAATCAGCTTAGCGCCTATCTGCCGAATTATTCCCAAAAAATTCGCGAACAAATCGGCGGAGCAGAGTCGAGCCTTATCATTACCGAAATTTACGTCCCGCGAGCAAATCTTTCCGATTTTCTCGCGCAAGCGGCAGAACTGCTGCGGTCAAATCGAACAATCGTCATCTACGGCACAGTCCGATTAATCGAAAAAGATGACGAGAGCTTCCTGGCGTGGGCCAAAGAACCCTACGCGTGCATCATCTTTAATCTGCTCACATTTCATACGCCGAGTGGCATTGAAGCATCGGCGCGCTCCTTTCGCGGCTTGATTGATTTGGCCATACCTCACGGCGGAAGTTACTACCTGACGTACCATAAGTTCGCGAAACCCGAACAGGTGATGGCGTGCTATCCGCAGTTTAAAGAATTTCTCGAGCTGAAGAGAAAGTACGATCCGACTGAACGTTTTCAGAGTGATTGGTATCGTTATTATCGGAAGCTCTTCGCGAGCTCCTGAATTCGGTGTCATGTTGAGCGAAGCGAAACATCTCTGAATTTCGGTACGTTGGTCTACTCATCACAAACTGAGATTCTTCGCTCCGCTCAGAATGCCACATTAGCATGGTGTCATGCAGCCGTTCGCCTTCGGCGCTTTGATTCTGGTTCTCGCGCGCGCAGCCAGTGAACTGTGGCTGAGTCGACTCAACAAAAGTCACGTGCGTGCGCATGCAAACGAAGTGCCGCCTGCGTTTCGCGGGATCATTGACGAGGCGACGTATCGCCGTTCAGTCGACTATACGCTCGCCAAGAGCCGGTTTGGAGATACCGCCAACGTGTTCGATAGCGTCGTGCTCATCGCCGTGCTTTTCAGCGGCGTACTGCCATGGGCGTTCGCAAGATTGAGCGCGAACTTCGGCACGTCGGTGTGGGCGATGGCTGCTTTTCTCGTCGTTACGGCCATTGCGTTCGGCATCCTAGGATTGCCGTTCGCTTGGTACGGGCAATTCAAACTCGAAGACCGTTTCGGTTTCAACACCACAACGACAAAGACGTGGATGCTCGATCGTGTGAAGGGTTTTCTACTCGCGGTAGTGCTCGGGTATCCATTGCTTGTGCTGGTCTTGAAACTAATCGAGTGGACTGGCGCGAACTGGTGGCTTTCGGCGGCGACGATAGTCGTCGCGTTTCAACTGGTCCTGCTGTTCATCGCGCCGGCGGTCATTATGCCGCTTTTCAACAAATTCACACCGCTACCGGAAGGAGCTTTGCGCGAGCGCCTCTTTGCGCTGGCGCAGCGCACCGATTTTCCGACGCGCAGCATCGACGTAATGGATGGCAGCAAACGCTCGCGCCACTCCAACGCGTTCTTCACCGGTTTCGGACGTTTTCGAAAAATCGTGCTGTTCGACACGCTCATTGCGCAGCTCACCGAGGCGGAACTGGAGTCCGTGCTCGCACATGAAATCGGGCATTACAAAAAGCGGCACGTTCTGAAGTTGCTCGCTGTTTCCATGGCTGGCGTGTTTGTAGCGTTCGCCGCGATCGCGTGGCTGGCGCGTCAGCAACGGTTTTATCACGCGTTTGGCTTCGAGCATCAGCCAGGCTTTGCTGCCGCGAGTGTCGTTCCTGCGATGCTGCTCTTTGCGCTGCTGGCGGGGACGATAAGCTTCTGGTTCTCACCGCTCGTGCACCTCTGGTCGCGCCATTTCGAATACGAGGCGGACGCGTTTGCGCGTGCGACAATGGGAGAAGCGCGATCACTCATTCAAGCGCTACAAAAATTGACCGAGAAAAATCTGAGCAACCTCACACCGCACCCGCTCTACAGCAGCTTTTATTACTCGCATCCGACTCTACTTGAACGGGAACGCGCGCTGCAAGCAAGGGCTTAATGCAATTATGGCGTGGTATTTTGCATGCGGCAGCTTGCATGTTTCTTGTCATGTTGAGCGAAGCGAAACATCTCTGGCTGTTCCATAGAACGTCGCGGAAATAGATGATCCGAGATTCTTCGCTTCGCTCAGAATGACAGCCTTCTAATATGTCGCGAATCATCGTTGTTGGCGCTGGAATTAACGGAGTGACTGCCGCGATCGAATTGAAGAAACGCGGTCACGACGTCGTTCTTGTCGATCCCGGGCCGCTGCCGCATCCGCTCGCAGCGTCAACGGACATAAGCAAAGCAGTCCGTGCAGCCTACGGGGCCGATGAGGAATACACAGAGTTAGCTGAACGCTCCATCAAACTCTGGCGCAAATGGAACGAGGACTTCGGCATTGAGTTGTATCACGAGGTTGGCGTGATGTTCGTGCGCCGGCGGGAACTGAAGCCGGGTGATTTCGAGCATGAAAGTTTCAAAATGTTGGGACGCCGCGGACACAAGATCGAACGCGTGAATTTAGCGCAATTCTGGAAACGTTTTCCTGGCTGGAATTCGGAACTCTATCGGGATGGAGTTCTCGAGCTGCAGGCCGGTTATGCGGAAAGCGGTCGCGTCGTTACAACATTAGCTGAGCACGCCAAGGCGCTGGGTATTGAATTACGTGAGGGTGTCAGATTTTCGCAGCTGGATGAAGCCAGCGATCGCGTGAGAGGCATCGTGCTCGATAATGGACAGCGAATCCCCGGTGCTTTTGTCGTCATGGCAGTGGGCGCGTGGACGCCGTATCTGCTGCCGTTTACGAAGAAGTTTTTCCGCGCCAGCGGTCAGCCAGTCTTTCATCTGAAGCCTTCGCAACCTGAGCTTTTTGCGCCCGAACTTTTTCCGGTTTTCGGCGCGGACATTACAACAACCGGTTACTATGGATTTCCGATTAATCGCGACGGTGTGGTCAAGATTGCAAATCACGGTCCCGGCCGCGAGATGTCGCCTGAATCATCGAAGCGCGCCGTCACTCCCGAAGACGAAAGAAAACTGCGCGACTTTTTATCCTCCACATTCCCGGCACTCACGGACGCGCCGATTGTTTACTCACGCGTCTGCATGTATTGCGATACGCACGATGGACATTTTTGGATCGCGCGCGATCGGGACCGCGAAGGATTAGTGATTGCCGCGGGTGACTCTGGACATGGATTCAAGTTTGCGCCGGTGCTTGGCGAAATTATTGCCGATGCCGTCGAAGAAAAACCGAATCCGATTCTACAAAAGTTCCGATGGCGACCCGAAGTGCGCGCCGGAAGCGGAACTGACGTCGCGCGATCGAAAGCAAATGTGTAGCCGTCGCGCTGTGAACGATGCGATACGTACGCTGCATTGCAACATCATGACCGCGCTTCGTACTGCGAAGCGGCTACGGCAACATCGATCGCTAGGAAGCCGTCGCTCCTTGCGCTGCCTCTTTCTTTCGCTGGCGCTTTAGCAGAGTGATTTGCTTGATGCGCGCCGAATCGGACGGGCTCCAGGTCGCAACGTCCGGATCATCTTTAAAAGCATTGTGGACGAGACGCCGCTCATAGGAATTCATCGGCTCAAGCTGTAGAGAACGGCCAGTGATGCGCACGCGATCAGCCAATTCTCTCACGCGTTGCACGATGCGATCTTCGCGCATGGAGCGATAATGTTCGCAATCGACGATGACTTTTTCGGCGTCTTTGTCTTTGGCTTGCAGCAGCCGATTAAGCAAAAACTGGATGGCTTCGAGCGTCTCGCCATTGCGTCCGATGAGGCGCCGGCTTTCCTCGGTATAAATCTGCAGCGTCGCGTTGCCGCCTTCGTTCGTCGTCTCCTCGATCTGCACAACGAAGCCCAGATAACCGAGCATCGTATCGAGTAGATCTTTCGGCGTCATCATCGCTTTCGTTTTCCGGCCCCTACAGCCTTCGGGGCAACTTTTTCGAGCGTCGGCATGGGTTGGCGTCTGTTTTGATAAAATTGCAAGATACTGAAAAGGTTTTGTGCAGTGTAATATAATGCCAGAGCTGCGGCAAAATTGTAGCAGATAAATAGAAAGATCAGCGGCATGAACATGGCGATACGCCGCTGCGTGGGATCGCCTGTCTTCGGCGTCATCGCCATGAGCCAAATCTGCGTAGCAGCCATACAGAGCGGAATGATATTGATCGGCCACCCCAGCAACGGCAGATGCGCGATCGTGTCCGGCTGAGAAAGATCTTTTACCCAAAGAAACTTCGCGTTCCGCAGTTCCACCGCCTGGCCAAGCATTTTGAAGAGACCAAAGAAGATCGGAATTTGAATCACCATCGGCAAACAGCCGCCGACAGGATTAATCCCGTATTGCTTGTAGAGCTTCATTACCTCCTGATTCATCCGGGTTGGATCATCTTTGTATTTTTCGCGCAGCTCCTGCATTTTTGGCGAGAGGGCAGCCATCTGGCGCATGGAACGGTTCGCTTTGTTTTGGATCGGCCAAAGCGTGAGCTTGATGATCGTGGTGAGCGCCAGAATCGCGAGGCCGTAATCGTGTAGCCAACTGTTCAGCAGGTTCATGAAATTGAGCAGAAACTGGCAAACGATTTTGAACATCCCGAAGTCCATCACCTCGGCTTCGTTGTGCGGGAGCTGCGCGAGACGGTGGTAAAGTTTTGGGCCAGCGTAGATCTCGAAACGCGCGTTATATGTCTGCCCGGGTTGCAACTGAAATCCCGGCATTCCGAGCGCGCCCTCGATGCCGAGCAGCTTCTGGTCCGGGGATCGTTCGATGTCGAAATGCCGACCCCATACGCCGGTTGCTTTTGCAGTGAGCGGCGCCATCAACGTCGTAAAAAATTGGTTGCTCACCGCGACCCATTCCGCGCCGGCGATACTCTCCTGGTAATACGGCCGCGCGGCGCGTTGACCCACACCGAGAAAACCGCCACTGCTGGTGAACCAACCGACGTCAATTCCCTTCGGTCTTCCGTCAATGCACCAGACCAGACGCGTGTACGAAGGATAATCTTTCGAATGAATCGGGGCCGCGGAACCCAGCGCCACAAAGTAACCGCCGCTTTGATATGGCTTATCTCCCCGGTTCTCGAGATCAACGTCCATTTCGATCACGTAGTTGTCCTTGTTCTCCGGTGATTTTTCGAAGAAGAACTTCTTTCGAATAACGATTTGCTCGGCCGTCGTGTGCTCGAATCGCACAGCAGAATCCGACTCCGGAAATGCAGTGAACTCGGCGAGCGTTGACGTGGACGGTGGCTCGATGATCGCGCCGATTGGCGCGCTCTGCGCTGAATTCAAGACAACTGGCTGTCCTTTCTCAGCTACTTGTTTGACCAGCACTACTTCCTTGATTCCACCACCGCGATTCGTCAGACGCAGCTCGACGTCTGAATTGCGCAGCGTCTCTATCTTCTCGGCAAAGCTCGGAGTCGCCTCCGGGCTCGGTGCAGCTTCCGCGACGGGAGTTGGCGATGGCGAAGGCGCGAGAATTGCCGGAGCCGCAGTGGGAGAGCCTCGCCCCGGCGCAACGCCGACCGGAACGGGTTTCGGAACCGTCTGTTTCGCGAGATAAACTTCCCACAGGAGGAGTCCGATCACGCAAAGGGCGACGACAATCCAGGCAGTTCGATCCATAAATCGTAAATCGCGCTCGCAGACTATTCAGCGCGCTTCGGCTCGGCGGCTAATGTTGATCCGAGACGTTCGAGCCTAGACGCTGAATTTTTGCAGTCCGGCACCGGGTCAAACCCAGATCCGCCCCACGGTTGGCATCGAGCGAGGCGCCTCAAGCCGAGCCAGCTTCCGTAAAGAACGCCATGAGTCTCCACCGCTCCCAAAAAATATGCCGAACAGGTCGGCGTAAATCTGCAGCCGGAATTGGGACCGCACAGCAAATGCAGGAACGGTGAGAGCGTACACTGATAAATTCGAATCAAAAGACGAACCAGTCCGAGCATCAAAACAGGATAGAAGCGCGTTTTGCCAGACGCAACCATTCATCTTGCAGCGCACGATAGCTCGCATCGACTGCATCGCGCCTGGCAACGAGCACAATCCAAAAGCCTTCTCGCAGTTTGTGTTGCTGCTGCCGCACAATTTCTCGCAGCCGGCGCCGAACACGATTGCGAACAACTGCGCCTCCGATGCGACGTGAAATAATAAACCCTACGCGGCATGGGCCGGAATTTTCTACCGGCACCACATTCGCTATCAGGAGTTTGCCGCGTCGCGTAAGGCCGTCTCGTTTCACGCGCTCGTACTCCGAGGCCTGCGTCAGGCGCCGGGCTCTGGAAAAAGAGAATGAATCCCTTCGCGTCATGCTCATTGTCCAATCCCTAGCAAAGACCGAAAGATGTTAGAGAGCGGAGCTCCGCGACACCAATCCCGGCGATATCAGCTCATCTGCAATTAGCAACGCCCCATCCGTACAGCAGAAGTCTTCTCCCGAAGGTTCTCGAGAGAAGACTTTGCGAATAAGGACGCCCTAGAATTTACGAACCTGGCGGCGACTCAGCCGGGGATTCAGTCGTTCCAGCGGGAGATTCCGCCACTGCAGCGGGACTTGTTTCTGTTGCTGCGGCGGGACTGCTTTGAGTTGTTGCGGGCGGACTCGTAGGGGCTGGAGTTGCCGCCGGCTCGGTTGTCTCGGTCTTTTGCTCGCATGCCGCGAGGAGTGCGGCACCGGCCACGATGCAGATGTATTTTTTCATAGTGCTAGTTCGAAACGGACATTGCTGTAATCGAATAATTGGAGCAAGCGGGTTTTTGCGCAGCACGGCAATTTGTTTTTCGGCACGATGTACTTGATGAACGTTGGCTTAGAACGGAGGCTCGTATTTCAGGCCATGCGCTTCCGCGACCGCGCGACAAGTGAGTCGCCCATCCCGGGTGTTGATCCCACCAATGAGAGCCGGTTGCTTCTTGCATGCGCCCTCGAGGCCAAAATCGGCGAGCAATTCCACATAGCGATAAGTCACATTCGTCAGCGCTTGCGTAGCGGTGCGCGCGTACGCTGCAGGCATGTTTGCCACGCAATAGTGCGTAACCCCTTCCTCGACGTAAACTGGGTCGAGATGTGTCGTTGGTCGTGATGTCTCCGCGCAACCGCCTTGATCGATGGAAATATCTACAAGCACACTGCCCGGCTTCATCTTTCTTAACATTGCGCGGGTGATTAACTTCGGGGCTTTTGCTCCGGGCAAAAGCACAGCGCCGATGAGCAAATCGCAATCCGGCATCAGCTCATACAAGTTCGCCTCGCTGGAGTACAGCGTGTCTGCATTTATGATTGAAAGATCGAGGTAGCGTAAACGTTCAAGATCCACGTCGAGAATGGTTACGTTGGCCCCCAGACCGGCGGCCATACGGGCTGCGTTGACGCCTGACGTCCCGCCTCCGACTACAACGACGCGCCCAGGTAAAACTCCCGGCACGCCGCCCAGCAATACTCCGCTGCCGCCATTGTATTTGGCCAGAAAATTCGCCCCCATCACCACCGACATACGACCAGCGATCTCGCTCATCGGTTCCAGGAGCGGTAAACGGTGGTCGACCTGGATCGTCTCATAAGCGATCGCGGTGACGCGCGATTTCAGCAACGCCTCCGTGAGTGCTTTACTCGCGGCCAGATGTAAATACGTGAAAAGGATTTGTCCCTCGCGCAACAGCGAAAACTCCGCCTCGAGCGGCTCCTTGACTTTGACAACCAGATCGGCGCGCGCGAAAACCTCTTTCGCTTGATTCACAATTTCTGCGCCGGCTTTGGCGTATTCTTCGTCTGTATAACCTGAACCGATACCGGCGTTTTTTTCTACCAGCACCGAATGCCCGCGCCGGCTAAGCTGATTCGCAGCCGACGGCAGCAGAGCGACGCGCTGCTCCTGTTCCTTAATTTCTTTCGGGACACCGATGATCATTCGAGAAAGTGAAGAGTGCCGAGTGAAGAGTGACAAGACAAAAACGCCTGCGACTTATCACTCATCACTCGTCACTTAATTCAGCGACGGATCGTCCGGTGCCGCGGCGAGCATTTTATACCACGGCCCCAACATGCGCATGATGTCGAACCAGAGGTTTGGGAGACGATCAAGCTTAAGCAGTGAAGGTTTGGCTTTCTGAAGCAGCCAGGCTTTCTGCTTCACCTCGCTTTCGAGCTGACCCACTCCCCACCCTGCGTAGCCTACAAACGCACAAATCGTAACCAAATCTTTCTCGCCAACCGCGGCGCTGGGTTGTTCCAAAGCAACGTTGTGACTGAGTTTAACGCCCTCGCCCTTCTTCCATTCGAACGCTGCAAACATTAGTTGATTTTTTCCGACCGGACCGCCGAGGAACACAGGCACGTCCGCGAGGCCCGCCGGTGGCGTGTCGGTCACCAGATCCGCCACTTGCCTGTCGAGCGGCCGATTGATGATCACGCCCAGGGCGCCCTCGTTTGGGTCGTGCTCGGAAATGAAAAGCACAGTGCGCCGGAAATTCGGATCGAGCATATTGGGATGAGCGACTAGCAATGAACCGGCAAGGCTTCGCGAGGATGATTCGTCATCCAAGTTACGCATATGAAACTAGAAACCGCGACGCGCGCTCGTGCAACCGCGTCTCGGTTTCGCTTTTCGCGATCGCAACGCCTCCCATGCTCCAATTGGCTGCGATTTTCTTCGGTGATTGATTTTTTCTCTTGCCGGGCCGTGACACCGGTGGAAGCCCGCGAAAATTTTTTCGCATAAATTTGTTGCCATTGGCTTGAAGCTCGTTTAGTAGCCTCAAAGTTTTCTACGATTGTTCTGGGGGGAACAGCCGCCCTTCACGTCCATCGGGCGTGGGGGGCGGTAATTTTTTCGATACGGGCGTCCGTCTCTTTCCGCTTGCTCTTGCTCGTCCTCTTGCTCGTGCTCGATTACAAGTTTCGCCAGGAAAACGTCCAACGCTCAACGTCCCAACGCTCAATGTCGAAATCAGCAATCTCCGGTCGCATCTCCTGGCCGCTCGCGTTGACGCTGGTTGCGTTCATCGTCGCAACAGTAGTCGTCATCATCTTTTTGCGCCTGGAGACCTGGCCGGCGCGCACGGCGCGCCAAAGCAGCGCCGAACTCGAGAGACTGGGCAAAGATTTGCGCGCTGCTTTTATCGACATTGCGCACTTGCAGCCGCGCATCACCATCAACAATCGCGTTTACATGGAACAGACCACGCCAGTGAGCGAATTGGTCGTCCTATCCAGACGCATCGAAGTCGAACACGAACTGCTGCATACCTGGGTGGGCAGCTCGAAACGCGTGAAACTACATGGCACATTCACCGCCAAAGCCGGCTTCGATCTGCAGCAGAACCTCTCCATCGATATTCGCCCGAAGGAAATCATCGTTCAGCTGCCCCACGCTCAGATTCTTGGTGTTGAACAAGAGCAAGTGGATGTCCTCGCATTCGAAAACGGATTGTGGAACCGAATTTCCGGTGAGGATCTTCAAAGCCAATTGTCAATCCTGCCTCAGCTTGCCTGGAAGAAAGCGGCAGAAGCCGGCTTGCCTGCCGAAACCGAGCGCACATTGGAACGACAACTCG
>Ga0184605_10000645_pt1 | contig 10549 bp, 10 predicted proteins | sample PLM0_30_coex_FD_132995 | JGI IMG/M metagenome (GOLD analysis project Ga0184605, IMG submission 132995) | Groundwater sediment microbial communities from an aquifer in East River, Colorado, USA - PLM0_30_coex | ecosystem: Environmental > Terrestrial > Soil > Riparian zone | place: USA: East... | reverse complement strand
TCCGGAGCGAGTCCGAGGTGCGGGCCGAGGTCGAGCCGGAGCCCGAGCCGGAGCCAGTGGCTGTTGCGGAGCCGGTGCCCGCTGAAGAGGAATCGGAGATCCGTCACGATCTCGTCGCAGAGGTCGAAGCCGAGTCCGCGCAGGCGGACGAGGAGGACCTGGATGAAGAGGACCGCGCGCTCCTCGGAGGCAAAAAGAAACGAGCCGAGCGCCGTTAAGGCGGCGCCGCGGCCCGCGCGGACGCTTCCGCAGCGGACCTGCGTCGCCTGCCGGACGGCCCGCGCCAAACGAGAGCTGGTGCGCGTCGTACGCTCACCTGCGGGAGAGCTCTCCGTGGACCTTCGCGGGAAGGCGCCTGGCCGCGGGGCGTATCTCGATCCCGATCCGGGATGCCTCGAGCGTGGGCTCGCGGAAGGCGTCCTCGCCCGGGCACTAGAAATTGATATAGACGGAATGACCGCCGACCGGCTGCGAGGCGAGCTCGCCGCGGCGGCGAAAGAACGGAGACCGAGTGCCTAAAGCAAGACCCAGGCGAATGCCACCGCAGCGCGGACCGCGTCCTCGAGGGCGCCGGCCTCAGCGCGCCCCGATGCCGCAGCCCATTCCGGAGCCGGTGGCGCCGGTCGCGGTCGCGGAGACCTCGACCGTGGTGACGCTCCCGAAGACGATCGTCGTCGGCGATCTCGCGCGCGCTCTCGACGTGAGCGTTGTCGACGTCATTCGTGCACTCGTGAACATTGGAATGATGGTCTCGATCAACGAGACCGTGGATTTCGACACGGCCACGCTTGTCGCGAGCGAGCTCGGCATGGAAACACGTGCCGTCGAAGAGGCGCCTCTCCCGACCGAGGAAGAGGTGACACCCGAGCCCATCTCGACAAAGCAGATCCTCTGGGAAGACGTCGATCCGGCGAAGCTCCGGGAGCGTCCCCCGGTCGTCACCGTCCTGGGGCACGTCGACCACGGCAAGACGAGCCTGCTCGACGCGATCCGGGCGACGAACGTCACGGCACGCGAAGCCGGTGGCATCACCCAGCACATTGGCGCGTACCAGATCGAACACAACGGTCGGAAGGTGACGTTCCTCGACACGCCCGGTCATGAGGCGTTCACCGCGATGCGCGCTCGCGGCGCGCAGGTGACCGACGTGGCCGTGCTCGTCGTCGCAGCCGACGACGGCGTGCAGCCGCAGACCATCGAAGCCATCTCGCACATCAAAGCGGCACAGGTCCCGATCGTGGTTGCCCTCAACAAGATCGATCGTCCCGACGCCAACACCGATCAGGTGAAGGCGCAGCTCGCCGAGCACGGCGTCACGATCGAGGAATACGGCGGCGACACACCGCTTGTTCCCGTATCGGCCAAGACAAAAGTTGGCATCGACGACCTCGTCGAGACCGTGCTCCTCGTCGCAGACGTCGCCGAGCTCAAAGCCGACCCCGATCGGCCGGCGATCGGTCGCGTCATCGAAGCGCACCTCGACAAGGGCCGGGGTCCCGTCGCGACCGTGCTTGTCCTGAACGGCACGCTCGAGCGAGGAGATCTCGTCGTCGCCGGCACGACGTTCGGCAAGGTGCGCGCGATGGTGGACGACAAAGGCAAGAATGTCGGCCGCGCCGAACCTTCACGCCCGGTCGAGATCCTCGGGCTCCCCGAGGTCCCTGAGGCCGGCGATGTCATGCGGGTCGTCTCCGACGAGAAAGCCGCCCGAGCTGTGGTCGCGCAGAACGCGCGCGAGCGCGCTGCGGGTGCCGCGGCGGAACGACCGGCGACGCTCGACGAGATGTTCGCGCAGGTCAAGGAAGGCCAGGCGAAGGAGCTCAAGATCGTCCTGAAAGCCGACGTGCAGGGCTCGCTCGAAGCGATCAAGGGCGCCCTCGCGAAGGTGCCGCAACCGGAGGTCGCGCTCTCGATCATCCACGACGCCGTCGGCGACATCCAGGAGTCGGACCTCACGCTCGCGGCCGCATCGAACGCGGTCGTCATCGGGTTCAACACCAAGATGGAGGCGCCCGCCCGTCGCGTCGCCGATTCGACGAAGGTCGACGTTCGCCAGTACAAGGTCATCTACGAGCTCCTCGAGGACGTGCAGAAGGCCCTTACCGGAATGCTCGAGCCAGAGATGGTCGAGTCGCTTCTCGGCCACGCCGAGGTGCTGCAGATCTTCACTTCGGGCAAGACGACGATCGCAGGCTCCCGCGTCGTCGACGGGCTCGTTCGCCGCGGTGCGCAGGCGCGACTCCTTCGCGGAGGTAACGCGATCTACGACGGGAAGATCGGAACGCTCCGGCGCATGAAGGACGACGCTCGTGAGGTCACCGTGGGCCTCGAGTGCGGCATCGTCCTCGACAATCAGAACGACGTCCTGGTCGGCGACATCGTCGAGTGCTACGTCGTTCAACCGAAGCCCCGCTAGCCATGGCGTATAAGCGCGCGGACCGGGTGAACTCCCTGCTTCAGCGCGAGCTCGGCACGCTCATCAGCGAAGAGCTGCGCGATCCGCGGATCGCCTTTCCGACCGTGACCGCCGTCGAGATCACGCCGGACCTCCGCAGCGCCAAGGTCCACGTGAGCGTTCTCGGCGACGAGGAGGCCTCGGGAAAGACGATGAAGGCGCTCGAGGACGCGAAGCCGTTCCTCCGCCGCGAGCTCGGCGCGCGAACCGATCTCCGGTTCGTGCCGGAGCTGACCTTTGTTCACGACCGCTCGGCCGAGCAGGCCGTTCGGATCTCGGCTTTGCTTCGCGAGGCGCGCGAACGCGAGGGCCGGTGAAGGACATCGCCGCGACGCTCCGCGGCGCGCGGCGGATCGCCCTCGTCTCGCACCGCGACCCCGACCCCGACACGATCGGCTCGGCGCTCGCCCTCGGGCTCGGCCTTGAGTCACTCGGCAAACAGATCTCGTGGCACTGCGCGGACCCGGTACCTGAGCAGCAGCGCTTTCTCCACGGCAGCGAGCGCTTCACGCAAGAGCCGCCCCCAGAGGACGTCGATCTGGTGGTCACCGTGGACTTCGGCTCCGTCGATCGAGCGAAGTTCGCGTTACCCGCTCGCCCAACGCTCGTGAACATCGACCACCACGCCTCGAACGACAACTTCGGGACCGCGAATCTGGTCGACGTCACCGCGGCGGCGAGCGCGGAGCTCGTCTCACGCGTCATCGACGCGCTCGGGATCAAATGGACGCCGGAGATGGCCACGGCCGCGCTCGTCGGGATCATGACCGACACGGGCTCGTTCCAGTTCCCGAGCACCGACGCGCGCGCGCTCGATCGAGCGGCTCGTCTCCGGGAAGCGGGGGCTGACCTGCAGGCGATCACCTACAACATCTTCCGGAACAAGCGCTTCGAGGCGCTGAAGCTCTGGGGCTTCGCATTCTCGCGCCTCGTTCGCGAGCAGGGCGGCCAGCTCGTGTGGACGGAGATCCGCGCCGGCGATATCGGAGCCGCGGAAGCGCGCGACGAGGACATTTCGGGGCTCGTCGAGCAGGTCGCGCGGTCAGCTGGCATGCGCGTCGCGCTCCTCTTCAACGCACAGACCGGCTCCGTCAAGGTCTCGTGCCGGACGTCGCAGTGGGAGCCGTCCGTCGACGCGTCGGCGCTCATGGCGCGGTTCGGCGGCGGCGGCCACGTGCGCGCGGCCGGAGCCCTCATCGAAGGCGACCTTGCGGACGTCCGCGATCGCGTCCTGGACGCCGCCCGTGCGGCGCTCGACGCGGCGAAGACACGCGCACCCGTCAGCGCCTGATCACTCAGCCCGACTCGCCGTCCGGCGTGCTCGCGATCGACAAGCCCGAGGGCTGGACCTCACACGACGTCGTCGCTGTCGTTCGCGGTGTGCTCGGCACGAAACGCGTGGGCCACGGCGGGACACTCGACCCCCAGGCTTCCGGCCTGCTCCCCGTGCTCGTGGGCGCGGCGACGAAATTCGCGGACCGGATCCACGAGGCGACCAAGGTCTACGACGCGTTGGTCCGCTTCGGCGCGGAGACCGCGACCGACGATCGCGAGGGCGCGGTTACGCGCGAGGGCGGCATCCCGTCGCTCGCTCCACTGACCATCGAGCCGGCGCTCGCGGCATTACGCGGTGTCATCACCCAAGTACCGCCGCAGTACGCGGCACTCAAAGTGAACGGTCGGCCAGCATACGCACGAGCGCGGGGGGGCGAGACGGTCGCTCTCGCGGCGCGGACCGTGCAGGTCTTTCGGCTCGACGTGATCGAGATCTCCCCACCCGATCTGCGCCTTCTCGTGGTGTGTTCGTCGGGCACGTACGTGCGCGCGATTGCGCGCGACCTCGGACGTGCGATCGACTCCGCGGCGCATCTCGCAGCTCTCCGCCGCCTCGCCGTGGGCGCGCTCGAAGCGCGGGATGCAGTTACTCCGGATCAGCTCCGAGCGCGCGGCCGGGACGCAAGGGACCTCATTCGACCCGCGAACGAGGATTTGTTGACGCTCGACCCCCGATTTCTCGAGCGATCCGCTGGTACGATCGTCGGAGCGGGGGAGTCAGTCTGATGCTCGCCAAAGCACTCGAACGGTTCACCAAATGGGCGTTGTCGGCTTGGCGCGACCTTTCCCTCGACGCGAAAGTGGTCGCCGTCTTCGGCGTCGGCAACTGGCTCTTGCTCTTCGCGAATCACACGACGGTGGCCGCGACGCACGACGTGCCGCTCTGGCAGCTGTTCCCGCCCGGCGTGGACGCCGCGTTCCTGATCGCATGCGGGACGCTCGCGTTCGCATATCCGTTCCGTGATTACCGCGCCCGCGGATCGTTCACGACACGCGCTCGCGTCGTGCACCTCGCCGCGATCGTCGCGACCTTCGTGATCGTTCCGACGCTCGCGTCGATCATCCTGCGCGAGACAGGAAAGCCGTACACGTACATCCATGACGGCGCCCTCATGGTCGAGGAGGCGTCGCGGAAATTCATCGCCGGCATGAACCCCTACGTCGCCGATTATCTGGACACGCCGATGTTCTTCTGGCCGATGATCAATAACCCCGCGCTCTACCACCTCACCTACTTCCCGTTCATGTTCCTCGTAAGCGGGCCGTTCGTATGGTTCTTCGACCACTTCGGCATCGTGTGGGACCAGCGGTACCTCTACCTGCCCGCGTACATCGGCACGCTCGCCCTCGTTCCGTTCATCGTGAAAGGAGCCGCGCCGCGGCTTGCGATGACCGCCGCGATCGCGCTCAACCCGCAGCTCTTCCCGTTCGTCGTGGAAGGTCGGAACGATTTCTTTGTGCTGCTTTTCCTCTTCGCGGGCCTCGCGCTGCTGATGCGCGAGCGTCGCACGATGTCATCGCTCGCGTTCGCGGCCGCCGGCGCGGCGAAGCTGCACGCGCTCATCTTCCTGCCATTCGTCGCGGTCTATCTCATCGCGACGAAACGCCCGCGGAATCTGCGCGAGGCTGTTGCCGCGCTCGTGCCGACGTGGCCGGCGGCGCTCTTCCTGCTCGCGACCTTCGTGCCGTTCCTGGTGAACAATTTCGGCGCGTTCTATGACGATGTCGTCAGCTACAACGCGGGCGGCGCCGCGTGGACGTACCCGATCTCGGGGATGGGCTTCTCCGCGATCCTCCTGGCACTCGGGCTCATCCCATACCGGCAGGCGGACTTCCCGTTCGCCGCGATCGAGATCGCCATCGCGGCGCCGATTGCTGCGTGGTGGTTCATCCGCCTCTGGCAGCGGCCCACGATCGCGACGCTCCTCGCCGGCTACGCGCTCACGCTTCTCGCATTCCTCTTCTTCGGGCGGTACTTCCAGGGGAACTACCTCGGGTTTATCGCCGCCGTCTTCACGCCGGTTCCGTTCCTCGCGACGCGCGCCGCTCGGCGCGTGCCCCGGCGCGTCCGCCAGCCGGCTCCGGCGATCGTCACCGCGCCCAGGCTGCCCCGCGAACCCGCGCCCGCGCCTCTGCCGTCCCCCGCGCCAATGCCGGTCGCGCTCGACTCGGTTGCTGAGCCTTCGCCTGTTGGAGTCGGCTCGACGGACTGATACTCGGCGGCATGGAAGCGCTACGTGATTTCACCGCCTGGCCCAAGGGTCCGGTCCATCTCGCGATCGGCGTCTTCGACGGCGTGCACCTCGGCCACCGCGCATTGATCGCACAGCTCGCGCGCGGCGCGCGGCGGGAGGGCGCCAGGGCGGTGGCCGCAACGTTCGACCCGCTCCCGATCCAGGTGCTCGCGCCCGGGGCACCGGCGTCGGCGCTGTCGGATGTGAGCGACCGGGTCAACCGGCTCCGCGAGGCGGGCGCCGACGCGGTCGTCGTCTTTCGCTTCGACGACGCCTTCGCGAAGCTCTCTGCGGACGAATTCGTCGACCGGGTGCGCGGGGCCTGCGACGTCCGACGCATCGTCGTCGGTCCTGACTTCCATTTCGGCCGCCGCGCCGAAGGCGATGTCGAGAAGCTGCGAGAGCGAGGAAAGCGCGACGGCTTCATTGTCGACGTCGTGATGCCCGTCGAGATCGACGGCGCGATCGTCAGCTCTACACGTATCCGCAACCTTCTGCTCGCCGGCGACGTCGAGACCGCGGCGCAGCTCCTCGGCCGGCCCTACAGCGTCCGTGGGCGCGTCGTGCACGGCGCCAAACGCGGTCGCGCGCTCGGGTTTCCCACCATCAACCTCGCGCTTCCAAAAGAGCGCCTCCTCCCGCGCGACGGGATCTACGCGATGTGGGCGGAGATGGGGGAGGGACGTTTCAAAGCGGCAGCATCACTTGGCGTCCGACCCACCTTCGGTGGTGGAGAACGGGTCCTCGAGGCTTACCTTCTTGACTACTCCGGCGAGCTGTACGGCGAAGAGGTCGAGGTCGCGTTCGTGAAGCGCCTGCGCGACGAGATCGCGTTCGCGAGCCCGGCGGAGCTGTCCGCGCAGATCGCGCGTGATGTGGAGGAAACGAGACGAGCACTGATGTGAACACTCCGCCGGAACACGGAACGGTCCAGATCGACGGCGTCCCGCGCCCCGCCTTGATCTTCCCTTTGACCCTCGACGGCCTTCGGCGCAAGAACCTGGGTCTGGCTATCTGGTTCGTGCCCCTTATCGCGTTCGCTGTCATCTACCTGATCCTGCTGATTCGGATCGGTACGTACACCGATGCCACCAGTAACGTCCTCCGAATCTTCGTCCTTGCCATGGAGGGGGTGTTCATCGCTATCGGGGTGTGGCTCATACGAACGTGGCGCAAGCCCGGGTTTGTCGCCCTCCTTCGCGAAGGGGTCTATTCCCGCTCGGGCATCGGCCCGGTACTCGTCCCGTGGGAGTCGATCACCAAGGCCGGCATGCACAAGCTCGCGGGAGTTCCCAGTCTTGGTCTCCGTACGAACACGACTCCGCGTCACGCTCCCTTCTGGATGAGAGCCAATCGGCCACTCCAGCGACGGTTGAGCGGTTGGGACTTCAGCTATCCGCTTCTGGTCATACGCGGTGCAGCGGAGTTCGAACGGGTCGTGCAGCTCTGCGTAGCCGATCCAGCGGAACGCTCGCGCATCGCGGGCATGTGACAATCCCCCGCGCATGAGCGGGGTCCTGACGCCGAGCTACGAAGCTGTAAGACGCTGGGAACAGCTCCCCGCTGGCTACACGCACCCCGACGTCGCAGCGGTCGCGGTCAACTCAAAGGGACGCGTCTACCTCTTCTGCCGCTCTGAGCATCCGGTGATGATCTACGAGCGGGATGGACGCTTCGTCGGGACATGGGGCGAGGGCGTGTTCACGATGAGGACGCACGGCATCACGATCGGACCGGATGACTCTGTCTATTGCACCGACGACGCCGGCCACTCTGTGCGCAAGTTCACGCCTGAGGGAAAGCTGCTGCTGACGCTCGGCGACAACGCGGGCAAGCCTTCGGACAGCGGCTACAACGGGTCCGACCTCACGACGGTGGCGCGCGGCGCGCCACCGTTCAACCGCCCGACGAACCTCGCCGTCGCGCCGAACGGCGACCTGTTCGTGTCGGACGGCTATGGAAACGCACGCGTGCACCGGTTCTCGGCGACGGGAAAGCTGCTCGCGTCCTGGGGCGAGCCGGGCACGGGTCCCGGTCAATTCATGTTGCCGCACGGGATCGCGATCGATGCGACAGGGAACGTGCTCGTGTGCGATCGAGAGAGCGACCGCATCCAGGTCTTCACCGCGGGAGGTCGCTTCATTCGAGAGATCACGGACGTCCAGCGCCCGACGCAGATCGTGCTCGCGGACGGCTTGATGTACGTCTCGGAGCTTGGATGGCGAGCCGGGCAGCGATCATTCCGAAATGGACCGATCACGCGTGATCTCCCGCCACGCGTGAGCGTGCTGGACGCGAACGGAACGGTGGTCACGCGCATCGGCGGCCCCGACCCATGCGCTGCGGGAAGCTTCTGCGCTCCGCATGGCCTCGCGGTCGACTCGAACCGAGACCTCTATGTGGCAGAGGTCGTCTGGACGATCGCCGGGAAAGCGGGACTCGTGCCGCCCGATTGCCACACGATCCAGAAGCTTCAAAGGATCGATTAGCCGAGCGAGTCGGTCCGCTACTGGAACGAGACGCTACTTCGGCGGCGCGTGGCGACAATCCGGCCGTGATGCTTTGGCGCCGATGCGCATTCGTCGTGATCCTGGGAACCCTGGCGTGCAGACCTTTCAGCTCTCCGGTGGCATCGACGCAGGCAGCGGGCACGAGCTGCGAATTTATCGGTGCACGCTTCGTCCCGCCGAGTGGATGGACCGTCAAAGAAGAGAAGGACGGCGAGCCCCTCTCACGGATCACTCTCACCGGATGGTCCGGCAGTCACGAGGTCCTGGCTTCCGTCTTTGCGCGGGAGATCCTGCCGTCGGCGGAGCGCACTCCGACCGATCAGGCGCGCGCCTATTTCCAGAAGTTCCGCGCAGCGACGTCCGCACAGCCGTGGACCGACATCGTGGAGACGACTTTCCAGGACGGAGGCCACATGTACCCCGCACTCGCCTACCGCGAACACGTGCCGGCGGTGGTTTCGGCGATGGACGTTCAGCAGGACACCGTCGTCCTGCTGCTTTTTCCGACGGACTTTCCGGCCGGGGGTTACTTCTATCCGTTCTTCTGGACCGACACCCATCTCGCCTCCGCACCCTCCGGGTCACTTGAAGAGCTCCGGGCGCTGGTCGGAAGCTTCTCGGTCAAGTCCTCGCCGGTCGGCGCTCCGGCGAAGGGCTGCGGACTCTCCTAGCGGCCTTTCCTGCGCTTCGCGCGTGCTGATTCCGGCGGCGCATCGAGGGGCATTTCCGGCGTTCCCCCGAGATACCAGGGAATGAGCCGCACCGGCCACGTACCGCGGCGCAGTGAGCGTTTTCGAAGACGCAGCGAAATGAACCCCACGACCGCGACGATGAGTCCAAGCCAAAGGATCACGACGATCGCCGCGACGCCGAGCTCGATGCTCACGCCAACAGGCTAGTGGTGGTTAGGAGAGCGAGCCCTCGGCGACATAGCGGCGCGCGTCCGCGATGCCGACCTCCCAGATGGACTCGGCCCACGAGGGCTTGAATCCGAGGCGAGTGTTGATCGCGAGCATCGGCCCGTTCGAGTCGGCGTTCCCAGTGCGGATGAGCCGCCCTTTCGGCCAATCTCGTAGCGCGCGCTCGAGCATCGCCGCCTTCAGCCACTTGCCGAGACCATGCCCGCGGTGCGACGGGACCACAGCCGTCCCCGACTGCCAGATCAGGTGCGGAATCTTCGGGTCGTAGAAAAGCTCGGTGTATCCGGCCGTGTCGCCCGTGACCTCGTGGATTGCGAGCAGGAGCCGGCGCTCGCGTCCCATCCCACGCCGCGAACGGTCGAACTCGCGGATCTGCTCTGGCGAGGTGTTCCAGTCCTGCATCGCCGAGTCGCCGCGTGGCGCCGTGTTCATCGTGTCGTACGCGACGATCACGTTCTGCATCCGGTCCTCGGGCACGTCGCCATCGATCCACTCGAGGCGATAGCCCTCCGTACGGATCGCCGCCCACCCGCTCACCATCGCGCGATCGAGTGCGCCGAGATCGAGTTGGTTCGTGTGCATCGTCAGCGCGGTCTTGGCGCCGATGCGCTCGAGGAACGCGGCTGCAGCAGGGACACGGTCGCTCGTGAAGAAGCTCAAGACGATGTCGTCCGCGTCGCCCGCCCCCGCGACGACCTCGCGCAGGAGCTGCTTGCCGATCCCCTTCCGGCGGTGGGCCGGAAGAACATCGATTCCTGCCTCGCGCAGGTGCTGGTTCGTGTCGGCCTCGAACCGCACGACGAGGCCTCTTCCCACGAGTTCGCCCTCGGCCGACCGTGCGAGCCAATCGCGGATGACGACCATGGCGGGGCGGTTCCGCACACGGCTCGCGAAAGCCTCGAACGAGAGCGGGGGATCCTCCGGCACGCGCTCCGAGGCCATGGCGTTATGGAGAGCGGCGACCTCGCGAATGAGATCGTCATCGGCGGTCGACAGGTCGACCGGCTCGATGCTGTATGTCTTTGTGGAGATGGCCATGGCGATGGGGATCATGCCATCTGCGCGCGTCCGCAAGGATTGTTAGATTCGGCACAG
>Ga0184605_10000643_pt1 | contig 10557 bp, 10 predicted proteins | sample PLM0_30_coex_FD_132995 | JGI IMG/M metagenome (GOLD analysis project Ga0184605, IMG submission 132995) | Groundwater sediment microbial communities from an aquifer in East River, Colorado, USA - PLM0_30_coex | ecosystem: Environmental > Terrestrial > Soil > Riparian zone | place: USA: East... | reverse complement strand
TGCTCTTTGCGACCGGCGGCTTCGGCAAGATGTTCAAGGTGACGAGCAACGCGCACACGCTGACCGGTGACGGGGTGGCGATCGCCTATCGGCGGGGCCTCCCACTGGAGGACATGGAGTTCTACCAGTTCCACCCGACCGGCATGTACAAGCTCGGCTTCCTCCTCTCGGAGGCGATGCGCGGCGAGGGCGGTTTCCTGGTGAATGGCGAGGGCGAGCGCTTCATGGAGCGCTATGCGCCAACCATGAAGGACCTCGCCTCACGCGACGTGGTGAGCCGCAGCATCTACCAGGAGATCGCCGAGGGACGGGGGATCGATGGCAAGGATTTCGTCCACCTCGACGTCCGCCACCTGGGTGCCGAGGTGCTCAACACCAAGCTCCCCGACATGGCGGGGTTCATCCGCACCTACTTCGGCATCGAGCCGCTCACCGAGCTGGTGCCCATCCAGCCGACCGCCCATTACGCGATGGGTGGTATTCCGACCGACATCGACGGTCGCGTCCTGGCCGATGAGAACGGGCGCGTCGTGCCCGGCTTCTACGCGGCGGGCGAGTGCGCCTGCGTCAGCGTGCATGGTGCGAATCGGCTCGGCACCAATTCGCTGCTCGACATTCTCGTCTTCGGGCGACGGGCGGGGATCGCCATGGCGGAGCACCTGAGGGCTGGTGAGCGGCCGCGGCCCGATCGGCCGGCGGAGGCATCGGTGGGGGAGTGGGTCAGCGGACTGCTCGCGAGCCGCGGACGCGAGCGTCCGGCCGCGATCCGCAGCGAGCTGCAGGAGGTGATGTTCGCGAAGTGCGGGGTCAATCGCACCGGCGCGCTGCTCGAGGAGTGCCGCGGAGAGGTCGCGGCGCTGCAGGACCGCGGTCGCCACCTGAGAGTCGACGATAAGGGCTGCCGCTACAACACCGACCTCGGCGAGGCGCTGGAGCTGGGCTTTCTCCTGGATTGCGCGGAGGCGACCGTCGAGTCGGCGATCGCCCGCACCGAGAGCCGCGGCGGCCATGCGCGCGAGGACTATCCCGAGCGCGACGATCGCCAATGGCTCAGGCATACCCTCATCCGGCGCGATCCGGACGGCGCCCGGCTCCTCACCTACAAGCCGGTGACCATCACGAAGTTCCAGCCCAAGGCGAGGACCTACTGATGCGGGTCCGGCTGCGCATCCGCCGCTTCAATCCGGAGGCCGATGAGGAGCCGCACTGGGAGGAGTACCAGGTCCACGCCGAGCCGACCGACCGTGTGCTTGACCTCCTGCACCACGTGAAGTGGTACCAGGACGGCACCCTCACCTTCCGTCGGTCCTGCGCACATGGGGTGTGCGGATCGGATGCGATGCTGATCAACGGACGCAACCGGCTTGCGTGCGAGTATCTCGTCAGGGATGCCGGAAGCCGGATCACGGTCGAGGCGATTCGCGGGATGCCGCTAGTCAAGGACCTCCTGGTCGACATGGACGGCTTCTGGGACAAGTACAAGCAGGTGATGCCGTTCCTGGTCAACGACGAGCCGCTTCCGGCCGATGGTCGGGAGCGCCGCCAGTCGCCCGATGAGCGTGAGCGGTTCGACGACACGACAAAGTGCATCCTGTGCGCCGCCTGCACGACCGCCTGTCCCGTCTTTTGGACGAACCCTGACTACGTCGGGCCCGCCTCCATCGTCAACGCCCATCGATTCATCTTTGACTCCCGCGATCGCGCGGGCGAGGAGCGGCTCGAGATCATGGCCGATGCCGACGGCGTCTGGCGCTGCCGCACGGTCTTCAACTGCGTCGAGGCATGCCCGCGGGGGATCAACATCACCGGCGCGATCCTCGAGGTCACCGACGAGATCCAGCAACGCCAAACCGGGTGATGGGCGCGAACTCGGGTGGCGGAAGCCGGCTGGTGATCTATACCGATGGAGCGGCGCGCGGGAACCCTGGTCCCGCGGGAGCCGGCGCGATCCTGCGCGACGCATCCTCGGGAGAGGTCGTCGCCGAGATCGCTCGTTCTCTCGGGATCCGGACCAACAATTACGCGGAGTGGACGGCGGTGGAGCTGGCATTGGCAGAGGCCATGCGCCTGGGCGCCCGCCAGGTCGACCTGCGCATGGACTCCGAGCTCGTGGCCCGCCAGATCAGCGGCAGGTACCGGGTCAAGCATCCGGATCTGAAGCCGATCCACGCCAGGGTGATGGGGATGCTCGCTCGGCTCGACGGGTACACCGTCGGCCATGTGCCGCGTGAGCTCAACAAAGAGGCGGACCACTTGAGCAACGTGGCCATCGATGACCCGCCCGATTAGCGGGAGCCGTTGTTACCCGGGCCAGCCGTTGGAACAGATGTTCGAATGCGCTACAATAGTTCTCCCTGGAGGCGGCCGGACGGTCGCGGACGCGAGCGCCGAAAGGCGGCGTCCGAGGAAAGTCCGAGCTCCATAGAGCAGGTTCGCGGGTAACGCCCGTCCGCCGCGAGGCGAGGACCAGCGCCACAGTGACGATGCCCGCTCGGAGAGCGGGAGTGAAACGCGGCAAGCTCGAGCCGGAGCAAGACCGAATAGGAGGGCGCAAGGCGACGTTCGCGTCGCAGCAGGCGGCTCGCTCAGCCCTCGGGTAGGTCGCTCAGATGGATGACCGTCGCGGGTCCCTCGGGGCCCAGACAGAACTCGGCTTACAGGCCGCTCTCCAGGGACCTAGCTCTCGTCCTCGCGCCATACCGATTTCGCAGTGCATGCGTTGCAGATAGGGCGTGCCTCATCCATGGTCCCGAGTGGCAGCGAGAAGTCGCGGCCCCCCAGGAGACAGTCAACCTGCACCGTGGGTGCGCCCGGACCGGGCAGGATCGAGATGTGGCGCACCGTGCAGCGGCGGATCCGCCCTGCTCGGGGGATCGGCCGACGTTCCTTGGAATCGACGGGGTCTAGCGCCATGGTCCTGTGCCTTCTTTTCGAAGGTGTTACGCCCTCGTTCGGACACGCTAACCCCCTCCGCACGACCCGCTCAATGGCGCCTTCGTACCATGCCCCGCGCCACGGCCGGGGATCGCCGCACCGCACCTGCCGCGCTAGACTCAGCAGCGCCGCGGGTCGAAAGAGCCTGAGGCGACCCCCAGGGGAGGTCCTTTGTTCCGGCGACGCCAACGTAATGAGGCGAACGCGGAAGCTGCTCGGGAGGCGGAGCGCAAGGCACTATTTGTGCGGCTGGCCGAGCGGCCGGAGACCGTCTGTCCTTTCCTTGGTCTCGCCAACGATCGGACCGGCTATGTCGACGGAGCCACAGACGAACATCGCTGCTACGCCTTCGGGGATCCGGCTCCGCTCTCCGACGAGCAGCAGACCCGCGTCTGCCTGCAACGCGGCTACGGCAACTGCCCGCGCTACCTGCGGGGTGTCCTGGTCATCCCCACCGAGGAGCTCGAGGCGCTGCGGCGCCCACATGCACCCCTGGCAAGGCCGGCCCCCTCGCCCGCACGGAAGCCGCGTCGGCGTCGACGGGTGCTCTTGCCGGTGCTCCTGCTGCTGATCCTGCTGGGCGGAGGAGGCGCTGCCACATGGGCGGTGCTCAATGGGCTCGTCCCGGGCGTGGCGTTCGTCCAGTCTCCGACTCCAGCCGCCACGCCAGGGCAGACCCCGCCGCCGACGGCCACGTCCAATGCCACGGTGGAACCAACAGAGACCCCGGAACCGACGCCCACCCTTGGCGACGTCTTCCAGTTCTTTGAGGTCGGAGTCCGCAGGGGCGACTACAGGCTCTACCAGATCGACGACGCCGGTCGCGTGATCGGTACCCGGGCCGCGACGTTCAGCCGCGACTCCCACGCCCCGGTGGAAGAGGTGGTGGCCGCCAACGGCCAACGTCACTGGCGCACCCTCGAAGGGGGCTACACCGGCCTCTCCTATGTCTATCCCGATTCGGGACCGTTCGTTGTGCGCAAGGTCTTTCGGAACCCGGACGGCACGCGTACCTCGACGGAGCTGCCCCCGGGCTCCCTGTAGAAGGGTTCAGCCCTTTTCTCAGGGGGAGCATCGGCGCTACCATGGTTCGGGGGATGGCGGATCGACGCACGGAGGATTGGATGGAGCTCGAGCAGACACTGGCTTCGGTCCCGCTCCTTGCTCGGCTGGACCGCAAGACCATCAAGCGCCTGGCGGAGACCGGCAAGCGTCGCACCTACGCCGCCGGGGAGGAGATCGTGCGCGAGGGCACGACCGGCAGCGCCCTCTATATCGTTCTGTCAGGCAGGGCGGCGGTCGAACGCAAGGGCGCGGATGGTCCGCTGGCCGAGCTGCTCCCGGGCGACTTCTTCGGCGAGCTGGCGCTTCTTGAGAATCACGAGCGAACGGCCAGCGTGGTGGCGGCCGAAGAGACCGAATGCCTGCTCCTGGTCGCCTGGGAGTTCACTGCGCCGATGAACGAGCATCCGCAGATTGCGGTGCCGATCATGGAGGCTCTGATCGCGCGCCTTCACACGAGCGAGCGTCACATCCCCGCCTGAACCGATGGCGGGCGATTGCGCCCATACTCGGAGCATGTCGACCGGCACGACCGCAACGTCGGCGTCGGGCGCCGGCGTGCGGCACGACCTGCGCAACATCGCGATCATCGCCCATGTCGACCACGGCAAGACGACCCTGGTCGACGCGATGCTGCGCCAGACGGGCACGTTTCGCTCCAACGAAGCGCTCGTCGACCGCGTTCTCGACTCGATGGACCTCGAGCGCGAGAAGGGGATCACGATCCTCGCCAAGCAGACGACTGTCGACTACGACGGGGTCCGCCTGAATATCGTCGATACGCCCGGCCATGCCGATTTCGGAGGCGAGGTCGAGCGCTCCCTCCTCATGGTGGACGCGGTCCTTCTACTCGTCGACGCCGCCGAAGGCCCGCTGCCCCAGACCCGCTATGTGCTCACCAAGGCGATGGCGCGCCGCCTGCCGGTCATCCTTGCGCTCAACAAGATCGACCGGTCCGACGCGCGACCGGGCGAGGTGCTCGACGCGGTCTACGAGCTCTTTATCGACCTGGGTGCGGACGAGCAGCAGATCGAGTTCCCGATCGTCTACACCAATGCCAGGGCGGGGACGGCGACCCGCGACCTCTCCATCGTGGGGACCGATCTCCGGCCCCTGCTCGACGTGCTGGTGGAGGTCACCCCGCCCCCGACCTACACGGAGGGCCATCCGCTGCAGCTGCTCGTTACCAACCTGATGGCCAATGACTATCTGGGGCGGATGGCGGTAGGGCGGATCCGCAACGGCCGCATCCGGATCGGCCAACGGGTGAGCGTGGTGCGCGAAGAGGCCGATGACACCGCCGGCGTGATCGAGCCCGGCCGCACAGTGACCCTCACCGGCTCCGTCAGCGCGCTGCAGACCGCCCACGGCATCGACCGGGTCGACATCACTGAGGCAGGGCCGGGCGACATCGTGTCAGTCGCGGGGCTACCAGAGGTGACAATCGGCGACACGTTGACCGATCCCGCCGACCCGCGGCCGCTGCCGCGCCTCGACGTCGACACACCCACGCTGCGCATGACCTTCAGTGTCAACACGTCACCGATGGCCGGGCGCGATGGCACATTCGTCACCTCGCGCCAGATCAAGGCCCGTCTCGAGCGCGAGGTGCTCGGAAATGTCTCGATCGAGGTGCACCCCACCGACTCGGCCGAGACCTTCGAGGTGCGAGGCCGCGGCGAGCTTCAGCTGGCGGTCCTGATCGAGCAGATGCGCCGCGAGGGCTTCGAGCTCACGATCTCGCGGCCCGAGGTGATCCTGCGCAGCGTCGACGGCCAGGTGACTGAGCCGTATGAGCGCATCACGATCGACATCCCGCCGGAGTATATCGGCGCCGTCCAGCAGGCGCTCGCCGGTCGCAAGGCCCGCCTCGAGCAGATGAGCAGCGATCCCGACGGGCGCGCCCGGATGGAGTTCATCATCCCGGTGCGCGGACTGATCGGATACCGCGGCCAGCTTCTGAGCGACACGCGCGGAACCGCACTGCTGCACCAGTTCGGCGAGGGCTACGGGCCGTGGGCCGGGGAGGTGGTGCACCGCACCAGCGGCGTCCTGGTCGCGGATCGCACGGGGGAGAGCCGCGCCTATGCACTCTCGAGCCTGATCGAGCGCGGCGAGCTGTTCATCGGTCCGTCGGTCGAAGTCTACGAGGGGATGATCATCGGCGAGAGCTCGCGGCCCGGGGACATGGACGTCAACCCGACCAAGTCCAAGAAGCTCTCCAAGATGCGGACCCAGGCGACTGACGGCGACTACCGGATCCCAACACCGCCGCGCATCCTGACGCTGGAGTCCGCGATCGAGTTCATCGACTCCGATGAGCTGGTCGAGGTGACGCCAACTTCGATACGACTCCGCAAGCGCTTCCTCTCCGAGCAGGAGCGTCGCAAGGCGGCGGCGCGCAGCTAGGCGTTCTCGCTCCTCCCTCCTTTCCGCTGAGGATTGCCGGCCCCGCGCTGACTCCTTGATGCTGCCGGGTCGCGGCTTGTCAGCGAGCCTATCTCTCGGCTACCGCACCCAACGGTCCCGGCTGAGTCCAATTGATGCCGAATTTTCGCGTCGAAATCCCTTGACGGGCGGCCTTTGACCTGTATGATGGCGCCCTGTGGCCCAAAGTGGGGTCAAATGGGGAGCAGTGGTGAATCCCGAGCGTGGAACGAGCGACATTTCTCACCGGCGAGTTCCGGCACGCGCTGGACGACCGTGGTCGCGTCGCGATCCCGGTCCGCTTTCGACCGCGCCTCGCCGAGGGCGCCACGCTGGCCCGTTGGCTGGATCGCTGCCTGGCGATCTTTCCAGCCGACGAGTGGTACGAGCTCGCCGGCAAGCTGCGCGGGCTGCCGGTCACGAATGCCCGAGCCCGGGAATTTGCCCGGTTCATGTCGTCAGGCGCAGTCGACGTGGAGCTGGACCGGCAGGGCCGATTGCTGGTGCCGGGCTACCTCCGCGAATACGCGGACATCGCGGTCGGCGAGGTGGTGGTGGTCGGCGCGCTCAATCGACTCGAGATCTGGGCGCCGGCGGCCTGGCAGCCGTATCGCGCCAAGATCGAGGACGAGCCGGAGGCGCTGGCCGAGCATCTCGCCGATCTCGGGATCTAGGGGCGACGACGCCATGACGCACGTCGCGCTCCGCCATTTATGCGTCTCCGGGCCGTTCGGCCCGCCGTCCGACCATAGAGGTGCAGCCGCAGATGGGAGAAGGGCACCTGCCGGTCCTTGTCGACGAGGTGATTGCCTCGTTGGCGATCAGGGCCGGGAGCTCCGCGGCGGACTGCACGGTCGGCGGCGGTGGGCACGCCGCGCGGATTCTGGAGACGTCGTCTCCGGATGGTCGCCTCCTCGGCATCGATGCCGATCAGGCGGCCATCGCGGAGGCGCATCGGACGCTCGAACGCTTTGGCGATCGGGTCACCCTGCGCCAGGCGAACTTCGAACAGATTCTGGACGTCGCGATGGAGACGGGCTTCGTACCGGTCGACGCCGCGCTCTTCGACCTGGGGATCTCCAGCTATCAGCTCGACGCACGGACGCGCGGCTTCAGCTTCGCGGCGGAAGTCCCGCCGGACATGCGCTTCGATGAAACGAGCGGTCTCTCCGCCCTCGATCTCATTGACCGCTCCTCCGAGCGAGACCTCGCCGGCATCCTCGCGACGTTTGGTGAAGAGCGCAATGCAGGCCGCATCGCGAAGGCGATCCTGGCGGCGCGCGCGGAGGGCCGCCTCGTGACTGCGGCCGACCTTGCGGGGGTGGTCGCGTCCGCCAGCCGGCGTCCGCGCCACGGGGATCCGGCGCGGATCCATCCAGCCACACGCACCTTCCAGGCACTGCGCATCGCCGTCAACCGGGAGCTCGAGGTCCTCGGCGGCGGCCTTGCCGGGGCCCTCGCCGCGTTGCGACCGGGTGGGCGGTTGGCGGTGATCAGCTATCACTCTCTGGAAGATCGAATCGTCAAGCGCTTCATCGCGCGTGAGAGCCGGGACTGCGTCGAGGAGCCGCTTCCGCCCCTTTGCACGTGCGGCCATCGGGCGCAGCTGCGCCCGATCAGCAAGGGGGTCATCAGGCCGACCGCCGACGAGGTGCGTCGGAACCGTCGCGCGCGCAGCGCGAAGCTGCGCGTCGCCGAAAAGCTCGCCGGGGCGAGCGCATAGGAGGGCCACAGATGAGCAAGGGTCGATCTCGCCACCAGGCCAGCCGACGGCGGATGTACAGCGCGCGCCAGCGCGAGCTCCGCGAACGGCGCGTGAACGCGGCGATGGATGAGCAGCACTGGCTCGGCGATGGCGTCGCCGCAATCGAGGTCGAGGAGGGACTCGACTTCGAGGCGCCAACCTCGTGGACCGTCCGCGAAGGCCGCGCGAGCGCCGCCTAGCAGATGGCCGTCGTTGGAGCGCGTCCCGCCACCGGTCTATCGATCTTCGTGCGGAGGCCACGCCCTCGCGGACGGCTCAAGGCGCCGACCCGCATCCGGCGCGCCTCGGCCGGACGGCGGCGCCGCGAGATGACGAACGTCTCAAGTTTCCTGATCGCGATCGCGGTGGCGGCCGCCGTCGCGCTCTTCTATCTGAGCCAATCGAGCCACGTGGCCGCGATCGGCTACCAGATCGACAACTTGCAGGCCACCCTCTCACAGGAGCGCGCGCAGCAGCAACAGCTGATCTGGGATATCGGCCGCGCGCGCTCGCCATCTCAGATCGAGGATCGCGCCCGGAAGGAGCTGCGGCTGGTGCCGCTTGCGCCTGACGCGATCCGCTTCGTCCAGAGATCCATCGATTCAACTCACTGACGATTAGCCGTCGCCCGACTGGGCCACGAACGGAGAGCCATGCTCGCCAGGACCGACAGCCGTGCCCGCGCCCTGGTCCTCCTGCTGGTGATGACCGTGGTCGCCAGCGGGATCTCCACGCGCCTCGTGTGGTGGCACGTCGTCGAGCGCGACCGACTCGTGAGCATGGCGCTCGATCAGCTGGCCCAGAATCAGCAGATCCCCGCGAGGCGCGGCGAGATCCGAGATTCGCATGGCGAGCTGCTGGCGACCTCGGTGGAGCTGCAATCGGTCTTCGCCACGCCACCGGCCATCAAAGATGCGGGTCTGGCCGCGGCGCTCCTGGCGCAGGTGCTCGAGATGCCAGCAGCAGAGCTGCGGGCGCGGCTCGAGAGCGACAAGCCGTGGGTCTGGCTGAAGCGCAGGGTCAGCCTCAAGACGTCAGAGACCGTTCGCACGCTCAACCTGCGCGGCGTGGGGATGCTGCCTGAGACGCAGCGCGTCTACCCGGTGAGCGGCGTCGCCGACGGGACGACCCTTGCCGCCCAGGTGATCGGCTATGTGAACGTCGATGGCAATGGCCAGTACGGCGTCGAGGGCGCTGAGAACGGCAAGCTTGGCGGGCTGCCCGGCTCTGTCACCGCGCAGGAGGACGTGGCCGGCCGGCGAATCGCCGACTCGGTCTACCAGCTCAGCGAGCCCGTGGACGGCTCTGACCTCACGATGACGATCGACGCCGGCGTGCAGCACCTCCTGGAGAAGGAGATCTACGAGACCTACAAGAGGAACCACGCGGTCGGCGCCACAGGTCTGGTGATGAATGTAAGAACCGGCGCCATCGTGGGCCTGGCAAGCTTCCCGTCCTTCGACGCCAACGCATACCAGGCGACTGATCCGGCACGCTTCACCAGTCCTGCCGTGAGCCGCCAGTACGAGCCCGGATCGGTCATGAAGGCGTTCACCATCTCCGCCGCCCTCGACGCCGGCGCGGTGACGACGACCGACAAGTTCGTGGACGAAGGCACGCTTCAGCTCGGCAATATCACGATCCGAAATGCGGATCGGTTCAACTTCCCCTACGGCCATGGGCCGCTGACTCCGGCGGATGTGCTGAAGCTCTCCAACAATATCGGGGCGGCGAAGATTGGCCTACAGCTCGGGCGGCAGAAGCTCTACGAGGCCTTCCGCCGCTTCGGCTTCGGGGCGAAGACGGGGGTCGACATCTTCGGCGAGGTGAGCGGCGTGGTCTGGAACCCGGACGGGCCGAACGCCTCCGGCGACCTGACCGCAGCGCAGAACTCTTTCGGCCAGGGCCTCTCGGTCACTGCGATGCAGCTCGCGGCCGGCTACGCCGCGATCGCAAACGGCGGGACTCTGGTCACGCCGCATGTCGTGGCCGGGTGGACCGATCGGAATGGCGCGTATCACGAGGCGCAACAGCCCTCCGGCGACCGGGTCATGCGCGAGGCGACCGCGCACACCGTCCTGAAGCTGCTCACGGGGGCGATCGACGATGGGATCGCTAAAGGCGCCGGCATTCCCGGGTACTCGATCGCAGGGAAGACCGGCACCGCCGAGATCGCGGGCCCGGTCGACGTCGCGGTAGCGAACGGCGTCGACGCCCAGGGGCGTCCGAAGACGAGGATCGAGCAACGATGGCGATATATCGCGGGCTGGATCGACTCGAGCTTCATCGGTATCTCGCCGGCAAGCGATCCGCAGCTGGTGACCCTGATCCTGATCCATCGGCCCGCCACGTGGGGTCGCTACGTGATGGCCGAGCGTCCGGAGGAGGTC
>Ga0184605_10000642_pt1 | contig 10560 bp, 12 predicted proteins | sample PLM0_30_coex_FD_132995 | JGI IMG/M metagenome (GOLD analysis project Ga0184605, IMG submission 132995) | Groundwater sediment microbial communities from an aquifer in East River, Colorado, USA - PLM0_30_coex | ecosystem: Environmental > Terrestrial > Soil > Riparian zone | place: USA: East... | reverse complement strand
TCGCCGCAAGTGATGCGGCGACTTCAATCAACTTCAAGATCGACACCGGAATGGGACGCATGGGTGTTCCGGAAGGCGATGCGCTCGCGCTTTTCAAAAAAGTTTCGGCGTTGCCAAAGATCAAAATTCACAGCATCTCGACGCATCTTCCGGTTTCGAACGAGGACGCCGAGTACACGCGCGACGAGCTGGCGCGATTTGGCAAGCTCGTCAGGCAAATACGTGTCGAAATTCCCGGCGATTATAAAGCGCACGTATTGCAAAGCGCCGGTGTGTTCGCCTTTGCCGATCCGACGTTCGATATTGTCCGCGCGGGGATTGTCCTCTACGGTATCTCGCCCTTGCCGGAGTTTCAGAAAATTCTGCGACCCGTGATGACCTGGAAAACGAGAATTGGTCTCGTCCGCGATATGCCGAAGGGAAGTTCGATCAGTTATGGCCGTACTTTCATCACACCAAGCAAAATGCGGATCGCAACGCTCACAGCGGGTTATGCCGATGGTTATCCGCGACATCTTTCCAATCGTGATGCCGCTGTTTTAGTTCGCGGTCAGCGCTGCGCACTGCTCGGACGCGTGACCATGGATTTGATGATGTTCGACGTGAGCAAGATCGACGATGTGCAAGTAGGCGACGAAGCCGTTTTGATGGGCCGGCAAGGCGCTCAGGAAATTTCCGCGACCGAGCTGGCGGAACGCGCCGGCACGATCACCTGGGAGATTGTGACTCGAATTGGCAGCCGCGTCCGCCGCATTTATGTTTGATGGTCCATGTTCCAAATCATTTTCAATGAATTGAGCGCGGCGGAGATTTCGGCGCTGCCGAAAAAGTTGCAGCTCGATTTGCTCGCTCAGTTTCAAATCTTGCCGGAAGACCTCGATCATCTCGATAACTCGCGATTTGGCCTGATCGAGCGGGAAGGAAAAAAGTTATATCGTTTTCGCGCAAAAGATTACCGGATTTATTTCGAGAAGCGCGACGAAGGGATTACCGTGCATCGCGTCCTGCACAAAAACACACTGCGCGATTTTCTTTTCCGCAGCAAATTGCCGACCTCGGAAGATGCGCAGCTGGGGGAAACGCGCGAGTTCTGGAAGTTGATCGAGCAAGGAGAACGGACGCGGAAGGCGTGAAGTGGCGCAAGTTTCCCAACTTGCGAATCTGCCGTAAAACGTAACCTGGAAGGTTGCGCTACTATTTCATCAAGAGCATCGAGCGGCTGCGCTTGATTTCGCGAGTGATCTTGCGATGCATGTAGGCGGGCATGCCGGTGATGCGGCGTGGCAGAATTTTGCCGCTCTCGGTGACGAATTTTCTCAGGAGATCGGGATTCTTATAATCGATCGCTTCCAGGGCGATGTCGATCCGGCGTCGCGGCATCGTGCGATTGGCGCGGCGGAAAGCGGAGCGGCGTTTGGCGGTTTTCGGTTGCATCGGCAATCAGCGGGTTTCGCGGTGGAGCGTGTGCCGTTTGAGAAACGGATTATACTTTTTCTTTTCCAAACGATTGGGTGTGCGCGGGCTTTTCTTGTTCCGCGTGGTCGTATAACGCGAGACCGGTTTGCCGAGTGCTTTCGCTTCGGTGCATTCGAGCGTGACAATTTCCTGCGCCATGACGATTACTCTTTCGTCTCAGTCGGCGCGGCTTCTTCTTCTTCTGCTTCGCCGCCTTCCTCCTCGGTCAAACCGAAGAGCGAGGTAACGGATTGGCGGACGCGCGAAGCTTTACTTTGTTTCTCGAGCTGCGATTGGCACTCGACGGTGAAACGCGCGAACGGGATCGCCTCGAGCCGCGCGCGTGGAATCGATTTGCCCGACATCTCGCAGGTGCCGTAGGTGCCGAGCTCGATGCGCTTGAGCGCCTGGTCGATTTCGTAAAGTGCGTCCTGTTCCTGCGAGAGCAAGCTCAGCGCGAAATCGCGATCGTAGGCGTCCGATCCGGCATCGGCTTGGTGCATCCCGAAGGCGGAAGCCTCACTGCCCTCCGCGCGCGAGCGCAATGTGTCCTGCGCCACGCCGGCCATGGAATCGACCATCGCATCGCGCAACTGAAGCAGCTTCTCCCTTTGCGCGCGGGTGAAGGAGTCGAGTCTCCTTCCACGATGATTCCGGCCCAGCAGTTTGAGCGTGCCGCCCAAGTCGTTGCTTCCTCTTTTGGATTTGGAAAACTTTGGTGAACGCTTTGCGGACGTTTTTGGCGCCTTTGTTGTAATTCGCGCAGCTTTTTTCGACGTCGATCTTTTGGCGGAGATCTTGCGAGCCGCCTTTGCTTTGCGCGCGGCGGGCCTTTTTGCGGGAGCTTTCTTCTTCTTTGATTTGGCCATAATTCAGGGCACCGGTGGTTTCGGGCGCCAAAAACGGAGGCTTAATTAAGAACATTTCACCAAAGGCGCAAGCGGAGATTTTACGCAAAGATTTGACCAGATTCCGCGCGCTTAATGTCGATTTTACGAGCTGGCGCTGGAGTAACGGCGCAGGGCAAAACGCCAGAAAACGCGCGATAACCAGAAGATAATTGTGGAGGCAATCACCAGGTGCAACATCAGCCAGCCCGGTTGTCCGAGCGGTTTGATGAGCAGCCGCGCTGGAATATTCGCAATGATCACGACTGGAACGATCCAGCCAAAAATGAATCGAAAAATCCGCGGGAAAATTACGTCCGGATAGCGTGCAATATTGAGGAAATTGAAGTAGCCGTAAACCAGGCCTTGCGCCCGGACGATCCAAAAACTCACGGCCGCGAGGCAAAGCATGATCGAGTAATGCACGGCGACGCCGAACCCGAGGGCGGTCAGATAAAGCAAGATCGACATCGGATTTGGGACGAGGCCAAGCTGGGAGAGCGATACGCAAACAACCACGCCACCGAGCGCGGCGTTGATCATGCTGTCGAGGCCAAATTGTTTGGTCGAAACCGCAAACTGGCTGTCGATGGGCAAGACGAGCAGCGAGTCAAGCTTTCCAGTACGGACAAGCTCGGGAATGTTCGCGATGTTGACGAAAAAGAATCCCTGGAAAAGTTGCGCGATCATTTGGTGCGTGCCGACGAGCAACACCACTTCCCATTTCGTCCAGTCGCCGATGCGATCGACCTGGCCAAAAATGATGCTGAAGAAAACAATCTGCCCGCAGAACCAGAGCACTTCGACAATCATCCAAAGGAGGAAGTTGGCTTTGAAACTCATCTCGCGGATGAGCGAGTTGCGCAGCATGATGGAGTAGATGTCGATGTAACGCCGCACTACCTTTTCCTGTCTTTAGTTATATACGAAGTCAACCTCCACCCGCATGAAACGCTTCTTCCCGCTGCTAGTCATAGTCATCGGCTTGATCGTGCTCGCGTTCGTCCTGCGCCAATGTCGAGAAAGTGGCGCGGCAAATTATCAGACTGCAACCGTGACGCACGGTCCGTTGACGCAGGCCGTTACTGCGACCGGAACGCTAAATCCTGTCGTGAACGTGCAGGTGGGCAGTCAGGTCTCCGGCAACATCGCCAAGTTGTCCGCCGATTTTAATTCACAGGTGAAAGCCGGAGACGTGGTCGCGCAAATTGATCCGGCGCTTTTTCAAGCCACGGTCACGCAAACCGAAGGTGATTTGGCGAACGCGCAGGCCGCCCTCGAGCTGGCGCGGATCACCTCCACGCGCACGCAGGAACTGGTGAAGAAACAAAATTCTTCGCAGGCTGATTTGGACCAGGCGATGGCGAATCTTCATCAGGCGGAGGCGAACGTGAAGATAAAGCAAGGCGCGCTCGATAAAGCCAGGGCCGATCTCGAGCATTGCACAATCAAGTCGCCGATCGACGGGATCGTGATTTCGCGCAATGTCGACGTCGGCCAAACAGTGGCCGCCAGTTTGCAGGCGCCGGTCATCTTTGCGATCGCAAATGATCTCACGAAAATGCAGATCGACTCAAATGTGGCCGAAGCCGACGTCGGCGTCGTGAGTGTGGACCAGAATGTCGATTTTACGGTGGACGCTTTTCCCGCGCGCACCTTTCACGGGACGGTGGTGCAGGTGCGCAACGCGCCGATCACAGTGCAAAACGTCGTGACCTACGACACCGTCATTGGAGTGAGCAATCCCGATTTGAAACTGAAACCCGGAATGACCGCGAATGTCTCAATCGTCATCGCGCATCGGGATAATGTCCTGCAAATCAAGAACTCCGCGCTGCGATATCGCCCGGCGGATGCGACACCTGGCGAGACGAAACCGGCAACAACTCCGGCTGCCCGAGCGCGGGCGAGCACGGGCCGCGCTGCCGCGCCCGAACGTCGCAACGAGCGCACTGTTTACGTCTTGCCGAATGGCGCGAGTCGGCCGCGGCCAGTGCAAATTAAGACTGGGATTAGCGATGGAATTGCAACCGAAGTATTAGAGGGATTGAAAGAGGGCGATCGCGTGGTGACCGCGGAGTTGAGTTCTGCATCCAAGGCGCCGTCGCCTCCGGCAAATCCGTTTAGCGGCGGGCCGCGCCGATTCTAAAACGCCTTACGGAAAGATCGACAATGGAAAATGGCGTGCTTGTCCAGTTAATTGATGCGCACAAAACGTATCGCGCCGGCGAGATGGAAGTGCGTGCTGTGCGCGGCGTTTCTCTCGAGATTCGGCGCGGCGAATTCGTTGCGCTGATGGGCGCGAGCGGCTCGGGAAAATCGACGCTCATGAACATCCTCGGTTGTCTCGACCGGCCGACTTCAGGTCATTACATTCTCGATCAGGCGGATGTTTCAGCTCTCGATCGCGACCAGTTAGCTGATATTCGCAATCGAAAGATTGGTTTCGTTTTCCAAAGTTTTAATCTACTGCCGCGCACGTCGGCGCGCGAGAACGTGGAATTGCCGCTGCTCTACGGGGAGCACCGCCTAACGAGTGCGCAACTTCGAGAAAGAGCCGATCGCGTGCTGGCTTCGGTGGGCCTGGCAGGACGCGAAGATCATCCACCGAGCCAGCTTTCCGGCGGACAACAGCAACGCGTCGCCATTGGCCGCGCCTTGATTAACGATCCAGAAGTCGTGCTGGCGGACGAACCGACCGGAAACCTGGACAGCCGCACCAGCGTCGAGATCATGGGAATTTTTCAACAACTGAACGATCGCGGCATCACCATCGTCATGGTGACGCATGAAGCGGACATCGCTGCGTACGCGCGCCGCAACGTGGTAATGCGCGACGGTCTTGTGGAAAGCGATTTCGCGGTTCCGCAACGATTGGATGCGGCGGTGGAACTGGAAAGAGTTGCAAGATCGAGAAGTGATGAACGCGTATAAACGAAGTGCTGTAGCGGTGGTCTATGACCGTCGCACTTATCGCTGTTACAAGTTCGACCGACGGTCACAGACCGCCGCTACAGATTCATGAGAGTTGGATCGACATTTAACATCGCGTTCCGCGCGCTGCGGCGGAACAAAATGCGCTCCGTGCTGACCGCGCTTGGAATCATCATCGGTGTGGCGGCGGTCATCGCCATGGTTGGGATTGGCAACGGCGCCAAGGCGCAAGTGGAAGCGCAGATCGCAGGTCTGGGTCAAAATGTGATTCTCATTTTTTCCGGCAGCGTCACCTCGAGCGGGATTCGCACCGGCTGGGGTGGGGCGGGCACATTGAAGATCGAAGACGCGGAAGCAATTCGGCGCGAAGTGGTGGGCGTCGCGGCGGTGAGTGAGGAAGTCGTTTCCACGACGCAAGTCGCCGCCGGAAATCAAAATTGGTTCACCCGAATTTACGGCGAGTCGGCCGATTACTTCGATCTTCGGCAATGGCCCCTGGCCGATGGAGCGCCGTTCACACCGCAAGACGTGCGCAGCGCAAATAAAGTGTGCGTCGTCGGTCGCACCACTGCCACGCAGATTTATGGAAATGACGATGCGGTCGGTCAGATTTTACGGATCAAGAATGTGCCGTTCACGATCACGGGCGTTCTGACGGCGAAGGGACTGAGCACGCAGGGAGTCGATCAAGATGATGTGGTGGTGATGCCGTACACGAGCGCGATGAAGCGTGTGGTCGGCGGCACGACTTTGCGCAACATCAATGTGCAAGTCGGCGACGCGCGCCAAATCGACGCCGCGCAACAACAAATCATCTCATTGCTTCGACAACGGCATAACATCCGGCCTGGGCGCGACGATGATTTCACTGTGCGCAATCAGCAGGAGATTGCCGAGGCAGCGACCGCGACTTCGCGCGTGATGACGCTCCTGCTGGGGGCGATTGCCGGCGTGTCCCTCGTGGTGGGCGGCATCGGCATCATGAACATCATGCTCGTGAGTGTGACGGAACGGACCCGAGAAATTGGCGTGCGTATGGCTGTCGGCGCGCACGGTCGCGACATCCTCATGCAATTTCTCATCGAAGCGGTCTCGCTCAGTTCCGTCGGCGGGATAATCGGAATCATTTTGGGCATCGGCGCGTCAAAGATTCTCTCGATCTACGCGCAGTGGCCGACGCTCATCTCGATCAGCTCAATTGCGATTGCATTTCTCTTTAGCGCGGCTGTGGGAATCTTCTTCGGCTTTTATCCCGCACGCGAAGCCGCGCGGCTCGACCCGATCGAGGCGTTGCGCTACGAGTAAGAGAAATCATTAACCGCGAATTACGCAAATAGCGCGGATCAAAGCGACTGAATGAATCTGTGAAAATCTGCGAAATCTGTGGATGAATTTCCAGGGGTCGCGGGACGTAGCTGCTTGACGGCTCCGTCCCGGAGACGACGCTCCAACATGGCAACTCATTTCGAAAAACTGGTCGCGGACGCGAAAAAGAATGTCACCGAAATTTCTCCAACGGAGGCGGCGGCGAAAATGAAGAGCGGCAAAGCGGTAATTGTTGATGTCCGGGAAAAGAAGGAGTGGGACGAAGAACACATTCCAGATGCGACGCATCTCAGTCGTGGCACCATCGAATTGGAAATCGAAGAGGAATTTCCGGATTTGAACAAAACCATCATCACCCATTGCGGCAGCGGCGGCCGCTCCGCACTCGCAGCGGAGAGTTTGCAAAAGATGGGCTATAAAAACGTCCGCTCGATGGCGGGCGGCTTCAAAGCGTGGAAAGCTGCTGGTTTACCGACGACGAAATAATGTTGTCGAGACGCTCGCCGCGGCGAGTGCCTTTCTCGGTTCGGCGTTTGACACAGACGCCGCTACAGCGCCCACAGGCTTAACCCCCGACGGCCTGATAATGGCCGAGGCCGCGTCTCCACATGGCACGCGCGGCGGCGAAAGTGAGCAAAAGCCAGCCTGTCTGGATTGCGAGGGCCTGCGCCAGCGCGGCGCCTTGTAGCCGGCCGAGAAAAATGGCGATGGGACAAAACAACTCATAATAAAAGGGCAACCACTTCATGACCGGCTGGATTCCGGCGGGCATGATGTCGATGGGAAACATCTGGCCGCCGAGGAAATATTCGAAGGAGTAAACGATAAAGACGATGGTGGAGATCTCGAGAATCCAGAAGGCCATCATCGCCAGGCTGTAGGTGATGAAAAACTGCATGAACGCCGCCATCAACATCGAGATAAATGCGTAAACGTAAGTCATCGCCTGATCGGGCAGGGCGATGTATCGCCGGAAATAAATAAAGATGAGCGTGATCGGTGGCAGGGTAACGAAGGTGTAAACGAGGCGGCCGCTTAAGAAAATGCTAAACCGGTAACCGAGGTAACTCAGCGGCTTGGTGAGGAAAGAATTGATCTGGCCTTCGCGAATGTCGGCCGCAATCTGCCATTCATCTTCCGTCGGCGTGACGAGGTTGCTGACTAGGAGCGCGAGCAAGTAATAATAGATCATCGAACTGTAATCGTAGCCGTGGAGGCCGCCGCCGCGTTCCCGAAAGATGGCGCGCCAGAGAAAAACGGTGCCGGCCAGCGGAATCAATCCAAAGAGGGCTCGCAGAAAATAATTCCAGCGATAAACAAAGGTGTTCTGCAGCCCAAGATTGAAGACCGAGATGTACTTGTCGATCTTCATGCGCGATTATTTTTTCGCACCCAGCCCGGCCGCGAGAGTGATCGCGGCGATCATGCTGTCGGGTCGCGCGATTTTTTTTCCCGCGATGGCAAAGGCGGTGCCGTGATCGGGGCTGGTGCGCGGGAAGGGGAGACCAAGCGTCACGTTCACACCGGTATGAAAGGCGTGCAGCTTGAGCGGAATGAGACCTTGATCGTGATACATGCAAAGAACCGCATCGAATTCACCTTCCGCGGCGCGATGGAAAACGGTGTCGGGCGAAAGTGGACCGGAAAAAATTGCGGATTGCGGATTGCGGATTGCGGATTGCAGTTCTTCGACCGCTGGGGCGATGATTTCGATTTCTTCGCGACCGAGTTTACCCGATTCGCCCGCATGGGGATTTAATCCGGCAACCGCAATGCGCGGCGTTTTTTTGGATCGACAATGAAGGAAATCGACCAGCAAGAAACCGACGCGCACAATCTCAGATTGTTTCAACGCGCCGGGAACTTTGCGCAGCGGAAGGTGCGCGGTCACGAGCGCGACCGCGATGTTTCCGCCGGTCAATAACATGGCGAAGTTTTTCACGCCACAGCGTTCGGCAAAGAATTCGGTTTGTCCGGGGAACTTAAAGCCCACTTCGTACATGCGCGCTTTGTGAACCGGGCCCGTCACCACGGCGGCGAGTGTGCCGCGCCGCGCAAGCGTGACGGCTTCTTCGAGCGCGGCTGCGGCTGCGCGGGCAGTTTCGAGCGTTGGTTTGCCTAACGAGCAATCGGGATATTTCCCGATCACGACATATTCAGCCGTATCCGGAAGGCGACCACACTTGAGCGCTGCATCAATAATCTCGGGTCCGATCCCAGCGCAATCACCGAGGGTAATGCCGACGCGAAGTGGCATGTGTGACTCTGCACATGCGGCGCAGCGCTGGCAAACGAGCGTTGAAGAAAGCTTAGAACGTTCGGATGTAGGCCTTTGACCGCAAAGTGGCGATCCAGCGTTCCTGAAGGTTCTGCGCTTCCAGTTGAATCAGTTTCTTCTCGATTTCGGGGCGAGTTTCGGCGAGCGAACGCGTGGTGCCGCCGCGCTTGTCGTCTACCTTGAGGATGTAATAATTGCCGGAGAATTCGACGATGCGGCTGATTCTTCCCACTGGCAGGTTGAAGGCCACCTTTTCGAGTTGAGCGGCGAGTGTCTTGCGTTCGATCCAGCCCCAATCGCCGCCAAGATCGCGTGTGCTGTCCTCTGAATAAATCTGCGCCATGCGATCGAACTCCGCGCCGCTCGCCAGCTTCCCGAGAACTTCTTCGGCCATCGCTTTCTGGGCCGCGGAATTATCGGTATCGGCGCGGCTGGGAATCATAATCATGCGCAGCTTGATCTGTTCCCTGGCCGTAAATTCATCCCGGTGCTTTTTGTAATACTCTTCAATTTTGACCGGCGAAATAATCAAGTTCCGCTTGACGTTCTTGCCCCGCATCGCCTGCACAATCATTCGCTCGGTCTCCAACTTTTTGAATTCACCCAGCGTATAATTTTGCGCTTCGAGCGTCTTGATAAACGTATTGCGGTCGCCCCCGAATGACTCCTGGATGATCTCATGCAGCCGCTCGTCCACATAATGATCTGGAATCTGATAGCTCTCTTTTTTGAACGCCTGGATAATCAGCTGTCGATCGATCAGGTCATTCAGCGCCGCTTGCCGGGCTTCCTTGATCTTCTTCACTAACTCTTCACCGGTGGCCTGCGAACGCAGCAACTTTTCTCGTGGCGCGGATAAAGCGCGCACTTGTGAGTATGTGACCACGTCCCCATTCACAATTGCGGCAATGCCATCAACCACTTGCGGCTCCGCCGGCTCCGCGGCGAAGGCGACGCGGCAAAGTGGCGGCAGAGCGAAGCCAAAGACGGCCAGCAACGCGATAACAAACGGACGTATCATGCGCTTCATAGTTTCTTGATCAGCTCCAGAATTTCCGTGAGACGCTGTTCGATTCTACTCGCAACTAAACGGGGGAATTTGCCACCGACAAGTATAAAATCCGCGCGCCGTGTCAGCATCAATTTGCGCTCGCGCGCTTCCACGCGGCTGATGCCAGCCTCGGCTGCGGCGAGCTTGATTTCGGTAAGAAGCAACAAATTGTCAACCGCGGGCGGGAACGGGCCAAAGCGGTCGCGCCAATCGCGTCTCAGTCGTTCCAATTGCTCGCGCGTCGTTACTTCAGCGATGTGACGGTACGTCTGAATGCGCAAAGTGGCGTCGCCGATAAAACTGACCGGGATAAAACCCGGTACGCGCGCCTCGGGGCCAAGCGGAACGAACTCGGCTTCGTTGGTTGCGACAAAGTCGAGCCGCAGATCGACCTCGAGCCGCAGTCGCAATTTTTCACCTTTGCGTTGCGCCACCGCCTGTTTGAGCAACTGGCAATATAAATCAAAACCGACGGCCATGATGTGGCCGCTCTGCGCCGTGCCAAGAATGCTGCCGGCGCCACGGATTTCCAGATCGCGCATCGCGATCCGGAAGCCCGCACCTAACGAGCTGTATTGTTTGATGGCGTTGATCCGTTTGCGCGCGCCGGCAATTGTCATCATCTCGCG
>Ga0184605_10000641_pt1 | contig 10562 bp, 9 predicted proteins | sample PLM0_30_coex_FD_132995 | JGI IMG/M metagenome (GOLD analysis project Ga0184605, IMG submission 132995) | Groundwater sediment microbial communities from an aquifer in East River, Colorado, USA - PLM0_30_coex | ecosystem: Environmental > Terrestrial > Soil > Riparian zone | place: USA: East... | reverse complement strand
CTGGACGGCGCTGGTTGGAAGCGGTGCAAGCGAGAAGGAGTTCGAGGCGGTCGCGATCGCCGAGCTTGGCGACGATGCCCCGCCGTACATGCAGGCGATGCCTCCCTGGCAGTCCTACGCCGGCCTCCGACGGTACTGGGACAAGCGTCAGACGGCGCCAACGGGCGAAAGCGCGGGTAGTGGCGCCGCGCTTTCCTGATCTCAGTTCGGGCTGATCTCGCTTGGTGAAGGCGGCGCCAGCGGCGCGCAGCGGGGCTCGTGTACCTCGGCGAGCCGGAGCAGGAGCGCATGCAGGTTCCTGCGTTCCTCGTCGCTGAGCGGCTCGAGAAACTCGTCCTCCGTCTGGCGCGAAATCGCTCGCAGCTGCCTGAGCTTTTGCTTGCCGGCCGAGGTGAGGTGGACGACGTGCCGCCGGCGGTCCTTGGAATCCCGGCGGCGCTCGACCAGCCCTCGCTCCTCGAGCTCGTCGAGCAGCCCGACTAGCTGACCGCGGTCGTAGCCCAGCGCGTCGGCGATCGCTCCCTGGGTCTCGAGCGAGCGCTCGCTCAACACGAGCAGGATGGCGTAGTGGTAAGGATGTAGGCCCGTCTGCTCATAAGCCTTCATCGAACGCTCCTTGGCCGCATAGCCCAAGCGCTTCAGCAGGAAGGTTGCAGACTCCACGAGCTCCTCGGGAAGGTGCTGAGGTGCAGGAAGCGGGGGTGCTGTCGCCGGACGTGTAACGGCCATTACGAAATTGTAGCGCCCGTCAAAGGTTGTGGTGCTGTATAGTTGATCTCGTCAACGATTCTGGAGGTCAACTACGTGAGTATTTCGGACCGGCGCTGGAGTGCACTCGCTCTCATCGTCACTGCGCAGTTCATGGTCATCCTCGACGTCGCGATCGTCAACGTCGCGCTGCCGTCGATCAAGGCTGACCTGAATTTCTCTCAGACGAGCCTTCAGTGGGTGATCTCGGCCTACGCGATCATGTTCGGAGGCGCTTTGCTCCTGGGCGGGCGGCTTGCCGACTTGCTCGGGCGTCGAAGGCTGTTCATTGTCGGGCTGTCGATCTTCGCCGCGAGCTCCCTCCTGTGTGGTCTTGCGTGGTCGGAGAGCTCGCTGATCGGCTTCCGCGCGGTGCAAGGGCTCGGCGGAGCGCTGCTCGCCCCGGCTGCGCTCTCGCTTCTGATGACGAGGTTCGCGGAGGGCCGCGAGCGCAATCTCGCGCTGGGGATCTACGGTGCGGCATCGGGGAGCGGCGCCGCGGCGGGGGTCTTGCTCGGCGGCGTTCTCACCTCGTACCTGAGCTGGTCGTGGATCTTCTTCATCAACGTGCCGGTAGGCCTCGCCGCAATTGCGTTGACCCCGTTGCTGCTGCCGGAGAGCCGCGCCGGCCTGGCGCATCGCCACTTCGACTTCCCCGGCGCCGCCTCGATCACCGCCGGCCTGATGCTGCTCGTCTACACGATGACGCGCGCGACGAACGACGGCTGGGCCGCCACGTCAACGCTCGCGCTCCTCGGCGGCGCGGCGGCCCTCGTGCTCGCGTTCATCGCGATCGAGCTGCGGTCTCCATCACCGCTGCTGCCGTTGCGGATCTTCCGTTCGCGCACGCTTGCGGCCGCGAACGCAGCAATGGCCATCGTCGGGGCGGTCGCGTTCTCCGAGTTCTTCGTGTTGACGCTCTACTTACAGGACGTCCTGCACTACTCGGCCGTGGAGAGCGGCGCCGCCTTTGCCGGCTTCGCGCTGGCGGTCGTCGTCGTCTCGAACGTCGCGCAGGTGATCGTCGGGCGCCTGGGCGTCCGGCCGACCCTCTCGGCCGGGCTGCTCATCTCCGCACTATCGCTCGCATTGCTCACACGGCTGCCGGTCGATGGACACTACTTCTGGGATCTCTTTCCGGCATTCGTCCTCGGCGGCGCCGGCATGGGGCTTTCGTTCGTCCCGGTCACTATCGCCAGCCTCGCGGGAGTCGAGCGCTCCGATGCCGGGGTTGCTTCCGGGCTGATCAACACGAGCCGCCAGATCGGCGGCGCGATCGGGATCGCCGCCATCAGCGCGGTGGCCGCTAGCTCCACAAGCGGCTATGTGCAGACTCATTCCGGCGTCACAGCGTCGAACGGCGTTGCGCTCGACCATGGCTTCCAGACTGCGCTCTACGCACTGACGGGACTGCTGCTCGTCGGGGCGCTGATCGCGGTCACGTTGGTCAAGTCGGCGCCGCGACCGGCCGCGGAGGCCGAGCGGATCGAGGGCGAGCTGGTCGCGGTCGACGAGGCTGCCTAGTATCGGGCGACCGAGGACGCAGCCACGGGCGGCGAGACGCCGCCGGGCCGTGCCTGAACTGCGGACGGGTGCCATAGCCAGGCGTCTCACCTTTTAGTCTGAAGGAGTGCCGCCCAACCGGGACGATCGGTCCAAGCCGCGTGATCCCGCCCACTGAGCTCGGTGAGCTGGAGGCATTCCGCAGCCTCCTCGCCGGCCAGGCACAGGCGGAGATCGGCGGCGCGGTCTGCCTCGGCTTCGAGCTGACGCCAACCTCGGCGATGCTCAACCGCGCCCTCGGCCTCGGGCTCCCCGAGCCGGCGACCGAAGCTGGGCTCGACGCGATCGACGCCTTCTTCAGCGGCCGCGGCCTCGCCTACGCGATCACGCTGACGCCCCATGCGCGGCCGGAGAAGCTTCCGGAGTGGCTCGAAGCGCGTGGCTTTCAGCGCGGCTATGCCTGGACGAAGTTCGCGCGCGGACTGGAGCCGGCGCCGGCCGTCGAGACCGATCTCCGCGTCGAGGAGCTCGGGGCCGACCGCGCCGACGTCTTCGCCGACGTCTTCGTCCGCGCCTACGGCACGCCTGAGGTGGCGCGGCCTCTGCTCGCGCAGATTCCCGGCAACAACGGCTGGCATTGCTTTGCCGCCTTCGACGGCGAGACGCCCGCGGCCACGGGAGCGCTCTTCGTCACCGGCACCGTGGGCTGGCTGGGCGCGGCCGGGACGCTGCCCGAGTTCAGGGGCCGCGGCGCGCAAGGCGCGCTGCTCGCGGCGCGGATCGAAGCCGGCCGCGAGGCGGGCTGTAAGACGCTCGTCACCGAGACCGGCGAGCCGGTCGACGGAAAGCCCGGAGGCTCGTACCGGAACCTCGTCCGCGCCGGTTTCGAGCCGCTGTACGTCCGCCAGAACTTCCTCTCCTCCAAGGAGGCTGACACCTCGGGGACCCGAGCGTGAGGCTCGCGCTCGAGGCGTTTCGGAACAAGCCGTTCCGCTTGCTCTTCGCGGGCGAGCTCGTCTCGTTGCTTGGCACTGCCGTGGCGCCGATCGCTCTGGCCTTCGCCGTGCTCGACCTCACCGGCTCGGCGACCGACCTGGGCTACGTGCTAGCGGCAGGGTGGCTGCCCCAGATCGTCTTCATCCTGATCGGCGGCGTACTCGGCGACCGGCTGCCGCGAAACCTGGTCATGGTCGGCGCGAATGCCCTCAGCGCCGCGGCCCAGGGCGCAACCGCAGCGCTGCTCCTTGCCGGGGTCGCGGCGCCATGGCACCTCGCCGCGCTCGCAGCCGTCCGCGGGACGGCGACCGCTCTCTTCTTCCCCGCTGCGCAGGCCGTGGTGCCCGAGGTCGTTGAACCTGAGCTGCTGCAACCGGCGAACGCACTGCTCCGGCTTGCGACAAGCTCCAGCACGGTAATCGGCGCCGGCGTAGGAGGCATCGCCGTCGCTGCCGGAGGCCCCGGGTGGGCGATCGCGTTCGACGCGGCCACGTACCTCGTGAGCGCCTTGATCCTCGTGCAGATCCGTATCCCTCGCGCCGTCGTGGAGCGCGGCGAGACGATCATCCGCGAGCTGATCGAGGGGTGGAACGAGTTCCGCTCCCGTGAGTGGCTCTGGGTGATCGTCGTCTGCGCCTCGGTCGGCAATCTCGTTGCCACGGCTAGCTTCGCGGTACTCGGACCGCTGATTGCGAAGCTCTATCTCGGCGGCGCGTCCGCCTACGGTGCGATCGTTGCCGCCCAAAGCGCGGGGTTCATCGCAGGCGGGCTGCTTTCCCTGCGCTGGCGGCCGGCGCGCCCGCTGCTGGTCTCGGTGCTCGCGCTCCTGCCGACCGCCGGCGAGATGGCGTGCTACGCGGGCGTCCGGGTGACGGCCGTGATTGCCGCTGTCGCCTTCTTCGCGGGCGTCGGGCTCGAAGTCTTCGGGGTCAACTGGATCACCGCGCTGCAACAGCACATCCCAACGCGCGTGCTCTCAAGGGTCAACTCGTATGACGCCCTCGGCTCCTTCGTCTTCATTCCGCTCGGACTTGTGATCGCCGGCCCGCTCGCAGACCGGTTCGGTGTGACCAACACGCTCTGGGGGTTCCTGGCGATTGGCGTCCTCTCGATCGGAGCTGCACTCCTCAGCCGCGACGTGCGAACCCTTCGCCGCGTGGAGCCAGAGGCTTACACGGAGGCCGAGGCGCGCGTGACGGCCGCCTCGTAGACCCGTAGATAGTCCTCGACCATGCGCTCGGGCGCGTACCGCTCCTCGACGTAGCGCCGGCACTCGAGTGGATCGAGCGCGTCGGAGCGCTCGAGCGCGGCCGGCATCTGGCGGTAATTGTCGACGACGATCCCGCTGACGCCGTCCTCGATCACCTCCGGCACGGCGCCGTGACGCGTCGCGATCACCGGCGTCCCGCAGGCCATCGACTCGATCATGACGAGCCCGAACGGCTCTTCCCACTCGATCGGGAACAGCGTCGTACGTGCGTTCTGGAGCAACTCGACCTTCTCGCCGTGCGAGACCTCGCCCAGGTATTCGATCCCGTTGACGAGATGCGGCTCGACGAGCTCGTGGAAGTAGCGGTGCTCCTTGGGATCCTGCTTCTTGCCCGCGAGCTTGAGCGGGAGTCCGGTCTCCTTCGCGACCCAGATCGCCCGGTGCGCTCCCTTGTCCGCGCTCATCCGGCCGAGGAAGAGCAGGTAGTCGCCGCGATGGGGCTTGCACGGGTAGAGCTGCAGGTCGAGCGCGTTCGGGCAGTTGCCCGCCCAGTTGAGCTCCGGCTTCGGGCGGCGCTGGTTGAGCGAGATCGAGATCAGGCCGACATCGGGCGCGAGCTGCGCGAGCCCTTCGTAGACGCGGCCCGGATCGCCGTCGAGCGGGCCGTGGACCGTGTGCAGAACAGGAGTCGTCACGAGGCCCCCGAGCGCGATCGAGAGCGGGCCGGAGTGATCGTTGATCACGTCGAAGTCGCCGGCGCGGTCGAAGCAGGCGAGCGCATGCCGAAGGTCGGGCAGCGACTTGCCGATCTGCTCGCTCGGCGCCTGCTCGAAGACGTAGGAGAGCCTGGCTTTGCTGTGCGAGTCGCCGGAGGCAAAGAGCGTCACGTCGTGGCCGGCGTCGGCGAGCCCGTCGGCGAGCAGCGAGACGATCCATTCGATCCCGCCGTAGCCGCTCGGCGGAACGGCGAACCAAACCGGGCTGAGGACCGCGATGCGCATCAGGCTTCCTCAACTGTGACGTGTGCGTCCTCGACGCGCACGTCCCACTGGCGGTCGAAAGCCCTAACGCCGGTCAGCCTGAGCGAGCGGCCGACCCATGACGGCAGCTCTGGCGGTGCCAGCGTCTCGAGCGCATGGCGGGCGCGGTCGGGCCGGAGGCCGAGCAGCACTTGGAGCAGGAGCACCGGAGTTCCCGCCGCCCACGCCTGCGGCCGCGCCGCGGTCGGGTACGCGATCGGAAACGGCGTCTCCTGCCTGGCGAGTCCGGCGAACACCTCCGGCAACTGGTACCCGAAATGCGCCGACGCAGTCAGCATCCGGCGGACGATCCGCTGCGCCTCGGCCCAGCGGCCGTAGCGCGCGAGGCCGACGGCGATCAGGGAATTGTCGTGCGGCCAGACGGTGCCGTTGTGGTACGAGAGCGGGTTGTAGCCCGAGTCGCCGGTCGACATCGTGCGCACACCCCAGCCCGACCAGAGCTCCTCGCCCATCAGCGAGTCGACGATTGCGTCGACGCGCTCGCGAGGGACGATGCCGCTCCAGAGCAGGTGGCCGATGTTCGAGCAGAGCGAGTCGACCTGCCGCTTCTCACCGTCGAGCGCCAGCACGTAGTAGCCGCCGCGGCGGTCGGTCCAGAACCTCTCGTCGAAGGCGCGGCGCAGCTCCTCGGCTTCATGCTCGAGCCGGTCGGCGAGCGCACGGTCGCGCCAGACCTCGCGCGCGAGCTCTGCGGTGCGTCGCCTGGCGTCGTAGACGTAGCCCTGCACCTCGCACGGGGCGATCGGGCCCCTCGCAATCGAGCCGTTGTGGAAGCGCTGGGAGTCGCCCGAGTCCTTCCAGGACTGGTTCTCGAGCCCTCGGTCCGTTCGCCGCTCGTATTCGACGAAGCCGTCGCCGTCGCGGTCGCCGTACTCCTCGATCCATGCCAGCGCCTTCAGCGCCGGCTCCTTCAGGTCGCGAACCATTGCCGCGTCGTCGGTCCAGCGCCAGACCTCCGAGAGCAGGATCAGGTAGAGGGGCGTCGCGTCGATCGTGCCGTAGTAGGTGTGGAACCAGGTCTTCGCGGCCTTGCCGTCCCGGACCTCGTGGACGATCTTGCCCGGCTCCGCGTCGATCGTCGGATCGTCTTCCGTCGCCTGCAGCTCGGCCAGCACGTCGAGGCCACTGCGCGCCAACTCGGGCCCGAACAGGAGCGTCTGGTAGCAGGTGATCAGCGTGTCGCGGCCGAAGACGGTCATGAACCACGGCATCCCGGCGGCCGGAAGGCGGCCGATCCGCCCGCCTCGCTGCATCCTCAGGGAGGCGAGATCGGAGACCGACTGGAAGAACGAGCGCCCGAGGTCTTCCCAGTCGGCCCGGATCTGCGGCACGCGCAGCCGCCACGCGGCAAGCGACTCGCGCACGCGGGTCATCTCGTCGCCGAAGCGCCGCTCTGCCTGGCGGGGAATGACGTGGTCGCCCTCGAGCGACGGGATCACGTCGACGCGTAGATGCCACCTTTCGCGCGGCTCGAGCTCGATCTTCCAGCGGACGGTCGCGCCATCGATCTCGCCGCGCTCGGAGAAGATGACCTGCGTCTGCGCGCCGTCGTCGCGGTCTTCGAGCAGGAACTCGTTGTGCTCTTCCGCAAAGCGGATCGGCACCGGCTCGGGAAGCGGCGCCGCGCGCATCGGATCGCCGAGCGAGAAGTCGTGGGCCTTGACCGAGAGGATGTCCGCGAAGTCGGCCTCGAGCTCGAGCTCGAGCTCGAACGACTGCCGCTCCATGCTCTGGTTTTGCGCGACGATCACGTCCTGCATCGACTCGCCGACGAACCGCTCGCGCAGGATCGAGACGACGTCCTGGTCGAGCCCCCCCGCGAGTGGATTCCGCAGGAAGAACGCGGCGGAGAAGTACTCGACCTTGCCGGAGGAAAGCAGCAGCGGCCGGGCGTCGTTCATCCTCAGGCGCAGAGCCGAAAGGAAGCGCGTGTCCTCGCTGTAGAAGCCGTGCGTGCGGCGGTCGATGTCGCCGACGTCGTCGCAGATGCAGAAGGTCGAGCCTTCGAGGATCGTCAACTCGGGCATGTCAGCTCCTGAACGCTACGCGTCCTCGGATCATGCTCTGGCAATCCGGACCGGGCTGCTTTGAGCCAAGGCCTTGACGACGAGCTCGTCGACGTTGACATGGCCGGGCCGGGTGACGGCGAAGAGGATGCATTCGGCGATGTCTTCGGGGCGAAGCGCCTCGACGCCTTCGTAGGGCGCTTTCGCCTTCTCCTCGTCCCCGCGGAAGCGCACGCGGGAGAAGTTCGACTCGACGAGCCCGGGATCGACCAGGGTGAGCCGGATCGGGCGGCCGAGCAGGTCTTCGCGGAGCGCGTAGGTGAACCCGCGCACGGCGAACTTCGAAGCGACGTAAACGGCGGCGTTCTCGTAGGCCTGCCGTCCTGCGATCGAGCCGAGGTTGACGATGTGGCCTCCGTCGCGGATGTGCGGCAGACAGAGGCGGGTCATGCGCAGCAGGCCGTGGACGTTGGTTTCCAGCACCGTCTCCTCATCTTGTTCGCTTGACTCCGAAAATGGGTCGCGGCCGAGGCCAAGGCCGGCGTTGTTGACGAGGATGTCCAGCCCAGCGAGCTCTCCGAGGGCGGCCTCGACGAACTTCGCGCAGCTCTCCGGGTCGGTGACGTCGAGCTCGAGCTTGATCTCCGTTTCGAGCTGCTCGACGCGGCGCGCCCCACCGGCCACGCGGGCGCCTTCCAGTGCGAGCGCGGCCGCCGTGGCGGCGCCGATTCCGCTCGAGGCGCCCGTGACGATCGCGGTCTTTCCATCAAGCACAGCCACGAAGCGGCAGAGCCTAGTGCTCCTTCCAGTGATGCTGCCGAGCTTCTGGGTTGCAAGCACCAAGACAGAGGCTGCTCTCTCTCAAGCAAGGCTGGCAGCCTTGGCGAGATCGAGGGTGGATCTGGCGCCGTGTGATCGCGGGCCAGAAGCCGGCGTGCATTGCTGGGAGGGGACTAGCTCGCAGCACTAGGGCGCAGCGGAGCCGTCTGCCTCAGCCGGGCGCCAGCGGCAGCTCGGTTCCGACCGGCCGCTGCTGCCTCGCATGTTCGACCTGCAGCGTCGTGTGCTCGAGGCCGAAGCGCTGCGCAAGCATCCCCGCCAGGGCTCGCCGCGCGTCGTGGCAGTCGCCCTCAGGCCGCACGAGCACGTGCGCCGAGAGCGACGGAAAGCCGCTGCCGACCGTCCAGACGTGCAGGTCGTGCACCTCCACGACATCGGGGACGGCGAGCATCGCCTCAGCGACCTCGTCGGGGGGCATCTCCCCCGGCGAGACGTCGAGCAGGATCCGAGACGACTCCCGCAGGAGAATCGCGCTCGACCAGAAGATCAGGGCCGCGACGGCCAGGCTCGCGAGCGGGTCGAAGCGGTCCCAACCGGTAATCAGGATTAGCGCGCCGGCGATTGCCGTCCCGGCGAATGCTGCGACGTCGGTCGCGACGTGCAGGAAGGCCCCGCGGATGTTCAGGCTCGTGCGGCTCGGCCGCGCGAGCAGCGCGGCGGCCGCGAGATTGACCGCGATCCCGGCGCCGGCGAGGACGAGCACGAGCCCGCCGTGCACGTCCGTCGGCGAGACGAGCCGGCGTACCGCCTCGTAGACGATCCAGATCCCAACGAGGGCGAGCGTAATTCCGTTGGCGAGCGCCGCGAGGATCTCCACGCGCCGGAAGCCGAACGTCCAGCTCCCGCCCGGGGGGCGCGTCGCGACCGCGGCCGCGACGAGCGCGAGCGCAAGGGCGGCGGCGTCCGTGAGCATGTGCCCCGCGTCGGCGAGCAGGGCGAGCGAGCCGGCAACGATTCCGACCGCGATCTCGGCGACCAGCAGCCCGGCGATGAGCGCGAGCGCGCCCGCAAGCCTTCGCCGGTCGGTCCCGTGGTCGTGTTCATGGCCCGCCACGGCTCGATCGTAGCCGCGTCGTTAGAGGCCGGAAGAAACGGGTAGGCGATCAGAAGCGGGTGGTGCCCCGAGCTACCTGGGTTGCATCGATTTCGCACGAACCCAGCGTCGAGCAAGAGGGGGAATGGGATGGCGACCGAGCAGCATCTTTGCCAGCGACACGGTCGGCCGGCGGTCGCATCGCGAGTGCGTCTGCGCCCGGACGGGACGCAGGAGGTCGAGTACCTGTGCGACATCGATCTGGCCGAGGAACGCATGGGCCGACTCGGCGGGGGAAGCAGCCTGTTCGACGACTTCTTCTCGGATTTCTTCGGCGAAGGGAGCCCAGCCGCGCGTGCGCGAGCACCGCAACGTCAGGTCGAGCGAGTCGACGTGACCCAGTTCTTTAGCGACGCCACACGCGAGCTGTTGCAGCGCGCCGCGCAGACGGCGCTCGAATGGGGAAGCCTCGACCTGGACAGCGACCACCTGCTCTACGCAGCGCTCCAGGACGACGTCGTCCGCCATGTGCTGCGGCAGGTCGACGCCGATCCGGAGGCGATCGCAGCGCAGGTCGAGGACGAGGCCGAGCGCACGGAGCGCACCGACGTCGCGCCCTCGCTGTCTCCCGACGCGAAGGCGGCTTTGCTCGCCGCGTACCAGGAGTCGCGTGAGCTCGGCTAGTCCTACGTCGGCCCGGCGCACGTGCTGCTCGCGCTCGCGCAAGACGACGAGTCGCAGGCTGGACAGCTGTTGCAGCGTTTCGGACTCACGCATACGAAGCTCCGCGGCGCCGTCATCCGCGGCGTCGAGGGCGGGACGCCCCGGGAATCCTCGAAGACTCCGACCCTCGACCAGTTCGGCCGCGACCTGACCGAAGACGCCCGCGAGGGCAAGCTCGACCCGGTGATCGGCCGCGCCGACGAGATCGAGCAAACGATCGAGATCCTCTCGCGCCGCACGAAGAACAACCCGGCGCTGATCGGCGATCCCGGCGTCGGCAAGACCGCGATCGTCGCAGGGATCGCGCAGCGGATCGTCAACGACGAGGTGCCGGAGACCCTGACCGATCGGCGTGTCGTGCAGCTCGACCTCGCCGGCATGGTCGCCGGCTCGAAGTACCGCGGCGAGTTCGAAGAACGGCTGAAGAAGGTGATCGACGAGATCACCGAGAACGAGGGCAACAT
>Ga0184605_10000639_pt1 | contig 10573 bp, 11 predicted proteins | sample PLM0_30_coex_FD_132995 | JGI IMG/M metagenome (GOLD analysis project Ga0184605, IMG submission 132995) | Groundwater sediment microbial communities from an aquifer in East River, Colorado, USA - PLM0_30_coex | ecosystem: Environmental > Terrestrial > Soil > Riparian zone | place: USA: East... | reverse complement strand
CATTGCTTCAGAGCCATCTGAAGGACATTCGCCACGAAAAAGACCATGTCAGGAAGCAATTGGAGAAAGCGCAGCGGTAGCAAAGAAAGCGACGCGAGGGCGCGCGCGCACTCCTAAGGCTATCGCGAAATGAAATTGACGATTTAATGAATTTCGCACGGAGTGCGGCCTCGCGAAGACCTTCGGAGTTCGGAGTGCGATGCGTCCTCGCATCGCTTTCTTTTACAGGGATCCATCTCATCCCTCTAGCAGCGCCAAGCGAGACGCGCGGCGACGAGAAGCCATTTACCGTCTCTGCCGTTGTCCTTGCAGATCACCCAGTGAACCAATGTGTGCCAACCAAGGCGCTAGGCGCAGGAGTAGATGGTCATGAGCAAGGCGAATGCGCCCGAATGTTTACGGACAAGAACATTGCGGAGATGCGATCAGCCGGATTCGGCCCGCTAGCATATCGCCTGCGAACCGAGCTTGCCGGCGAAGTTTGGCACTGGAATCCGCGCGGCACGTGGAGCGATCCAACTCATCAATGCGGCTATTGGATATCAGACGATTCGCTCGCCGATCCGATTAACCTTTCTTACGGCTACCGTTTGCCCCGACGCGGAAACACGATTGATCAGGCGAACGATGATGGTTACTCCCGCCTTGCTGACGGCGACCAGGAGTCATTTTGGAAAAGCAATCCGTATCTCGATTCCCGCTTCACCGGTGAAGCTGGTGATGCGCATCCGCAATGGGTGGTGATCGATCTGGGTGCGACCAAGCCGATAAACTGCGTACGGATTCACTGGAGCACTCCGTACGCCCAGCAATACAGAGTGGAGTACTGGAATGGAGAGGATCCGATGCATTTGCACACCGATCGGAAAGATCAGTGGCGTCTTTTTCCAAACGGCGAAGCGAACGGCGGATCGGGCGGAGACGAATCTGTTCGACTTTGCGCAAAACCATTGCCGGCTCGCTTTGTGCGCGTCGTAATGAGCCGGAGTTCGCAAACAAACGCGCAAGCTTCAAATGACATTCGTGACCGGCTCGGATTTGCGATTCGCGAAATTGAACTCGGAAGCACCGACAGCAATAATCAGTTTCGCGATTACATCCGCCATGCGGCTGATCGTAATCAGCAATCAGTGATCTATGTATCGTCGACTGATCCCTGGCATCGGGCTGAAGACATTGATTACAAGATCGAGCAACCGGGACTCGATTTCATCTTGCGCAGCGCGCTTGCGAATGGCTTGCCTGTCCTTCTTCCTGTCGGCGTTTTGTACGACACCCCGGAAAACGCAACCGCTGAGATCAACTATCTCCTGCGGCGTAATTATGATCTGGAAGGAATTGAATTAGGCGAAGAACCCGACGGCCAGTGGGCGTCACCGGAAGATTATGCCGCGCTTTACGCGGGAGTTGCTCGCCGGCTTGCTGCCTTGAATCCCCATTTGAAACTGGGAGGACCAAGCCTGCAAAATTTCGACGACCAACTTCTCACATGGCCTGACGCATCAGGCAATCGGTCCTGGATGAATCGATTTCTCAAGCATATCGGCAACGCGAAATGCCCTTTTGATTTTTTCTCCTTTGAATTTTATCCGTTCGACAACATCTGTGCCGATGCGGCGCCGCAGTTGTTGGAAACGCCAAAGAGGCTCGGCGCAATGATAACGAGCTTGCGAACAGATGGCGTCCCTACGGCAATTCCATGGCTAATGACAGAATATGGCTATTCCGTCTTTGCAGGACGCCACGAGGTAGATATGGAAGGCGCGCTCTTCGATGCAGATACGGTTGGAACGTTTTTGACTCTTGCGGGCTCCAAATCCTATTTATATGGATACGAGCCAAACTTTCTCCAGGACGAGCTCAATTGTTCCTGGGGAAATCTCATGATGCTTCAGTTAAACTCAAACAGCGACCAACTGACCCCGCTGTCCGCCTACCATGCCGCCCAACTCATCACGAAGGAATGGATGCAGCCAATAAATGAAACCCACGAGGTCTTTCCCGTAACCATAACACAGAGAAAGCCGGCCTTGTTACATGCTGTCAGCCTCTATGCGGTACGGCGACCGGATAAGCAGTGGGCGCTGCTGGCAATTAACAAGCATCCAAATCGCACGGCGCGATTGAGTGTACGGTTCACATCCGCTACAACACAACGACAAGTGAGCTTTGCAGGCGAAGTGTCTGTTATCCAGTTCTCCCGAAATCAATATCTCTGGCACGATGACGGACCGGACGGCCACCCGATTCGAAGTCTTCCGCCCGCGAGTTTCACACAAAAGGCGGCTTCAATTTACGAACTGCCGCCGTATTCACTCACTGTTTTACGCGGATCACCTTCAGACTGATGGGTCGAGATCACGCGCGACCTACTTCTCGGGGAGCGCCTTAACAAGCGTCATCTGCGCGAGAGGTATCGTCATTCGAACCGGTGTTGTCGAGAGCCGCGCAGCAATACCCGCTTCCAATTGGTCCATGAACTTGGCCGAACCTGTGTCGTCCGGTACCTCATCCAGGCTGGTCGCGAGCGTCGGAAATACCGAAGCTCGGCAAAAGGCAGCCCATTGAGCGCCAAATGCACGAGCGTCTCCGCTTGCCTTAAACTGAGTCCAAATACGATCTTCGCCGTCGAACAATTCGAAATTCTCGAGGGAGAGATCTTCAAAATGCCCGCTTTTCCCAAATGGCTCGGTAAATTGCGCTCTGGTTCGACCGACAACGGGAATCGCCATTTTCCGAAATTCTTCCTTCCGAATGAAGCTGCGATTGACCATATCGACAAGTGCGCCGTAGAGCGCATCCACTACGGGTCGATAGCCAAAGTCACCGCTGTCATCGATCGCCATTGTCAGCACCACTAGCCGGGCGCCTGGACGGAGCTCGCAGCTGCGCATGGCAAGAAACCTTCGCCAATCTTCCGCCGCCTGTTCGGCAAACGCACTGCGCGCGGCCGCGTCAAGGCTATACGCAACTTGCACCTGGTCGGGAATCGTACAGGGGACCCGGCTCAACCATTGAACCGCCCACGCGCTCCATCCCAGGGTCACGCTCGATGCCGGCAGGATCTGCTCGAAGTAAGATCGTCCGATTGCCGCAGCGAATACGGAGGGATCGTTACGAAGATAGCTGTCAGGATCGTTCGCGAGCGTTTCGAAAAGCGCTGTGAAATCGTTGCCGGGCAAGTCAGCATGAAAAACGAAGATCGCTCGCTCGTTACCGACGCGCTCCCTGAGTATGCCGAGCGCCGCGGCGATTGGCACAAGCGAATTGTGTCCTTCGGATGAACCATAGTCCGCAATGAATACAGGTTCCGGCGGCGACGGCAGCGCCACCCCGCGAGCCGCGCGTTCCAGAAGCGCGACCGCAGGCAACGAACCGACCGCCTGCACAGACGAGCTTCGATTGTACGCCCCCTTTCCCTCCATGGGTGCGGGTTGAAGAAACTTGGATGGCTCGGTCACGCCTATCTCTGCGCGAGGATCTGACGACATTCAAGGGCCTGAGTCGAAGCAGCGTGAAGTCTCAGTCCAAAGCGCGTGCTTAAGCGAACACTTATTCAGCACGTTTTCGCCAGACCGTAGGCAACGCGTCGATAAATGGAGGGATCAGGCGCCATTATGTGAACATGATGCGAAAGCGCAGGCCAGGCTTGCAGCCGAACTGCTCCGGTTTGATGAAGTGCTCGACGAAGATTCCTCCATTCGCTTCGATGACGCGTTGTGAGGCGATGTTGTCCGGATCAGTGGTGATCTCCATGTACGGCAGGCCGACTGCCCTGGCTTCCGCAAGTATGAGGCGTAGCGCTGACTTTGCATACCCGAGGCGCTGCTTCCATGGCACGACCGCGTAGCCGATATGCCCCAGACAATAGGGTGGTAGCGCCGTAGTACCAGGCTGCCACCGCAACCCAATGCTGCCGCAGAATTCGCCGTCCCAGAGCCAACGTCTGAAGCCCGGGAGGCGCTTGGCCACCGAACCATCTGGAAGAGTGATGGGAGCACCCTTCCCTTCGCGGTCTTCCATGGTGGCGAGAAACGCCGCGGCATTGGCCTGAATGCGGGAGAGCTCTTCGCGTGCGGCCTCGACACCGCGCTCGTTGTCCGCAGACCAGCCACGCTCGAGCGCAGCGACATAGCTCGCAAGGTATTCGGGGCCGGGACGCACGAGATGCATACTAGACGCCTAACGAGACGGAGAATGGAGCCGCTGGGATATGAGCGACATGGATGGGCAGACCCGAGAGGGTGAGGCTTTCGGGCTGAAGCCGAATCAACCCGTGCGAAATAGATGGGCAAGCCAAAGGCCGAATGGAGCTTTGGGAAAAGCGACATGGAAGGCAAAGTCGCGAGGGTAGCGACGAGGAAGCGGGGACGCGACCGAGTTTCAAATGAGCGGGAACGAATGAGTCAACTTATTCCGCGATGCGGGCAGCCTCTCGAAAGCTTTCGGAGTTGGCTTCATCGGCTGATGAGATCCAGCGCTCGAACTACGGGGGTGGCGGGGACGTCGGGGGCGTCGGGGATACTCCTGGGGTAGGTGCGGTATTCTTCCTGGAAAGGTCTTTCTGCAATTCATCTGTGATTCTTTGTCTGACCATATTCTGAATGGTATCGGAAAACGACGGTGACGCAGTAGCGCTCGGTTGAGGTGCTGATGTCGCTCTGTTCTTATCAACTGAGCGCATGATCGCCGGCGCGAAAATCACTGACACAATGGCAAGTGTGAGGAGTAACCCCGCGATGATAAAGATCGCGAGCGCAACCCGAGAAAGTCCTTTGCGCATTGTGGCGCGATGCTCGGTGCGTCGTGCCCCAGCGACACACGCCGGGGGCGCAGGATTGCCAATCGTCTCGGCATAAAGGTTGACCAACGAAACAACAACTCCGTGTTTCACTTCCACATCGCCTAGTCCATGCAGGTAAGGCTGCCAACGACGATGCTGCGCCAGGTCATCCGCGAAGCGTTTGCTCACCAAAATGTGACCTGCGTCGCCGCAATCCATCACCCGACGCGCGACATTGATTCCCACTCCGGAAATGTTTTCGCGCGCGTTAGCATCCCTGACGTATTGCACCGGCCCGCTGTGGATTCCCATCCTCACCGGCAGGCTCGGTTGCGCGCGAAGAGCCCGGCTGACTTCCAAAGCGCACTCGGCAGGTCCCTCCACTGAACCGGTGAAGGCCAGAGCCATACCGTCGCCGGTCGGCAAGATGATCAGCTGCCCCGCGGTCTGTGCTTCACGCACTGCTTCGGTATTGCGGACAATCTGGTTCAATTCCTGAAGCGCTTCTGATTGTTCGTCGGTCAGTAGCTTGGAATACTCGACAATGTCGATGAACAAGACATGCGCAATCTCCAGGCGCGGCTTGGTTTTCTCATCCTCCTCCATTGCGTGGAAACGTTAAACGCACTCCATCGACCGCTCTAGCCGATTTTTTCGTCCGCCATCTCGCCGATGGCAGGTTCATGCATTAGTTGTCAGCAGACGGCTTTAAGTATTCGCTCAGGCTTCGATCCGCTGGTTGATTAATTTGAGCTGTGCGTTCGCGAAATCTACCCGCATCGCTTCATCGCTTGGTTGGACGATTTGCCGCCTGCATGCGAAAACAGGGGGGACAAGAAAGCCAAAAACAATGCCCAAGCACAGCAAACCAAGAAAAGTGGTCATTGGGGACACGGGATAACCGTATCTTGAGCTGCCACGATTTGCCATTGCCCATTGCGCTTTAGCCACGTGTCCGTCCACACCTGACATCGCCTAGCCTCCTTGCCGTCTTCTGCCTTGCGGATGCGGCTTTCCGATCCGTAGGCGATGGCAATGGAGTCTCCGAAGAACCGCACCTTAACGTCACCGAGCTGACAGTCGCGCTCGAGAGCCTTGGGGTCGGTAGCGATAGCTTCTGCCTTGTCGTAGCGATGACCGTTAGTTGCCGTTCCTTGAAAGTCGTCTGCTATAACGGCCTTTAGGTCTGGCTGGGGGCTACAGCTTGAGCTGGCCCATTTCGCCTCTATAGCGATAATAAATTTGACGAGGAGGTCGTCTGGCGACCCCCATCTGCTATCCTGGGCAAAGCTTGGCGTTGTAAGACAGCCAAGAAACGAAATCATAGCAATGAAGAGCATTGTGCGTGACATATATCCTCCTAATAGAACTGCCGAGTTAACGCATGGTTAGACCTTTCCACCGCGACACTTACTTCGGCGGTTTCTCCGGCTCGGGCATCGACATTCCACTGATGATGTGCCAGTCCTTCCCGGTGCGGAGCCAGGCGTGTGTGATACGAACGGTATGCGCTGCTCCCTTGCCATCCTTGTCCTGCCATCTGAACGTTATCCAGTAGCACGCCGACGCGACATCGCCTGTCACTTGGATTGCTGCAGGCTTGAACTCATCGACCTTGAACGTCAGCGCCTTGCTGGTTTCCGAAGTGATCCAGTCGGTGATGTGGTCTTTATGGACGGGCCTGGTGCTGACGGATGGCCAACCCAGGAAATTCTTGTGCCAAAGATCTGAATACGCCGGCAAATCATTATTCTCGACGTAACGCCAATATGCGCGCTCGAGCTTCCAAATGGCTTCCTCGTCCGCGGTCATTTGTGGCGACCCAAGCAATTCAGCCGACCGTGAAATGCTCGCGAGCGTGAGGATGCAAAACGTGATGACAAAGACAAAGCGGTGCATGGAGTCTAAGGAGAATCGAGCAGATTGGGAACTTGCGAGATAGACGGGATAGCCCGAGAGGGCGCATGAGCCGGGAAGATCAATGAGTCACAGATATGAGCCACGACTAGCGTTAAACAATGGAGTGAATGGGATGAACGACATGGCCGGTAAAGCCGTGAGGGCAACGGTCGAGTGCATCGGGAAGGTGCCGAGATACAACATTACGGCCGGAGTGTGCCCCTGGCGTCACGCTAGGGAGGAGGTCGCGGTGTGCGAGTAGGCGCCGGCGTTGCCGTAGGCGTCGCCGTAGCCGCTGGCGTTGGGGTAGGCGCTGGCGTAACAGTAGGTATAGCTGTGGGAGTGGCGCTCGGCGCAGGAGTACCGGCCGGAGTAGGACTGCCAGTAACGATCAGATTTGTTTCGTCCCCCTGATTTGGTTCTTTTTTATAGGTGATAAGAAGCGTGGCACCAGCCACCGGGGGGATCTTCACTTCAGTCGGACCTGCAATGACCACCTGGTTACCGATTTCTGGGAAATTTTGCGAATTAATCCCCGTGCTGGAATCAATTCGAGTCGCGGTAAGAACATTCGCGATCCCGCCAGGATGACCGCTCAGGGGCACACGCACGACGGCGTGGTCGGTGCCTCCTTCCTGAGTAAAATTTGTGATCTTAAGGAAGCGATCTTCAGGGACTGGGATTGTGAGCAGTGAAGTTGTAATAATCTTGCTTTTGAATCCTCCATTATTTGGTTCTTTTCTATAACTGATAAGAAGCGTGGCACCAGCTACCGGAGGGACCCTCACTGCAGCCGGACCTGCAATGATCATTTCGTTACCGATTTCCGGGAAATTTTGCGAATTAATGCCCGTGCTAAAATCAATTCGAGTCGCGGTAAGAACATTCGCGGTCCCGTCAGCATCACCACTCAGGGTCACACGGGCGACGCCGCGGTCGGTACCACCTTCCTGAGTAAAATTTGTGATCCTAAGGAAGCGATCTTCAGGGACTGTGATTGTGAGCGGTGAAGTTGTAATGACCTTGCTCTGGAATGCGCCCGCAAAAACAACGCCAGCATTCAGGAGAAAGAAGACAACCAACGACCGGCGGAGATGCATTTTGATTGTCATTTGGACGGAGGCGGCAAAAGCAAATTAGAATCGATCGTCGTCACGTCAACAAGACTGTAATCGCGGACCAGCAAAAAAATCAATGAGCGGCGCATAGCAGCAGCTGAATTTCAGATTGGCCCGAGCACTGCCATCCACAGGGCCATCCCCAGGATTGAACGATTGGTCAGGGCCAATTATTTGATCTCACGGGACAATATTTCTTTTAGCGAAGGTCCTTCGGGGTACTTGATATCGCTGATTCGCCATCCACTTGGAGTGTTCGTGAGTCTGTAGACGAGCGTTCGCGTTCCTAAGTTGGTGAACGTGACGTTGAACAAATCAGGCTGACCCACTACTGCAGCAATTTGAAGGTTAGTCATTTCTTTCTCGAAATCTTGCGCGTCGTAAATTGGGTCGAAATCGAGATTACAAACACCCTGTTCCCGTTTCACGCATTCATCATCCTTCATAAATAGGGCCGTAAGTTCCTTGTCGAAGTACTTGGATAACGTTCGCTTATCGCCGAACCAGTCTGGCGTCTCTTTCCCTGGTTGATGAAAACGATAAAAGGAGCGAATGAACTCTTCGGGTGAAGATTTTTTGGTGTCAGCTCCGAAACAAGCTGCAGTGGTAAAAACGAGTGAAATAACAAGGGCGTTGCGAAAAGTCATGTCTGTAAAGTAGTCATACTCTGATTGTGTCTAACGAGAACCGAGCAGATTGGGAATTTGCGAGATAGACGGAATAGCCCGAGAGGGCGAATGAGCCGGGAAGATCATGAGTCAAAGAGAATGGAGCCCGGGTGGAATGGAGTCGCTAGGATACGAGCGACATGGATGGGCAAACCCGAGAGGGTGAGGCTTTCGGGCTGAAGCCGAATCAAGCGGTGCGACATGGACGGGGAGCCCGAAGGGTGTTTTCGCGGGAAGAAAACATCATAAGCCACGGCAGGGTGTCGCAGCAAACACGCTGAATGGGGCCGCGGGAAGCGGTGCGACATAGATGGGCAAGCCAGAGGCCGAACGAGCGGGAGCGAATGAGTCAACTTATCTCGAGGTGGGGCCGTTGGCTTCATCAATTGGTTAGGTCTATTTCGCTGAACTCATCTCCAGAGGGGACCGTTTAGACCGCCGAACTCTGGTACTACCGTCCTGGTGCCACCGCTCCAGCGCACACCGGTCGGGCGTACTGTCATTTTTCGCGACTGGTCGTTAAGTACCACTAGCACGTCTTCACCACCGGGTCCGGGATATCGAGGAGAGAACTCTATGAACCAATCGCGCGTGTCGGTGTATCGCCAGACCCGTTGGTGCCATCGATATCTCGATGGCTCAAAAACGATTTGCTGCAAGAGCGCCGTTGGCGATAGCAATGGCTTGTTTTTCCGATAAGTGCCACTCATCCATTGGACCTTGTGCAGCACAGCCAACCAAGGTCGCCGTGACGACGAAGACGGCAACGCGTAGCATAGACCTAACGAGAACAAGCTGAGCGACCGCTGACGAGAGCGAGCTGCGCTTCGGATTTCAGTGTTGAAGTTATCAAAAGTAAATCTTCGCGCCGGTCAGCGGTTCGCTCCAGCGTCTGGTTAGGCCCCAAAACTTCATCAAAAGGTATGAATGACATGCTCATCAGATTTCCAAACGCCATGAACTCGCCTCACGACAGCGTAAGAAACTGACTGGACTTGAGGCGGTCCGCGCAGCGGAACGATAGTGAACCGGTCTGGGCGAGTGTCCACCTCGACTGTATTATGGTCGATGACTCTCACCCGGTAGATTTTCAGGTCGTCCATGACTGCTACTACTTGGGCGATGTCTTCCGCGGACACGCTGGCAAGCCTACCTTCGACGGTGAAATGCCATTTGTGCGGGGATGCGATATGTGAGCTGGCGCAACCACATGTGGCGAACGCTAAGACGCTGGCTGGAATGCAACAATTCATAGGCCTAACGAGACACAAGATCAGCGACCGCGAGCCCGCTGTGGCTGGCAACGTAGGGAAGAAGTGGATGGCAAACACTCAGGAGGTAGATCGCAGGCTCGCTCGCGGTTCGCTGCATCGCTTGGTTAGGCCTTCTTCGGATCCGTTGTCACTTGTGGCATTTTGAATTGCTTCCACCGCCGCTCCTGTTCGTCGGGCGGAACATCCTCAACCTGTGTGGCAACCCACCAAATATTACCACAGGGGTCTTTGATGCCGCCGTACCGCTGACCCGAAGGCAACGTCATCATCGGGAAAACAGATACTCCGCCGGAGTCGAGCGCCCGCTGATAGACGGCGTCACAATCCGCCACATACAAGTAAATTGAAGTGGGCATCGCTCCGAACTCCGGCGTCGGGTCCCCGAGCATAAGCATTGAGTCGCCGACTCGAATCGTAGCGTGCATAACTGCGCCATCTGGGCGCTTTTGCTGGAACATCAACTCGCCCTCGAACGCTGTGGAGATGAAATCAATCAACCGTGCGGCGCCTTCGGCGAATAGATACGGAGTGATGGAATGGAATCCTTCAGGTATTGGTTTTGTCGGCATCAGCTAAGTAACGTTATTTTCGGCGCAAAACTTCATAGGCCTAACGAGAAAGAGAATGGAGCCCGAGGGAAGCGGTGCGACATGGACGGGAAGCCCGAAGGGTGTTTTCGCGGAAAGAAAACATCATAAGCCACGGCAAGGTGTCGTGGCCAACACACTAAACTTATTTCGATGTGGGGCCGTTGGCTTCATCAATTGGTTAGATGCTTTCATTCGCCACTCATTCATCGAATGAATCCGGGAAGACCATCCTCCCTTTTTT
>Ga0184605_10000636_pt1 | contig 10586 bp, 9 predicted proteins | sample PLM0_30_coex_FD_132995 | JGI IMG/M metagenome (GOLD analysis project Ga0184605, IMG submission 132995) | Groundwater sediment microbial communities from an aquifer in East River, Colorado, USA - PLM0_30_coex | ecosystem: Environmental > Terrestrial > Soil > Riparian zone | place: USA: East... | reverse complement strand
GTGTTTTTCTTCGAGCTGGCCCTGCCGCAACAGACGGTCGAGCAGATCTTTTATTTGTTCGGCATCGTGCCGGCGCGCTTCACCCATCCTGAATGGGCGGCATCGGTGGGTTTGCCCGTAGATAGCTACTGGCCCATTTTGACGCATCAATTCCTGCATGGCGGCTGGTTGCATATCATCGCCAACATGTGGACGCTCTGGATTTTTGGCGACAACGTCGAGGATCGAATAGGACCGGTGCGGTTTGCGATTTTCTACCTGACATGCGGCGCAGTGGCGGGCTCGACCCAGTTGCTGATAAATCCAGACTCCACGGTACCGTCCGTCGGCGCCTCGGGTGCTATCGCGGGCGTGCTCGGTGCCTACCTGCTATTTTTTCCGACGGCACGGCTGATAGTGATGTTTCCAATTTTCTTTTTCCCCTTCTTCTTCGAGGTGCCGGCGGTCTTGTACCTGGGAATCTGGTTCTTCAGTCAGTTGTTCAGCGGAACGCTGGCGCTGGCGGGTCCGCAACATGTCGGCGGAATCGCATGGTGGGCGCATGTTGGCGGATTTGTGGGTGGAATGCTGTTGTGCGGGTTGTTTGTGCGGAGGCGACGGCCAGCACAATCGGACGAATACGGTCTCGAGTGGGCGTGGGAGCCGCGGCGTCGTTGAACAAGAAGGAGAATGAAAATGGATATTTTCTGGTTGTTTTTCATGCTCTCGGCGCTCCAGCCGATCATTAAACAGAAGTTGCTGGAAGCGTCGCGCAAGCGGCTGATGGCCATCATCGAGGGTGAGCGGAAATCGCGCGTTGTTCTGCTCGTGCACCGGCAGGAGACGATGAGTCTGCTGGGCTTTCCGTTGTTCCGTTACATCGACATCAACGACAGCGAGGAGGTGATCCGCGCCATTCATCTGACCGATCCGGAAATCCCGCTGGATTTAGTTTTGCACACGCCGGGCGGATTGGTCCTGGCCGCGACCCAAATCGCACGGGCGGTGTTCAAGCACAAAGGCAAAGTCACCGTGTTTGTCCCGCACTATGCCATGTCCGGGGGTACATTGATCGCGCTGGCGGCTGATGAGATCGTCATGTGCGAGCATGCGGTGTTGGGGCCGGTTGATCCGCAACTTGGCGAATATCCCGCCGCTTCAATTTTGAAAGCAGCGTACCAGAAACCGATCGCGGAAGTGGAGGACAAGACGTTGATTCTAGCCGATCAAGCTGAGAAGGCGGTAGCGCAGATGCGGCGCGAGGTGGAGGAGTTACTGGCCGACAAGTACCCCGCCGAGCAGGCGGCGGATATGGCCAAACTCCTGACCAGTGGCACCTGGACGCATGATTATCCGATCACCTACGAGCGGGCACACGAACTTAATTTCCGGGTGCGAAGCGACATGCCGGAAAATATGCTGCGCTTGATGCAACTTTATTCGCAGCCGATGCGCCGGCAGCCTTCGGTCGAGTACGTGCCGCTTCCGTATCGGACGACTCGGCGCAGTTCACGCGCAGGCGATTCCAGCTGAGGCTTCAACAGTGCGACCGCTGGGAACTTGAGAAATTTCAGTTCGGCTATCCGTTTGACAGGAAGCCACCAAGCTTTTCTCTTAAACCAAACATGAAAACTCGGATCCTCACTTTCACCTTGTCGATCTTTCTTTGCGCGATGGCGCGCGCGGAATTGAAATGGGAACAAACACAGGTCGAGTTGCGTCCCGCGATTGGCGACAAGCAAGCGGTCGGCCATTTCAAATACGAAAACGTCGGCAATACGCCGGTTCACTTTAAATCAGTGCATGCCTCCTGCGGATGCACAACGGCGCAAACACAAAAAGACCAGGTCGCGCCTGGCGAGAAGGGTGAGATCACCGCCACGTTCAACATTGGCGACCGCACTGGTCTGCAAGTTAAAACCGTGACGGTGCAAACCGACGATCCTGATCCGGCGCATGCTACGGCCGTTCTCACGCTCAAGACCACCATCCCGCAGTTATTCGAAATTCAGCCCGCGGTTCTTTATTGGCAAGGCGGCGAAGAACCGAAGCCGAAAACCATCACCGTGAAAGCGGCAAAAGAGTTTCCCGTCAAATCGCTCAAGGTGACGTCTTCGAATCCAGTTTTCCAAACGAAAGTCGAGCAAACTGGGAGTGGTGAGTTCAAGATCGACGTGCAGCCGGCGCAAACAGCGAAACCGGCCGGGACTACGATCACGATTCAATCTGAGAATTCGCCAAAGATCTCTTACGCAACTGCGATCGTCACCGCCGGCCCGACGCCGACCCCGGCTTCCGTTGCGCGATAACGGTGAAGTCGCGCGCGATTAAACAAGCGCTGCTGCTTATCGCGCTGGCCTTTCTACCGGCGATCGGACAGGCGATTTATTTTCGCGGGAAAGTTTCCTGGCAATCGCCGATTCCCGCTTCGGAATCGGTCACCGTCGCGCAAGCGCGGGCGTGGGGCGAGAACGCAATCTGGATCGATGCGCGGCCGGATGCGGAATTTGAACGCGATCACGTTCCCGGCGCATTTCCGTTGAACGAAGACCGCTGGAACGAATTGCTGGAGCAATTTCTCCAAAATTGGTCGCCGGAGAAACGTGTCGTCGTTTATTGCAGCAGCCAAAGTTGCAATGCAAGTCGCGAAGTGGCGAAACGATTGCGCGATCAAGCGCAGCTCAAAAACGTTTTCGTGCTCCAGGGCGGCTGGGAAGAATGGCTCAAGTCGAAGAGATGAAGAAAACGTTCAACGCTCAACGCTTAACGCTCAACGTCCAAGGCACCAATCTGATTCCACAATTGAACGTTGGACGTTGGACGTTGGACGTTGGGCGCTTGGTGTAAGGGATGGCCTTTTCTCAACGCAACATCGCTTGGCGCATTGTCGATTTTATCATCGGCGGCGTTTTTATTTACGCCGGCGCGATCAAAGCGCTCGACCCGATTCGTTTTGCCGGCGACATCGATAATTACAAGATTCTGCCGTGGGCGATTGGTGTCCGGCTCGCTTTTTATATGCCCTGGCTGGAAATTTTCTGCGGACTCGCGCTGATCGCGCGGCGTCTGTATCTCGGGGGATTGTTGATCTTAACCGCGCTCATCGCCATCTTCATCGTCGCCACCGTCGCCGCAAAAGTTCGCGGCCTCGACATCACCTGCGGCTGCTTCGGTCACGCCAGCAAAAACTGGAGCTTCACCGCTCATCTCGCGCTCGATCTGCTTCTGCTCGGCGCCGTGCTTTTTCTGCTGCGCGTTTTTAGTAATCAACGTCGCACGCGCTCCTTTTGAGCGGCAGGTTGGATCTATAACCGTGTCAATCAGGGAGCTATCACACGTCTTGCGCGACGCGTTGCGCGAGGTGCGAAAAAGTGTTCGCCGTTCTCTCAGGGTCGATCGCGCAATCGCCCGCGGCGCTGAGACGGGCAAGGGCACGGGGGCCTGCTTCGGTCACGCCAGCACAAACTGGAACTTCGCCGTCTTGTCTTGCTTGCTGTCCTGATTCTTCTCCTATTGGTTTCGCCAAACAACTTGAGCGCTCAACGTTGAATTTTTAATGACAAGCCAACATGATCAGAAAGCTTAAGTCTGGCGGTTATCGCTTATATTCTCGGAAGAAGAATCCGAAGACCGGGAAGCGACGAAATTTAGGCACGTTCAAGACACGCGCCGCAGCTAAGAAACACGAAAGAGCGGTGCAATACTTTAAACGCCGCTGACCCTCGCGCCGCCTAAACAAGTAACGCAGCTCGGGGGAGTTTTACTTTGTCAAGTGGCCACCTGCGGTGACTAATTGGCGTGACAAATCGCGAACTTTGTTGCCATGATTGATTGGATGTGGGGCACAGGCCCAGAGCTATCTTCGCAGAAGACAAATGAAATATTTTCGACTCGCGTGTGGATATTTGTTTTGCCTGACCGTTTTTGCGATGACTGGCTGCAAGCCAAAGCCCAGCTATCAAATGGTCGGCGAACCGTCCCCCGAACAGCCGCCCGGAACGCCGAGCCCCACCAGCCCAGCTCAGTCGCCGACTCCATCCCTGCTCCCTAGTCAGCCGCCGGCAGGCCAGGCTCTTGATTTGCCAACGCTGGCAACCAGCGTCCATCCCGCCATAGTTTTGGTCACGGTTTTCGACGCATCGGGCAAGCTGCTGCGGACGGGAACGGGCTTTTTCGTCGCGGAGGATGGCAAACTCATTACCAACTCGCGCACGGCAGAGGGCGGCGCGTATGCCGTTGCCAAAATGGGAGATGGGGCAATCTGTAACGTGACTGGTATTCTCGCCTCCTCGACAAAGCTCGATCTCGCAGCGCTCAAAGCTGACGTGAAGCGGGTTCCTTTTCTCACGTTGAACAAACCTGGCAAGACCGATGTCGGCACGCGAGTCGCGGTGATCGGGAGCGCGCTGGCGGGCAGTGAGGGAACGCCTGTCGAAGGAACAATCTATACGAAGCAACCCGACCGTCGCGGCGGAGACCGGCTCGGAATCGTCGCGCCGATCTCAGCCAGTGCCATCGGCTCGCCAGTTGTCGATGGAAGCGGTCAGGTGATTGGCATTGTCACGGCGCGGAACGAGCCGGGCGAGGCGTTGGACTCGGTTCGACCATCGAGCGTGGTGCAATCTTTTCTCGCCCAAATCGCGCCCACGGCGGCTCCTCGCTGGCTGGCGATGACGGAAGCGCATCCTTCCCCGCGGGCAACGCCCAAACCGCCGAGCGTCTCCACCCGCGAGCAACCGACCCGCCAACCTCGGCTGGTGTATAGGCCGCGACCAAACTATCCTTTTGAGGCGCGTTTTCACGAAACCGCAGCGCACACGGGCCGTTTCCGCCTGAGCTTCGATGCGAACGGGAATGTAAAAGAGGTGCAGACCGTCCAGTCAACCGGCAACGACCTCCTTGACCGCGTTTCCACTGGCGCTCTCCAGCAATGGAAGTCGGAGCCTGGCCGGGAATGGTCAACCACGGTTCCGATCACGTTTGAGACCAGGTGAAAGTTCGCACCGTGGCTTTGCGTTCATTTGATTCGCAGTTTGCTCGTGAAAAATGAATTCTACGGTTGCACAAATTCGTAGCCTGATTGAGTTCATCAATCGGGCTTGGAAGAGCGGACACACATATCGCGAGACCGTTTGAAAATCGAGGCGTGGGACGGTATTTCAAAAGACGTTGACCCGGAGGTTCCGTTTTTCGCGATGATATTCCGAAGGCACGAAGCGAAAACCTGTTGTCGGGCAGGCGCTCCGCCTGCCATCTTTCTAGTTCGGCAACTGGAGTGGTTGCCCTACACTTACTAGGCTGCGCTGTGACTATTCGACCAGCGATAGAATCGGATCGCGACACGATCTGGACTATTTTTCATGATGTCGTTGCTGCTGGCGACACCTATGCGTTCGACCCCCAGACGCCGCGCCAGGATGCGTTGGCTTATTGGTTCCGCGCCGATACGCAAACTTACGTCGGGGAAGACGCCGGGAAGATCGTAGGCACTTACATTTTGAGAGCGAATCAAATGGGACCTGGTTCGCACGTGGCTAATGCGGCATTCATGGTCGCGCCGAATGCGCAAGGACAAGGGATTGGCCGTGCAATGGGCGAACATTGCCTGAACGAAGCGCTCCGGCTCGGCTTTCGCGCGATGCAATTCAACTTTGTTGTCTCCACGAACGAATCGGCGATCCGTTTGTGGCGGCAACTCGGTTTTGAGATCGTCGGCACTTTGCCGGGCGCATTTCGACATTCCAAGAAGGGATATGTCGATGTTTATGTCATGTTCCGTTCGCTGGTTGAAGATTGAGGCCCGAGTCTCTAAGACGCGCGTGAGGTGGATCGAGCGCTCCGCCGCTCGAGGCTAATTAGTCCGGCGAAGCCGCCCGAATAACATCGCGCAAGGGACTGCGCGATCCACCATGCCAGAAACCAACCGTTGCAAAAAAATTCATCGCGGCGAGCCTAACGAGACGATGCAAACGGTGATTCAAGTCATCACGAGCGGGCGCGGGTCCTTGCGAGAAAAGATCATGAGCGATCCGAGGCTTCAAAAATTTGGGCTCATTCCCACCGAGCATATGCGTCCGGGCCGTCCCCATGGCTGGGCGAAAATTCATAGCGCGCGCGAAGCGCACGGCGCGATCAATCTAGAGTGGCATGGCCGCAGTGGAACGCTCATCTGCCGCGTCGTCACGAAATTCGGAAATAAACCAAACTCAATTATCGGCAACTTCATCGACTACCTGCTTGCCCGTCATCAAAGCCGCATTCTCTCCATCCACATCATGCGGCGCTGACTTTTTCTTGATTCTGCACCGCGCTGCTCGTCTTCACATTCGTAGATGTCGAAGTCGATGAATTCTGACAGCGAATCCATATTGATCCGCGCAATCCGCGGTTAAGGAAATCGACGGCGATTACGAGCACGATTACGAATCGCTGCGCTTGGTAATCGTGCCGAACTCGCCTTGTTGCTGAATCAACTTGGCGACGAGGCCGGTCCAGCCGGTTTGATGTGAGGCGCCAAGGCCAGCGCCGGTGTCGCCGTGAAAATATTCGTGGAACCAATAATGGTTTTGATCGCGCTTTTCATCGAGGCCGTTTGAGGCGCGCGCAAAGGGCCGTTGTCGATCTTTGCCGCGCAGCCAAAGTCTAATCAGCCGATTGGAAAGCTCATTGGCGATCTCGTTCAAATTCAAGAATGTTCCGGAACCAGTCGGGCATTCCACTTTGAAATCGTCGCCGTAGTAGTGGTGAAATTGCTGGAGCGACTCGATGAGCAGATAATTGATCGGAAACCAAACCGGCCCGCGCCAATTTGAATTGCCACCAAAGATACCAGTCTGCGATTCCGCCGGCTCGTAGCTCACGATTTTTTCTTCGCCGCGCACAGTCAGGACGTAGGGATGTTCTTTGTGAAATTTGCTCAGAGAGCGCACGCCGTAATCGCTCAGAAATTCTTCGGGGTCGAGCATGCGTCGCAGCAAACATTTCATGCGATGACCGCGGGTGAGCGCGACAAGGCGGCGTTCGCCCATTCCCGGCTCCTGCCAACGCGAAACGAGACTGGCCAGATCGGGGCGATGGATCAGGTACCATTCGAGTCGCTCTTTGAAACCGGGCATCGCGTCGATCAATTGCCACTGGATCGTTTCCACCGCGAGCAGCGGCATCAAACCGACGAGCGAACGCACGCGCAGCGGAAAATATCGTCCGCCTGGTGTGTGCAGGACATCGTAGTAAAACTCATCTTCTTCATTCCAAAGACCAATCCCGCTGCCACCGAGATTGTTCATGGCGGCGGCAATGCCGAGAAAGTGTTCGAAGAATTTCGTCGCGATATTTTCGTAAACCGGATTTTCACGTGCCAGCTCGATCGCAATGCGCATGAGATTAAGCGAGAACATTCCCATCCAGCTGGTGCCGTCGCTTTGTTCGAGATGGCTGCCATCGGGAAAAGAGGCGTTGCGATCAAAAACCCCGATGTTATCGAGACCGAGAAAACCGCCCTGGAAAATATTGTTGCCTTCGGAGTCCTTGCGATTCACCCACCAGGTAAAGGCGATGAGCATTTTGTGGAAGACAGTTTCGAGAAAGGCGCGGTCGCCTTTGCCAGTTTGTTTGCGCTCGATCTGATAAACGCGCCACGCCGCCCAGGCGAGCACGGGCGGATTCACATCGCCAAAATTCCATTCGTAAGCAGGAATTTGTCCGTTCGGATGCTGATACCATTCGCGCACGATGATATCGAGTTGCCTCTTGGCGAAGTTTGGATCGACCAGTGCAAGCGGGATGCAATGGAATGCGAGGTCCCACGAGGCGTACCAGGGAAATTCCCACTTGTCCGGCATCGACATGACCCGCTCGTTGTAAACGTGACGCCACTCGGCGTTGCGGCCGGACAGACGTTCCGGCGGTGGCGGCGGCTGGGCCGGATCGCCTTCCAGCCATTGCTCGACGATGTAATGATAAAATTGTTTGCTCCACAACATGCCGGCGAGCGCCTGACGCTGAATCGCTTTGTGTTCGTCGCTCAAACCAGCCGGTGCGAGAGCAGAATAAAATTCGTCAGTTTCCTTTCTTCGCGCGTCGAAGATTGCGTCGAAATCACGAAACGCGCCGATCGATTCGCGTGCGCTCCTTGGATTACCAGCGCGCGTGAGTCGCAAACGAATCGCGCGTGATTCGTTAGGCGGAATCGTAAATTCGTAATGCGCCGCCGCTTTTGTGCCGACACGGTTCAGGTTGACGATGTCGATTTTGTCCTGAACGACGCAGTCATTGATTGAATCTTTCACGTAGCGGCTGTGATTCGGCACCCCCCACAGCCGCTCGAGGTTGGATTCGTTTTCCGTAAAGAGGAGGCGCTCCGCGTGTTCGCAAGACAACCGGTATTGGCCGAGCGCGAAATGCGTCGCGTCGATCATGCTCAACGGCGAATCGCTTTCCTCCGTCTCCTGCAAATTCGGTTTCCGATTATCGCGTCCCCAGCTCCACGTATTTCGAAACCAAAGCGTCGGCAGCAAATGTAACGTCGCCGGTTCGGGCCCGCAGTTGGTCGCAGTCGCGCGAATCAAAATGTCGTGCGGCGTCGCTTTGGCGTACTCGATCGCGATGTCGAAGAACCGATTCTCCGCTAGCACGCCCGTGTCCCAGATTTCGACCTCCTCCTCCATTTTCGAGCGCGCGCCGCTTTGCCCAATCAATTGCTCGTACGGAAACGCCGTCTGCGGATAACGGTACAAAATCGACATGTAACTGTGCGACGGCGTCGAGTCGGTGTACCAATAGAGCTCCTTTACATCTTCCCCGTGATTTCCTTGTGGTCCAGTCACGCCGAAAAGGCGCTCTTTCAAAAACGGATCGCGCTCGTTCCAAAACGCGAAAGCAAAGCAAAGCTGCCCTTTGAAATCGGAAATGCCGCCGATGCCGTCCTCATTCCAGCGATACGCCCGCGAGCGGGCGTGATCGTGCGGCAAATAATTCCACGCATCACCATTCGCGCTGTAATCTTCGCGCACCGTTCCCCAAGCGCGCTCGGCCAGATACGGTCCCCAAAAATGCCATGACTCCTCGCGCGACTTAATTTCCTGAAGACGCTTTTGCTCGGCGTTCGTTGCCATTCAAGGCCGATTACCAATCAAAAATCCAAAATCGGCAACTCCGATTTTTTAAGTCGCGAGCACGCGAGACTCTTCGGTGTCGAAATGATTCTAGGCCACCGGTTCATCGGCATGATTTCACAGATTGTCTTTCAAAAGGCACTCAAATCGAAGATCGGCAATCGCAAATCGAAAATGCCATCACTCCCACTCAATGGTGCTGGGCGGCTTGCTCGAGATGTCGTAGCAGACGCGGTTGACGCCGCGCACTTCGTTGCTGATGCGCGAAGAGATGCGTGCGAGCAACTCGTAAGGAAGCCGCATCCAATCGGCGGTCATGCCGTCTTGGCTTTCGACGATGCGAAGGACGATGGTATTTTCGTATGTGCGTTGATCGCCCATCACGCCGACGGAGCGAACAGGCAAGAGCACGGCGAACGACTGCCAGACGCGGTAATACCAATCGGAGAATTCCATTTCGCTCACCACGATGGTGTCGGCTTCGCGCAAGATCGACAATCGCTCGGGCGTGACTTCGCCGAGGATGCGCACGGCCAGCCCGGGTCCGGGGAACGGCTGCCGGTAAACAATTTCTTTGGGCAAGCCGAGCTGCAATCCGACCTGTCGCACTTCGTCTTTGAATAACTGACGCACCGGTTCGACGAGCGCGAAGTGCATTTTCTCCGGCAAGCCACCCACGTTGTGGTGGCTCTTGATCACTTGCGCGGGATTTCCCTCGATTGATACGCTCTCGATCACATCCGGATAAAGAGTGCCCTGGGCGAGAAAACGGAATCGGTGATTCGTGATTTGTGATTCGTGATTGGTTTTCGCCAACTCAAGCACAGCGTCCTCGAAAACGCGGATGAATTCTGCGCCGATGACTTTTCGTTTTTGTTCCGGGTCGGCAATTCCGCGCAGCTTCGACAAAAAGCGCTCGGACGCGTCCACGTATTTGAGTTTGATGTGAAAATTTTCGCCGAAGACCCGCTGCACCATTTCTTCTTCGTGCGAGCGGAGCAGTCCGTTGTTCACGAAGATGCAGGTGAGCTGATCGCCGATCGCTTTGTGCAAAAGCGCGGCTGTGACGGAGGAATCGACGCCGCCGCTCAAGCCGAGCACGACTTTTTCGTCGCCCACTTGCCGCCGAATGCGCTCGCATGCTTCTTCAATGAACGAGCCCATCGTCCAATCCATAGAGCAATGGCAAATGCGATAGACAAAATTTTGCAGAATCTCTTTGCCGCGCGGCGTGTGCGAGACTTCAGGATGAAATTGCAAGGCGTAAAGTTTTCGTTGTCGATCTTCGATGGCCGCGAACGGAGAATTCTCCGTGCGCGCGGCGCTGCGAAATCCGGGAGGCAACGCGGTGATCTTGTCCCCGTGACTGCTCCAGATGTCGATCTGTTCGCCGATTCCTTCGAACAATTGCGAGCTGTCCGTGACATGCAGCATGCCGGGGCCGTATTCGCGACGAGCGCTGAACGCGACTTGACCACCGAGATGATGCGCCAT